>Ga0180220_1001451_pt1 | contig 17509 bp, 16 predicted proteins | sample eDN5th37CBELigBY_FD_151335 | JGI IMG/M metagenome (GOLD analysis project Ga0180220, IMG submission 151335) | Enriched backyard soil microbial communities from Emeryville, California, USA - eDNA 5th pass 37_C BE-Lig BY (version 2) (version 2) | ecosystem: Environmental > Terrestrial > Soil >...
CGCGCCCACCTGGCTCGCGATCGCCATGAGCAGCCGCGTGTCGCTCGCGTTGAACGGTGCCTCGGTCCTGCCGCCGATGAGGGTGATGACGCCGATCGTGCGGGGGTCGCCATCGGGCGGCGTGTAGTTGATCGGCGCCGAGAGGAACGCCTCCCTCCCGCCGGGGCGGGGATCCGCGGGCGAACCGCCGGGAAGCCTCCGCCCCCGCGCCACGTTCAGTGGCTGCCGCTCCCTGAATACCCGGGCGGTGACGGAATCCGGATCGTCCAGGCGTATCGGCCCCCACAGCCCTTCCTCCCCGACTGCCGCGGCGAGGTAGAGGAGCTGCTCGGCCTCTTCGTAGACCCAGAGCGACGCCCGGCGCGCACCCATGACGTCCACGATCTCCTCCAGTATCCGCCTCGCCGCCACGCTCATCGACAGGACGGAACCGAGGATTTCGCTGATCGAATAGAGGAGGTTGATCTCTTCGTAGCGCTCGGTTAGCTCCCGAGCAGCGGACGTCGCCTCCCGCTCGTACGAGATGACGCGCGAAAGGGCAGCAGCCAGGAACTCTGCCGTACCCGGCGGCACGTCGGGGCCCTGGACATCGACAATGAGTGGTGGCGTCGCGCCGGCTACCTGATGACCCGGCGGAGTCAGCGGGGTGGGCCCACCCGGTTCGTCATGCGGGTAGATCTGGCGCCACCCACCCGTGACCGACTGCCAGACCGTTACTGTCGCGCCGGCGTGCGTCCGCTCGAAGTCTTCGACCAGGCCACGAACTGCGCCGGGTACGACCGTCGCGTCCGTCGCCACGGCAGCGGTCACCTGTTGGGCTCTCGCGCTCGACGATGCTGCGATCCGTACAGGACCATGGTGATGGAATTGCCCCGGTCGTTGAAATCGACCTCGTCCATCAGTTGCCGTATGAGGAAGATACCGCGCCCGCCCTCGCGCGTGCGATTCGAAGGCAGCGTTGGATCGGGCACGCAGCTCGGGTCGAAGCCACAACCCTCGTCCGTGACCCGCACGATGAGCATGGTTGACGTGATTTTCGCTTCGAGCCTGACGCGCTTCGACGGGTCCCGCTCGTTGCCGTAGAGCATGGCGTTCGCCAGCGCCTCCGTCACGCCCACCCGGATGCTGAAGTGGAGCCGGTCGTCGTCGAAACCCGCCTCGCAGCTCCGCTCGATCAGGTGTCGAACCGTTGGATCTATCGCGTTCAGATCGCTGGGCAGCTCCAGAACGCAGTTCGGTTGCATCTCTAGGAACCGGGTATATCAGGACTTTTCAGGAGACGGACGCGCCACGGCAATACTGCGACGGGCGCGCGTCGGCTCATTGCTCCTTCAATGATAACGTGTTACGCCGGAACTGGGTAGCATCAGAAAGATGCCAGCGCCTCACTCCTCGAGTCCGCGATCTGGAACAGCGTGTCGAGTTTGGTCAGCTCGAAGAGCGTCCTGAGGTCTTCATTCAGATTCGCCAGCCTGAGCTCACCACCCTGTTCCCGGATCTTCTTCGACAGACTCACGAGGACGCCGAGCCCCGAGGAATCGATGTATCCGGTGCGCTCGAAGTCGATGAGGAACTTGCGTGCCCCGTTGTCGAGCTCCTCGATCACGCGGTGCTTGAGCTCCTGACGGTTCCCGACGATCAACTGGCCTTCCACGTCGATGATGGTGATGTCGCCCTCTTTCGTCACGTCGAAACTCATGTCGTCCTCGTTCTAGAGATGGGTCGCGATCGACTGGGGCGGCAAGCCGCTCGAACTCCAGCTCCGGCTGCCAGCCAGGGCGGGCAATTTCGATGCCCTGCCCGATGAACTCCCGGCATGACCACGGGTCCGGGTGTCAGGCCGTACGATTGAAGCGCTCGTAGAGGCGCCGGCGCACGCCTGGCGCCACGAACTGTCCGACCTCACCGCCAAGCTCGGCAATCTCGCGAATGAGCGAAGCGGAGAGGAAGGAATAGCGGGCATCGGGCGCGAGGAACAGGGTTTCCAGTTCTCCCCACAGTTCCCGATTCATGAGCGCCATCTGGAACTCGTATTCGAAATCGGAGACCGCGCGCAGACCCCGAACGATGATCGGCGCGCCGCGTGACCGTGCGAATTCCACGAGGAGCCCTTCGAACGCCTGGACGTCCACACGCGGCTCGTCGTGGAAGATCTCCCGAATCATGTCGACGCGTTCCGGGATCGTGAACAACCCCTTCTTGGACGCGGTCGAGCGGTGCGCGACGGCGATGATGAGCCGGTCCACGAAGCCGAGCGATCGCCGCACGATGTCCTCGTGCCCGTTTGTAAACGGATCGAACGAGCCGGGATAGATTGCGAGGCGAGGCGCGATCGCGCTCGCCGCTCTGGATTCGCTCATGCCCCTGCCGGAATCGCTGTGACCATCGTGTCCCCGTAGCGCCGTGACCGAATGCCTTCCCCCTGGGGCATCGGCTCCCGGGCGTTGTGTTCGATCCAGAGCCAGTCGGCGAACGGCCGTTCCTGGAACTCCCGGGCCAGGGCCGCCGCCAGCCCCTCGCCGTAAGGGGGATCGGCAAAAACCACGTCGAACTGGCCCGGCGTCAGGCGGCGTACGAACGCCATGGCGTCAGCACGAACGACGGTCGCCTGGGGCGTCGCGCCCAGGCGTTCGATGTTCGCCTTCAGCGTACGAACCGCCGGCCCGGCGCGCTCCACGAAGGTAACCGATCGCGCGCCCCGCGACAGGGCTTCCAGCCCCAGCGCTCCCGATCCGGCGAACAGGTCGAGCACCCGTGCGTCGCGAAGAAGTGATTCCGCCGCGCTCATCCATGCCTCGCGGACGCGGTCCGAGGTCGGACGGGTGGCGCGACCCGGCGGCGCGTCGATCACGCGGCCGCGCCATCGCCCGGCGATGATCCTCACTTCACTCCCGCGCCGGATGTACGCGTACGTCGACCAGCCTCGCCTGCAGCGCCGTCTGCCCGCGCCACTGATTTTCCTGGAGCTGGTACGCCACGTCCATTCGTGCGCCGCTGAGGGCGGAGACGGGGTAGCGCTCCGCCATCCGGAATCCGATCGCGGGAACGCGCAGTCCGTCGCGCTCGAGCGTGAGCTTCACATGGCCGTCGCCGACGACGCGGATGCCGCTGCCGGCGCGAACATCCCGCGCTACGAATACCGGCTCCGGATTGCCGGCCCCGAACGGGCCGAGATGTCGAAGGTACCGGTGGATCTCGGGCGTTGCGAGGTGGAGCGGGAGCTCCATGTCGAACTTGAGCTGCGGCACCATGTGGTCCGGCGTCAGCTCCGCCGACGCGTGTGCCCGGAGCGCTTCCGCGAAGGCCTCGATCCCCTCCGGCCGGATGTCGAACCCCGCGGCGTGCCGGTGGCCGCCGAACCGGATGAGGTGGTCTGCGCAGGCCCGCAGCGCGTCGTACAGGTGGTAACCCGGTATCGACCGGGCGCTCCCCCTCGCCGGCCGGTCCCCGCCTTCCACCGCAATCAGAACGGTCGGCCGGTGGACCAGCTCGACGACCCGCGAGGCGACGATCCCGATCACGCCCGGGTGCCACCCCTCCCCCGCCAGCACCACCGCCGCGTCGCGCTCCGGATCGAACCCTTCCTCGAGCTGGCGGATGGCCGAATCCAGCGTCTGGCGATCGAGCCGGCGCCGTTCGCCATTGCTCGCCTCCAGCCGCGCGGCAAGCGCGTCCGCCTCGCCGGGTGAATCCGTCAGCAGCAGCTTCACTCCCCAGGCTGCGGCGTCCAGGCGGCCGATCGCGTTGATCCGCGGCGCGAGTACATGGCTCACGTGCCCGGCAGTGAGCGGGCGCCCATCGCCGAGCGCCGCGACGCGCATGAGCGCTCGCAGTCCCGCCTTCTGCGTCTGCTCCAGGACGCGCAGCCCGTAGCGCGTGAGGATGCGATTCTCGCCGGTCAGCGGGACGACGTCCGCGACCGTCGCGAGAGCTACCAGATCGAGGTGGTAGTGAACCGTGTCAGGGTCGAGCGAAAACGCCTCGCCCAGCGCCTGGGCGAGCTTGAAGGCGACGCCCGTGCCGGCGAGGTCGCCGTTCGGGTAGGCGTTGTCGGCGCGTTTCGGATTCAGTACCGCCACCGCATCCGGGAGGCGCGCACCCGGCGTATGGTGATCCGTGACGATCACGTCGATACCGGCACGGCTCGCCGCAGCCACGGTATCGAGGGCCGATATCCCACAGTCCACGGTGATGATCAGCCTTGCGCCGATCGCGGCGGCCTCCCTGATACCCGCCTCGCCGAGATCGTAGCCGTGCTGCACGCGGTGGGGGACGAAAGCTTCCGCGCGCGCGCCGACGGACCTCAGGACGCGGGTAAGGAGCGCGACCGCGCACACGCCGTCGACGTCGTAATCGCCGTGGACGAGTATCGTTTCGTGGTTTCGAATCGCCGAAGAAATGCGCTCCACGGCCGAGTCCATGTCCTGCAGCAGGAACGGATCGTGGAGTGAGGCGAGCCGTGGCTTCAGGAATCCAGCCGCGGCACCGGGATCCGCGTAGCCCCGGCGGACGAGCAACTCACAAACCGGTTCGGGCAGGCGCAGCTCACCGGCCAGGCGCCGCACCTGCTGCGGGTCCGGCGAGGCCGCGCGTTCCAGCCAGCTCCGTTGCGGAGCACGCCACCGGGTCGCGACGACAGAGGTCATTCCGAACGGATCACGTGGAGGCGGGCGAGTCCGGCGCCGACCCGGGTGAACGCCGGCACGCAGCATCGAACCCGGCATCCTTCGCTCCGGCGCGCGCCCAACCCGATCGGCAACATGGCCCCGAAAGTAGGGCAACCGCTCCCGACCCTGCAAGCAGGTGGAAGCAGCTCGTCGAGCTGTCCTCTCGCATCCGGCGCGCTCCCCCGGCGGACGCGATCCCCTGGGGATCGCGCTGGTGCCGACGCGTGAAAAAGGCCGCGCCCCGTAGGGGTCGCGGCCGTCAGTCACGCAGGTAGAGGATCACGCCGCACGCCTCGCAGCGGTAGAGCGAGCGTGCCAGGCGGATCTCGTGTTGCTGCTGGATCGGTATCATGCTGAAGCAGTGACCGCACGCTCCATCCGCGAGCGGAGCGAGCACTACCCGGGTGCGGCCGGCCCTCACCCGCTCATAGAGCCGCCGCGTCGGCATGTCCAGCCGGATCGCCAGGTTCTCCCGCCTGTCGCGCAGCCGCGCGAGCGCGTCCTCGGCCTGTGCCTTTCGCTCCAGGAGCTCCGCGCGCTTCGGCTCCATCTCCATGCGCGCCGCCGCGAGCTGCCTGTCGAGGTCGTCGGCTTTCAGCTCCGTCCGCGTGATCTGCTCCATCAGCTCGAGCGTTTCCTGCTCGTCGGCATCCGTCGCCCGCCGGATCAGATCCAGCTCGGCCTGAACGGCCGCCTCCTCGCGAGGATTCCGGACCAGGTTCAGCCGGTCCTGATATCGCCGCAGCCGCTCCCGCTTCTCGTTGGCGCTGCGCTCGAGCCGCCGGACCGTGTCGCGCATCTCCTGAAGCCGAACACGTACGGCTTCGAGGTCGCGCGCCAGACTCTCGACCGGAGCGGTCAGGTTCTCGAGCTCGGGGCCGAACGCGCGGGACACCTCCTCGGCGCGGTCGATCTCGGCGTCCAGTTCCTGCAACTCCAGCAATGAGGCGAAGATCTCTTCCATTTACCCACGTCTGATTGAAGGTACACTCGCGTCACTCACCACCCCACCCGCACTGCGTCTGTAACGGCGGCTGACCTTGAAGCCGAGCCGGCCGAGGCTCGACAGCTCGAGCCGTATCGCCGCCTTCTCCGCGAGCAGGCTGGCCTGCTCTTCGGCGTCGGCGGTAGTCATTCGCTGATCGAGCGCATCCAGCCGCGAAAAGAGCGTGCGCACCCGTATCTCGCCGAGGAGATCGTCGAGGATCCGGTCGCCATCGGTGAACTCTTCGGGGTCCCGGGCCAGCGATTCCAGCGCTCGTCTCGCTTCCGGACTCAAGGCTGCGACCCGTTCTCCATCCAGCCACGCCGGCAACGACGACTCGGCGTGCTCCGGATGGTACTCTTCGGCGACGACACCGGTGTCCAGACCGGCAATGGCCGACCCCGGCGCATTGTCCGATCCCGCGACGATCGCCTGGTAGATCTCGCGGTATGCGGGATCCCGCAGGTCGCCTGGCGCGATAGCGGCGGTCACCGCCGGGATCCGGTCGCGATCCCGCAGCAGGAGCAAAACCAGCATCCGCTCCACCGGATCGCGCCCGGCGGCACGGGACGACGGCGCCGCCCGGCCCGTGGATGCCGCAGGCCTCGCCGCTCCCGTCGTCGCGCGGTCACGTTCCCGCTCGAGAGTCTCACGCTTCACCCCCGTGCGCTCCGCGACCCGCGCGACGTAGATGTCCCGCAGTGCCGGGTCCTTCACCGCACGCAGCGTCGGCAGCAGCCCATCGAGCGCCTTGCGCTGGCCATCGATGTCCTGGAAATAGCCACGCTCCTCCAGGATCTCGATCTTCCTGTCGAGAACGTCCACCGCGTTTTCGAGTACCCGTGCCAGCGCCTCGGGACCACCCGCGCGCAGCACGGAGTCCGGGTCCTCGCCGCGGGGCAGTGTCGCGACCAGCGGATGCACACCGGCCCGAAGGAGCTCGTCCGCGCTACGGAACGTGGCCTTCAGACCGGCCGTGTCGCTGTCGTAGAGCAGCAGCGCGCGCTTCGCATAGCGGGCGAGTGTGCCGGCTTGGGCTTCGGTCATTGCCGTGCCGAGCGGCGCCACGACGTTTTCGAAACCCGCGGCTGCCACAGCGATGTAATCCATGTAGCCTTCGACGACCAGCACCGCCTGTTCCCGCCGGATCGCGTTCTTCGCCCAGGACAGGCCGTAGAGCACGCTCCCCTTCTGATAGAGAGGCGTCTCGGGCGAGTTCAGGTACTTGGGCACCCCCTCACGCGCCGGCCCGAGAATACGTCCTCCGAATGCAATGACGCGCCCCGCCAGATCTTCGATGGGGAAGACCAGTCGTCGGCGGAGCCGATCATACGGTTCTGGCTGGTTCTCCCCTTCCTTGACGAGCCCGGCCTCGAGCAGGACCTGGTCTTCGATGCCGTGCTTCCTCGCCGCATCCCGTAGCTCGTGCCACGCGTCTGGAGCGTAGCCGAGTCCGAATCGTTCCGCGACCTGCCGCGAAACACCGCGCCCGGCCAGATAATCGCGCGCGAGGCTCCCTTCCGGCCGCTCCCACAACTGGCGCCGGTAGAAGTCGGCGGCAAACGCCACCGCTTCGTAGAGCCTTGCCCGGGCTTCGTCCACGCGGTCGCCGCCTGCCGTCTCGCGAATCTCCACGCCGACCCGCGCGGCCACCTGGCGCACGGCGTCCTGGAACGAAAGCCCCTGCCTCCGCATGAGGAAGGTGAAGACGTCACCGGCCTCTCCGCAACCGAAACATTTGTAGATGCCCTTGGCCGGCACCACGTAGAACGACGGCGTTCGCTCCTGATGAAAGGGACAGAGACCGCGCAGATCCTTGCCGGCGCGTTTCAGGGGCACGTGCTCCCCGATGATCTCGGCGATGTCCGCGCGGGCGCGGACCTCGGCGACCTGGTGCTCCGGAATCATGTCAGCTCTGCAACCGTGACGCCGGCGCCACCCTCTCCGACGCCGCCCGGCCGGAACGACCGCACGCGAGGATCGGCGGTGAGTTGCTCCGCGACGACCTCCCTGAGAACGCCGGTCCCTTTGCCATGGATGATGCGGAGGGTGCCGAGCCCGGCCTGAACCGCACCGTCCAGCGCCGGCCCGAGGCGCGACGCGACTTCGTCAGCCCGGAGCCCGCGCAGGTCGACTTCCGGCGAGGCTGCCACTTCGGGCGCGGACCAGCCGCCGGCACGGGCAGCCGGCCGGGGCGCCGGCGCCTGAGCGGCAACCAGCCCCGTTACCGGCACGGAGAGGCGCACGCCTTCCGTTTCGACCGTCGCGCGGCCTTCGCGTATCTCCCTGACCTCCCCGATCGAGCCGGTCGCGGCAATGCGAACCCAGGTGCCGGGCGAAATCGCGTCGGCCGGCCGGCTTTCCGATTCGGGCACAGCGGCGGCTCGCGCGCCCTCGCGCCTTGCCGCCACCTCCACCCGCCGCCTGGCCGCGCGGGCCGCGGCTTCCAGTTCCGATTCCGTCCTCGCCGCCGCTGCCTCGTCACGCAGCGCGCGGATCGCCTCGTCCACTTCCGTGCGCGCGCCGAGCAGGATGCGGCGGGCCTCCTCCCGGGCTTCACGTTCCAGCTCCCTGGCCCGACGACGCCACGTCCGGTCCCGTTCCTCCAGCTCCCCCTGCAGCGCAAGCGCGGCCTCTCTGGCCGCTGTGGCCTCGGCGAGAGCTTCGGCAAGGGCGAGGTTCTTCTCTTCCAGCTCGGCGAGCAGCCGCTCGGCCCGGCGCTCGTCCTCCGGCACATGCGCCTCCGCGCGCGCAAGCACGGGTTCCGGGAAACCCAGCCGGCGGGCGATCGCGATCCCGTAGCTCCGGCCGGGCACGCCCTTTACGAGCCGGTACGTCGGGCGAAGCTCGACGGCATCGAACTGGAGCGACGCGTTGACCACACCCGGTTCCTCGCCGGCCAGCCGCTTCAGCTCTCCGAGGTGCGTCGTGGCGACGGTCCGGGCCCCGCGGTGGGTCAACTCTGTCAGTATCGCCCGGGCGAGCGCCGCGCCCTCCAGCGGATCGGTGCCGCTCCCGATTTCGTCGATCAGGACCAGTGATTCGCTGTCGGCATGTTCGAGGATTTCGCGGAGGTTCTTGAGGTGGGCGGAGAAGGTGGACAGGCTGGCCTCGATGGACTGCTCGTCGCCGATGTCCGCGAAGAGATCTCGAAATAGTGGCAATCGCGTACCCGCGCCCACGGGCGGAACGACGCCCGCCTGCGCCAGTGCGCTGATCAGACCGATCGCCTTGAGCAGCACCGTCTTGCCACCGGTATTCGGACCCGATACGAGCAGGGTTCGCTCTTCCGGATCCAGCTCGAGGTCGAACGGTACGACGTTCTCCGCCGTGCCGAGCAGCAGCGGGTGGTACCCTCGCACCACGCGATACTCGCCATCCCCGCGCGTGACGATCTCCGGAACGTGTCCCCCGTGGTCGAGCGCGTAGCGCGCCCGCGCCATGACCGAGTCCACCTCGATCAGCGCTTCCAAGCTCGTGCGCAGATCCCGGGCTCGCGGGCGGATGCCGTCCGTCAGCGTCGTCAGGATGCGGTGTACCTCACGGGTTTCAGCGAGCTCCAGCTCGCGGAGCCTGTTCATCAGCTCGATGGCGACCGGCGGCTCGACGAAGATCGTCTGCCCGGTCGATGACTCGTCGTGGACGATCCCCCCCACCTCGCCTCGCCCTTCCCTGCGGATGGGGATGACGTAGCGCCCGTCGCGGAGCGTCACCGATGCGTCCGATACGCGGAAGCGCTCGGGGAGCTCCGCCATGAACGCTTCCAGGCGCTGGACGATGCGGCCGCGCGCGCTCCGCAGCTCCCGCCGGATATGGTTGAGCTCCCGAGTCGCCGTGTCGCGCACGTCGCCGGACTCATCGATCGCAGCTCCGACCGCACGCTCCTCCGCCTCGAACTCGTGCATCCTGCCGGCGAGCTCGGCCAGGAGATCGAACGTCGACGCACGTGCCAGGAGAAAGCGACGTACGCTGCGCGACGTCGCCATGAGCACCGCCAGCTTGCGCAGCGCGCCGGCGTCGAGCACCGATCCCGCCACTGCGAGCGCCCTGAGCGGTTCCCGCACGTCGGGAACGGCGGGCGCCGCCCACTCCGGCTCGCCCGTGCAGAGGCGCATCGCCTGGTCCACCCGCCGGAGCTCCGGCACGACTATGGCCGGCGAGTCCGACGGCTCGAGTGACCGGACCGCCGCGGCCCCCAGCGGACCCGCCGCGTATCCGGCCACCCGCTCCAGCGCCTGTGGGAACTCGATGACTCTAAGTGCGTGCCGATTCATGACATGTGCTACACCGAACGGCCCGGATATTGCCCGCCACGCACAGCCGCGCCAGCGACGTTCGAGGCAGGCCGCCGTGGGTCATCCCCCAATCTCTTCGCGCGCGATCCGGTTCGCTTCCTTGCCATCGAAGCGGCCGCGTATCCGCGGCATGAGCCACCCCATCACGGCTCCGAGCGAAGCCGCGCCCGACTCCTTCGCCTCCCGGACCAGCGCGCGAACCTCGTCTTCCGTGAGCGGCGCCGGCAGATACTCCGCGATCACCGCCGCTTCGCTCTCTTCCTTCTCAGCCAGCTCGGCCCGGCCGCCGGCCCGCATCTGCTCGGCCGCTTCCTGTCGGCGCTTGACCGCCCGGGTAAGCACCTCTACGACGTCGTCGTCCGCGAGCGGCCGCCCGACCTCGATCTGCCGGTTCTTTACGTCGGACAGCAGCGTCGTGAGAAGCGTCACCCGGAATTTGTCCCGGGCCTTGCGTGCCTCGTTGAGATCCGATCGAATCCGTTCAGCCAACCCGTCCGCCATTGTTTCCCCCTCCACGAGCGTGTGCTGGAGTCCGCCGTTACCCCTTTCCGGCAACAGCCGACCTGTCCCCGATCGATGCATGTTCGCCCGCCATCACGCGCCTGAAATGGCGTGGTGCGGGTACGTCGCTCCCCCCGTCTCCCGTCGAGCAGTCGAGCAGTCGATCGCGCCTCAGCCGGGTGGCCAGTGCAGCTTCCGCCCGCCCAGTACGTGGACGTGGATGTGGTCCACGGCCTGTCCCGCATCCGCACCGTTGTTGACTACCAGACGATACCCGCTCTGCGCGATACCCGTGGATCTCGCCGCCTCCTTCGCGGCGAGGAAGAGACGGCCGGCGACCTCGACATCGCCCTCCTCGAGCGCGTCTACCGCGGAAATGTGACGCCGCGGGATCACCAGCAGGTGCGTTGGCGCTTTCGGGTCGATGTCGCGGAAGACCAGCACGTCGTCTGTCGAGTGGACGACGGTCGCGGGGATCCTGCCCGCGACGATGCCGCAGAAGATGCACTGTTCAGCCATGGATTCACTTCCCGCGCAGGTGCACGAAATGGGTCCTGGAGTCCGGCGTCAACCGGCGACATCCCGGTCGGTCCTGACCGCGGCGAGTACTGCGGCCCACGGCGGCGGCCAGGAAACGTCGCCGACCCGCTCCGGCCAGCCGGCGCGCCGTGCGGTGGACCACGTCGTGGCCGTCCCGTCCCGCCATGGCCGTGCCCGACGGTCTCCATATCATTTTGGTCGATCCGTAGGGGCGGCCAGGTTCACAAACACAACAATGATCCGTGAGGGGCAGTATGCCACCGACCGTCGAGGATAGCACCGAACGCCTGCTCCGTTCAACGCCGGAACCCGTGGTATCCCTCGCCTGGATCCGCGAACGGCTCCGCGCCGAGGGAGACATTGCGGCAGCCACCTACTCCTATATCGAATCGCGGCTGAAGCGTCGACCGGAAAGGTTTCTGGTCCTGGATCACGATCCGCCATTTGGCGCCGATGAGTGGCCCGATGACGTCCGACAGGCGTACCACGCCGCGCTCTCCGACGCCGGCGTGGACACGAGTCCGCGCGTTCTGCTGCTCGATGACCATGAACCGGATGCGACCGATTGGGATTGGCCACGCACGGAGTCCGCGAACAGCCTCACCGCCCAGTTGCGGTCCGGGCTCGCCACGCTTTGCCGGAACTTCGCGGACGACCCGACAGCGCGCCAGGAACTCCTCAACGCCTCCGAAACCGTGCGCGCGATAGCCGCGGTCCTGGCGGCGACTGGAGATCCGCCATTCGAAAGCGGTGCCACGCGCCAGCCATGAGCTCCCGGCATGCGACCGATGCTTTCTGGTGCACCGCCGGTTCAGTTCCCGGACTTCCCCGCTCGCCACTCATTGGGACCAAGCGGGTCATGGTGCGTCGGCTCGGGCGCACAGAACGCTCCACCACTCCTCCTCGACGTCCTCCTGGAGGATGTGGAGCCCGGCGTCGTCTATCGCCCGGCGCATCGTCGGCGCCTCAATGGTCAGGATGCCTCCGAGGATCACACGACCGCCGGGGCGGAGCGACTGCCGAAACCCCTGCAACAGAGGGATGAGTACGCCACTCAATACGTTGGCGAGGATGACGTCGAATTCGCCGGGATGGTTGGCGAGAAATGCTTCGTCCACCAGCCCGTGCCGCACCTCGACGCGATCGACGACACCGTTGCGGCCCACGTTGTCGCGCGCATTCCCAATGGCGTCCGCGTCGCACTCCACGGCCAGCACGCGCGCAGCCCCCAGCATCGCCGCACCGATCGCGAGGATGGCCGAGCCGGTCCCCACGTCCAGCACGACGTGGCCGGGTGCGACGACTCGCTCCAGGAGGCGGAGAGCCGCACGCGTGGTCGCGTGCTCGCCGGTCCCGAACGCCATCTCCGGATCGATCACGATGACGTGATCGCCCGGCTCGACGGCAGGATCGACCCAGCTCGGAGTCACGACGAAACGTTCGCCCACCCGGCGTGCGGTGAGCCCTGACCGCCATTCACGCGACCAGTCGCGGTCCTCCTCCCACCGCCAGCTGAAGCCATGGGCGAGTCCGCCAGCGAGGGTCGCCAACCGGTCGCAAATGGCATCGACGAAAGCTTCGACGTCCTGAGGCGGCGCTACATATGCTTCCAGTCGGCCGCCCGCTTCCACGACTGCGGACTCGGTGGCGTCGACGAGCGCCGAGGCGACCAGCTCGGACGACTCGGGATCGCCGGCCGGAACGCTGATTACCAGCCATCTGTCGGGATTCATCTACGAACCCATGGATGTTGAGGCTGACCCGGTGGAGCGTCGGGAATCAGTATTCGCAAGCGCGCACGTCGGGTTCGTCGGCAAAGGCGATGAGCGCGGATTCGGGCGTAGGGTGTTCCGACAGCAGCCGGCGAAGCCTGCGGAACGTCGTCCGCAGAAGTTTCTCGCGCCGCGCGGCCGCCGGCGCGGGTGACGGACCGATCCACTCGCCAGGCCATGATTCAACTGTCGGCGCCGCTTCCTGGTCCGGTGACTCGGTTTCCACGACGCCAATGCCGCACCGCACGACCTCGAGCGCGAACGCCGGGTCGACGCCCTCGTCCACTGCAATGTCGTAGGCGTCAGCGGCCAGCTCCACGGAGACGCCCTGCCTGACCATGCGCTCCAGGAGCTCCTCCCGCCGCCGTCCACCGTGTCCCACGCCACCCGGCCGCGTTGCCGCCTCGACCAGGCACTCCTTCGCGGCTGAGCGCTTTCTCTCGACCTGACGATACCGCGCGAGCGCGCCGAGCACCGCATCACGGTTGCCCGCTCCGTCGTGCCGCGGCTCCTGGCTGCGCTGCTCGTCCATCCGCCTCTCCCGACCGGACGTGGGTCGTGGTCACTGGCCCGCACCTCCTGGCTCGTGCAAGCCACGTTCCCCCAACCCACGTTCGGGACCGGCAGGAAGGCGGTTATGCTCTCATGCGCTGAACGCGCCGCGGACCTTGCTCCAGAATCCACGGTCGCGATCCGGCTCCGTCTTCCCCGGAACGGGTGACTCGACCTCCGCGAGCCGCTTGATGGCCGCGAGCTGTTCGGCTGTCAGGTCGGTGGGCGTCCAGACGACGATCCTGACGAGCTGATCCCCGCGGCCGTTCCCGTGCAGGCGAGGCAGTCCGCGGCCGCGCATGCGCATCATCGTGCCGGACTGGATCCCGGCCGGCACCTTCAGCTTCGTCGGGCCGTTCACCCCGGGCACCTCGACCTCGGCCCCGAGCGCCGCCTGGCTGAAGGTGATGGGCACCTCGCAGATCAGGTCGGCGCCGTTGCGAACGAAACGCTCGTCTTCCTCGACTTCGATCACGACGACCACGTTGCCGCGCGCCGCGCCGCGTGGCCCGGCGCTCCCCTGCCCACGAAGCGTGATGTAGTCGCCGGACGAGACGCCTGGCGGGACCTGGACCTCGATCCGTTTCTCGACCAGCTCGGTGCCGTCGCCCTGGCAAACCTCGCACAATCTGGAGATCCGCTGGCCCTCGCCGCCGCACGCCGGGCACGGCGAGACCGTCATGACCTGCCCCAGCAGCGACCGCTGGACCCGCCGCACCTCACCGGATCCGCCGCACGTGCTGCAACGGACGGGCGGCTCGCCACCCGCCGAGCCCGTCGCACCACACGCATGACACGGATCCAGGAGTTGCACGTTGATCGTGCGCGAAACGCCGCTCGCAACCTCCTGGAGTGTCAGCTTCAGCGGAACACGGACGTCGGCGCCTCGGCGCGGCCGGCGGGCGCCCCGCCCGCCGAACAGGTCCTCCATCCCGAACGCGCTGCCGAAATCGCGCATGAAGATCTCGAGCGCGTCCGAGAAGTCGAACGCGCCGAAGCCGCCGCCGCCCGCAGCGGCGCCGCGCAGACCCGCGTGCCCGTACCGGTCGTACGCCGCCCGCTTCTCCGGGTCGCGCAGGACTTCGTACGCCTCTGTGGCTTCGCGGAACTTCTCCTCGGCCTCCTTCGATCCGTTGTTGCGATCCGGATGGTACTCGAACGCCAGCTTGCGGTACGCCTTCTTGATCGCGTCCGCATCGGCATCGCGACTGACGCCCAGGATCTCGTAGTAGTCTCGCATGCGCCTCAGTCCCCCACCTGGAGCACCGCCAGGAAGGCCTCCTGTGGAATTTCGACAGTACCCACCTGCTTCATCCGGCGCTTGCCTTCCTTCTGCTTCTCCAGCAGCTTCCGCTTCCGGGTAATGTCGCCGCCATAACACTTCGCGGTCACGTTCTTCCGCAGCGGGCGCACCGTCTCGCGCGCAATGACCTTCCCGCCGATCGCGGCCTGCAACACCACTTCGAACAACTGCCTCGGGATCAGCTCCTTCAACTTCTCCGCCAGCGACCTGCCGTATACGTACGCCTTGCTCCGGTGGATGATCACGCTGAACGCGTCCACCGGCTCGCCGTTGACGAGCATGTCGAGCCGCACGAGGTCGTTCGGACGGTACTCCAGCAGCTCCCAGTCGAGCGAAGCGTAGCCGCGGGTCAGGCTCTTCAGCCGGTCGTAGAAATCGAGGACGATCTCGGCGAGCGGGATCTCGTACAGGAACTCGACCCGTTGCGGGTCAATGTACTGCATCGAAACGTATTCGCCCCGCCGCTCGTGACACAACTTCTGCACGTTACCGATATACTCCGCCGGGCACACGATCCTCGCCCGCACGTACGGCTCGCGAATCTCTTCGACCCGGGAGCGGTCGGGCATGGCGCTCGGGTTCTCGACTTCGAGAATGGATCCGTCGGAGAGGACGACGTGGTACTCGACGTTCGGCACGGTCGTGACGAGGTCGAGCCCGAACTCTCTCTCGAGCCTTTCCTGCACGATCTCCATGTGCAGGAGCCCGAGGAAGCCGCAACGGAATCCGAATCCGAGGGCGGTCGAAGTTTCCGGCTCGTAGTACAGGCTGCCGTCGTTCAGCTTCAGCTTCTCGAGCGCGTCGCGCAGGTCCTCGTACTGTTCCGAGTCGGTCGGGTACAATCCGCTGAACACCATGGGCCGCACGTCGCGGTAGCCGGGGAGCAGCTCGGCCGCCCGGTTGTCGGCGTCCAGTACCGTATCACCAACGCGGGTGTCGGCGACTCGCTTGATGCCCGCCAGGACGTATCCAACCTGGCCCGGGCCGAGGACCGGCTGCGGAACCCGGCCGAGGCGCATGTAGCCTACTTCGTCGACGAGGTACTCGGCGTCCGTGGCGCCGAAGGCGATGCGCATCCCGGGCCGGATCTGGCCGTCGACGACGCGAATCATCGGGATCGCGCCCTGGTACCTGTCGTAGTACGAATCGAAGATCAACGCGCGCAGTGGCGCGTTCGCATCGCCCGCGGGCGGTGGCACCCGGCGGACGATCTCCTCGAGCAGCGCGTCCGTACCGGTCCCGATCTTCGCCGACACTTCCAGGATGCGTTCCGGCTCGATGCCGAGCAGGTCGACCAGCTCGGCCCGCCGCCTCGCGGGCTCGGCGCCCGGTAGATCGATCTTGTTGAGCACCGGGATGATTTCGAGCCCGGCGTCCATGGCCAGGAACAGGTTGGACAACGTCTGCGCCTGGACGCCCTGACTCGCGTCGACCACCAGCACGGCGCCCTCGCACGCCGCGAGGGAGCGGGACACCTCATAGGTGAAGTCCACGTGCCCGGGCGTGTCGATCAGGTTCAGCTCGTAGGTCTCACCGTCCGAAGCGCGGTACTCCATCCGTACGGCGTGCAGCTTGATGGTGATGCCGCGCTCCCGCTCCAGCTCGTTGCTGTCGAGAACCTGTTCCTTCATCTGCCGGGCATCCAGCGTGCCCGTCCTCTCGAGCAGCCGGTCGGCCAGCGTGGACTTGCCGTGATCGATATGGGCTACAATGCAGAAATTTCGTATGTGGTCGGTGCGCACGTACCGTCCGCCGGATGACGTCCTCGAAACACGAATCGGTGAATCAGCAGCCCGTGGCGGCTCCGGCCAGGCGAGACACTGCGATACCGGTCCGCGCCGGTACACCGGGGGGTCGCCCCGGCAGCCTGACCGGGAACACGCGAGCCGCGCCCGAATGACGCACGCCCACGGCCATCTGCCACAGACTGTTAATCATAGCCGAACGGCACGCGGAGAGGAAGTTTTGTGGTCGGTACGGCGCTGCTCCACCGGCCGGCCCGGTGATGGGTGTTCAGTGCTCAGAGGTTGGTGGAAGCGAGGGCGTGTGGGACGAACATCCGGCGGCCTTCGCCGGGCCGCGCATGCGCGCGTCGCGGCTCGACCGACAGCACCCGACCGGAAAAGACGGTAGGACGAGAAAACAGGCCGGCCCGGCGCATGAGCGCCGGCCGGCCGCTGAACACTGAAAACCGGACTCTGCAAACTGACCGGTCCCGCCACGCGGCCTCAGCCGCGCGCCGGATCGGACTTGCCCGCCGCCTTGATGTGCACGAACAGGATGGCAGCACCGATGACGAGGCACACCAGGCCGAGGACGATTCGCGTCGGGTTGTGTTCCGCCAGGCCGTGACCGATCATCACGGGCGTGAACATCACGGTAACCAGACCGATCAGAAGCAATGTAACGTTCGTGGCACTCATGCAGCCTCCAGACACGAGCTGTTGGGTTAGAGCCTGACCGGAACGGCGAAGCCGAACGGCGGCGTCACCGGCCTCCGACCATCTGGCGAACTTCGTTCAAACCGGCCGGAGTCCACTCCGGCGGATTCGGATCGTTCGCGATCTCGTAGAGCGAATAGAACACCAGGCGCGCGACCCGCGCGATCTTGTCCTCATCGATCTTCTCCACGGTATCGCTGGGCTGATGGTAATCCTCGTGCAACCCCGCGAAGAAGAAGAGATTCGGGATCTCCTTGCGAGCGAAATTGAACTGGTCGCTCCGGAAAAACAACTGCTCACGCGGCCACAGGTCCGGCGCGACAGTCATGTTCAGCTCGGGATGCGCCTCGTTCACCCGGTGCACGAGCGGGCCGAGCGACGAGTATTCCTGCCCCAGAACCGAAACGCTGTCCGGGTGGTTCCGCCCGATCATGTCGATGTTGATGTTGGCCA
>Ga0180220_1001452_pt1 | contig 17495 bp, 15 predicted proteins | sample eDN5th37CBELigBY_FD_151335 | JGI IMG/M metagenome (GOLD analysis project Ga0180220, IMG submission 151335) | Enriched backyard soil microbial communities from Emeryville, California, USA - eDNA 5th pass 37_C BE-Lig BY (version 2) (version 2) | ecosystem: Environmental > Terrestrial > Soil >...
GCCGCTGGCATCTCTGCTTCCGCCGGCCGCCGCCTATGCCGCGCATTTCCCAGGCGACCGCGATGCCGCCGCGATGGCTGCGCGGTCGGTGGCCCGGCTCCTCGCCGATGAGCTTCGCGCCTTCTCGATCAATACCGACTGCGCGCCGGTTGCCGACCTGCCGGTGCCGGGCGCACACGACATCATCGGGAACCGGGCATTTGGCACCGATGCCGAGACCGTCATCGCCCTTGCGCGCGCGTTTGCCGACGGCTTGATGGCGGGTGGTGTATTGCCGGTCTTCAAGCATATTCCGGGACATGGGCGGGCCATGGCGGACAGCCACTTCGAGTTGCCCGTGGTCTCGACGGCGCGAGATGAGCTCGCGCACACCGACTTGGCGCCGTTCAGGGCGCTCGCGGCCCTGCCCGCCGCCATGACCGCACACGTCGTCTTCCGGGCGCTCGATCCCGACGCTCCGGCGAGCACGTCGCGCACGGTCACGTCGGAGATCGTTCGCGGCTACTGTGGTTTCGATGGCCTGCTGATGAGCGACGACCTCGGCATGCACGCGCTTTCGGGATCGTTCGCGGAGCGCACGCGCGCTGTCCTGAAGGCGGGATCGGACCTGGTGCTCCATTGCAGCGGCAACCTCGCGGAGATGGTCGAGGTTGCCGAGGCGTCGCCGCCGCTGGTCGGGCGCGCGCTGGAGCGGTTCGAGCGGGCGCTGGCCGTCACGGAGCAGGCCGCCGAGCCCTTCGACGAGCAAGCGGCCCGGGCGACACTCGCGGCGCTGGTCGCCCGAACCACCTGAATCAGTGTAGAATGGCCGTTGAATTCCAAGTCCGATCGAGGACTTGGCTGGTTTTGGGTCAGTTTCAGGTGTCTCATCGCGGAGCCTGCATGAGCGGTGGCGATCAGCCGGAGCAGTTTGGTGCGGCCCGCGAGCGCGGGTCGCTGTTGGCGCACGGCCTCGCCGACCCCTGGGCCGAGGATGAGCGGGCACCCGGCGAGATCCTCGTCGTCGACCTGGCGGGGTTCGAGGGGCCGCTGGACCTGCTGCTCGCCCTGGCACGCACCCAGAAGGTCGACCTCGCGCAGATCTCCGTTCTCACGCTCGTCGATCAGTATTTGGCCTTCATTGCCGATGCGAGGCAGCTCCGGCTCGAGCTTGCCGCGGACTATCTGGTCATGGCGGCATGGCTCGCCTTCCTGAAATCGCGCCTGCTGTTGCCGCGGGAGGAGAAGCAGGAGGACGAGACGAGCCCCGAGGAACTGGCGGCTCGGCTGCACTTCCGCCTCCAGCGGCTCGCGGCGATGCGTCAGGCAGCCTCGCACCTGTTCACGCGCCAGCGGCTCGGCCGGGATGTGTTCCCGCGCGGCATGCCGGAAGGGATGCGGACGATCCGCGAGCGGCAGTACAAGGCCGCGATCTACGACCTGCTCAAGGCCTACGCAGACCAGCGCAAGCGCACGACGGTGAAGCGCGCCCATGTCGTGCGGCGCCGCGTCGTGTGGTCGATCAAGGATGCGCGCCAGCGCCTCGAGCGTCTCGTTGGCCTGTCGGCCGGGAGCTGGGTGCAGCTCGATCTCTTTATCGAGCAGTTCTTGCCATCCCCCGAGCTCAGCCGTACGGCACTGGCGAGCTCCTTCGGTGCGACGCTGGAGATGGCCCGCGAGGGCCTGGTCGAGCTGCGCCAGGACAAGGCCTTTGCGCCGATCGAGATGCGCAGCCGCTTGCCGGAGACGGGCGGTTGAGGGCGGTGATGACGGGTCGGTATCGCGTGATGGAGCGTGCGCGTGGCTAGGTCACCGCGGAAGAAGGGGCCAGGCATGGAAGCATCCAGGCTCGACATGAGCCGGGCGCATGACGCCGCCGCGGCGGAGAAGCGGTCGACGGCCGAGCAGCCTGTGGCCGAGCTTCCGGGCTCGGACGAGCGCCGTCCGCCCGCCCGGACGCTGCCCGACAATGTCGCGGCGCTGCCCTCCGCCGATCGGGGCGAGTCGCTCAGGATCGTTGAGGCGCTGCTCTTCTCGGCCTCCGAGCCGCTCGACGAGACGTTCCTGGCGCGCCATCTCCGCTCGGGCGCCGACGTGAAGGCGCTTCTGGCGGAGCTGCAAGGCTTTTACGCGGGACGCGGCGTCAACCTCGTGCGTGTGGCGGGCAAGTGGGCGTTCCGGACAGCCGGCGACCTCGCCTATCTCCTGGAGCGGCACGCGGTCGAGGAGAAGCGGCTGTCGCGGGCCGCCCTCGAGACGCTCTCGATCATCGCCTACCACCAGCCGGTGACGCGAGCCGAGATCGAGGAGATTAGGGGCGTCGAGACCTCCAAGGGGACGATCGACATCCTGCTCGAGACGGGCTGGGTACGGCCGCGCGGCCGCCGGCGGGCGCCCGGGAAGCCCCTGACGTTCGGGACGACGGAAGAATTTCTCAATCATTTCGGACTGGAATCGATCAAGGACCTGCCGGGCCTCGCGGAGCTGAAGAGCGCCGGCCTGCTCGATGCCACGTTGCCGCCGGGCTTCCAGGTGCCGCAGCCGACGGACATTGCGGCGCTAATGCGGGACGAGCTGCCGCTGGACGCGGCGGCGGGGCAGGGAGAGCTCGGGTTTTCGGACGACACGGCGCAAGAGGGTGAGGACGAGGACGAGGAGCAGGAGCCCGACGCGTGACAGCCCGAACAGCCACCTTCACTCCCTTTGACCTGTCACGTGTACTCACGTGGTCGCTCGCTGGCTGGATCGTGCGGCAGGCCCTGGCCATCCTGACCCGGGTCGGGCTGGCGTTCACGCTGATCGTGGCCGGCGGCGTGCTGGCTCCGCTGCTGGCGGGGGAGATCGCTCCGGCCGATCGACCGGCCGTGACGGCTTCGCCGGGAACCTCGGTTATGGAATCGCACGGCAAGGTTGCGCGGTGAGTGCGGCGCTTCCTCTCGGCGCAGGGGGCGCTTGACGGTTGCGTCTTGTGCGGGCTTGCGGCATGCCCCACATGACAGCGCGCCGATGCGATCGAGGACCTTGATCGCCGCCACGTCACCCGAGGAGAACGGAAATGCTCGCAGACCCGTCGACCGACGGTTCGATCGCCGGTCAGGTCCGGCGTCGCCGGACGTTTGCGATCATTTCGCATCCGGACGCCGGCAAGACGACGCTCACCGAGAAGCTGCTCCTGTTCGGCGGCGCGATCCAGCTTGCCGGACAAGTGAAGGCGAAGAAGGATAAGCGCGGCACCCGCTCGGACTGGATGGCCATCGAGCGCGCGCGCGGCATCTCGGTCGCGACCTCGGTGATGACGTTCGAGTACGGCGGCGCCGTGTTCAACCTGCTCGACACGCCGGGCCACGAGGACTTCTCCGATCACACCTACCGCACGCTGACGGCGGTCGATTCCGCGATCATGGTGATCGACGCGGCCCGCGGCATCGAGGCGCGCACGCGCAAGCTGTTCGAGATCTGCCGGCTGCGCGACATCCCGATCGTCACGTTCGTCAACAAAATGGATCGCGAGAGCCGCGAGCCGCTCGAGCTGCTCGACGAGATCGAGAAGACGCTGGCGCTCGATACCGCCCCCATGGTCTGGCCCATCGGGCGCGGGCGCGACTTCCGCGGCACCTACGACCTCCTGGCAAGCCGCGTCCGCCAGCTCGACCAGGGTGACGACGGGATGGAGGTCGCCGGCATCGACGATCCGCTGATCGACACGCTGCTGGCCGATGGCCAGGCCGAGCAGTGGCGCGAGGAAATGGGGCTCGTCGAAGGCGCATGCGGCCAGTTCGACCTCGAGCCCTTCCGACAGGGCACGCTGACGCCGGTGTTCTTCGGCAGCGCGCTCAGGAACTTCGGCGTGCGCGATCTCCTCGATGCGCTGATCGCTCATGCGCCGCCGCCGCGGGGGCAACCGGCCGAACCGCGCAACGTGGCCGCCACCGAGCCCGGCATGACGGGCCTCGTCTTCAAGGTGCAGGCCAACATGGACCCGGCGCACCGCGATCGCATCGCCTTCATGCGGGTTTGCTCGGGCAGGCTGACGCGCGGCATGAAGGTGAAGAACGTCCGCACGGGCCGCACCGTGATGCTGCAGGCACCGCAGTTCTTTTTCGCCCAGGACCGCTCGCTGGCCGAGGAGGCGTTCGCCGGCGACATCGTCGGGCTGCCGAACAAAGGTCTCTTCCGCATCGGCGACACGCTGACCGAAGGCGAGAGCCTGACTTTCGTCGGTATCCCGAGCTTCGCGCCCGAGATCCTGCGCCGCGTCCGCCTCGAGGACGCGATCCGCGCCAAGAAGCTGCGCGAGGCCCTGGCCGAGATGGCTGAGGAGGGCGTCGTCCAGCTCTTCTCGCCGCTCGACGGCTCGCCGCCGGTGGTGGGCGTGATCGGGGCGCTGCAACTCGACGTGCTCGCGGACCGGCTCGCCAACGAGTACGGCCTTGCGGCGGCCTTCGAGCCGGCACCCTCCGACACGCTGCGGTGGATCATGTCGGACGACCCGAAGGAGATCGACGCGTTCGTCGCGAAGAGCCGGTCGTCGGTCGCGGTCGACCTCGATGGCGATCACGTTTACATGGCGCCGTCGGCGTTCTACCTGGACCTCGCGATCGAGCGTAATCCGGCCATCCGGTTCGTGGATATTAAGACTTCGGCGGCGAAATAGCGGCTGCCGGGAGGCCCCTCGTGTGGGCTCGGTGACTCCGTTGCCGCCGCCATGGTATTGAACGCACGGGGGAATGCTCCCCTTTCCGTTGCTTTAGAGTCGTGTCCGATGCCATTGCTCGCGTGCCATTGTCCACTGCAAGCGCCGGCCCGCCCTGGGCAGAGCCCGCTGCGGGGAGATGCCTGATGGAGGTGCGTGGACCATTCGGCCCGGATGGCTCGGACGGCCTCGGCCCGCCGACCATGCCGGCCGAGTACACGGCACGCACGGCGCCCCATTGGCCGCCGATCGTCACGGGGCCGCCGGCGCCGGCCGCCAAGCCTCGCACGCGGCGGCGCTGGCTTCGCCGCATCGGGCTGGCGTTTGCGGTGCTCGTGGCGGCTCTCTTCGTGCAGATCGTCGTTTATCGCTTCGCGATGCCGGCCTGGACGCCGGCCATGGCCGTCAGCTCCCTGTTGGGGGCGCCAGTGAAGCAGAGCTGGGTGCCCCTCGGCCGCATCTCGCCGCAACTGGTCCGGGCCGTGATCGCGTCCGAGGATGCCCGTTTCTGCGTTCACGGGGGCATCGATTTCGGGGAGCTCAAGGCGGCTATCGAAGACGCGCGAAGCGGTGCCGCGCCGCGCGGTGCCAGCACCATCACCATGCAGGTCGTGAAGAATGTGTTCCTATGGCCGGGCCGGAGCTACCTGCGCAAGGCCATCGAGATGCCGCTGGCCCTCGTCGTCGATCTCGTCTGGCCGAAGCGGCGCATCCTCGAGGTCTATCTCAACATCGCCGAGTGGGGCCCCGGCATCTACGGCATCGAGGCGGCGGCGCGCGATACGTTCTCGAAGTCGGCGCGCGCTTTGACGTCGCGTGAGGCCGCGCGCCTCGCGGTCGTTCTGCCGGACCCGCTCGACCGTGACGCCGCCCGACTTGCTGCGCGAGGTGCCCGCGTCGCGCAGGTCGTCGCCGTCCGTATGCAGCACGTCAACGTCAATTGCCTGCGCTGAGGCGCGTATATGTCCGGACCCGAAATCCGCGTCGCACCCTATCGCGACAGGGGCACGGGCTCCGGCACGTCGGTGACCGTCCCGGCCAGATCCTCGAGGCCGTAGGGCACCGGTCCGCCGCACGCCCAGTCCAGGAGCTCAATGGTGTGCACGATCGGGATCGGCGTGCCGAGCTCGAGCTGCGTCATGCAGCCGAGGTTGCCGGCGGCGATGACGTCGGGGCGGACACTCTCGATGTTGTCGACCTTGCGTCGGCGCAGCTCGCCCGCGAGCTTCGGTTGCAGGATGTTATAGACGCCGGCCGAGCCGCAGCAGATGTGCGCTTCCGGCACGTCGAGAACGGTGAAGCCGGCCTTGCGCAGCAGCGTCTTCGGCAAGTCGGTGATCCGCTGTCCGTGCTGCATCGAGCAGGCCGAATGGTAGGCCACGCGCAGGCTCGACCAGCGCTTCGGCGGCCCGAAGTCGTAGTCCGACAGGAACTCGGTGACGTCTTTCGCGAGCGCCGCGATATCCTCGGCACGTCGGGCGTGGCCGGGGTGATCCTTCAGCAGGTGCCCGTAATCCTTGAGCATGGTCCCGCATCCCGACGCGTTGACGATGATGGCATCGACGGGCGCCTTCGACATGGCCTTGACCCAAGCGTCGACATTCGCCTTGGCCTGCTCGATGGCCTGGGCCTCCTTGCCCATGTGATGCACCAAAGCACCGCAGCAGCCGGCGCCGGCGACCACCTCGACGTCGACGCCCCGGCGAGCGAGCAGGCGGATCGTCGCGTCGTTGATCTCGGGCCTCAGCACCTGCTGCGCGCAGCCGGCAAGCATGATGACGCGCTTGCGCCGCTCGACACTCGCCGAGGCCGTACCGGGCCCACGGTATTGCGGATCGCGGAGCGGACCCTTCGGCGCCAGATCGAGCATCGCGGCGACCTGCGGGATGCCAAGCTTCTCGAAAAGCGACCGGAAAGGGCGGCCGAGCGGCGCGAAGGAGAGCGCCTTGCGGAAGCGGTCGGGGTAGGGCAGGAGCTGCGACAGCACCCAGCGCACGGTGCGGTCGGAAAAGCTGCGCTGACCGGTCTCCTCGATGTGCGCGCGGGCATGGTCGACGAGGTGCATGTAGTCGACGCCCGAGGGGCACGTCGTCATGCACGAGAGGCACGAGAGGCAGCGGTCGACGTGATGCTGCACCTCGGGGCTCGCCGGGACGTCCCGCTCGAACATGTCCTTCATCAGGTAGATGCGGCCGCGCGGGCTGTCGCGCTCGTCGCCGAGGAGGACGTATGTCGAGCAGGTCGCCGTGCACAGCCCGCAATGGACGCAGCGCCTCAGGATGCTCTCGGCCTCCGCCGTCCGCGGATCGCGAAGCCTCTCTGGCTTGAAATTGGTCTTCATCGATCGCCCCGAGGCTTGCTTACAGGTCCGCGTGCATGCGTCCGCGGTTGAGGATGTGCGCCGGATCGAACACGGATTTCAAGCGCGCGCTGATCTTCTTCAGGCCCGGCTCCAGCGGCTGGAAGACGTCGATCGAGGCCCGCACGGCGGCCTCGGCGCGGATCAGCGTCGCGTGGCCGCCGTGTGTGGCGATCACCCGGCGGATGTCGGCCGCGCCGGCATCGGACGTCGGCAGCACCTCGGCCCAGACGAGGCCGCCAGCCCAGTCGTACCAAGCGTGGCATGTCATGAACGACGAGATCGCGGCGACGACCTTGGGCCCGGCCTTGGGTGCGGTCGAGATGCGCCAGAGCGGCGCCGTTGTCCCTTGCAGCACCGAGAGATGCCGCAGTTCGTCCCAGAAGGCCAAGGAACCTTCGTTGCCGAGCACATAGATGTCGCCGAAGGGCTTTAGCTCCTGCTTCAGCCGTTCCACGCGGTAGGCCACCGAGGCGGCGAAGTTCTCGATGCGGATGGCGGTCACGGCGCGGCGCTCGGCCTTGAGACCCTCGTGCCAGAGCCGCGTGGCCAGCGCCTCTTGGAGATGCACCGCGCCCGAGACCTCGAACGGCGTGGCCGTTGCCGCAGTCAGCGCCTCGACGGCAATGCCGTCCTCGAGCCCCAGCAGAACGAGGGTCGCCGTCTCCTCCGGTTTCGGCATCACCTTGAACGTGACCTCCGTCATCACGGCGAGCGTGCCCCAGCTCCCGGCGATCGTGCGGGCGAGGTCGAGGCCCGTGACGTTCTTCATCACCCTGCCGCCGGAGCGGAAGGGCGTGCCGCCCCCCGTTGCTGCCGCGACGCCCAGGAGATGGTCGCGGGCGGCGCCCGCCATCACGCGCCGGGCGCCCGAGATATTGGTCGCGAACACGGAGCCGATCGTGGCGCGCCCTGGCTCGCCGCCCACGACGGGCGCCAGGTCGACAGGCTCGAACGCAAGGATCTGGCCGTGGCGCGCGAGGTCGTCCTCGACACGGGCGAGGGGCGTCCCGGCCCGCGCCGCCATGACGAGCTCCGTCGGCTCGTAGAGCCGGATGCCAGAGAGAGCGTTCGTCGTGAGCAGCGCGGCGCTGTTCGTCGGTCGCCCGATCTCGCGCTTGCTGCCGGCGCCGGCGATCTCGATCGGCATATTGTTCTTCGTCGCCTCGGCGAGGAGGCGCTGCAGCTCCCACTCGGTGGCGGGGCGCAGCAAGGACGTCTCGTGCACGAATGGCGCTCCTCAGGCAGCGTCGGCGGCAGGCGCTCCGTCGAGCGGGAAGACCTTGGCCGGGTTGAGCAGCCATTGCGGATCGAGCGCGGACTTGATGCTCATCTGCAGGGCCAGCTCGGCCTCGGTGAACTGCACCGGCATCAAGTCACGCTTCTCGACGCCGACGCCGTGCTCGCCGGTCAGGCACCCGCCGACCTCGACGCAGAGCTTCAGGATGTCGGCGCCGCACAGTTCGGCTTTGGTCATCTCTTCGGGGTCGTTGGCGTTGAACAGGATCAACGGATGCAGGTTGCCGTCGCCGGCGTGAAAGATGTTGGCGACACGCAGGCCGTATCCGCCGCAGATCTCGGAGATCCGCACCAGCACCTCGGGCATGCGGCCGAGCGGGATCGTGCCGTCCATGCAGAGATAGTCGGCGATGCGGCCGATGGCGCCGAAGGCCGATTTGCGGCCCTTCCAGATGGCGGCGCTCTGCTCGGGGCTTTCGCTTGTGCGCACGACGCGTGGGCCGTGCGGCGTGACCACCTCGACGATGCGTCCGAGAAGGTCCGTGATCTCCTCCTCCGAGCCTTCGACCTCGACGATGAGCAGCGCCTCGACGTCCAGCGGATAGCCGGCCTTGGCAAAGGCTTCGCACACCTCGATCGCGGGCTTGTCCATGAACTCGATGGCGACGGGAATGATGCCGGCGCCGATGATGGCCGACACGGCGCGCCCCGCGGCCTCGCTGGTGTCGAAGCCGAGCAATAGCGGACGTGCACCTTCGGCCTGCCGCAGGATGCGCACGGTCGCTTCCGTCACCACCCCGAGCTGCCCTTCCGAGCCGACGAGCAGACCGAGCAGATCGTAGCCCGGCTGGTCGAGGTGCTCGCCGCCGATCTCGACCACCTCGCCGTCGACCATGACGATCTTGAGGCCGAGGATGTTGTTCGTGGTGACACCGTACTTGAGGCAGTGCGCGCCGCCGGAGTTGAAAGCGATGTTGCCGCCGAGCGAGCAGGCGAGCTGGCTCGACGGGTCGGGCGCGTAGAAGAAGCCTCGCGGCGCAACCGCGGCGGAGATGCCGAGGTTCGTGATGCCCACCTCGACCCGCGCCGTGCGGTTCTCGTAATCGACGGCGAGCACCCGGTTCATGCGGCTGAGGCCGAGCACGATCGCGTCCTCGGTCGGCAGCGCGCCGCCCGAAAGCGACGTTCCCGCCCCGCGGGCGATGACCTTGATGCCGCTGGCAAGGGCATAGCTCAGGACCTTGGACACGTCCTCGGTCGTCCGCGCGAGCACGACGGCGAGCGGCATGCAGCGATAAGCAGAGAGGCCGTCGGTCTCGAATGCCCGGCGGCCGTCCTCGTCCGCGATCACCTGCTCGGCGCCGACGAGGCGGACGAGCTCGCGCACAATATGCTCTCTGCGGCGGAGGACCGCCGGGTCGGGCCGCGGCATGGCGATCATGGACACGGTTGCGATCCTCTCGTGCAGGCGCCCATTCGGCGATCAACGCGGATACGCATACCGCTTCGGACGCCGATGTGCCGAAAACTCTCAACAGCATCAACGCGATGTTTGATTTGACACGCTATGGAACATGTCTATTCCATAACGTGGAAAATACCAGACACGGTATGGTCACGGGCGAGCACAATTACATTCCGGAGAAGGTCTTATGTTCCCCCGCCGCAGAACCCGCGAGGAGTCTACCGTGACCGCAATCACCGATTTGGAAATCTTCGCACGTGTTGCCCGCACCGGCAATATGTCGGCAGCCGGTCGCGAGATGGGTCTGTCTCCGGCCGTGATCTCGAAGCGCATCAGCCTGCTCGAGGAAAAGCTCAATGTGCGCCTCTTCCAGCGCACCACGCGGCAGCTCACGCTGACGGAGACGGGCGAGGGCTACTTCAAGCGCGTCGTCGATATCCTGAACCTCATCGAGGAAGCGGAGAACTTCGTCAACCGCCGCAACACCACGCCGCGCGGCCTGCTGAAGGTGACGGCCCCGACCTCGTTCAGCCGCCTGCACATTGCGCCGTTCCTGCCGGCGTTTCTCGCCAAGTATCCGGAGATCGAGCTCGAGTTCCAGTTGACCGACAACTTCGTGGACATCATCCGCGAGGGTTTCGACCTGGCGATCCGCATCGGCGAGCTGCAGGACAGCTCGCTCGTCCAGCGCAAGCTGGCGGCGGACACGCGCGTCATCTGCGCCAGCCCCAAGTACCTGGAGACGAACGACCAGGGCGAGCCGAAGTCGCTGGCCGATCTCGACTTCCACAACTGCCTTTCGGCGGGCGCACAGGACTACTGGCGCCTTGAAGGTCCCGACGGCCAGCATCAGCTTCGCGTCAAGGGCAACATCCGCTCCAATTCGTTCGAGTTCATGCGCGAGGCGCTCCTGTCGGGGCTCGGCCTCGGCCTGCGCTCGACGTGGGACATCGGCCCGGAGCTGCGCAGCGGCGCGCTGCAGGTGGTGCTGCCGGACTATCGTGGATCGTCCAACGTCGCGATCTATGCGGTCTATCCGTGCCGCGATTTCATGCCCGAGAAGGTCAATGTCTTCATCGAGTATCTGGCCGGGCTCTACGGACCCGAGCCCTACTGGAACGCGGGCCTCGCTCTCCCCGGGCCGGAGCCGAAAGCCGCGAGGACGTCCGGTCGCAAGCCGGGTGGCCCGGCGATGCCCGCTGCCGAGGTGCCACGTCCGGCCTCTGCGCGCTGACGTCACGTTGCATCATTTGCGGGTGAGGACGGTGACGGCCTCGAGATGGTGCGTGAACAGAAACTGGTCGATGGGGGTGGCGCTCTCCAGCCGGTAGCCACCATCGACCAGCACGCGAAGATCGCGCGCGAGTGTGGCGGGGTCGCACGAGGCCATGACGACCCGGCGGACCTTGGACCGGGCGAGGCTCGCGCATTGGGCCGCAGCCCCGGCTCGCGGCGGATCGAGCACCACGGTGTCGGCAGCCGCAAGCTCCTGGGGCGAGAGCGGATCGCGGAACAGATCCCTGCGCATCCGCTCGATGGGCTTCAGGCCGCGCGCACCATTGGCGGCCGCTTGCAGCGCTTCGAGGAGCGAGACGTCGCTGTCGACCGCGGTGACGCGCGCACGGCGCGCAATCGCCAGCGACAGCGTGCCGAGACCGGAGAAGAGGTCGAAGACGCGCTTCGCCTTGCCAAGCCCATCGAGCACGAGGTCGGCGAGCAGGGCATCAGTCTCGGATGCGGCCTGCAGGAATGCGCCGGGCGGTGGCGTGACGGCGACGTCGGCAATGGTCACGACAGGCACCGCCGCCTGCAGAACCAGCTCGCCGCCGCAGGTCAGGCGAATGGCACAAGCAGCCCGCATGAGCTGGGCGACGATCGCAGTGCTGCGCGCGGCCTCTCGCGATGGCTTGTGGTCGATCGTGACGTCGAGCCCATTATCGGCCGCGAGCACGGACAGGCGAAACGGCTCGCCCTTGGGCACCACCGCGGCGGCGAGACGCGCGAGCTTCGGCAGCGCGGAGACGATCGTGGGCCGCAGCACCGCACAGTCCGTCAACGGCACGAGATCATGCGAGCTGCACGCATTGAAGCCCAGCGCCGGAGCGCCGCCGATCCATGCACCGGTGAAGCCCGCACGTCGCCGTGAGGCGAGAGGGACGGACAGCATGGGGGCAATTGCGCAGGTCAGGCCGCGCTGGGACAGCGAGCTGGCGAGAAGCCCGCCCTTCCACTCGCGATAGAGCGCGTCGTCCATGTGCTGGACCGAGCAGCCACCACATTCGGATGCGTGCGAGCAGAGCGGGTCCCCGCGCCGCGCCGGGCTCGGCGGACCGGTTCTGCGGAACTGGCCGTCGGCCTCGCGCTCGATCGTCTCGCCGGGCAGCGCTCCGGGCACGTGGACCTCGCGGCCTTCGATCACGGCGAGGCCGTCGCCTTGCGCGCCGAGGCCGGTAATTTGGAGGGATCGGGCATCAAGCATCGAGCATGGCTCCGATCAGGAATTCCACATTCCCATCGCCGCCGTGGATCGGGGAGGGGATCGAGCCGGCGATCCGCCAGCCGGGCAGGTCGGCGATGAACGCAGAAATGCGCGCCACGGCGGCGGCGCGCGCGTGCTCGTCTTTGACGATGCCGTCGCGAGGGATCGAGGCCGGATCGCCCTCGAACTGCGGCTTGACGAGTGCGATCAGCCAGCATCCCGGCGCGGCAAGCGCAAGGGCGGCTGGAAGCACCTTTGTCAGCGAAATGAAGCTGACGTCGGCAACGGTAGCGCCGACCGGCTCACGGATCAGAGAGCGGGCCAGCTTTCGCGCATCAGTTCGCTCGAGCGAGATCACGCGCGGATCGCCGGCGAGACGCGGATGCAGTTGCCCTTGCCCGTTCTCGACGGCGTAGACCCGCTCCGCGCCACCCTCGAGCAAGGCCTCGGTGAAGCCGCCGGTCGATGCGCCGATGTCGAGGGCGATACGGCCCGCCGCGTCGAAGCCGAAGTGCGCGAGCCCGGCGCGCAACTTCAGCGTTCCGCGGGAGACGTAGTCGGACGGGCCGTTCAGGAGCGCAAGCGCAACGGTCTCGTCCACAAGCATGGCGGGTTTGGCGGCCACCTCCCCGTCGACACTCACCTCACCGCGCATCACCAGATCGCGGGCCCGGGCGCGGGTTGGCGCAAGGCCGCGCGCGACCAGCGCGAGATCGAGCCGTTGCCGGTGGGGGCGTGCGTCCTGCATCGTGATCGGTCAGCCTTGTGAAACTCTCGCGGGTGTTCGACGGTTGAAGCTTGAGCTTCAATGGATATTACAGCGAAAGGCCCGCCATGGATCGCCGCCAAGCTCTTCAACTCGTCGCAGGCGCATCGGCAGCGGCAACTCTTCCGGTCCGGGAAGCGATCACCTCTCCGGCACATGCCCGGACGGCGAGCGTGCCCGCCTTCACCTTGCCGCCCCTCGGCTATGCGTTCGACGCCCTCGAGCCGCATATCGACGCCGAGACGATGCGCGTCCACTACGAGCAGCACCATGCGGCGTACGTCCATGAATTGAATGCGATCGCCGCAGCCAACCCTAGCCTCGCCCGTATTCCGATGGCCAGAACGCTTCGCGCTGTCGACAAGCTGCCCGAAAGCCTGCGCGAGGCGGTGCGGCACAATATGGGTGGCCACTGGAACCACAGCTTCTTCTGGCCGCTCATGGCGCCGGGCGGTTCGCGTGAGCCGCACGGGCCTCTCAAGGCAGCGATCGAGGAGACCTTCGGCTCTGTGGCGTCCTTGCGGGAGCGCATGGGGCGTGCCGCACGCGAGCGCTTCGGGTCCGGCTGGGTGTGGCTCGGCGTGGGCGCAAAAGGACAGCTCGTGGTCTTCTCGACACCCGACCAGGACACGCCGCACATGGTGGAGGATGTGCGCGGCGCGGTGCTCGGCATCGATCTTTGGGAGCACGCCTATTACCTGAAATACAATGCCGGGCGGGATGACTACGTCTCCGCGTGGTGGCGCGTGCTCAACTGGGACAGGGCGAACGAGACGTTCGGCCATCTGCTCACCTGACCTGATCGTCATCGCGGTCTCGGACCCGCGTTTGCGGCTCGTAAAAAACGACCCCGGCAGTGGAGCCGCCGGGGTCGTAAATCCTGACTCCGCGGGGGGATGGGGAGCGGATCATCAGGTACGCAGGGTACATATGAACAACGTCAGCTTAACGCACGACCGGCGGAAACGTCGAAACTTTCGCTTCGAATCATCGATTTCCACATCGGCCTGTGGATAAGGCCTGGAGAGCGGTTCGATCGCCGGTCGGGCCCGCGCCGAGTCCGGCGCGCTAGATCTCGTTCGCCTGCACCCCGCGCCCGAGGGCGCCCATCACCGTCCTGACGATGCCAGACGCGTTGAGGCCCGCACGCTCGTACATCTTCTCGGGCTTGTCGTGATCGATGAAGGCGTCGGGGAGCACCATGTTTCGGATCCTCAGCCCGCGATCGAGACGGCCGCTCGCAGCCAAGTGCTGCAGGACGTGGCTGCCGAAGCCTCCGATGGAGCCTTCCTCGACGGTGATGAGCACCTCGTGCTCGCTGGTGAGACGGTCGATCAGGGCCGTGTCGAGGGGCTTCATGAAGCGGGCATCCGCAACGGTCGTCGAGAGCCCGAACGCAGCGAGCTGCTCGGCCGCCTTGAGGCTCTCCGAGAGACGCGTGCCGAGCGATAGGATGGCGACGGTCGACCCCTCGCGGATGATGCGGCCCTTGCCGATCTCAAGCGGAACACCCTCGGCCGGCATCTCGACGCCGACGCCTTCGCCGCGCGGATAGCGGAAGGCCGACGGCCGGTCGTCGATCGCGACGGCGGTCGCGACCATGTGCTTGAGCTCGGCCTCGTCGGCGGCGGCCATGATGACGAAGCCGGGCAGCGACCCGAGATAGGCGAGATCGAAAGATCCCGCGTGCGTGGGCCCGTCCGCGCCGACGAGCCCGGCCCGGTCGATCGCGAAGCGAACGGGAAGCCGCTGAATGGCCACGTCGTGGACGACTTGGTCATAGGCGCGCTGGAGGAACGTGGAGTAGATGGCCGCGAACGGCTTGAAGCCTTCGGTCGCGAGGCCGGCGGCAAACGTCACGCCGTGCTGCTCGGCGATGCCGACGTCGAAGGTGCGGTCGGGGAACTCCTTGCCGAAGAGATCGAGGCCGGTGCCCGACGGCATCGCGGCCGTCACGGCAACGATCTTGGGGTCCTTCCGCGCGGCCTGGATCAGGCTCTCGGCGAAGACCTTCGTATAGCCCGGTGCGTTGGCCTTCGGCTTGGCCTGGGCGCCGGTGATCACGTTGAATTGGTTGACGCCGTGATACTTGTCGTCGGAGGCCTCCGCCGGCGGATAGCCCTTGCCCTTGCGCGTTACGACGTGGATGAGGATCGGCCCCTTGCGGGCATCGCGGGCATTCTTGAGCACGGGCAGGAGAATGCCCAGGTCGTGGCCGTCGATCGGTCCGACGTAGTAGAAACCCAGCTCCTCGAACCAGGCGCCGCCCTGCCAGAGATGGCGCGTGTATTCCTCGACGCGCGCCGCGCGCCGCTCCCAGTGTTTGGGGAGATGCTTGGCGAGCTGCTTCAGCGATTCGCGGAGCTGGAGGTAGGTGCCCGACGATGTGATCCGCGCAAGATAGTTCGACAGCGCGCCGACCGGCGGCGCGATCGACATGTCGTTGTCGTTCAGCACGACGATGAGGCGCTCGTTGCGCGCGCCAGCGTTGTTCATGGCCTCGTAGGCCATGCCCGCGCTCATGGCGCCGTCGCCGATGACGCACACGACGGAGTTGTCGCGTCCCTCGAGGTCGCGCGCGACGGCCATGCCGAGGCCCGCCGAGATCGAAGTCGACGAGTGCGCGGCGCCGAACGGGTCGTACTCGCTTTCGCTGCGCTTCGTGAAGCCGGAGAGCCCGCCGCCCTGGCGCAGCGTGCGGATGCGGTTGCGCCGCCCGGTGAGGATTTTGTGCGGATAGGCTTGGTGCCCGACGTCCCAGATGATCCGGTCGCGGGGCGTGTCGAACACGTGGTGCAGCGCCACCGTCAGCTCGATGACGCCGAGGCCCGCGCCCAAATGGCCGCCGGTGACGGAGACCGCGTCGATGGTTTCCTGCCGCAGCTCGGCGGCAATGGCGTTCAGCTCTTTCTCCGGAAACCGCCGCAGGTCGGCGGGCGACTGGATCTGGTCGAGGAGAGGCGTTTTCGAGGACGTGCTCATCGTGGACCGCAATGTGAGTGTCGGACAGTAGTCTATGCCGGCGGAGGCGCGCTCGCATCCGCAAAGTCCCGTCATCATCCGTACATATAGGCCAGCCTGAGCAAAATTGGTCGCTCCAATCGTCGCGGAGCGCACATATTCCGTGTGGTCGAGCGCTGGTGCGACCGCATCACGGGATTGTGTCGGCCATGCGCGGTATCGCGAAAGGCCGTGGCACGTTCTGTTTGATGCGCTCGTTCGCCCGGTGGAGAGCCCGCCGGACAGAGCGCGGAGCACTGCCTGATGTCCGGTTCGATTGGCTCTTTCTCCATGGCATTGATGGCTGCCTCCGCTCTGGTCGCGGTCTCGGCGCTGTCCCCGGCGGGCGCCTACGACGATGTGCCGGGGCCGACTTACGACAGCCCTCCTGCCACACCGCCTGTGGCGGCCTATGGCTATGCGCCTGTGCAGCCCGGCGTGCGCGTCTATGGCTATGGCCCCGTCTACGGGGAGCCGGCGCCGCCACGGCGCGATCGCGAGCCGCTTGGCACGTATGCCCCGAGCGAAGGCGACAACTTGAGCCCGTCGCGCGGCTTCTTCCGCGGAATCGAGCGCGAATCGGGCGGAAACTGAGCGGCCTCGGCCTCAGCCCTGCTCGGGATCGAAAGGCTCGGCGCCTTTCGGGGCGCCGTCAGGACCAAAGGTCAGGCGCTCCACCTTGGCCTCCGCCTGCTTCAGGAGACGGTCGCAGTGAGCCTTCAGCGCGTCGCCGCGCTCGTAGATGGCAATCGATTCCTCGAGCTCCACGTCGCCCCGCTCCAGGCGACCGACGATGACCTCGAGCTCCTTCAGTGCGCGTTCGAAGCTCAGTTGCTCGATGTCCGCGAAGCGCGCGGCTTTTGTATCCTGCATGATGCTGATCTCCATGCGAGCGTCCGGAAGCCAGCGGCGCGCGTTCCAAGAGCAGGAGGCCCGAAGCGCGCCTGCGGGCGGTCAGCTTCCGGCGTCCATCAGCACTTTGACATGAACCGCGGCCGAGCGGGCCAGTGCGGCGAGGTTATACCCACCTTCGAGCATCGAGACGAGCCGTCCCCCTGCATAACGGTCCGCGGCCTCCACCAGTTGCTGCGTCGCCCAGGCGAAGTCGCCTTCCATAAGCTCGAGATTGGCGAGCGGATCGTCGCGATGCGCATCGAAGCCGGCGGACACCAGGACGAGGTCGGGCCCGAAGTGCCGCAGTGCCGGAAGGATGCGGTCCAGAAACGCCTCCCGGAACGTCTCGCCTCCGTCGCCGGGACGCAGCGGCGCATTCCAGATGTTGCCGACCCCCGTTTCCGACAGCGAGCCGGTGCCCGGATAGAGCGGCATCTGATGGGTCGAGGCGTAGAACAGGTTTTCGTCGTCCCAGAAGATGTCCTGCGTCCCGTTGCCGTGGTGCACGTCGAAATCGATCACGGCAATGCGTTCCGCTCCGTGCGCCTGACGGGCGTACATGCCGGCAATCGCGATGCTGTTGAAGAAGCAGAAGCCCATGGCGCGGTCCTTCTCGGCATG
>Ga0180220_1001453_pt1 | contig 17494 bp, 13 predicted proteins | sample eDN5th37CBELigBY_FD_151335 | JGI IMG/M metagenome (GOLD analysis project Ga0180220, IMG submission 151335) | Enriched backyard soil microbial communities from Emeryville, California, USA - eDNA 5th pass 37_C BE-Lig BY (version 2) (version 2) | ecosystem: Environmental > Terrestrial > Soil >...
AGCGCAGGCGCTCGCCCCGCTGCGTGCGGCAGCCGAGCTGGCCGGCCGCGACGATTTCTCGCCGTTGTGGGCCGGGCAGAACGCGACGGGCTGCCGGCGTATTCCCGCGGCGCAGCTCACGCGCGAGTTGATGCTCCCGGCACCCGTGCTCTAGCGCGCCGCACGGCATTCCCGGCGTCCGACGGCGGGTCCGCACTTCGAGCCACCAAGCCAACGATCATCATATCGAGCTTCGCGAACGTCGAGCCTGGCGCCCGGTGCATGCCAGCGGGTCGACCGCGTGATCGAGCGCCGGACGCGCGAACGCGCGCGTCAGCGGCGTCCACCCACTTCGTCCAGGTGGCTGAGCAAGTCCGCGGGGTCTTCGAAGACGCGGTAAGCGCCCGCACGTTCCAGCTCATTCGATCCATAGCCGCCCGACAGCAGACCGATGCCCAGCGCGCGGGCGCGGCGTGCGGCCAACATGTCCCACACGCTGTCGCCGACGATGGAGGCATCTTCGATCGGGGCTCCGAGCCGCGCTGCGGCTTCGATGAACAGGTCGGGATCAGGCTTCGCATACTTGACCTGGTTGCGAGTGACGACGCGCGTCTCGTCCGACGCGATGCCGAGTTGCAGCAATGCCGGATGGGCGGTTTCCATGCGACCGCTGGTTGCGATCGCCCAGGGGATCGCCGCATCGGTCAGGGTCTGCAGCAGCTCGCGGGCACCGGGCAGTGGCCGGACGTCCCTCGCCCGGCGGCGATAGGCGGCGGCGTGTCGTTGCTGCAGCTTTTCGATGCGCGCCGGATCGAGCGCGAGCCCCGTCTCACGGAGCAGGATGTTCGTGAACAATCCGCCGCTCATACCGATCTTGCGATGAATGCGCCAGACGGACAGCTCGATGTGCTCGCTGACGAGTGCCTCGTGCCAGGCGAGTACATGCTGGTAGACGCTGTCGACGAGCGTGCCGTCGAGGTCGAACAGAAACGCGTGCCGAGGACGCGACATCTACGAGGCTCCCCGCGCCGAGCTCCGAGCCGCCGTTCGTCTCGCAGGCGCGTCATCGTACCGGGATCCCCGATAACGCCCTCTTCTACGACCCGGTTCCGGAGTCGTGCGGCATCCGTCGGGTGGCGCATCCGATCGAGACCGGGCTGCCTTCAGCGAAGCGGGATGGTGACCAGGATGCACCACCGGGAACCCAATTCGCACCTGCACGATGGCAAGCGCACCGTGCCAGACTCGCGGGAGATGCCGTTCGTGCGTCTGATGGGCGATCGTGTCGAGTGAGTGGCGGCTCCTTGCGATGGTTCGCATCGAATCCGCATCGAGTCGTCGGCGCGTTGAGTTCTCATTCGGCTCGTTTCGAAGCGTCGCCTCGGCGCAGCACTGCTGGCGTGCGATATCGGATGCATCGATCGATTGCGCCCGGCGATCCGGTGCGACGCGGGCACCACGCCGATCCGTGATTGCATCTCCCTGCGTCGAATTGCCCGATGCTATCTTCAGTTCACACTGCCGTAGAGAGCGTGTGACCGGACGCATGCGCGGCATGGCCGCGATGAGCGGAATTGCAGTTGCGATGCGCAGGGTTCGATGCGAGGAAGAGGCGGATAGACGATGAACATTGCGAGGGTGCTCGGGCAGGCGTCAGTACCATGGCTCGTCGCGACTGCGATCGCGAGCTCGGCGCAGGCGGAAACGCGCGGGTACATCATCAGCTGGTTCGGCACCGCGACCCAGGTGGCCGACTTCAAGGAGAACTGCCCTGAGGACAGAAACGGGGGCGGTGCGGAGTGGATGATCCGCGACCTCATCAGCATCGGATACCCGCCGGCTCAGGCCAGGAGAATCGCAGCCGGCGAGGAGATGTCGGAAGGCATCAGGCAGAAGCTCAGCAACCGTGCCGTAGTCAACGGCAAGCACGTGAGCGTATACAACTATCCGGACGCCGTGCCGGATCCGAACATCGAAACAGTGACGGGAAAGTATGCCTACGGGTTCGATCTCGGTGGCGCGAATCCGGCAGCGAAGTTCGAGGACCCGGAGACCGGCGGGAAGGTCGACAACCAGCTCTGGCGCGCGATCGGTTGCACCGCCGCGTTCCGTGCCGAGCCACCGGAGCTGCCGTTCCCCGAACACGTGTCCTGGACCGCCATGCTCGAAACGTCGCCGGGCTGGTCGATCATGATCTCCGGCGACGACCTCGGCAAGGACGGAGACGTCACCGTGACGCTCGACCGGCTGACGCAGCATCCCGAGCGCGACGCCAACGGCGACATCATGAGTGCCGCGAGCTACATCATCGACCCCGCCGCGAGGTCGCATAACGAGCTGCGAGGGCGGATCGAAGGCGGCGTGCTGACGATCGAGCCGGCCGACATCTATCTCCAGAGCGAGATGCCGTTCTACCCCGAGATCGCGCTGACGAATGCGCACATGCGCATGAAGCTGCAGCCGGACGGAAAGCTGGTCGGCTACTGGGGCGGCTACTTCGGTGTTCTGTCGTTCAATTACATGATGACCTCTCGCCCGGGGCACGGCGCCGATGCGATCGGCATCTATCACGCTGTCAAGAAGATGGCGGATGCAGACCCCGATCCGATCACCGGGCAGAACCGCAAGATCTCGTCGACCTGGAGGGTGGAGGCCGTGCCTGCGTACCTCCTCCAGACGGACGGCCATATCGTCGCGGACGCCGTGATGCACACCGCAGGGGTGTCCGCACGGGTCGCGAATGCCGGTGGGGACGAATAGAAAATCACTCAGCAGATGCGTTGCGGGCGACCGGACCGGTCGGCCGCCGGGAAGTCGAGTCGTCAGCAGGTCGAGGATCGGATGAAGAAGACTCTTGACTATGGATCGGGCCGTGGTCCGGGCGGTCGCCCGGGCAGTCGTCTGGTGACGGGGCTCGTTGCCAGCGTCGCTCAACTGGCTCTCATCGCTCCGGTCCTCGCGGCGGCGCCCGCGGCCGGGGAGGTTCCGATGTCCTGGCGGCTCGGCCCGAGCCAGTACCGGCAGTCGATCGCGGAGATCTTCGGACCCTCAATCGTCATCAGCGGTCGTTTCGATCCGGAGTACCGCGAGGCCGGGCTGCTCACGATCGGTGCGCGCACTGCGAGCATTTCGGCGTCGGGACTCGAGCGTTACGGTGAGCTGGCGCGCAACATCGCCGAGCAGGTGATCGACGAGCAGCATCGAAACACCCTCTTCTCGTGCAAGCCGCAGTCGGAGGATACGAGCGACGACGCCTGTGCCCGCGAGTTTCTCGGCAGGGCGGGGCGTCTGCTGTATCGCAGGGCGCTTACGCAGCACGAGCTGGATGCGAAGGTGCGCCTCGCCGGCGAGGTGGCCGGGATACGGCAGGACTTCTACGGCGGAATCGCCGCCGTTCTTTCGGACATGCTGCTCTCCCCGAACTTCCTCTACGTCTACAAGACGGTGGAGCGCGACCCCGATGATCCGCAGAAGGTTCGGTTGGACGGCTATTCGAAGGCCTCGATCCTGAGCTTTTTCCTGTGGAACGCCCCTCCGGACGATGCGCTGCTGAAGGCGGCCGAGAGCGGCGAGCTGCACACCCGCAGAGGGCTGAAGCGCCAGGTCGACCGCATGCTGGCGTCGCCGAGTCTCGAAACTGGCGTGCGCGCCTTCTTCTCCGACATGCTGGGCTTCAGCGAGTTCGAGACGCTCGCGAAGGACCCGGCGTTCTTCCCTCGCTTCACCCCCAAGGTCATCAGCCAGGCGCAGGAGCAGACGCTGCGCACGATCGTCGACGTGCTGCTCACGAGCGAGGGTGACTATCGCGATCTGGTCACGATACCGAGGACCTACCTGACGCGCTCGCTGGCAGCGGTGTACGGCATTCCCATCGCCGACACGACCGACAACGGCCAGCCCGAGCATTGGATTGCGCACACCTACCCGAAGGACGACCCGCGCGCGGGCATACTTTCGCACGTGAGCTTCGTCGCGCTGCACTCGCCATCCGGTCGTTCGTCTCCGACCGATCGCGGCAAGGCGCTGCGCGAGCTGCTCTTGTGCCAGGAGGTGCCGTCGCCGCCCGCGGACGTGGACTTCGCGGTCGTGCAGGACACGACCAGCACCGTTCACCGCACGGTGCGCGAGCGTCTTCTGGCGCACTCGACCGACGCCACTTGTGCCGGCTGCCACAAGATCATGGATCCAATCGGTCTCGCACTGGAGAACTTCGATGCCGCCGGCGGCTACCGCACGACCGAGAACGGCGCGCCGATCGATACCAGTGGCGAGCTCAACGGCACGAAATTCGATGGTCCGGTGGGTCTGACGAAGGCATTGCATGACGATCCCGCACTGACGTCGTGCGCGGCGATGAAGGCGTACGCCTATGCTTCCGGCCGGATGCCCTCCCGGACCGACCCGGCGCTGAAGGAGCTGCAAAGCGAGTTCGAAGACAGTGATTACAACTTCGTCGAGCTGCTGCGCCAGATCGCACTGAGCGAAGCGCTGTACGCGGTCCCGCCCTCGGCGGCTCCGCGCCCGGATGTGGTGACGGCGGCACGCTAGGCACCAGGGGAGAAGCAAGATCATGAAGTCGTTACGCTCCTTGACGCGCCGGCGCGTTCTCCGTGGCATGTTGGCGGGTAGCGCGGTCAGCGTGGGTCTGCCGATACTCGACTGCGTCCTCAACGAAAGCGGGACCGCCTTTGCGGCCGACGGCGCTGCGCTGCCGACGCGCTTCGCGACATGGGCCTGGCCGCTGGGCCTGGGAGAGGACGATTGGGTGCCGAAGGCCGCAGGCGTGAACTACGAGCTGCCGACGCAGATGCGGGCGCTGCAGCCCGTCAAAAAGAAGATGAACTTCTTCACGGGCGGGCAGGTGTTCCTCGACGGACAGTCGAACAACGTGCACTTCACGGGCCTGCAGGGCCTGATGACGGGCAAGGTCGCGAACACCCGCGAATACCTCGGCAGCATCGACGCGCTCGTCAGTGAGGTCATCGGGCGCGGAACGCGCTTTCGCTCGATCGAGGTCGCCTGCGCCGGCAGCCCGCGCGACAGTTGGAGCGCGCGCCTCGACAGCGGCCTGCAGCCGGCCGAGGTGTCGCCCGCGGCGTTGTACAAGCGCATTTTCGGTCCGGACTTTCAGGATCCAAACGCCGCGGAGTTCACCCCCGACCCGGACATCATGCTGCGCAAGAGCGTGCTCTCGGGCATCAAGGAGGAGCGCCAGGCGCTCATGAGCAAGCTGGGCGCCGCAGACAAGACGAAGCTGGACAATTATTTCACGTCCCTGCGCGAGCTCGAGCAGAAGCTCGAGGTCCAGCTGCAGAAGCCTCAACCCCTGCAGGCGTGCTCCAGGCCCGCGACGCCACTTGCGCAGGAGAAGCTGGCATTGACGCTCGCGACGGAGGCGGTCGAGCGCCACGATCTGTTCGCCGGCCTGCTCGCGCACGCGCTCGCCTGTGGCCAGACGCACGTCGCGAATCTCGTGATCTCCCGCCCGCAGTCGGGTCTGCGCCGCGACGGCGATGCGACCGCGCACCACACACATACGCACGAAGAACAGATCGACCCGAAGCTCGGTTACCAAGTCACGTGCCGCTGGTTCACCAACACCTACATGGATGCGCTGCGGCGCTTCGTGTCGACGTTCGATGCCATCAAGGAAGGCGACCGGACTCTGCTGGACAGCATGGTCGTGTTCGCGTTCACGGACCATGGCTCGCCGCGCCTGCACTCGGTGCGCAACTACCCGATCCTCACGTTCGGCAGCGGTGGCGGAAGAATCAAGACGGGTCTGCACATTCCCCGACCCGGAGATCAGGTGACGCGCGTGGGTCTGACGATCCAGCAGGCGATGGGCGTGCAGGTCAGCAGTTGGGGCGTCGGCTCCAACCGCGTGACGAGCGCAATCTCCGAAGTGCTCGCATGACCGAAGAAGCCGTGAGCAACAATGCCATGAATGCACACGAGCACAGCAGCCGCGCGCGCCGCTGGGTGCCGCCGGCCATCGGTGTAACGGCCGTCGCCGCCGCGGCGCTGTACTTCAGCGTCGACCGCACCCCGGTCGTGCCGTGGTCGGTGCCGTTGGCCGTTCCGATGGGGATAACGATCATCGACGTCGTCACACCGTCGGGACAGTTCCTGTGGCAGCGTCTGGGTGACGCCGACGGCAAGCCCCTCTACACGTACGACGCGGACACGGCCGCCGGAGCGTCGAGCTGCACGGGAGAATGCGCGAAGGAGTTCCCGCCGTTTTCTCCGGGCGATACAGCGCAGGCCTCCGGAGACTGGAGCATCATCACGCGCGAGGACGGCACACGACAATGGACGTATCAGGGGCGTCCGCTGCATCTGTATTCGCAGGTGGATCCTCCCGATGCGAAGTCGGACGGCTCGCCGCTGGGCGGGTCGCGTGCCAAGGACGAGACGCTGTTCGATCCCGGCAGTGCACGCTACTCACCCAAGAAGGGCTGGACGCGCGCAGCGTTCAAGCCGCAGGCAAAGATGAAGATACCGGCGGGCATCGCATTGAGGAGCAATGCGGTCGTGAACGGGTATGCGCTCGTCGCGGCGGACAGCGGCATGATGATGTACGCCTTGAGCGCGCCGCCGAAGGAAAACGCGGAGCTGTGGAAGCCGGTCGATGCGGCGGCTCTCGCCGTGGAGATGGGCGACTTCTCGCTCGTAACGCGGGTCGATGACGGCCGGCGCCAGTGGGCCTACAAGAACCGCTTGCTGTACACGTTCCGAGGCGACTACTCGCCGACCGATCTGAAGGGCCTGAACGCCAGCAAGGATGCCCGTCCGGCGCTCGTCGCGAGGAATTTCATGCCGGACTCGGTGCGCATCGAGTTCGTTCCGACGCGCGGGCCGATCATGATGACCCAGGAGGGGCTCACGCTCTACACGCAGCTCGGTTATCGGCTGCAGTACGGCGGACGGCTCAGTCGCGACGGCTATCGGTACGCGTACGCGGATGCGAAGCACGTGGGCACGCGCGGCTGTGTCGATGCCTGCACGGACACCTGGCATCCATACGTTGCGCCGCCGGACGCACAGGCATCCGGGCCCTGGGAGATCGAGACGCGTCCCGACGGTACCCGCCAGTGGTCCTACAAGGGAGCGCCGCTCTACACGTACGCCGGAGACAAACAGCAGGGGGATCTCAACGGCAACAATCGGTATGTCGTCGTCTATGGGGACGTGGAGGGGAAGGTGGACTTGTCGCTGACGACGGGCGGCGACGATCCCGAGGACTCCGACAACCGGGCCGGCTCGAGTTTCTACTGGCGTACCGCGGCGCTGGTCAACTAGATCACGCAGGAGACGAGCGCGATTGTCGAGGCTCCGGAGGAGCGGCAGCGCCGGAGCACGACGTCGCCGCACGCCGGGCTCGGCGGCGTGCGTGATGTCATCGCTGCCGCACGGGGAGATCCATGAAATTGAAGACGGCTTCGGCCTTGTGTTCGCTGGTTTCGGCTTCGATCACGGTGTGGCCCGCGTGGGCGGACCATCCGCCCGACCCGGCCGGGGTGGAGACGTCCGGCGCATCATCCTTCGCGCGTGCCTGCGCAACGTGCCATGGAGCGAAGGGTCAGGGGGACAAGGGGCCCGCCATCGTGCCACTCGTCTTTCTGGAGCCCCAGGTCAAGGTCATCGTGCGGGGTGGACAAGGGGAGATGCCGCCGATCACGAAGGCCGCGCTGAGCGACGCCGAAATCTCGGCGATCGTCGCCTATCTCGCAACACTGGAGCAGTAGCGTGCGAGCGTCGCGTCAGTGCAAGAGAACAGCAGAGAACTGCGAGAGAACGAACACCATGATGAGCAGATACTCAGTGAGCTCCGGCACGATCGCGGCACTCGTATTCGCCGCTGCGTCATGCGGCTGCACCGCGGCCGTCGCGGACAGCAGTCAGGCGGGTGAGTGGCGGCACTACGCGGGTACGCCCGGCGGGCAGAAGTACTCGCCGCTCGAGCAGATCAACGCCGGCAACGTCGATCGGCTCGAGATCGTCTGGCGTCAATCGGCATCACCCCCGGAAGTCCTCGGCAAGGACGACGAGCCGCTCGTCGGCAGCAACTACGAGCACACGCCGCTCATGGTGAACGGCCTGCTGTACATGCGCAGCGATGCAGGCCCGCTCATGGCGCTGGATCCGCAAAACGGCAAGGTCGTGTGGACGGACAAGAAGGCCACCGTCGGCGGCGGCAAGAGCCGCGGCATCGCGTACTGGACGGACGGCAAGGATGCCCGGGTGTTCACGCTGGACGGCTCGGACCTGGTCGCGGTGAACGCGAAGACAGGTGAGCGCTACCCGGGGTTCGGCGACGGCGGGCGGGTGGATCTCAGCGTGTACCCGGACGCGCGCGCGAACTCTCCCGTCGGCAGCTTCTCCTGGTCTTCCTTCCCGGTCGTCGTCGGTGACATCGTCGTCATCGCTGGCGTGCCGCGTCTGGCGTCGGACAAGGTTCCAGCCGGTCTCAAATCCGGCCTGGACGCGCCGGGGGACATCCGCGGCTACGACGTGCGCACCGGCAAGCTGATCTGGACGTTTCATGTCGTGCCCAGACCCGGTGAGTTCGGCTACGACACGTGGTCGAATCAGTCCGCGGACGTCAACGGTCTGACGGGCACGTGGAGCTGGCTCACGGCGGACGAAGAGCTGGGCTATGTCTACGTGCCGACCGAGGCGCCCTCGAACGATTTCTTCGGCGGCAATCGGCAGGGCACCAACCTGTTCGCGAATTCGGTGCTGTGTCTCGACGCCAAGACCGGCAAGCGGGTCTGGCATTACCAGACGATCCACCATGATTTGTGGGACTTCGATCTGCCCGCTCCGCCGATCATGATGGACATCACCGTCGACGGAAGGAGGATCAAGGCACTTGCACAGCTGTCCAAACAGGCGTACGTCTACGTCCTCGACCGGGTGACGGGCAAGCCCGTGTGGCCGATCGAGGAGCGGCCCGTGCCGAAGGGCGACATCCCGGGCGAATACTACTCCGCGACCCAGCCGATCCCGACGAAGCCCGCGCCGCTGGAACTGCAGCGGCTGACCGAGAACGATCTCATCGACTTCACGCCCGAGCTGCGGGCGCAGGCATTGGAGATCTACAAGAAGTACGAGTCGGTGCCGATCTACACGCCGGCGAAAAATGGGCGCGAGGTCATCATGCTTCCCGGCACGACGGGCGCGGCGAACTGGAACGGGGCGGGATTCGACCCGGACACCGGCATGCTCTACGTGCCGGTCATTCGCAACGCAGTGCGCACGATGCTCGAGCCCAAGCGAAACTCACCCTACGCGTTCGATCGCAAGAGCGAGCCGCTGTTGAGCACGAACGTGGAGCTGCCCCACGAGAACATCAATCCGAATCGTCCCGTCGTGGAGGGCGGGCCCTCGCGTCTGCCGATCACCAGGCCTCCCTACGGAAGCATCGTGGCGCTGGATATGAACAAGGGAGACATCGTCTGGCGCGTCCCGAACGGGGACGGTCCCAGAAATCATCCCGCGCTGAAACATCTCAACCTGCCTCCGCTGGGCACGCCGAACCGCGCTTCGCCGCTCGTCACGAAAAGCCTGCTGTTCATCGGCGAAGGCAAGAACGGTCCGGGCGGACCCAGCCGCATACCTGCCTGGGGGGGTGGCAAGATGTTCCGCGCGCTGGACAAGAAGACCGGGGAGGTCCTGTGGCAGATGAAGCTGCCCGGCGGGACATCGGGCGCACCGATCACGTACATGGTCGACGGCAGGCAATACATCGTGGTCGCGGTGGGCTGGACCGACATGCCGGCCGAGTACATCGCGCTCGCGCTGCGCCAGGCGATCCATGCAAGAACCGATTGAAAGCCGATCAGGGGAGGCGAGCACGATGACGATCACCGACCGCCGCGTCGACGAGTCCGTTCGGGGCATGCCCTGGCTCGCCGCATTGACGACCGCCGCCCTGCTGGTGGCCGGCCTGCCTGCGCACGCGCAGCAGAACACCCCTCCTGAGATGAAGGAGCTGCTGATCGAGCAGGGCTGGGGACGCTCGCGCGCGAGCACCCAGGCGTACGAGCAGCTGCTGAAAGCCGCGCCCAAGGACGGCGTCAAGGTCACCAAGGACCTGGCCTATGGCCAGCATGCGCGTCAGAAGCTGGACGTCTATCAGGCCGAGGGCAAGAGCGCGCTGCCGGTCATGGTGTTCTTTCATGGGGGGGGCTACGTCGGCGGCGCACGCGACAACTCGCCGTACGTGCATGCGAACGTCCTCACGTATTTCGCTCGCAACGGGTTCCTGGGCATCAACGCGGATTTCCGCCTGGCGCCGGAGTTCACCTGGCCGTCAGGCGGCCAGGACGTCGCCGAGGTCGTGCGCTGGCTCAAGGAGAATGCCCGCAAGTACGGTGGCAACCCCGAGCGCATCTATTTGTTCGGCACCTCTGCCGGCGCCAGTCACGTCGCCCAGTACGCGTTCGACCGCAGGTTCCAGCCCGCCGACGGGCCCGGGATCGCCGGGGTCATTCTGCAAAGCGGCCGCTACGTGTTGCACGCGGATCCGGACGACCCGAGCCTGCAGGGGGGCGTGCACGCGTACTTCGGCAAGGATCCAGAGCTCTACCCGTCGCGCTCCTCCGCGAACCACGTGAGCGGCAGCAATGTCCCGGTCATGCTGCTGTTGACCGAGTTCGATCAGCTCAACCTGACGGCGACGACCGGCGAGCTGTTCGTCGCGCTATGCAAGCGCGACGGCGGCAAGTGCCCACGCTTCATCCAGCTCAAGTACCATAATCACGGCTCGGAGTATCATCACTTCAACACCGGGGAGGACTACCTCGGCCGGGAAATCATCGAGTGGGTGTCTGAAGGGTTCGCGGGAACGCGCCGGCACTCGGCCTCGTAGCGGCTCGATGGCGAGTCCCTCCGGGCCTTCGGTCGGCACGACCCGTACTCGTGGGTGCGAGCTGCATGAGGAGCTCGCACCGGCGCGGCCGTCTCGGTCCGGCACCAGCGATCAACGACGTCGCGGAAGAGGTGCGCCATGAGTGCGCTCGCGGAAACTCGAGCAGAACCGATACCGGCCGAGGCGCGTAAGCCCCTCTACAAAGTTCTCTACGTCCAGGTTCTGTTCGCGATCGCAGCAGGCATCCTGCTCGGTGTCCTGCACCCGGTGTGGGGCGAGGCGATGAAGCCGCTCGGCGACGGTTTCATCAAGCTCATCAAGATGATCATTCCGCTGGTCATCCTTTGCACCGTCGTTTCGGGCATCGCCGGAATGCACAATGCCAAGAAGGTCGGCCGGGTCGGGGGCAAGGCGATTCTGTATTTCGAGATCGTCTCGACGTTCGCATTGCTCATCGGTCTCATCGTCGCCAACGTCCTCAGGCCCGGTGACGGTTTCGACACCGATCCGGCGACGATCGACACCAGCGCGGTCTCCGCCTACGCGACCCAGGCCGAGCACCAGTCCATGGTCGAGTTCACGTTGGGCATCATTCCGAACACGATCGTGGGGGCTTTCGTCTCCGGCGACGTGCTGCAGGTGCTGCTCATCGCCATCATGTTCGGCATGGCTCTGTCGGCGCTGGGAACGCGTGCAGAGGGCGTGCGCGCGGGCATCGACAGTCTGGCTCAGGTGGTCTTCAAGCTGCTCGACTTCATCATGCGCATGGCTCCGATCGGCGCCTTCGGCGCGATGGCGTTCACGATCGGACGTTACGGCATCGCAGCGCTCGTGCCTTTGCTGAAGCTGGTGGCCTGCTTCTATCTCACGGCCGTGCTCTTCGTGGTGTTCGTGCTCGGGACCATTGCCCGCTCCGTCGGCGTGAACATCTTTCGATATATCGCTTACATCAAGGAGGAGCTGCTGATCGTGCTGGGCACCAGCTCGTCGGAGAGCGTGCTGCCCTCGTTGATGGTGAAGCTCGAGCGCCTCGGCTGTTCCAAGCCGGTCGTGGGCCTGGTCGTTCCTGCGGGGTATTCCTTCAACCTCGACGGCACGAACATCTACATGACCATGGCCGCGCTGTTCGTCGCCCAGGCCACGAACACCGACATCACGCTGGCGCAGCAGCTCACGCTGCTGGGAGTCGCGATGCTCACCTCGAAGGGCGCCGCCGGTGTGACCGGCTCGGGATTCGTGACCCTGGCGGCGACGATCGCCGTCGTGCCGACCATTCCCATAGAAGGCATGGCCCTGCTTCTCGGCATCGACCGTTTCATGAGCGAGTGTCGCGCGCTCACCAACTTCATCGGCAACGGTGTCGCCACGATTTTCGTCTCGCACTGGGAGAAGGAGCTGGACAAGGGCCAGCTCGAGGCCGTACTCGAACGGCGCGGCGAATCCGGCGCCGCTTGAGCACGCCCGTCCAACTCGTCGAAACGGGAGTAAAGAACATGAAGACACGCTCCGGTTTGCGTTCATCCATCCTGTTGCTGGGCATCGCGGCACTGACGGCCGGCTGCACCTCATCGGATCAGGGAGCCTCGACGGGGCAGGACGCTGCAGTGCAAGCGGATCTGCTCCTCTACGGCGGCAAGGTCGTCACGGTGGACAACGATTTCTCCATCGCATCGGCCGTCGCCGTCAAAGACGGCAAGATCCTGGCCGTCGGCGGCGCTGAGCTGGCGCAGCAGTATCCTGCGTCGCAGCGCCTCGACCTGAAGGGCAGGGTGTTGATGCCCGGCTTCACGGACACCCACATCCACATCCGCACCAGCGCGAGACGCGACGTCGACCTCATCAACGTGAAATCCATCCGTGAGATGCAGGAGCTCGTTCGCGCCAAGGCCCAGGAACTCGGCCCCGGCGAGTGGATCACCGGTTACGGCTGGGACGAGGCCTTGTTCGCCGAAAAGCGCAATCCCCTCAGGGGTGATCTCGATGCCGCGGCCCCGGACAATCCGGTCGTGCTCACGCGTGCGGGTGGCCACTCGAGCGTAGGAAACTCGGCCGCCATCAAGATCGCCGGGATCACGCGCACCACGCCCGACCCGGAGAGCGGGCTCATCGAACGCGACGCGAAGGGCGAGCCCAACGGAATCATCCGTGAGCGCAGTGATCTGTATCTACGCCATGCACCGCCGAAGAAATGGGAGGATCTGCGCGACAGCTACGTGGCCAGTCTCAAGGCGCTGCTGCCGCTGGGGATCACCAGTGTCATGGACGCCAGCGGATCGATCGACGACGAGCCGGTCGGGCAGGGCGGCACGGCCGAGCCGAGCCCGCGCGTGACGTATCGCCGGGCGCGAGAGATCTACGACCGGATGGGCACGGATCTGCCGCGGCTCGCCTTGTACATCAGCTATCCCGGGCTCGAGCGTATCAACGCGTACCCGAACCATACAGGCTACGGTGATGACAGGGTCCGCATCGGGCCGATCGGCGAGACGGCGGTGGACGGCGGGTTCACCGGGCCGACGGCCTGGACGCTGGTCGACTACAAGGGCATGCCGGGGTTCCGCGGCAAGGGACGGTTTAAGGACGAGGAGTTGCAGGAGATCGTCGACGCCAGCGCCAAGCGCGGCTGGCAGATGGGGCTGCACGCAATCGGTGATGCGGCGATCGTGCAGACGGTCGGCGCCTACTCGGCGGCACTGCGCAACATCGTCGGTCCGCAAAAGGATCATCGATGGTTTCTCGACCACTTCACGATCATGCCTCCCGAGGCGACGATGAAGACGATGGCCGAAGACAAGATCCTGATCGCGCAGCAGCCGAACTTCACGTACAACCTCGAGGACCGCTACGTCCAGACGCTCGATGACACGCGCGTGCAGCACACGAATTCCGTCGCGACCCCCGCGAAGAAGTTCGGGCTGTTCGTCGCGTTCGGCTCCGACAACCTGCCGATCGGACCCATGGTCGGCATCTATACCGCCGTCACGCGCAAGGGCATGAGCGGCAAGGTGTATGGAGCGGAAGAAGCGGTGTCCATCGAGGAGGCGATTCGCATGTACACGGCGAACGGGCCGTACCTGACCTGGGAGGAGGGCACGAAGGGTACGATCGAGGCGGGTAAGCTCGCCGACATGATCGTGCTGGACTCGGATCCGCTCACGATCCCGCCGGCCCGGCTGCTGGACGTGAAGGTGGACACGACCATCATCGGCGGCAAGATCGTCTACGACCGGTCGGTTGGCGCACCGGATGCCCGGCATGAATGACGAGCGCCGGGAGAGGGCCGGCCGCGCCGGTCGACATCGAGAAGGCTGCCGGGGCGGCCTGGAGGGCGCGTGACCACGGGCCAGCCTGCACTCATACAGGCGAAGCTGAGCAAGACGCTCAAGGCACGCCACGTCACGATGATCTCGTTCGGCGGCATCATCGGGGCGGGACTCTTCGTCGGCAGCAGTGCCGCCATCGCGGCGGCCGGGCCGGCGATCATCGTGAGTTATCTGCTCGCGGGACTGGTCATTCTGCTCGTCATGCGCATGCTGAGCGAAATGGCGACTGCGCATCCGGGCATAGGCTCGTTTACGGAGTACGCACGACTGGGGCTCGGAGATCTCGCAGGCTTCGTCAGCGGCTGGCTGTACTGGTACTTCTGGGTCGTCGTCGTCGCGATCGAGGCGATCGCTGGTGCGGCGATCGTCGCCGACTGGATCCCGCTGCCGGAATGGCAGATCGGCCTCGCATTGATGGTTTGCCTGACGATCGTGAACCTGATGTCGACGCGCTCCTATGGCGAGTTCGAGTTCTGGTTCGCCTCGATCAAGATCGCCGCCATCGTGGCCTTCATCGTCGTCACTGCATCGTATGTCTTCGGCTTTGCCACGGATGCCGGGGTCGGGCTGGCGAACTACACCGCTCACGGCGGGTTCGCCCCGCTCGGCCCGGTCGCCGTGCTCGCGGGCATCACGACGGTGATCTTCTCGCTGATCGGCGCTGAGATTGCCATCATCGCGGCCGCGGAATCCAGGGAGTCGGCCAGGACGATCTCGCGCCTCACTGTGACGATTCTGGTCCGCATCCTGTTGTTCTATGTGCTGTCGATCATGCTGATCGTCGCGATCGTCCCATGGAACGAGATCGTTCCGGGCCTGTCGCCGTTCGTCGCCGCGCTGGAGCGTATCGGCGTACCCGCTGCCGTGACCATCATGAACGTGGTCGTGCTGACGGCGGTGCTGTCCTGTCTGAACTCGGGTGTCTACATCACCTCGCGTGTCCTGTTCACACTGGCGTCGCAGGGGGATGCGCCGCAAGCCATGGTGAAGCTGAGTCGGAGCAACGTGCCTGCGCGGGCGATCCTCATCGGCAGCTCGCTCGGGTACGGGGCGGTGATCACCGCCTTCATCTCCCCCTCGGTCGTATTCGCCTTCCTGCTGAATACCTCGGGCGCGATCATGCTGATCGTCTATCTGCTCGTCGCCGTGGCGCAGATCAGGCTGCGCAAGAAGCTGGAGGCCGAAGACCCGAAGCGACTTCCCATCAGGATGTGGCTGTTCCCCTATGCGAGCTGGCTCGTGGTCGTCGCCATACTCGCGGTGCTCGTCGCGATGGGCTTCACGAAGGAGCTCGCGAGCCAGCTCTACGCCAGTCTGTTCTGCCTGGCTGTCGCGGTCGCTGCGTTTTTCGGTTTCAGGCGTCGACGGGCGAGCCCGTCGTAGGATGATCTCTTGCGCGCCCCGGTCTTCAGCCGGGCTCGCTCCAGGACTCGCAGTACGCAGTGCCGTTCGTCGGTCCCGTCATGATCATGCAATTCCCACATGAGGCGTCGCCATGCGGCTGAAAGAAGCCGCAGCCGCTGCAGCTCATGCCCGGGTGCGGAGATGGATCGGCATAGTTGAGTGACTCGCGCAGAGGCTCCGAGTCTATCCGAACGCAGGCGAGCCCCGCGTTCTGGCCACGCGCCACGAGCGGCAGGAGCGGCACCGCGGACACGAACTTGATTCCGCGAAGGATGACATCTCGTCGAGTCGACTTGTCCATGACTTCAGGCCCTCTGCGCGCAAAGCATTTTTCTCGATTACCGCTCGCCTCGGCAGCGGCAAGCCGTGCAGTCCGGATCTCATCGGATGATCGGGCCAGCCAACGCGTCGGAGCTTCTCGTCTGCTCTCGCCGAGGCGCCCGAGTGTCGACGCTCCCCAGCACTTAGACGCCGCGGAAAGCAGAATCCTCCACTGAGTTGGATCAATCATATTGATGAACTTCAGCGAGCAGAATTCACTTGCCAGCGTTCCTTAGCGGCTCTAGCCTGCACGCATAAGGGGAGGAACGAACGATCAACCCGCCTCCCCAGCGATGGGGGAATCAAGATCATGAAGAAGACAGGCGTTCTCCTTGCGGTCGCTGGCGTATACGCGCTCGTGGGAGGTCAGGCTCAGGCCCAGATCATGGAGATGAACGGCACATGGGCTCTCAACAAGGATCTGTCCTTTCCGAAAGCCCAGTGCGAGTACCTGCACTACACGGTGACGGCGGACGAGGAGCACTACATCGTCGACGAGATCTCGAACGACGGAAAGAAGTTCAACACGGAGTATCGTGCGAAGTTCGACGGCAAGGAGCACCCGAACAAGAATCTCGTCACGGGTGAGGTCAATTACGTCAAGGTCCAGAAAGTGCTCGATCGCGTGGAGCAGGTGACGAACATCCGCCACGACAAGAGTGCGGATGGGAAGGAAGTCAGCGTGATTCGTGGGTACTACATCCGTCTGCTGTCCCTCGACGGCAAGCAGATCAGCTCGGTTCTGACCTCGGTGCGGCCCGACGGGAGCTTGCAGGTGACTGGCGTGCGGGTGTTCGACAAGGTCGAAGGCAAGAAGCCGAAGTGCTAGCGCGAGTGCGAGGCCGTCGATCTCGATCGACGTGCGCACGCCCGTCGCACCCAGGGGTTCCGTCCGGCAGCCATTCCTGCTGTGATACGCGGGGGCCGACTGCGGCCGTGGCGATGATGCTCGAGTAAACTCCCCCTGTCGATTTGAAGAGTTGTCCGCAATGATGATCAGATGGCTGCGTGTGGGATCGGTGCTGCTTGGAGCGCTGTCGTTGCTGATGGGCGTCTTGGTTCTCGCAGAGAGCTCGAAGGCGCCGGCCGATGGCGCGGGAGTTCAGGGGGCTGCCGATGCCCCCGCGGTTCAGGCGCAGGCCGGTGGCGCGCCGGTCGAGGGCGTTGTCGGCGGCCCGGCGGGTCAGGGAGCCGAAGCCGACACCACGGCGGCGTCCATCGTCGAGCGGGGTAGGTACCTCGTCGATGCCGGCAATTGCGTGAGCTGTCATACGCGCAAGAATGGCGAGCCGTTCACGGGCGGGGTCGCCTTCGAAACGCCGTTCGGCACGCTGTACTCCACGAACATCACACCGGATGCCGACACAGGCATAGGCCGGTGGACCCGGGAGGATCTGCGGCGCGCCATGCATGAGGGTGTAGCGCCCGGTGGCACACGGCTGTACCCCGCGTTTCCCTATACGTCCTATACGAAGGTTTCGAACGAGGACGTCGACGCGATTTTTGCCTATCTGCAGACCCTCACGCCCGTGCGGTATACCCCGCCTTCCAATGGCATCCTGTTCTCGCAGCGCTGGGCCATGCGGATCTG
>Ga0180220_1001454_pt1 | contig 17479 bp, 12 predicted proteins | sample eDN5th37CBELigBY_FD_151335 | JGI IMG/M metagenome (GOLD analysis project Ga0180220, IMG submission 151335) | Enriched backyard soil microbial communities from Emeryville, California, USA - eDNA 5th pass 37_C BE-Lig BY (version 2) (version 2) | ecosystem: Environmental > Terrestrial > Soil >...
GGATCTCTGCGAGCTCGAGCCTCATCATCGTCTCTCCCAGCTTGGCCCGGGTTCGGACCAACTCCTGCTCCTCGGCATTTCGGCTGCGGCTCTTGAGCCCGGCCTCCGCCCCCGAGAGGAATGCGCGTCGCCACTCCTCGATCACTTGGGGCGCCACCTGGATCTCGCGGCTTATCTCACCGAGATCCTCACCCCGAAGGAGGCGAAGTACGATCTCTGCTTTCCGCTTTGCGCTCCAGCGCTCGGGCAGCTCCCGCTCACCCGACGACATTGAGTTCTCCATCACCACTTCTCCGATCTTCTGGACCCCACCAACTTACCCCAGTCAGGTGTCCAGGGAAATCGGATGCTCTATACGCGGAATTCTACGGCGGCTACGGCCGAGGTGTAACCTCGGCCCACGCTTCAATGAGGCCGCGGCGTAAACACCGCGGAATTTTCGGCTGTGTACAGTCGGTCCGGGTGCACCTGGTCCACGCTTCAATGAGGCCGCGGCGTAAACACCGCGGAATTGTTAGTGGTAATCCCTTTGAGTAATTTAGCGGTTACGCTTCAATGAGGCCGCGGCGTAAACACCGCGGAATTGCGGCTCGAAAAGGATTGGGGGGAGGCTCAAATAATCGCTTCAATGAGGCCGCGGCGTAAACACCGCGGAATTAGGTGGTGTGCGCGGTTATCGGGCGGTTTGCTCCGGGGCTTCAATGAGGCCGCGGCGTAAACACCGCGGAATTATAGTTACGATACCCGCCCCAGTCATCACTTTCGTCGCTTCAATGAGGCCGCGGCGTAAACACCGCGGAATTGAGGTACGCGAAGCTCTTTGGGCAGAGTATTGCGCCCGCTTCAATGAGGCCGCGGCGTAAACACCGCGGAATTGACGCCGAGAGGGAGGCCGTGCAGATCGGCACCTTCGGGCTTCAATGAGGCCGCGGCGTAAACACCGCGGAATTGCGCTGACGCCGGAGGAGTGGGAGAAATTCGTCTCCGCTTCAATGAGGCCGCGGCGTAAACACCGCGGAATTGACATTCCCGACTACCAAGCCGATGTACGGGCTTTCCAGCTTCAATGAGGCCGCGGCGTAAACACCGCGGAATTGGGCACATAGGCTTTGTTTACGGCGCTTACCACAACGAGCTTCAATGAGGCCGCGGCGTAAACACCGCGGAATTTCATCGAGCCCCTTCGCCTGGCCGAGGCCGTACTTGCGCTTCAATGAGGCCGCGGCGTAAACACCGCGGAATTGCCCGCTGACCCTGATCCGCAAGCGCGTACCCGGCCCGCTTCAATGAGGCCGCGGCGTAAACACCGCGGAATTGTGGCCGGCCGGGATCACCTTCTTCCCGTCCCCCGCGCTTCAATGAGGCCGCGGCGTAAACACCGCGGAATTGCCCGAACGGTCCGCGCCGCTTCGACTTCAAGCGCGCGCTTCAATGAGGCCGCGGCGTAAACACCGCGGAATTGTACTATCTACGATTATATGGGCCTGCCGATCGGTTTGCTTCAATGAGGCCGCGGCGTAAACACCGCGGAATTGTCCCGTTGGGACATGCCGCGTAACAGCACTTCGCGGCTTCAATGAGGCCGCGGCGTAAACACCGCGGAATTCCGGCGGCCCGCGGAACCGCGCCACCGGCCCGGGCTGGCTTCAATGAGGCCGCGGCGTAAACACCGCGGAATTGAGGTGTAGATCCACCACACCACGCTCTCCTTCGGAGCTTCAATGAGGCCGCGGCGTAAACACCGCGGAATTGCCGCTATTCCGTGCGCCTCGATCGGCGCTCCAAGCTGCTTCAATGAGGCCGCGGCGTAAACACCGCGGAATTACCGGTGGTCAGTCCGACCAGTTCGCTCCCTTGTTGGCTTCAATGAGGCCGCGGCGTAAACACCGCGGAATTGGTCGGCAGCGTCTAGTTCCGCTAAGCTCAGCCGCTTAAGCTTCAATGAGGCCGCGGCGTAAACACCGCGGAATTTGAACGACTTCAAGGTCATCGAGCTCTCGGGTCTATGCTTCAATGAGGCCGCGGCGTAAACACCGCGGAATTCGCCCGTCTGTAATCCATTGATTTCACTCGCATTACGAACGAGAACGCGAGCGGCACAGCCGGGCCAGGTGCTCTCGAGGGCGATACAACCTCGTGCTTCATATCCCAAGACCTTGTTTGTCAATAAGTTCGAGCGCCTCCCGCAATTCCGTGATCACTTGGCCGCTCGCAAGATTAGGAGCTCACACGCATCATACATCAAACGACTACCACCCGGGTAGAGGGTTGATAACCACGGCCCAGGACCTCGATCCCCTCCTCCAGCGGACTGGTGCTTACTCCTAGGTCGACGATGAGTACCTGGTCCTCCTTCTGGTGGATCGCCGACCGGAGACGAGTTCTGAGTTCGACAAGCTCCTTTTCGTTCAATTCACAGAAGAAGACGCTGTACTGAGCGTGATCGCCGAAGGCATGCAGCGTCTTGAAAACCTGGTTCCGCCTCTTATCGTCGGATACGTCGTAACTGACTAGATAGTGACGCCGCGCCATATGCGCGCTCACCTCACGGTTATCCCTCGATACTCCGGCACATCGCCGCGGAGCCATCGGGCCAGGAGTCGCGCCTGGAGCCGAATCATGCTCCGCCAGGAACAGCGATAATCGAATACCGGATGTGTAGCGAGTTGGTCCAAGCGTGCCTCATACGCACGTATGAATGCTTTGCGTGCCGAGTCCTTCATGACGCACCCAGCCTGCGACCGCACGAAATCTTTGGCTGCGACCATCCCGGTGTTGATCGCAGTGATGACCGCGCTATCGACGACGATCGGTCGGAACTCCTCCATCAGGTCGAGCGCCATAGCCGGGCGCCCATGCCTCGGTTGGTGGTACAAACCCCACCATGGATCCAGCCCCTCCGCTAGAAGCGCCACGGTGCACTCCTTGGTCAGGAGAGCATATCCGAACGAAAGGAGCGCGTTCACAGGGTCCCGCGGGGGCCTGCGGTTGCGACTGTCGAACGCCCAGTCGGCGTCGACGTCCCGCGGTCGTAGCATCGTGCCAAATGCCGAAAAATACCTTGCAGCTATGGCGCCCTCGATGCCAAGGAGCTGGCTAGTACTTTCGGCGAATTCGACCTTACGCAACAGTGTTGCAATTTCTGCTACTACCTCATTGGGACGAGGCTTTCCGTTACGGCTGAGCATCGTCCGCTGGTTGGCCGCCTTGGCAGCTACTATCGCGCGCGCGAACTCCACACACCTTCTCGGATTGCTCGCCAACTCGAACTGTGCCGCGCGATCGTAGGCGTTCCGCAAAGTGATCCCTGCCGTGACACCATAGAACCAGTGACCACGGGAGAGGTAGACGATAGGGATCGATGCTTCGCACAGGAGGTGCACCGCCTGGGTCGTTATCGACACATTGCCACAGAGTACGAGCTGGCTCACGTCCTTGATGCGCGCGCGGGCGATCTCTTCACCATTCTTGGTCACGATGAGGATTTCGCCTCTCTTGCCGACACGCGCTCCCTGCTCCTGAATATAGAGCGGGAGAGCGTCTTCCCGAGCGGGATAGAGTCGACGAACCGCATCGACACCTGCTTCGGGTGGCTCCGCGGCGACCTCGCGCAGAGCCAGCGTCTCGTCCGGCAGGCAGATCCCGGCCAGCGAACAACCGTTGCACTTCGGACTGTCTTCGAGCGGGTCCGGTATGATGGTCGACAGCGTGGTCCGCCTCGCCTCGTGTATCAGACGCAGCGTCAATGCCTCGAGGTCAGGCGTGAAGGGCACCTCGACCCGCGTCTTGGATCCGGCGAAGTAAAGGATCCCGTGGTCAGTGCGGTACCCGTGCTCCCGCAATAGGAGCCCCTGGGCCATGAGTTGGACTCGCTCGGGCTCCCAGCTTCGCTCCGGGTTGTTCGGTACCCGCCCCCGCTTCATGTCGACGGGTACCGCTTCATCCCCCGCCGTCGAGACGAGATCGAGCTTCGCGATTATGCCCAGCTTCTCGGATCCGAGCGTCACCGATCGGCTGATCACCGGACGCTCGTCGCCCTCTCCGCCGACCTCTTCGACATCTTCATCTACTTCTTCTACATCCGGGTCTGGAAGAACGTGGTCGAGACGATCGACCCTCCTGTGTACCTCCTGCCCCTCTAGGGTGTAGACGTTGTCCGCCCACCGTCCATCGACGTGCATGAGAAAGAAGAGGCGCGGACAGTAGGCGTATTCATTGAGCATGCGCACAGGGAGGAGGTCGGGGGTGCGCTCCGTCATCCCTACATCGCGCTCCTCATCTCTGGTTGCTCCTCACCGGGGAGACCAGCGATAGACTCGGGAACTCCGGCAATTCTCCCTCAGCGACTCCTATGAGCTGCAGGACGCCGTTCCACAGCCTGGGAAAGACCGCCTCCCCGACGGGATCGAACCCGTGGGCAAGTATAGACATGTTGCGAGCGCTCAATGGCGAATCCTCACCCGCGAATCCCAGTTCGAAGAATCTCCTTCCGAGCTCGTCCCCGAGTTCAGACAGTAGCATGTATACCTGGCTCAGAGCCAGCTTCAGCGGCTCTTTCCGCCCTTCGCTCTTCCATCGCTCCGCCAAGGATTCTGGCACTGAGGAATACTTTACCTTGCTCGTGCTCTTGATTCCGTGAGCATCGCGTAGTTTGAGTTGGCCCGCAGCCTCCGTCGCGCGGTACAAACGCGCCACGGCGTCCTCGAACCGGCCTTCCGCACTGCGCCGTCTGGCGTTCGCAAGAAGATCGAGGAGAAGGGCTCTACCCGGGCCGGCGTCGTCGATTTCTCGGAGGTGTTCCAGGTGGCGGTCGATGTCCGACAAGAGACGTCGTCCGACAAACGGTCCCAGAGCTGAAACCAGATCGTTGCCGAATGAGCGCGCCTTTTTCAGAGCCACGAACGCTTCACGATGCTTGAAGCGATCCCAGGCATCATATCCTTCCACGACCTGGGCAACCGCGCTCAGTTCCCGCTTTATCCGATCGTCTTCGGTGCGACGCCGCGCGGTATCGAGATACTCCTTGGCAACGGCATAACTGCCCGTATCAAAAGCGAGGCAAGCATCTTCGATCGCTTGATAGCCCAGGACGTCCCAGGGATTGGCCGTATGCACCACACGTTCGGTCCCGGAAACGACCACTCCGACCCCTCCCTTGGTGCGCTCGAGCCCCGCCACATAGGAAAAGATGCAGGGCCACCGCCGGGCGACGACGGCGAGTGCCGATGACATCGCCTTCGTCCCGGCGGTGAGGTCAACAACCACGCGATGATCACGTGAGCGTTCCAGCCACTTGGCCACTTCGACATCCAGCCCCTTGAGCGCGTGAACGCAAGCCCCGAAGTCCTGGGCGTCCTCTAACTTGGTGAGATCGTAGCTCCCCTCGGACACGACAAAACCTTCGGCGCTCGACAGAGCCACGATCTGACCGACGTGGAAATATGTCTCTGGCGAGACGATGAACACGATGCGATCGGGGCGCCAATGCTTGAGCGCCGCGACTACTGGTTCTGGGCTACCGCCCACGGTTGCGATGAACAATACTTTGTTCACGCTCGAAGTTTCCTGACTCATTCTATCCTCATATGTGCGGGTATAGCCAATCCGAATGCCGGGTGTATCACCTCGGTCCCGCGATCGCGCAGGATACGAACGACTTCTGGCACGAGAAACTCATCCATGGGGATGGCCCGCCCCAAGTACGCGGGCGCCTCTGCCGACACGGCGAAGCATGCCCCAGGGCGCAGGAGCACGATCGGATGTTTCTCGAAGACATCCGCAGCGATCCCTGGCCCAAGTTTCCCGAACTTGACGAATGACTCCCAATACCCTCGCGCCGGGTCCCCGCTCTTGGGTTGGAAAGTGGACAGAATGACGAGAGAGGATGCTTGCCCGGAGACAGATCCGATACTGGAATCGACAGACTCCAGTTGCGCGGAACCGCCAGGGAAGTCGAAGGCACCCTTCCCGACGGCTGCGTCCGCGCCGTATCCGACCGCGGCCAACTCGTCGAACAACCCGAGGAGGAGGTCGGTCGCCGCAGGATGCACGCGCGCATAGATCGACAACTCACCTAATCCTTCCCGGAGCGCCGTCCCGGAAGCGAGGAGGTATTCCGTGAGGGTGAAAAGAGCACCTTCCGCCCCTGTGGTGTCGATTGCCCGGTCGATCGTGTTGCGCGTCTGGTCGCTCTCTATTATCGGATAGCCCGTCGAGAGGTCGTCAACTGAAAGAGGCTCTCCCCGGCAGACACGGGTAAATGCCTCGGGCCGCAACCACGCCGCACGTTTTACGGTCTTACGCAGTGACGGGGGCCAATCACCCATACGGACGGCTAGAGGAGTGGGGAGAAGATCTCCGGGGAAGGCGTCCGACAGGACGAATGGCGGCTCCCCGGCGAGCATCGGCTCTATGATCTCCTTACGGAGTACCGTCTCGCCCTCCGTCCGGACGCACATCCAGCAGAGCAGCCCCGCGATCGTGTCCGCCTGCCAGGGCGTACGCCACGGCCCTCGCGGCCTGATGCGAATCCGGAAAAGGCGGTCCATCACGCGATCTCCCCGGGCCGTGGCCGCCCATCTCCCTTGCGTCGACGGGGTCGTACTACCTCGTCCACCTCGATCTCGACTTGGCCATACCCTTTGCTAGTCCCACTGCCGAGCCCCGACTGTTCGACCAGGTCGAGACCATGGTAGACGACCTCCAGGATGGCGTCGATCCCGCGAACGCGATTGCCGTCCGCATCTTGGTATTCGAAATTGGAATCGATGTCGAACGCCTGCAGCCCTATTTCGAGCCGGAACTTGCTCCCAGGTGCGACGCGCTCGAGAGTGCGCGGATTGGTCGCGGCGCCGACGTGCCGATGTATGGAACTCTCCGTCTTCAGCTCGATCTCCCCGCCTTCCAGGAGCAAGGCGTCCCTCACGATGATGCGCGTCGGTCCCAGTTCGTGCCGCGTCCGCTTGTGGGGCCCGAAAACTCGGCAGACCGGGCAGATCGAGACAGCGCAGCCACACGGTTCGGGACCGTTGATCTTCCCCAGGTCCTTCTCCAACTCCGACCGCATCTTCCCCTTTATCGAAGACCCGGGGATGTAGGGCTTCCCCGTCACCGGATCCTTGATGCAGGTGTGATCGGTACCCCCGATCTGCAGGATGTCGTCACTGCCACCAATGCGAGTTCCGCTCTTCAACATGATCATCCCCCGAACGATCAGATGATCGATCTTCTTCATCTTCATAGTCTCATCTTCCTTACCGGTTCTTGATATGCGTGGCGCCGAAACCAACCAGGGCCTCGAAGTGCGGGATGAAGCCGTCGAAGAAGTCGCGAGGGCCCCTAACCGCGGCTACGTTGCGCCGAATGAAATCGAAAAAGAGTTCCGGGATCTTCGGCTCTGTCTTCCCCCATGCATCCTGGGCAGCCGCATCCAGGAACAGCACCTTGGGCAATACCTTACCCCACTCCTCGCCATCCAGACGGAGGCGATTCTCTATCCTACGACAGTGCTGGAAGAAGCGCCGCATTTGACTCATCGTGAGGGCTGGCTTGGCCTGAGCCATAGCTTCGGCGAGAGGTTCGACATTTTCGCGGCTCACGTACTCTTGCCGGAGAAAGCCATTCTCGTCGAAGTAGCCGTCAGACAGGTAACCGGGCCAAATATCAGCGACTCTCCTGCACGCCCGCTGCTGATCACCCGACCGGTGACCGCTGCGATCGTGGTCTTTCCTCTGGTCTCGGAATCGATTCATGCGTCGTTCTCCGGGATCTCGTTACGTGTTGCCAAGAGCGCGTAGCGGATGACGGCGGGAAGGAAGAGAACGTCCGGATCGTCCGTGGCTTCGTATCGATCGAACTGATCGAGGATACGATCGATCCACGCGCGAAGCGCGCGCGCTTCCGCATCGTGCGAGTTCGGAGCAGGGTATTTACGGCCAACGTCGTACGCCAAGCGCGCGGTCGCGGCCAGTTGCTCCGCCCTACTCTCCGCCGGGATCTCCCCCCTCCGCACCAACGTGAGGCGCAGGAGCCTGTGCAACCATCCGCGACGCGCAACACCCGTCTCCACCCACCTGGCCAGCTCTTTTCCTGCCCGCACGATGAGGTCGTGCTGCTCCCACTTCCAGAGCTGGCCCAACGCGGCGAGTTGGTCCTTGGCGGAGCTCGCGCGCGGCGCCGGGATCGTCTTTGCCTGTTCGAGCAGATCCTCGGCCTGCGACACCCCCCGGCGGATCGGGTAACGGTACCGGACGATCGCCAGTCCCCCGCTCAGTGTGAGCCCCGATGCGCCGAAGCGCCTTTGGAAGCGCGACCGTATCTCTGCAGCCAAGTCGAGCATGCGGTCCCAGGGACCGACCAGTAGTAGATCGTCCCCTCCGGAGTAGACCGTGTAGGTAGCCTGCCACTCCCGCCCCCGTAGCACACGGGTGAGCTCCGTGGCGAAGAAGTCGTCAAGGTCGGCACTGAACCGCGCAAGCTCCCGCAGATCCGCCGCCGAGCGGAGACGGTCGTGGATCGCGACCCCTAACGAATCGGCATCCATCTTGAGGATGCCCAGGTACGGCGCGCCCCGCGCCATCCGGGCAAGGTCTTCGAACCAGACAGGTGCTCCGTCTGGGTGAGTCGGGATATACCGCGCCAGGGGCCGAGAGAACTGTGGCGTTAGCGCGACACTCCGGGTAGCCGGCTCTCCCTCTCGTTGCGCCTCGCTCGAGAGGTCTGCCTCGAGTACGAAGTCCGTCCCACTCTTTCGCTCCTCGCTCAGGGACGCCCGGAACCCTGGCAATCCGAAGCTGGGTAAGTCCCCCGAGGACGAAAGCGTTGCATCCGAGTCTTCCATCAGGTAGAGGTGCCTGGCTACAGGTAGTGCGGCCCCGATACGCCTGAAGGTCTCGTATTCGCGGTCCCTGCGGCGCGGTGAGAGGACCAACTTCTCGGGCCGCCATCTGCCGTCGCCGTCGATGGCGAGCGGGGCCCACGGGCGCAGCTTCCAGCGTTGCAGCTCGGCCATCGCCGCCTCGTATCGCCGCGCTGCCGTTTCGGTAGCGATTCTTCCATTGTGTACGGCGATGGAGATGCGCAATGATCCGGAAGTCTCCCGGGCGAGCCACTCCTCCAGCTGGGCTCGTTCCCCATCTATCACTTCGCTGACCTCATCAGGCGCTCCCCTCGCTTCGATCGCGAACTTCCCCGCAGCACAGAAAAGCAAGCTCTCCCGCGCGAGTCCGAGCGCCCGCTGGATGCGAAAGGCAACGGCCTCAGCCAGGATCTGCACGTAGAACGACCGCGCCCGGAGTATCCTCGCCTGCCCCCCCCTCTCTTCGGCGGGGAGATCGAAAATGAAATCCTGGATTCCGGCAATGTCACCGACGATCAGCATTCCACCTATTCTCCTCCCTCCGCCCCGAACACCCCAAGGCCAAAATGACTGGCATAGCCCAGCGCGATCGGACCCGTCACCGGCTCGGCGAAGACCAGCCGGAGGCCGTACGCGCGCGGAACCGGGGGTTGTGGCTTGCCTTGCCTGCGAGCCCTGACGAATCGCAGTAGGCGACGTCGTACGAGCTCCTCCCGATCCATGACCTCTACATGGATCGGTTGCGGTAGCCCGCGGCTCTCCAACTCGGCCCTGACCTGATCTTCCAGAAGATGCCCACGCGGCCGGAAGAATCGAGGCGGGACGAAGGGCGTTACACTAGCCCATATGCGTGAGGATCCGAGCGCCGGCACGGGCTTCCCCGAACGCATGCGGAGCTGGCGCCCGAAGGTGGTCAGTTCGCCGAAGCCGGCGCAGGTCACGATCAAGTCCCGGTCATCTCCCTTCGTCCAGGTACGATGCAGTCGCTGGATCGCGCCTTGGGCGAGATCGTCCAACCCCATCCGGGCATGGATCAGGATGTGATCGAGGCGACCATCCTCGTCGAGATCCAGAGGAAGGTAAAAGGCGTGCTCGTGCCGTCCCCCCAGTGGTTCCCCGGTCTCGGGGTCTCGCCCCGTCAAGGCGATGCACAGCGAAGCCCGCTCGCCCAGGAGGCTGATCAACGACTGGTGAACTAGCTCTGCCTGAGGGAGGGCTCGGGTGAAGAGGGGGAGGACATCGCCCCGCGGTGTGTCTGAGGCGAGAGCCAGGAGTGCGGCCTGTACAGGACGCGCAGCGCGCCGCCTCGGCGCCGCCACCGGGGGCCGGGGTTCCAATATCCCGACCGGGCGGTTGTAGAGTACGCGACGCGATCCTGGGGGCTGACTCCAGCCGTACCGCTGGAGATCGGCCGTCTCCATCAGGATGCACTCTACGAGATCCCTGGGATAGGGCGCTTCCAGGCGCTGCCTGTCCCTGGCCGTGGGCTTCTTGCCCCGCGACACCTCGAACTCGGCCAGTTCTCGCTCCACCGCCGCCATACGCCAGGCGACGTACTCGTGCGGAGGCACCGGCGCGAGGAGCGCGACCTGATCGAACCCGCGGTCGGGATACTCGCTCGCTCCGGCGATGACCGGCCGGCACCAGCGCTCGTCCACCTCGAGGTCCGGGATGAGGCGCCCCTCGACCCAGCTCTCGGCGCGGCCGAAGTAGCTTAGGTTCGAGACGAGGAGCTCCAGGAGAACCGTCTCCTCCTCAGACAACGATATCGGATAGTAGATGAGTAGGTCCTCCTCCGAATCGAAGCGGATGAAGGCGTCGATCACCTTTGTCGGTTTCGACGCGGTAGGCATGTAGTGCCGTGAGTGCGCCACGGTACCGGATGGAAGCCGATAGTGCGGGAGCGCCTCCGCCAACCGCCCGACCAGCGCCGCCGCCTCCTCCGGTACGGTTTCCCAGCCCAGTTTGGTGAATCCGGTGGCAAGGAGCGCCCGCAGTATCCGCCACGGACTCGGCGGCCATTCAACATCCCCTTCGTTGACGTGCTTCCCCCAGGGGGTGGCGTGGTAACGGCCACCCGGGAAGCGCAGTGCGATCGTCGGCATCGCAGTCCTTATTTGCTGTAGACGACGGTCGTCACGCCGGCCATCCGGTCGCGGCACGCCTCGATCGCCCTGGGGAGCTCCCGTTCCAGCGCTTCGAGGGATGGCAACATGAAGCTAGCCGGAGCATCCGCGAGGATGTGCGCGTTCGAGTCCGCGAGGGTCAGGTCACAGGCGGTGCGCAGCCGGAGATCGCCTTCGAGGAACGCCCGGATCTTATAGAGCGCCAACAAGATCAACATGCGCTCCACGGCCTCGCCCAGGCCGTATCCCCGGATCTGGCCTAGGTCGACGTTGAAATACGCGGTGATCTTCTCGGCGGTGTACTCCTCCCGGTGGAACGGCACATTGCCGAAGCCCTTGCTGGTATCGCCCCCGGGGTTGACGTGGTCATTCTTGACGCCACCCGAGGCCGCCACCTGCACCCCCTCGGCCTCGATGAAAGCCGAGAGCGATCTAGCGACCCGGAGTCGGCCGCCGGCAAGCTCCTTCTTCGCCAGGAAGACACCGTGCAGGAGGCTGTTCACATCGTACCGCAGCAGCGCAGTCGCGAGCGCTCGCCGGTCGATCGGCCCCTCCGCAAGTCGGGCCACGTCGTCGCGCAGCAGGTCGAAGAAGGTCCTGTCCTTGCTCTCGAGGATGTACGGGCTGTTGATCCGGTGCGCCTCCGTGATCGAGCTGGTCAGGTACTCACCATCCTGCTCGACCCTTATGTAGCTGATTCCCCGGAGCGGCGGTCGGACATCGTTGGTCGCCTCGTCCCAGCAAACGGCCTCCAACCGGTTCGCCATACTCTGTGGGCTTTCGACGAGGAGGTAGGTCGTCTCGCCCGCCTGGTAGACCGCGGCGCCGAGATCGGGGAAGCCGGTGGGCTGGAAGCGCGTGCCCTGGATCGGCTTGAGGCGCACGCTGAAGAGCAGCCTGCGAGCATCGTGCAATGGCGTGAGATCAATGGTCATGGCGGATCTTCTCCTCAGTGTGAGAGTTCAGTTGCAGTCACGACTCCAATGTCAGGAACCTCATCGAGTGTAGGCCGCGTCAACCAACCGGCCAGCGCCACCGCATCCGCTTCCCGGATCGGGAATACAAGGGCGAGCGCAACTCGGCGTGCTAGCTCCGCATCCCCCGCGACGACACGGAGGTGCGGCCTCAGCCCCGCGGCGGATAGGCGACGGATCGCCGCGGAGGACGCGCGCACGAGGTCGCCTACGGTCAACCGAGCGAGTATCGCCGGATCGATCGGGATCTCCACTGGCGCCGCGTCCTTGCGGATCGCGAGGGGCATGGGCCAGTGCGCGAGGCGCACGAGGCCATAGAACCCGAGCGATCCGAGCGGCCTCCTATATGCTTTTTTCGCAAGAGGTCCATGAAACCTAGACCAATCCAGAGCCATCAGCGGACGCGCTAGGTCGAGGATCCTGCGTTCGTCCAGCTCCCCGGTCAGGAAGAGGGATATCTCCTCGAGTGATGCCTCCGCACCGGGGACACCGACAAGCGGGAGCTGCGGCAACCCTTTCTGCTCGCCCTCCACTATCCTCCGGCGCAGGAGCGCGAGTCCTACCGTCTCGAGGTCATCGACGACGCACACGATCTCGGGAGACGCAGCTAGCGCGTCACCCTGAATGGCGAAGCGTCGCTGCGCATCGTCGAGCGGTAGGAAGTGCCGCCGGATTGAATCATTCCTGTCCAGCTCGCCATCGGGAGTGGTTCCGTGTTGTGATGCGAACGCGAGCGCTAGGCGGATCTCCGCCGATCCGTCATCGGCTGCGCGCAGCCACCCCGGCCCGAGTCGCGGAAGCGGCCTCAGCCCCTTCTCCGCCGTGAACCGCGGGCTGCGGGAAAGCTGCGCCTCCGCGCGTCCGAGGGCTATCAGCAAATCCTGCCAGCGCCTCGGATTGGCACCATCCCTACAGCAAGAGAGAATTGCTTCGTCGCACATCCGCGCGGCACGGGCGATAGAGCCCGGCCCCTCGTCTCCCGCCGAAACCCGGCGCAGCGCCTCAACCCAATCGGCGATCTCGTCGATCAGGTGTTGGAACGGTTGCTCCCGCACCGGCCACCGCCCGAGCGGCACGGCGAGGTTCGCTTGGCCGTTCCGCTCGATGTAGCCGTACCGCTGGAAAGCCGAGACGCCACGGGCCACGCCCAGGCGGGCAACGGCGCGCCCGAAATCGACTGGCCGTCCGGCGCTCTTGCGACCGATCTGACTCCGACCTTCAGCGATCAGGGTACGCAGCTCCTCCAGCGTGGCCGGGCGCTCCCAGAGCGGGAACCACTGCTCGCCGCGATCCTTTTCCCCATCGGCGGCGCTCCCGTACCCGACTGCGGACGAACGCACTGCGAAGGGGGCGGCGGCTTGAGGGAGACCAGCTGCGTTCATCCGCCGGGCGACGGACGAGGCGAAGATACAGGCGCCCTCCAACATCAGGATGAAGTCCCAACTATTGAGCACGGAGTCGCCGGTGAATCCCACCGTGCTGTTGGCGCCGCCTGCATTGCCAGGCAGGAACTGGCCTACCGCATATTTCTCCAATCCCTGACCTGGTTCCCCATAGAGCGCGATAGAAAGGAGGCGAACCGCGGCAGGACGAGCGATAGCCGCCGGATCTTCGAGATCGAAGAGACCAGCCAGCCGCTGCATGAAATTGTTGGTGAAATCCAGCCGACCATCGTTGCCTCCGGTACCGAGGAGGGCGGGATACGCTGGCTCCCCGGAGCCATCCAGTACGACCGACGCTTCGAACCACTCTAGCGACGGCCCCCGCCAACCCTGGCGGCAGGCCCTCAACAGCTTTGATTTGCTATCCCCCTTCGGGCTCTCCTCCAAGCCCGCGATCGCCGACCTGCCCCATTCAATGGCTTCGCGGAAGGGCGCGAACCTATCGGCCAGGCTACGGGAGATCGCCTCGATCCCGGATTTGTTGTCTTTGGGATAGAATCCGCTCCCCCCGTTCCACGGAGCGATTATTGGCGTCGGCCGGTACTCCTCTAGGAAGAAGCGCCGCAGCTCCTCCCCGTCGAGCACGGTGGCCAGGTGGAATGCTTCGTCACGCCACCACCCACGAGCAGTCGGATCCTTCTGCTCGGCGACCAGCCGCAGGATCCCCAGCGCCTTCAGGTAGTGGGCGAGCGGGGTCGGACTGCAACCCTTCAGGTCGTGGACGTGGATCTTCATGCCGGTACTCCTTCCTGCGCCAGGAGAGGATCGGAGGTCTCGAGGCGGGATGCCCTCGCATCGGCGACGCGCAGCAACGCCTCCAGGAAAGCGAGGGTGAAGGGACCGTACTCCTCTAGGAGACCCTGGACCCTCTCGCCCCAACTCGCGCCGTAACGTCCCGAAATCCCCAGGTGTGCGGGATCCAGATGGAGCCGTACGCCGGGGACGTCGACCACGGAGCCATCGGCGGAGACGAGGGGAATCGGTGGCAGCTCGTCGCCCTCCCGGACCCCATGGAGCGGCTGGCCCTCTCCCACGTACCTCCCCGATTCGGTCGGGAACGACTGGTCGTGCGGCGTCCCCTGCCAGCTGCACCGCACCTTACCGTGGTGACTGGAAATGAGATAGCACAGGAGATCGAAGGAACCCCGGTCGAGCGACGCAAGCTCGTCGGTCAATGCCGATGAACCCGGCGGCCCGTCCTCTGGAGCGACGCGCTCGACGACTCCCGCATCCAGCAGCGGCCGGATCCCTCCAAGCAGAGCCTCGTGCTCGGGGTCGATGCGATGCAGCAGTTCGAAGAGGGCGAGGACCGAGGCCAACTCGTGCCTGAACCCTCGCCTCTTTCCGTGCTCCTCGGAGAGGGAGTAGAGCTTGTTCAGAGGCGCCCACGCCCAATCCGGGGCCTTGGCCAGATCCCTGCGCTCCGGCCTGGTTCCGGTCCCGTCACCAAGGATCGATGAGGCGAAAGCTGGGTGCGCCTTCCCCCAGTCGTGCAGCCGGCCACCCAGATCGAGCACCGCGACCAGAGATGAGGGGAGTCCGAGGGTGACGGCGAGGGTTGCGGCGATCTCCCCTGCCTCGCGTCCGTGCGTGGCTATGGTCTTCCACGATCGGCGGCTGAGATCGTCGCGCGCCTGCGCCTGATCGGTGTACGCGGCGCGCACTTCGTCGAAATAACCTCCGTCCGTCGGAACGGGCTCGGTACGCTTTCCCGCTTTCTCTCCGGTGAACCCACGCTCCGTGTCGTACCCTCCCCAGGCGGCATCCACCAGGAGCACTTGACCCGGATAGCAGTCCGTAGCCCGTACCCGGCGCCATACGCCGTCCAGGTAATCCCAGACCCACGCGCGACACCCCTCGTGCAGCGACGACCCGTTGAAGAGCCATTTCCTCACCGCATATACTGGTACCGGGCAGAGGCCGTCCCGGGTCGGCTGGACCTCCGGTCCTGGCTCCCCAGGGCCCCAGCAAACGAAGATGTCGCGCTCCTCTCCGCTTCGGATGAAGCGGCTGATGTCGATATCGGCTCCGCTCAGGTCGGGAGTCGTGTCGAACAGCTCATAACACTCGCGCCGCGTAAGTAGGTGCAGCGGCTCGTAGGGATATAGCGCCCTGAGCAGGTCGGGGTTCTCGCGCGATAGGGTTTCCTCCAGCGCTTCGAGTGATACGAGGCCGACGTCGTCGATGAGATTCAGCGCCTCCCGCGCGGCCACGATTTCGCCTTCATCGTACGGTAGCGCCTCCCTGCCGCTCGCCTGCCGATCGACGACCACCACCTCCGCCTCGCCACCGTACCGCGCGGCCCGCCCGAAGCGCTGGACCAAGCTCGGCCACGGCGCCAGTTCCGTGACCAGCGCGGTGGCAGAGATGTCCACCCCGGCCTCAACGACCTGAGTTGCGATGATGATGCGATCCGCGCCAGGATCTTCACACGCTCCCCGCGACAAGAACTCTTCCGCCCACCGCTTGCGCTCCATACCGCGGAAGCGGCTGTGGACGAGCCTCACCTCGGTCGATCCCCTAGAGCCCACCAGTACGGCGTCGACCGCCCGCTTCAGGTCCAGTGCGGTCTCGACCCTGTTCACGATCGCCAGGGTAATCCTGCCCGTGACGGACGGGCGAGCCCGCCGGTGCGCCTCCACCACTGCCTGCGCCAGCTTCTTCGCTTCCTTGTCTTCCTTCAGCGGGATGATCTGGATAGTCAGCGGTTTGCGCGCACTCCAGAGGCGCCCGGACCGATAGGCCGCCGGCACCCGGATCATCCCAGCTCGCAAAGCGGGGAGCCACGGCTGGGAATCGGCCGTCTCGAGCCACTCCGGCTGCAGCGTCGCGCTCATCCACCAGGTTCGGCACGGCCGGAGCGCGCTGTCCTCTCGCTCCCGCCGGAAGGACTGGAGCTGGACGCTAGTGGCGAGACCTACATCCATGAGCTGGACCTCGTCCATGACCCAGAGGCAATCATGGTTCAGGAGACCGTACTCGTGTGGCCACCTGGCTCGCCCTGCTGCGTATCCCCGGTTGAGTGCCCGGGAGAGGAGCATATCCTGGGTGCCGACGAGGATCGCCGGCGTTTCGGGGTGGAGGTGCCACTCCTCGAGTTCGACCCCGCCCATGAGGATGTGGACGCCGACCTGGTCGGCGACCCCCGGTGAAACAGCGTGGATCCGCTCGAGGAGGCGCCGCGCTGCCGTGGCCGTTTGTTCGACCAGAACACGCATGGGGAGACACCAGACGAGTCGCCGTGGCCAGCTCTCGTCCTTTCGCACCAACCGGTGCCACGCCCATGTCGCAAGGACTCCCTCCGTCTTGCCCAACCCGGTCGGAATCCTGATTAGTCGATCCTCGCATCTGGATGCTACGGCCAGCTCCGCCTGCCATGGGTGCGGATCCTGGTGCCCAGTCACATCACGAAACCACGCCGGGAACTCCATTCTCCCTTCCTTTCCGCGGTAGAGAGACCGTTCGATGACAACGCGATCGGGGGCCGATGCGCTTGCTCAGGCAAGCGCTGAACTGAGCACCTCCGGCGGGGTCCCACAGTGGGAGATCCATCGTTGACACGAAGGTGCCGCGGTGCACGGTCTATTCACCGGCAGACCGGCGTCCGTACAGGTGCGCCCGCGCGTAAGAGTGTAATCCCCCCCCCTGACAATGACTCGCTTGGCGACGTCGCCGTTCGCCCCCAACTCTGTCGAGACGGAACTACACACCCGGCTACTAAGCCGGACCGATACTACTGGAAGGTGTACTTCTAGGAAGGAGGGACCGCCGATGAGGCAACGAGGAGTGCTGCGTCGTCACCCTGCCCGCTCGAGAGCTCGTTGAGATGGCCCGAGAATGCTTGGTGCGGGGTCTGTCCGGCGAAACCTCGCCTGGCAGAATACGGGACGTAGCCGAACTTGTCCAGACCTACTAGTTGGTATTGATCCCCCGGCTAGCCAAAGGTGAGTTATGCAAAACGCGGTAGCAAGTACCCGTGTACTCGCTACCGCGAATATCTGACACCATCGAGCCGATATCATTATAGTCCCAGAGGGGAGACTCGAACTCCCGACCTCACGATTATGAGTCGTGCGCTCT
>Ga0180220_1001455_pt1 | contig 17468 bp, 19 predicted proteins | sample eDN5th37CBELigBY_FD_151335 | JGI IMG/M metagenome (GOLD analysis project Ga0180220, IMG submission 151335) | Enriched backyard soil microbial communities from Emeryville, California, USA - eDNA 5th pass 37_C BE-Lig BY (version 2) (version 2) | ecosystem: Environmental > Terrestrial > Soil >...
GGACCAACACTGAGAGCCTGCTTATCCACCTGATCGCGGGGCTCGCCGGGGTGGACAAGGAAACCGCCACCATCATCTTCCTGACCCTCAACACGACGCGCGCGCGCGTCGACCTTGTCGAGCGGCTGGCCAAGATGGCGCGCACGCCGGCACCGGTGCGCAAGGACATCCTGGACGTCACCCGCAAGATGATGGCGGAGGCGAAGCTGCGCAACAAATACAACCATTGCATCTATTCCTTCGACGACAGCGGCAACAACGTCTCCACCCTGCTGATGCGGGTTTCGGAATCCGGCGAACAGCTCAGATACGGCAAGATGGATGCCATCGACGCCGACGAGATCTCCAACATCACCCAGTCGATCAACCGGCTGGCGGAGACCAACCGCGAGATATGGGCGCTGGCCCGCCGTCACGGCTTCCCCCTGTAAACGGCCCAGGCGATTGCCACGGCGGCACGGCTCGTTGTAGCCATTCCCGACCGCTCATTGTTGGAGGAGACGCAGCATGGACCGGTTTACCGGCGGTTGCCTGTGCGGCGATGTCCGTTTCGTGGCATCGGGTCGGCCCTACCGGGTCGGCCTTTGCCACTGTCTCGACTGCCGCAAGCACCATGGAGCCCTTTTTCACGCGTCCGCGATCTTTCCCGAAGACGCGTTGGCGATCGAAGGTGAAACACGCGACTATGCCGGGCGGTTCTTCTGCCCCCGCTGCGGCTCGCCCGTATTCGCACGCACCGCCGACGAAATCGAAGTGAACCTGGGGTCGCTGGATGCCCCGGATCAGCTAAAACCAACCTACGAACTGTGGACCGTGCGCCGCGAGGCGTGGTTGCCGCCCTTCCCGCTCGCGAACCGCTACGAGCGGGATCGCGACGCCACCAGCCGTTTCGAGGAATAAAGCATGTCGCCCGAAAGTGGGAACCGGTTTCGGGATAACGACATACGAAAAAACAACAACGTAAAGCGCAAGGGGCGAATCTGAAAGATCGCGACGCGCTTTAGGACGCCCGACCGGCCGGGCGAGCGGCGCCTCATTCCGGAAATCCCGCCTTGCGGTAACCGTCGACGAAATGTTGAAGTGTCGCGGCGTCACGGAACGGCTCCGTCGCCGCCCAATGGCGGATCGTGAAGCGCGGGTTGGCGACAAGGAACAGCTCGGCTTCCGCACGCGCCTCATCGAGCCGGCCGAGCTGCGCAAGGCTCGCCGCAAGGAAGCGGCGCGAGCTTGTCCGGTACGTCTCGTCCCGGCGCAGCGTCTCGACGGCGGCCTCGTAGTCCGCGGAAGCATATTGCGCCTGGCCGAGCACCAGATAGTACCAGCTCGCCGGAAACGGGTTCAGCCGCAACGCCCTGCGGATGTGTTCAAGCCCCTTCCCGACCCGGCCGGCCAGGACCGCGATATCGGACAGTGCCGCCCATGCATCGGCCTCGTTCGCGTCGAGCCTGATCGCGCGCTCGAACTCCGCATCCGCCTCGGCGAAGCTGCGCTCATAGGCCAGCAGATAGGCCAGCACCCAGCGGCAGCCGGCATCGTTGGGATCGATGGCCACCGCCTTGCGCGCCAGTTCCAGCGCCGCGCTGCGGGAAGCTTCGGTCGGCCCGCCGGCATGCACCCATCCCATCCAGTGGTTCATGGCAAGCCAGCGATAGGCTTCGGCATAGTCCGGATCGAGCGCAACCGCGCGCGTCAGCATGAGGTGCGCTTCCTGCGCCGCCTGCGGCGCATCATCCATCAGCTTGCGCGCCCGCACGCACAGGTCGTAGGCTTCGATGTTCCTGGCCCGATGGCGCGGCGGCAATACGCTCAGCCAGCCAAGCAGCGCCTCCACGATCCTGGCCGTCACCTCATCCTGGACGGCAAAGATGTCTTCGAGGCCGCGATCGAAGCGTTCCGCCCACAAATGCTCGCCGCTCGCCGCGTCGACCAGTTGGGCGTTGACGCGCACGCGCCCGGCGGCGCGCCGTGCGCTGCCTTCCAGAAGGTAGCGCACGCCAAGGTCCTCGGCGATCGCGCGCACGTCCATCGCCTTTCCCTTGTAGGCGAAGACCGAGTTGCGGGCGATGACGAACAGGCCGGAATGCCGGGAAAGATCGGTGATCAGGTCTTCGGTCAGCCCATCCGCGAAGGAGTTCTGCTCGGGATCGTTGCCGGGACTCACGAAGGGCAGCACGGCGATCGAAGGCTTGTCGGGCAGCGGCAAAGGCCGTCGCCGCGAACCACCGATCTGTTCGACGGCGCCCGTGAAACGGTAGCCGACGCGGGGAACCGTGGCGATCCATTCACTGCCGTTGCCGGCCGGGCCCAGCAGCTTCCTGAGCTGCGAGATCTGGACGGTGAGATTGCCTTCCTCGACGGCGGCGCCCGGCCATGCCGCATCCATCAACGCCGCCTTGTTCAGGATTTCGCCGGGCCGCTCGACAAGTGCCGCGAGCAGCTTCAGCCCGCGATAGCCGACGGCGACGGGCACGCCATCCCGAAGGAGCGTTCCCGCACCCGGATCAAGCACGAACGGACCGAAGGCAAAGCGCGATCCCTGCATACGGCACATCTATAGCCGGTTTGGAAGTTTTGAGAACTTTTTGGCAGCGCTTAATTACGCCGCCGCTCGCATCCCGCAGAATCCAGCCTCTTCCAGGCCGAAGGCTCACGAAGCTTCAAGCCCTGATGGAGGCTGCCATGAACGACACATCTGCACCGGCACCGGATCGAGCCGCCCGGCCGACAACCGCCGTGAAAGCGGCACCCCGGCGCTACAGCCTCGCGGCCTTACGAAACATGGTTTCGGCCTGGCGCGAACGGACGCGCTTTCGCCGGGAACTCAAGCAAAAGCTGGAGGACGATCCTTATCTGATCGACGATATCGGCCTGACGCGACGGCAGGCCGAGGAGGAAATCGCCAGGCTGCCCTTCTGGCAGCGATAAGCCCATCGGCCCTTCCCGATCTGTCCGCGAGTGTGGTTCCAGCAACAACCGGCGAAAAGTGGCGCGTCCCACCGGGGAAGTCATGGCCGTGGAATCCGTCGCTACGGTTCGCGGGGCGAACGTGCGCCCCGCGGCCGAGCGCAAGTTGGTCTACTCGAACTGGTTGAGTTTCACGTCTGCTGCCGACAGCAGAAAATCTCGGGAAGCCTCAACGTCACGGATCGCCTTTGTGACATCGACATCCACCAGCTCGCCGGCCCATTTTCTGATCGCGCCGGCAACAATGACGGTGTCCACGTTGCTGCGCTCCATAAGCGTGACGACAGCGCCTGGAACATTGTTCAAGGGCGCCGTGTTGAGAGCCCGGGCGTCAAGCAAGATGATATCCGCATCTTTTCCAACACTCACCGACCCGATCTTATCCGCCAGTTGCGCAACGCGCGCTCCTTCAACAGTCGCAAACCGAATGACATCGGCCGGAGTGAGCAAAGTCGGATTTTCCGTTGCGCCTGCAAGCGCTTTCTGGTTCGCCTCATTTCGTTGCAAGACGTAGACAGAGCGCATCTGTGTGAACATATCCGCGGTCATCGTCGTTTCAACGTCGGTGCTAAGCGACGGTTGAACATTGTTGTCCAGCGCTGTCTGTACGGGCGGGCTGCCATGGCGCATGGTCATCTCGATAGGAGCGGCGATCGAGACGCCGGCGCCAGAGTCGGCTATTTTCTTCCAGGTTTCGTCACGCAGATTGGTCGCGTGAATGAATTCCACCTTCGATCCCAGCAGCTTTTCCTGCGCGAGATAGTCGACGTACTCATCACCCTTCATCAGGTTCCCAATCAAATGTGATACGATCGGGAGGTCCAGTTCTCGAACCAGCGTCATGCTCTCGGCAAAAGTTGGGCTGACATATTCGGTTCCCATGGCAATCGTGAGGAGTTGGTCCGCCGACGAGAAATGCCGCTTGACTAAATCCCTGATGCCGGCGGGGTGTTTTGTCTCCGGTCCATATCCCTCGGAATAGGCCTTGACCGCACGCCGGCGCACATCCTTCAAAGCGGCTATCGATGACTCGCTGTGATCCGGGCTGTGATTGATTTGCGACGTGTCGACAACCGTCGTAACGCCCGCGTCGAGTTGGCTCAGGCCGGAAAGGTAGATGGAAGAATACGCATCCTCCGGCCTGTAGAGCGGCGACATTTTTTGAATGATGAAATCCATGTAGTTCAGCTTGCCGGCGGTGTCGTTCGTGGGGAACAACAACGCCTCGGGCAGAGTGCTTCTCAGCGCCGTTTCAAACTGGTGATGGTGCGTATCGACAAAGCCGGGCATCAGGATCTTGCCGGTGGCGTCGATTACCTGTGCGTCCCCAACATCCAGATCGGGACCGATCGCTGCAATCTTGGTGCCTTCGATCAGGACGTCCGCGATCGGAAAGTTGCCGACCTCTGGGTCCATGGACAGAACGACGGCATTGCGCAGAACATAGCGGGTTGCGTTGGCCCCGGTCTGCGCGGGCATCCCTGTCGATTGCGCAAACGCTGACGACACAGAACGCAGTGACGACAGAACGGCAGTAGCCAGGATGAAGCAAGCCGACCCTGACAGGAATTTCCGCCTGCTGAGTCCTGTTGTGCCGAGGGACTGGGGGGATGGCTGTTGATGTCGCATTATCAAGCTCTTTACTCCGATGGTGGCCTTGCGAGTTCCGCAGTACTGCGGATTTCCGACAGATAACTTCTGTGTTTGCGCGCCATGCTCGCTGAAGAGCTAGCCGCCATTTCATACCTTCATTACCCTAGGTGTCCGGAAGCGGCGTGACCTCGCTCTCATCGGGAACGTGGCCAAAGCGCCGTTGTTTCCGGTCTTCCTTGGTCTGCTCGATGCGCTCCTTGCTCGACGGGATGAAGTTCCGCCAGATGATGGCATCGCCCGCCTGTCGATCGGCTCAACCGCCAACGGGTGGGTTGCTGAGACAATAGGAGGTCGCGGAACCATCCCAATAGCCTATATATATCGATACAATGTATCGACTGGAAAGATGGATGATGGAAGCGACCATCCTCGACCAGATGGGGCACCGCAGCCGTTGACGAAGGCAGCTTCTCGGCAGTAGGTCGCAAGCTCGGCCGGGCGGCGATCAAGCCGGAGAAAACATCAGCCGGAAGGCCGGGCCAACAGCGCAGAAGCAGCCGAAATCCGTGCTTCAACCTCGTACCAGGCGGGGGCGTCACCCATCAGCGCGTGATTTATCGCATCGGTCACGATCATATCGTGAAAGAAGATTGCGAGTCGCTTGCCGTCGGGTTCATCACCCAGGAAGGCGGCAATGACGGATTGGCTCTTTTGCGGACCGACCCGATACCATTCAGCCATCAGTTCCGGAAACTTGTCAGAGACCCCCATAATCATACGCTGAAAGGCGATATGGCGTGGCTGCATCAGTTGCTGCATCAACGTTCTACCGAGAATCGCGAGGCCGGTTTCCCGCGACGCGGTGCGCAGATCAAGAGCCGTCAGAGGCGACAGAAAGTCGGCGGCCAAGCGGCGAACAATCTCGGCAAACAGCCCTTCTTTGCCGCCGAACTGTTTGTAAACATTTGTCTTTGATCCGCCCGTCGCACGGATGACTTCATCGAGACTGACGGCGTCGAAGCCGCGGGCGAGGAACAGCTCGGTGGCAGTCTTGATGATCATCTCGTGTCGGGCGAGCCCCCGGGCATTCAGCCGGGGCATGTCACGACGGTCACTCATTTTCCTTGGTTTGCAGCCGATTGCGCCATCGAAGGCTTGTCATGATGGGCGACCCGGAAGGCGCGGCGATCAACATGCTGAGCATAAAGCAGACTGGCGACAACGATGGCCACGCCAACCGACTGTATCGGCGTCGGAACAAAGCCACGGAAAACCGCATCCAGCGCGAAAGCTGTCAGCGGCGTCAGCAACATCAGCGGCGCGACAGCCGATGGCCCTGCCTTCTGGACCGCACCGAACCAAAACACGAAGGCCAGTGCGGTGATAACCAGCGCCATGACGATCAGCCCGATTGCATTTTCGCCGGTCAGGCTGGCAGGAATATCGCCAAAGATTACAGCGACAATGGACAATTCGACTCCCGCCACGATCAATTGCCATGCCGTCAGTCCGATGAGCGACGCAGGCCGTCCCCAATGATGCAGGAACGTGCTGCCCAAGGCAACCGAACCGGCTGCACCCAGAGCCGCGGCGACGCCGATCGCGTCCAGCCCGGCATCGCCCTTCAACACGACCATCGCGACACCCAGAGCGCCTAGAACGACCGCTGCCAGCTTGCCGGACGAGGGAACCACTCCCAACACAGGTCGTGCGAGCAGCACCATGAATAGCGGCCCAAGCGCCTGAAAGGTTGCCGCGACACCGCCTGGCAACCGCACCGCCGCGATGAACAGAAGTGCGAAGAAGAGCCCGCTGTTCAGTGTTCCCAGAACAACGATCTTGCCCCACCAGTCGCGCGGCGGGAACTCGCGCGCCAACAGAAGCAGCGGCAGGCCACCGCCTATGGCCCGCACGGCGGCAATGAACATGGGATTCTGCGGCAGCATCTCCGTGGTAACGATATAGGTCAAACCCCACAGTATCGTTGCCACGGCAGCCGCCATCTTGGGTGAAAGGGTCATGAGGGCCTCGTATCAAGCGAACCGAAATTATATTTGATACGATATCGTATCAAATTGTGGAAAGCGTATACCCAATTCAACATGACTGCCTTGCAATTTCCGGGTGACCAAGATCCTGCCAGCAGACCCCGGCCAGGGCAGGGATCTGGGATGCGATCCCACACGAGCGGTGGATTCGCCGGCGGAGCGGCCCTGGAGAACGCCAGTGCGCCCAGCGCTTCTCAGCGTGCCTTGCGGTAGTCGACAGCGTTGCGCGACCCTGTCACGGCCAGGAACGTTTCCGTATTGGGAATGACCTCAGTGTTCTGCGCGGCTACTGCAATCCATCCCGAACCCTGTCGCCGAACGACGAAGACCAGGATCGAATGCCGCGGGTCGGCGGCGCTGCCTTCCGGGGTGAGCTGGCCCTCGATACGATAGCGTGCGTGCACGATCACCGTGTCGCCCATGGGACGCACCCGACGTTCCTCGACAATCAAATGCGCAGCTCGGAAGAACGTGGACAGGCCATAGTCATGGGCCTTGCGGATATCGCGACGCTTGCGCCACCAAAGGCCGACGACGTTGACGAAATCAGCATCTTCCGCGAAGAGTTCGGCCAGCGTCGCCGCGTCGCGCGCGTTCCAGGCATCGGCAAATTGTTGCGCAATCTCGGCCGGGTCCTGGATAGGTGCATCGGTGCTATCGGAAATCACCCGGCCGCTCCTTTTGATAGCCTACCAGTTTTCACCGAACGGTCGAGCTTCCATCTCGAACGTCCATGCCGAACGGTCCTGCTGCGCCAGCCACAACACGTTCTTCGCCAGTGCCTCAGGCTTGACGAAGAAGCTGTCCGGCTTGTCCGGCATGTTCTTGCGCGATCTGGGCAGGTCGACCACGCCATCGATGATGACTAACGCGACATGGATGCCGGACGGCCACAGATGCCGCGCCAGACCTTCGGCCAGGCTGCGCTGCGCCGCCTTGGCCGGCGCAAACGCGACGGTGCGCGCATTGCCGCGCCGTGATGCGGTCGCGCCAACGATCAGGATGTTGCCACCCCCGCGTTGTTTCATGCCCGCAAGCACCTGCTGCGTCGCAACAAAGAGACCCAACGCATTTACCTGCCAATTTCGCTCGAAATCCTGGGCACTTGCCTCTTCGATCGTGGCCCAGGTTCCTGGACCCGCATTATAGATCAAGGTATCTGTGTCACCCAGCTCGGTCTTGATCTGCGTGAAGGCAGCGGCGACGGAATCGGGGACACTGGCATCGCATACGATCGCCACCGCATCGCCCAATTCCTTGGCCAGCGGCCCGGTATGGTCGAGGCTTCTGGCAAGAAGCGCCACGGCATAGCCCGCCGCCGAAAACTGGCGGGCCAGCGCGGTGCCGTTGCCAGGACCAACGCCGATAATGGCGGCTATCGGTTTGGTGGTGCTCATCGATATCTCCCGTTCATGAGGTTGCGTCCGACAATTCCTGGCTTGCCTCGCTCACTTGGCGCAGGAATCCCGCAGGTCAAGACAGGGCCCGCCGGGATAATCCCGCATAAATTTGTCGTCCTATGGCTTTGACAATAGGGGGTCCTGATGTGTTCGAAATCGACCGCCAGGTGGTCGGCGATCCGCCGCAAGTTTGTGTTGAAGTGTCCGACATAGACACCGTCGAAGCGTATGAGCGTCGTGAACAAACGGATGTCGGCCTCAGTGAGCTGATCTTCGATCAACCAGCTCCGCCCGGAAAGACGTTCTTCCAGCCAGTCCAGAATTTGGAACAGGCCTCGTCATAGGCTGCTTGTGTCGTTGCGAACCCTGCTTTGTACACTCCGTTATTGAGCGTGTCGTAGACGCGCTCCGTTGGGTTGCAGAGATATAGGACGTGGCAGAACTATCCTAATAGCCTATATATACCGATACAATGTATCGATCGGAGGGATGGATGATAGAAGCGATTACCCTCGACCAGATGCGCACCCTGGTCGCAGCCGTCGATGAAGGCAGCTTCTCGGCGGCAGGTCGCAAGATCGGCCGGGCGCAATCCGTCGTCAGCCAGACGATCGCCGGTCTTGAGACCCAGCTCAAGTTGAGGCTGTTCAACCGCGAAGGGCGCTACCCGGTACCGACCGAGGCCGGCAGGGTTCTGGCCCAGGAAGGGCGGACAGTGTTGCGACAAGCGGGTCAGTTCAGGGCCCGCGCCCGGGATCTTGCGAGTGGAATCGAGCCGGAGGTATCGATCGCAATTGACGAGATGTTCCCGGTTGAAATCCTGACTGCGGCAATCGCCGATTTTTCGGCCAATTTCCCGGACACGCTGCTCAGGGTCCAGGTCGAAGGTCTCGGGGCGGTGATCCAACCCGTGCTCGACAAGCGGTGCTCGATTGCGGTCGCCGCCGCAGCCCAGCTCTTTTCGCCGGAACTGGAGACGACCTTGCTTCTGTCCACCAGGCTGACGCTCGTGGCTTCACCCGGCCACCCGCTGGCGATGACGTTCGCTCCGATCTCGATGAGACAATTGTCGGGGCATGTTCAACTCGTCCTGGCAGACAAGTCCGAGCTCTCTCAGGGACAGCAGTTCGGGGTAATCGCATCAAAGGTCTGGCGGCTCACGGACCTGGGAATGAAGCACGCTTTTCTGAAGGCGGGTCTGGGCTGGGGCAGCATGCCCTTGCCAATGGTCCGGGCCGACCTGGCCAATGGCAATCTCATCGAGCTTGATACCGAACGCGGTGTCTGGGAAGAAGGAGACCAGATCAGGATGTCTGCCCTACATCGCCGCGATTTTCCGCCCGGGCCGGCAGGGCGATGGTTGATCGCAAGCTTGCGCGATCAGGCGATGAAATCCTCGCTGTCGAACTGACCAGGAGCCAGAACAAGGCCGACGGCACAAAGACATTGTTTGCGGCTGCCGCCCGACGCTGAACATAGCTTCATAGGCCGCACCGAAAGCAAGCCGCCCTCCTCTGCCGGACCGCGATTTGGCGACGATCTTGTATTGCTTTGTTTCTGTACCTAGATCGGCGGCGAACAAGAAAGATGATCTGCAAGCTCGCGATGAGTGCGGCAATAGCTCCCGCTCACCACCGGCTTCCGTGTCGCAGCGCGATCAGAAAGGCCGCCGGATGAAACTTTCCCCGGAAACGCTCGACGATGACGCCGCGCGTCCCAAAGCGCCCGCGCTTCCTCAGCTGACACCTTCTCAACAACAGGCGGCCAGAAGGCTCTCGCTGATCCATGCGATGCATCTACGCGACGTCGATGCGGTAGCGGGATTGATGGAAGATATCCGCAACGCGGTTGCCGACCCTTCCAGTCTCGCTAAGCTGCCCCTGACGCGCAACATGGAACGTTTCGGTACGCTGTGCGGCAGCCAATGCCGTGCCTTGCAGGGGCATCACGACATCGAAGAGGCGTACATATTCCCGGAACTGGCTCACCGCGGTGACGAACGGGTCCGACCGCTCCTTGATCGGTTGCATGCTGAGCACGAGGTGATTCACGCGCTGATCGACGATTTGCGGCGAGAAGCCGCACATCTGGCGAAAACGGGGGATCCCTTTGTCTTCGGAAGATGTGTTTCCGCATTTAAGCTCCTCGACAAGGCAATCCGCTCGCACTTTGGCTATGAGGATTCCGAACTGGTGCCTGCGCTTGGCGCCTATGACGTTCCAGTCTGACGGCACCACGTTTCGACGGGAATGTTTCAGTTTGGCCGGGGAATCTGGCTGTCCTATGTCGGGCGGCGGTCCTTCCCTGATGGGCAGACCATGTCGGCGCCATCCACTCGCGATCTTCGGCGGCCTATGCACGAGCGAAACAACGAGCCTGTCGCCCGTGTGCATGCCGCAGAGGTCGATCGGCCCCGGCCCGAAAGCAGGACAAATCCTGAATGTCGCCAGTGAGGTTAAATGGACAGCGTCTACGAACCAGCTTTGCGGTCCCGTCAAAAGCTTTCATGACATTGCCGCCTCCTCGATTAACCAGTTGATGAAAGAGCCCACCTCGGCAGTCTCCCGTTTTGCTTCCGGGCAGATACAATAATAATTGTGTAGAGCGGGTACGCTGAGTTGCAGCGGTTGGACCAGTCGGCCTTCGTCAAGATCGCGGGCGGAAACAACTTCATCGCTGAGCGCGACACCGAAACCATCACGTGCGGCCTGAAGGACGATGCCGAAGTCGTCGAAATAGACGTCCGCTTCGCCGGCATAGGCAATGCCCGCCTCCGCCTGCCAGCGACGCCATTGCGATCCGTCGTCCTCATGAAGCAGCCGATGATAGGCGAGGTCGGAGGGCTGGCGGATGGCCTGCGGTCCACGCAGGAGCTGCGGGCTGCAAACCGGCGTCATGTGGATGCCGTGCAGCAGGCGCCACCAGAAACCCGGCCACGGCGGTGTCCCATAGACAATCGCAACATCGGTCTTGCGCCAGTCGACGCCGGGAAAGTGGCTCGATGTGACGACTTTCAACTGGAAATTCGGGCTGTCGGCCATGAAGGTGAAAAGCCGGGTGGCGAGCCACGCGACGCCGTGCACTTGGGGGATGGAAATGGTCAGGGTCCGCCTGCTCGCTTCACCATATCTTTGCGCCGAAACCTGGCGGACGCCGGTCTGGATCGCATCCATCGCGCTTGCCACCGAGCGCTGGAGCTGGCTCCCGCTCCGGGTCAGGGCCAGTTGGCGGCCGCGCTTTTGGAACAGGTCGACCCCGAGCGCCGCCTGTAATGCGCGAATCTGCTGGCTGACGGCGCCCGGCGTTACGTGCAGCTCGGCCGCCGCCGCGCTGACATTGCCGAGCCGCGCGACGCTTTCGAAGACGCGAAATGCATGAAGGGGAGGCAGCGCCATCGACTTCTTTCCTCGGTCGGGGGCTTGACGGTCAGGCATTCTGGTCGCGTCCGGGGCGCAATTGCTTGATCACGCGATCGGCGAGCGCGCGCAGAACCGGATCGTCCGCCCGGTCCACAGGACAGACGATGTAATATTCGCGCGCGGCGTTGATCGTCGTCGAGAACGGCTGGATGAGCCGGCCTTCGCTCAGAAAGTTCCGCGTCAGTACGTCCGAGACCAGCGCCACACCGCGGCCTTGGACGGCAGACGCGATCGCCTGCGCCACCGAGTTCACCCGCACCCGCGTGTTGCCCTCCAAGCCGATCCGCGCGGCGATGGACCACTTGGCCCATTCGCCGCCGTCGTCCTCGTGCAGGAGGGCGACCGAACTCAGTTTCCTGTCGCGGTTGCGCAGGTCGAGGCGGGGAAACAGCGTCGGCGAGCAAACGGCGCAGAGCCTGACTTCGCTGAGCGAACGCCAATATTTTCCGGTAAACGGCGGGTTGTCGTAGACGATGGCGAGGTCGTTCTTGTCCCAGTCCACATCCGCGGCGGTGATTGCCTCGTTGATCGTCAAGCTGGTAATGCCGTTCAACTGGGCGAAATCGACGATCGCTGCGGTCAGCCAGGCAATGCCTAGCGCGGTCGGCACGGAGACCGATAGTGCGGCGGGCTGGTCGCCAACGGTGATTCTTCGCGAGGCGCGCGTCGCCGTGTCGAGTTGGCCGAGCGATATGGCAACAGCCTGCGAAAAATCCTTACCCGCCTGGGTCAGCGCAACATTCCTGCCCGCTTTCTGAAACAGCACGATACCCGTCGCTTCGCTGAGCTTCTTCAATTGCAGGGAAATCGCGCTGGGGCTGAGGTTCAGTTCCTCGGCCGCATGCCGGACCCCTCCGAGACGTGCCGTTGCCTCGAAGGCCGGCAGATATTGCAGGTATGGGGCAAGGCGGCTCATCGGAGGGGTCGACCAATAGTTTGATATAATAGAACGATATCGGCGATTATAAATTGATTTTTCCAAACTGTTAAGGGTGCTATTCCAAGGACACAGAGGAGAATGCTCATGATCTCGGCAAAACCATTCGACTATCCCTATGATGGCAATCTGGAAGTGCGGAAGACTGCGCTCGTCGTCATCGATCTGCAGGAGGATTTCCTCTCGACGACGGGTTACTTCGCGCGCCAGGGCTATGATCCCGCACCGCTCCGCGCGATCCTTCCAGCGGTCAACCAGCTCATCGCGGCCTGCCGGGATGCGGGCATCCTGATCATCCATACGCGGCAGGGCTATCGCGCCGATCTCGCCGACATGACCCCTTACGAAAAATGGCGCCGGCAGCGCTCCGGCCTCGACGAAACCACGGCTCTGCTGCGGTCCAGCCCCGGCTTCCAGATCGTCTCCGAACTCGACGTGCGCCCGGAAGACGTCATCATAGACAAGACCTGCAACAGCGCCTTCACCTATACGGATTTCGAGCATGTTCTTCGCGCGCAGGGGATCACGCATCTCCTGTTTACGGGCTGCACCACGGATGTCTGCGTGCACACGACACTCCGGGAAGCCTGTGACCGGAACTTCCAGTGCCTGACGATTTCTGACGCCTGCGCCAGCGGCGACCAGTACGCCCACGAGGCGGCGCTTCACATGGTCACTGTCGAGAATGGCATTTTTGGAGCCCTTACCGATACAGCAGCAGCCGTCGCTGGCCTGAAGAAGCTCGGAAAAGCTGCGAAATGAGCGAAGTGCGCGCGAACCAGAAATACCTGTCGCTGATGCGCCTGACACAGAAGGGGCTTGCCGAACTCACCGATAGCGCAAAGCGCCGGAAGGTCAGCGAGGACCGCGTGGCAGCACTCGGCGGTCGTTCGATCGCCTTCTATGCGCTGCTTGGCCCCTACGATTTCGCGCAGGTTTTCGAAATGCCGAGCAATGAGGCGATGATGCAATACGTCCTTACCGCGCGTCGCGACGGACATGTGGAGCCTCTCATCCTGCCGGCCTTCGACACCAAGATATACGGCCAGATCCTTGATGGGATGAGCTAGCAGAACAGTTTAGTTTTTCTGAGATTTCCTAGAGAAAACATTTAGCTTGTTTGAAAAGGCCGCTCGTATACGACTTCTAAAAACTTCGATCCAAGAAGCTAAAAAAGGGAACATGACAATGGGGACCACGATATCGGGTGTAAAACCGTCTCTTCTGGCAGGCGCCGTGCTTGCCTTGCTCTTCGGCGCCGGCAACGGCCTTGCCGCCGACGAAAAGCCTGATTTCGTATCGGGGGGTGTCTTGAAGGTCTGCACCGGCGGCGAGTTTCCGCCGATGGAGTACTACGAAAATCCGGGCGATAAGGACCTCATCGGCTTTGAAATCGACGTCATGAACGCGATCGCCAAGCGCTGGGGCGTAGAGGCCGAATATGTCGTCGGCGACTTCAAGGGGCTGCTGCCCTCGCTCGATTCGAAGCGTTGCGATCTCGTTGCAAGCGGCATCCTGATCACGCCCGCCCGCCTCGAAAAATACGATGGCATCCCCTATTTCAGCTCTCATGTCGTGATGGTCACCGCGGCGAAAGATACGGAGACGAAGGTCCCCGCCGACGTCAGCGGCAAGATCATGGCGATCGAGGCCGGCACGTCTTATGAGAAGATGGCCGCCGACCTGAATGCGGAGCTTGAAGCGGAAGGCAAGGCCCCGACCCAAGTGCAGACCTATCCCTCCGCCTCCGGGGTAATCGAGCAGATTCTGGTGGGTCGCGCGACGGCGACCATCACGCAGGATACAACGGCCGCCTATCGCATGCTCCAGATTCCGGGTCGCCTGGCCATACCCTACACCTACGATCAGAGTGAAAACTACGGCATCTATCTGCGAAAGAGCGACAGCGACCGCCAGCTGCTGAAAGAGGCGATCCAGGCCCTCCAGGCAAGCGGCGAGATGAAGGCATTTCTTCAGAAATGGAACCTGCCGGAGACGGCGACCGACGTTTCCCACGACGTCAACTGACGACAGGACGGTTCATCGTTGTTCCAACTCGACCTCTTCCTGCACGCGATTTTCAGCGCCCCCCTCTTCAAGGGCGCGCTCCTGACAATCGGCCTTTCCCTCTGTGTGATGGCCGTGTCTCTGGTGCTCGGCATGGGGCTCGGCTCCATGGCGGGTTCCCCCCGACCGGCGCTCCGGTGGCTGGTGACGCTCTATGTCTGGTTATTCCGCGGTGCCCCGGCCCTGCTCGTGTTGCTCTTCGTCTGGAATGGCCTGCCGCAGATCTCGGAGATTTTTCGCGCCGGCTGGTTCACACCCTTCGTCGCGGCATTCCTGGCGCTGTCTCTCATCCAGATCGCTTACCTGGCGGAAATCCTGCGCAGCGCCTTTGCCGCCGTCGGCCATGGCCAGCGGGAGGGAGCCGCGGCCCTTGGCATGCATCGTTGGCAGATCTTTCTGGTCATCACCATGCCGCAGGCGCTCCGGATCGCGGTTCCCGCGCTGATGAACGAATTCATCTCGCTCCTGAAGACCACGTCGCTTGCAACCGTGATCTCACTCAAGGAACTGATGACCGTCTCGCAGTTCGCCATCGCGACAAGCTTCCGCTTCCTCGAATGGTATGGCGCCGCCCTCGTCTACTATCTCGTCATCGTCTCGGTGCTGACACTCGCGCAGAACCGTATCGAGCATGTGCTTTCACGCGGCTACCGCTAATCCCTTCCTTCTTCCCGAGCTGGATACGGACATGACCCAACCGACCATCGCTCCTGCCCACGAGCCCGCAATCCAGGTGGCGGGCGTCAACAAATGGTATGGCGCTTTCCAGGTGCTGAAGGACATCGATCTTACGGTGAACAAGGGCGAGCGCATCGTGATCTGCGGCCCATCCGGCTCCGGAAAGTCGACGCTCATCCGCTGCATGAACCGCCTCGAGGTGCATCAGGAAGGTTCGATCATCGTCAATGGCATCGAGCTCACCAACCAGCTCAAGCGCATCGACCGCGTTCGAAGCGATGTCGGCATGGTCTTCCAGCACTTTAACCTGTTCCCGCATCTGACGGTCCTGGAAAACTGCACGGTGGCCCAGCGCTGGGTGCGCAAGCTGCCGAAGAAGGAGGCGACCCAGATCGCCATGCGATATCTGGAGCGCGTCCATATTCCGGAGAAGGCCGACAAATATCCCGGCCAGCTCTCCGGCGGCCAGCAGCAGCGCGTCGCCATCGCCCGGGCGCTGTGCATGAACCCGAGCATCATGCTGTTTGACGAACCGACCTCGGCGCTCGATCCCGAAATGGTCAAGGAGGTGCTGGACACGATGATCTCTCTCGCGTCCGACGGCATGACGATGGTCTGCGTCACGCACGAGATGAATTTCGCGCGCGAGGTGGCGAGCGAGGTGGTCTTCATGGATGGCGGCCAAGTCATCGAGCGCAACACGCCCGACATCCTGTTCTCCGCGCCAGTGCACGAGCGCACGAAACGCTTCCTCGGCAAACTTCTGCATTGAGGAAGGAGAGGGTGAGCGATACGGACTGGTTTTCGAAGGAGATGCTCTCGGAGGGGCTGACCCGGCTTTACGAGCCGCATGTACACAGCTTTTTCCGGGCCAACATGTTTCACATCGTCGGTCGGGACGCCGACCTCGTCATCGACTTCGGCATGGGTTTCTGCAGCCTCGAGCGCGCGTTGAACATTCCGGCCGGCAAGCCCGTCTTGGCGGTCGCAACCCATGCCCATATCGACCATGTCGGTTCGTTCCATGAGTTCGAGAACCGGCTGGGACACGAAGCCGAAGCCGCTGCCTTCGCGCACATGCACGACGCCGACACGCTGGCCCCCTATTTTCGCACGCAACCGGGCGCCCTCGCGCAGGTGCCGTCTCCGGGCGCGAGGCCGGAGACCTATACGATTTCGCCCGCGCCGCTGACCACGACCCTCAGGGAAAACGACATCATCGACATCGGCGAGGTCCGTTACACGGTGCTACACCTTCCCGGCCACTCCCCCGGTTCCATCGGCCTTCTCGATGAGAAGGCGGGCACGTTTTTCAGCGGCGACGCGATCTATGAGGGGAAGCTCGTGGACGACCTGCCGGGCTGTGACATCGAGATCTATAAGGCGACCATGGAGCGCCTGCTGCACCTCGAAGTTCATGTGACTCATGGCGGTCATGGGGTTAGCTTTGGAGAGCCGCGCCTAAGGGAACTCGCTCAGGCCTACCTTTGCTCCAAAAGTACGCAGGAGTCCTAGTGCTGCCGATATTCTAACGCTTATGGCGCACCCGACAGGATTCGAACCTGTGACCTTCGCCTTCGGAGGGCGACACTCTATCCAGCTGAGCTACGGGTGCATAGCAAGGCGTGCAACCTCTTAGACGATCCGCAGGCGTCCATCAACGGCAGAGATTGCGAAAGCGGCGTTTATCCCTATCCAGCAAGTGGCCGAACGCACAAATTCCCCGACAGTCCCGCCCCGCTCGTTATTTCCGTCCCGCAAGGCCCGCTCCACGAGCGGCGGTCAGGCGGCGCGTTCGGCGATCGCGGTTCCGGCGGCCCAGCCCGACGACCATGCCCACTGGAAATTGTAGCCGCCGAGCCAGCCGGTCACGTCCACCACCTCGCCGATGAAGTAGAGCCCGGCTACCGCCCTCGCCTCCATGGTGCGCGAATCGAGGCCGGCCGTGTCGACACCGCCCAGCGTCACTTCGGCGGTTCGATAACCCTCGGTTCCAATGGGGTGAAGCTCCCAACCGTGCAGCGTGGCGGCGATCGTCGCGAGCTTCCTGTCGGTCGCCTCGCCGAGCGTGCCCGACCAGCCCTGCACCTGGGCGAGACGGGCCGCCAGCCGCTTCGGCAGGATTTCGCCGAGCGCCGTCGAAATACTCCTGCGGCCATTCTCGCGCTTGGCCGCGCACAGCAGCGCGAACATGTCGGTGGAGGGCAGCAGCGCGATCCGGATCGGCTGCGTCTCGCGCCAATAGGAGGAAATCTGCAGGATCGCCGGGCCGGACAGGCCGCGATGGGTGAACAGCAGCGCCTCCTCGAATGCGGTCTTGCCGCAGGAGACGCGCACGTCCACCGCCACGCCGGCGATCTCG
>Ga0180220_1001456_pt1 | contig 17462 bp, 12 predicted proteins | sample eDN5th37CBELigBY_FD_151335 | JGI IMG/M metagenome (GOLD analysis project Ga0180220, IMG submission 151335) | Enriched backyard soil microbial communities from Emeryville, California, USA - eDNA 5th pass 37_C BE-Lig BY (version 2) (version 2) | ecosystem: Environmental > Terrestrial > Soil >...
GAACTGGACGGCCAGCTTCATTCGTTCCTTGTTGCCTTCGCATTTGGTGAGCAACCGGGGCGTATCATGGCTGTCCAGCAAATTGAAGGCCACCTCGTTAGCCTGGCGCGGATAGCGGACGTATTGACTGGCAAGGGCGTTGGCAAAGCTGCGTGCATCCCGGGTGCCGTCGACGAAAAAGTCCAGCACCGCATTCGTGAATGGATAATTCATGACGGCGTCGAACTGGTCGCCCATCAGCCAAGGCGAGGACTCATGCCAAATTTCGCCGAGAATGTAGGCGTCCGGCTTGATGCTTTTCACGACCTTGCGGAATTCCCGCCAAAACTCGTGGTCGACCTCGTTGGCGACGTCCAGGCGCCAGCCGTCGATGTCGGCTTCCTTGATCCAATAAGCCGCAGCCTTCAGCAAATATTCCTTTACCTCCGGATGGGCCGTGTTCAGCTTGGGCATCAGCGGCTCGAAGGCGAACGTGTCGTACGTCGGAATGCCGTCTTCGACGCCGATCGGATATTTGCGGATGTAGAACCAATCCTTGTAGCGCGAGTTCTCCCCGTTTTTTTGCAGGTCCACAAAAGGGGCAAACGTTCTTCCGGAATGGTTGAACACCGCGTCGAGAATGACGCGGATGCCGCGCTCGTGGCAGATGCCCACCAGCTTTTTCAGCGTGTCGACATCCCCGAACTGCGGGTCGATCTGCATGTAGTCTTCGGTGTCGTATTTATGATTGGTCGTCGCTTTAAAAACCGGCGTAAAATAGATGGCGTTGATGCCGAGTTCGGACAAATGGCCGATATGGTCGATGACGCCCTGAAGATCCCCGCCGAAAAAGTTGTCCGGCTTAGGCGTTCCGCCCCAAGGCAGCGTTCCTTTCGGATCGTTGGATTTGTCGCCGTTTGCGAACCGTTCGGGGAAAATTTGATAAAATACCGCGTCCTTCACCCAGGACGGCGTTTCGAATACGTCCACCGGATTGATGAACGGATATTCGAACAAGCGGTCCGGATTTTCCGGTTCTTGCTTCACGAAGTCGTATTCGGTCATCCAGTATTTCTCCGCGCCTTTTTCGAGCAAAAATCCGTACTTCAAACGCCGGTATTCCGGGACGATTTCGCATTCCCAGTAATCAAAAAGCTCGTCGGACGCCAGTTTGGCCATCGGCACGTAGGCTTTGGACCGGTCCCAGATGTATTTGTCCCCGGCCATCGCGGACACCGCGGTAACGTCGCTTCGTTTGGTGCGGATCCGAAGATGGATCGTGCGCCCGTCGTAGGCGTAACACCAGTTCAGTTTGGGGCGGTGATAGACAGCTTCAAGCATCATAGGCATAGAAATTCCTCCTTAAGGCTCAAATATGATTTTCTGAGATAAAAGCGATAGAGGCGAAGGGGACGGAATCGATCCCACCACATCAAAAAAGGCACAACCTTGGACGGATCATGCGTTGTCCGAGGTTGTACCTTGATTTCAGGGTAACATAGCCTTTAAATTGATAATGAATGATACGTAAAATATACCATGGTTTCATGGACGATACAACCGGGTATCCGCAGGGGCCGGGTAAAGGAAGGATGAGCAACAATCATATGAGCATTCATTTGTTATATATCGAAGACGACGCCGAAATCGGCACATGGGTTAACGAGGATTTGAAGGGAAGGGGGTACGAGGTGACCTGGCTGCAAAACGGGGAGCGGGCCGTCGATCATGCCGGAGGCTGCCGTCTTGTCATCCTGGACGTGATGCTGCCGGGTCTTGACGGATTTACGGTCGGGCAGCGGCTGAAGAAAGCCTATCCGGATCTGCCGATCCTCATGCTCTCGGCGAGAACCTCCATCGACGACAAGCTTGAAGGACTGCAGTTCGCGGATGATTATTTGACGAAGCCGTTCCACCCGGACGAGCTTGCCGCGCGGATCGAAGTGCTGCTTCGCCGCTCCGGATCTTATTCGTCGGAACCGCTCGTGCTGAAACATCTCCTGGTGTATGAACGGGAAAATCGGATCATGAACAAGGACACGGGCGAGGAAATCGTTTTGACGGGAAAGCAATTTCAAATTTTCATGTATCTGCTCCGCCATCTCGGACAAATTTTGACCAAAGAGCAAATCTATGAGGGCGTTTGGGGAGACCCGTACCTGGACGGAGACAAGACGCTGATGGTGCATATCCGGTATTTGCGGGAAAAGCTGGAACGCGATCCGGCGAGCCCGGAAATCATTGAGACGGTCCGCGGCGTCGGTTACCGGGTGAAGGCATGAGGAATAAGAAGCTGCCGAGGCCCCGTTTTCGCGGGTCCCTGCTTTCCAGGTATCTGCTGATCATCCTGAGTGCGCTGTTGTTCATTCCGGTCGTGTTCCCTGCTTCGCTCATCGGCTATCAGCTCGTACAGAACATGGTGCTCGGCAACGCATTCCCGGATGCCGGGGCAGAGCCCGAAGAGCGATACCAGACGATTCACCTCGAAAACATGTGGCATAAGGAAGCCAAACGGCTGAAGGGAAGCACCCCGGAGGAAATCGACCGGAGGCTGAAGGAGCTTAGCGAGGAATATTCGAAGGTGGACATGTTCTGGGTGGACGCCAATTCGCATGTCCGGCAGCCCGCCGGCGGCAGGCTGCATTTGTCCGAAACCTGGAATGCGGCCGACGCGATTTCCTACATGAAGCGTTACAGGGAGGCGACGCAGCAATTTTCCGTCATTGCATTTATCGGGGACGATGAAAAGCTGAACCAGGGATTCATGGTCATGCAGGTGTCCAAAGCAGCGTTAGGCCCAAGGGACAGCGGCCTGTCGGCCCGCGAGTCGATGGCATTTTTCGGCATCATCCTGCTGATGTTCGTTTTGTTTATCGTCGTTTCCTGGATGTTTTTCATGAACATGCGCCGGAGACTGCTCCGTCTTCAGTCCGCCATGACGGTTCCGGACGGAAGCGGACTGCCTGACCCGATCACCGTCCGAAAAAGCGATGAAATCGGCCAGTTGGAAGCAGCGTTTAACGGCATGGTGCATCGGCTTGACCGGAGCTTGAAACGTGAGCGCGAGGAGGAGGAACTTCGCAAGCGTTTGATCGCGAATCTTTCGCATGATTTAAGGACGCCGCTGACCATCGTCCGCAGCCATGTATATTCCCTGCATAAGGAGCAGCTCTCCGAACGCGGCCGGGAGCTGTTGAAATTGGCGGAAACCAAGCTGGGCGATCTTGCCGGCCTCATCGACAACCTGCTGTCCTACAATTTGCTGACGAGCGGAAAATACACGCTTCACCCGGAACGCGTCGACGTGCTCCGAACCGTCCGCGAAAGCGCCGCTGCCTGGTATCCGCTGTGGGAAAAGGAAGGTTTCGAGGTGGATATCGACCTGCCGGAAGGTCCCGTTTATTGGACGCTCGACGCCCAATGGTTCCGCAGAATTCTCGATAACTTATTCCAAAACGTCGTCAGGCATGCCCGGAGCGGGCAGTATATCGGCGTCAGGGCGGCGATGGATTCGGCCGGCGGCATGGCCATCGTCATTGCGGATAAGGGCAAGGGAATGAAGGCCTCCTCGGGAGACAAGGGGGCGGGCATCGGCCTGGCGATCGTCGGCTTCCTGACGAGGGAAATGGGACTCGACATGGAAATCCGCAGCACCGAAGAGGGCACGACCATTTTGATTTCCCGCGCATCCGGAGGCGGACAGGGATTGAAGCTCAAATAGGAAGAACAACCAGAGGCGGCCCCAAGTTTAAAACATTTTTAAACTTGGGGCCGCCTGTCTTTTAACCTTGAAGGACTAATATAGTTCCCGAGGTGATTGATAGTGGGAGAACTCGTGATCGAGACGAAGGATTTAAATAAGAAATATCGCGGGCGTTATGCCGTCAGAAATTTGAATTTGGAAATCGGGAGAGGGGAAATTTACGGATTCCTCGGGCCGAACGGCGCCGGCAAAACGACGACGATCCGGATGCTTCTCGGGCTTATCCGGCCGACGATGGGCTCCATCCAAATTTTCGGCAAGGACTTGAGAAAGGAAAAGCTGAACATTCTCCGCAAGGTCGGCTCGCTGGTGGAATACCCGTCCAACTACGGGCATCTGACGGCGGTGCAAAACCTGGAGGCGGTGCGCCGCATTTTGGACGTGCCGAAATCCCGAATCGACGAGGTGCTGAGCATCGTATCGTTGACCAAAGACGCCAAACGCCCGGTGAAGGGGTATTCGCTCGGGATGAAGCAGCGTCTGGGCATCGCGACGGCCCTTCTCGGCAATCCCGAGCTGCTGATACTGGACGAACCGACCAACGGGCTGGACCCCGAAGGCATCCACGAAATCCGCGAACTCATCCGCAGCATGCCGCAGCAGCACGGCATCACGGTACTGGTCTCCAGCCACCTGCTGTCCGAAGTGGAGCAGATGGCCGGTACCGTAGGCATTATCCGCGAAGGCGAGCTGGTGTTCCAAGATACGATCAGCAATCTGCAGCAGCAGGCGTCGGGAGGGTTCCGGCTGGTCGTTTCCGAACCGGTTGAAGCGCTGCAGCTGATCCGGGGACAAGGTTATGCCGGACAGTTGGAAGACGGCGGACTTAAGCTGGACCAGCTCAGCGATCCGGAAGTGGCGCTGCTCGTCAAGCGGCTGGTGGACCATAACCACGCGATATACCGCGTGGAAGAGAAGCGGCGCACGCTCGAGGATATTTTCATGCAAGTGATCGAGCAGGGGGGACTTTCATGATGGTCGGTAAAGCGTTGTCGTCCGATTTCCTGAAGATTCGCCGAAAAGGCATCTGGTTTCTCGTCTTCCTCGGCTCCGTCGGATTGCTTGCCATGCAGGCTTTGAATTTTGGCCTTCGTTACGATTACATGATCGACCAGTATAAAGCGGATTTGTGGAAGGGGCTGATCGGGGAGATTTTCTCCTTCGTTCCGATCGCCCTTTACTTGGGAGCCACGCTGATCTCCTCGCAGATCGCCAATGTGGAGCATCAGAACAATTCGTGGAAGCAGCTTTTGGCTTTGCCGATTTCCAGGGCCTCCGTGTTTACCGCCAAGGTTTTGCTTGGTTTTATCGCGATGGGAGTCGCCTGTCTCATTTTATCCGCCGGTACCGTCGTGTTAGGCATTCTGCTGAAGTTCGGGACCGACGATATCCCGTATTTGACGATCCTGAAGCTCAGCTTTTTGCCTTATCTGGGGGCGCTGCCGATGCTGGCGCTTCAGCTGTGGCTGTCGTTAACGCTCAAAAACCAGGCTTTGCCCATCACGCTTGGCATCACCGCGGCCATCGCCTCGATGTTTGCCGCAAACTACCCGGAATTCATACCGCTCTCTTGGCCGTTCCTGTCCTTTATCAGCGAAGCTAAACCGGCGCTTCCCGTAGGTGCGGGCATTATCCTTGCCTTTGTCGTCTACATGGTCGGGATGGGCCACTTTCGCGGAAAGGACGTGAACTAACATGGGAGGTTATTTTAAAATTTTGGCGTCGGAACGGCTGAAAATGTCGCGTTCGTTTATCGTGCTCCTGCTGCTGCTGAGTCCGGCGATCTCCGTCCTGGTCGGGCTCATGTCCAACATCGAAGGGGCGGACCGGCCTTGGCTGGTTCTGCTGGGTACGATGGGGATGCTTCACGCCCTGCTGTTCCTGCCGATCCTGTCCGGCATTTTTGCGGCATTCATTTGCCGGTACGAGCACAACGGCGGCGGTTGGAAGCAGCTGCTGGTGCTGCCGGTCACGCGAACGGGCGTATATTTTGCCAAATATACCGTCGTCATGGTGATGCTGGCCATCATCCAGCTGCTGTTTCTTGGAGCCATGCTTCTTGTCGGCACGGTCAAAGGCATCGATGCCCCAGTCGATTGGGAAATCATCGGGCGCTGTCTGGCCGGCGGCTGGGTCGCCTGCTTGCCGCTGGCGGCGCTGCAGCTCGCCGTTTCGCTGATGTGGAGCAGCTTTGCGGCCCCGCTGGCACTGAACGTCGTATTCACCATCCCGAACATGCTCGTCGTGAACTCGGCCCAATTTGGTCCCTATTATCCTTGGGCACAGCCGTTTATTGCTACGGTTCCCGGTCAAGCAATGGAAGGCGGGGGCTTCGGGGCGATGAACCTGCCGTTCGAAAATTTGATGATTACGGTGCTCGGAAGCTTCGTGGTTTTCCTGATTTTCGGGTGGACCTATTTTAAAATGAAGGAAATATAAAAGCGGAAAATATGCCGCTATAACGGGGGTTCGCCGCCTAAGCGGCCCATCCAATTCATGCGTCTTCGCAGCGTCGAAGGCGCTTTTTTGTTCTTGGTTAGCTATTCACAAAGTAAATATAACATGATATATTATTATATAACGTTTACATAGTGTAGATATTGACGCTATCTATCCATGCAGGGTAGATATTTTCTTGTGGAGGGAACTTATCATGTCGCATGAATCATCCTCAAAACCGATGTACGAGCAAATATTCGAAGCGCTGCGCGATCAGATCATATCCCGAAAATACGGACCCGGCGAACGGATTCCTTCGGAAAAGGAGCTGGGCGAAGCTTATAACGTCAGCCGAATTACGAGCAAAAAGGCGCTGGAGATGCTGACCCAGCATGGGTACATCGTCAGGCAGCCCGGCCGCGGCTCGTTCGTATCCGAGCATTTCGGTTCGGAAGGCGCGGCGCCGGCAGCCGCGGCGCAAGGGGGCGCAAAACCGCGGCGCAGCCAGGATCAGCCGCTGATCGGGCTCGTCATGACAGACTTCGGGGACAGCTACGGCACAGGGCTTATATACGGCATGGAGGAGGCATCCCGTCAGCATGACGGCTATCTGGTGCTTAGAAGATCGCTTGGGGTCATCGCGAGCGAGGAAGAAGCGATTCGCGGCCTTTTGGAATTGGGCGTCGACGGGTTGATCATTTTCCCCGCGCAGGGCGAGTATTTCAACGCCGAAATTCTAAAGCTGGTCATCGGCCAATATCCTTTCGTGCTGCTTGATCGCCATCTGAAAGGCGTTTCCGCAAGCTCGATCAGCACGAACAACGCGGCGGCGGCCAAACGCATGATCGAATATCTTTTCGAGTTGGGGCATACCCGCATTTCGCTGTTATCGACCCCGCCGCAGGACACGACGGCCATCGAAGAGCGGATCGAAGGATTCATTCAAGCCCATGCCGAAAGCGGCATCGTCGCCGACCGCAGCTTATGGATGGAGCGGATTACGGCGACGCTCCCTGCCGCTTTTGTTCCCGAGAACAAAGAGAAAGAGAAGGAACACATCAAAAAGCATCTGCGGGAGCATCCCGAAATTACGGCGCTTTTTGCCATGGAATACAACATCGCCCAATTGGCCTACGAAGCGGCGCGCGAATCGGGCCTTCGGGTTCCGGAGGACGTGTCGATCGTCTGCTTCGATAGTCCGGATTACGCCGGAGAGCCGTTGTTTACGCACATGCGCCAAAAGCAGGAGGAGATGGGCAGGCTGGCGTTCGAAAACGTGCTGAAGCTCCGAAACGGGGAGAGCGTGCCCAATAAAATGCTGCTGGATGCCGAATTGGTCATCGGTTCCTCGACCGGACCGGTCCGTAAAGAGTAACGGCGGGCGTTCGCGTCGAAACCCAAGAATGTCATTCCTTGCGAATGGCATTCTTTTTTTATGAACGATTTCCAAGGACTTCCCCCGGTTGCCTAAAAACATGGAAGCAAGGTTTTCGCTTACGGGGGATGTTCACTTTTAAATAAGGGGTATAACTCCACCTATACCAATATTATATTGGTATATAAAAATGTTATAAAAAACATATTGACATGTTAACTAGGCGAATTTATAATATGTCTATGCAAGCGCTCACAAAATTGATATATCGTTGTTATTGGAAGTTCGGCGGCAGCGACAGGCCGCCACAAAACATCCGTACATAAAGGGGAATGCACATGAAGACATTGGGGAAAGAACCTTTTTCGTTAGGACCGTTAACCGAAAAAATGTCCGAAAAGTTGTCCGGTCAGCCGCGGCTATTGGACATTTTCCGGAACGCCATCCGCAATACGTGGGGAACGACGTTCAGGAAGATGGCGGACGGGACGACGTTCGTCATCACCGGGGATATTCCCGCGATGTGGCTGCGCGACTCGGCAGCTCAAGTCAGGCCGTTTTTGGTGCTGGCGGAAGAGGACGAAGAAGCGGCGGATCTGATCGAAGGGTTGGTGGTCAGACAACTGCGGTGCATTCTACACGACCCGTATGCAAACGCTTTCAATGAGGAGGCCAACGGGCACGGACACCAGAGCGACGACACGGACATGTCGCCTTGGATTTGGGAACGGAAATATGAGATCGATTCGCTGTGTTACCCGCTGCAGCTTGGTTATCTGCTGTGGAAAAACACCGGAAGAACCTCGCAGTTCGGCAAGGAGTTCGTCGAGGCTGCAGGCGCCATTATGGATCTGTGGACGACGGAGCAGCGGCATGAAACGCACTCGGCATACAGGTTCCAAAGGAGAGACTGCCCTCCGACCGACACGCTGACCCGGGAAGGGAAAGGAGCGGAAACCGCATATACCGGCATGACCTGGTCGGGATTCCGCCCAAGCGACGATGCCTGCGAATACGGTTACCTGGTTCCTTCCAACATGTTTGCGGTCGTGGTGCTCGGCTATCTGCAGGAAGTCGCCCGCGAGGTGCTTCATGATGAGCCATTGTGCAGCCGGGCGAGCAAACTCGCGGCGGAGATCGATCATGGAATTCAAACACACGGCATCGTGCAGCATCCCGAATTCGGCCCCATCTACGCTTACGAGACGGACGGTCTCGGGCGGTACAACCTGATGGACGACGCCAACGTGCCGAGCCTGCTGTCCATTCCTTACCTGGGATACAGAGGACTGGACGATGCGGTCTACCGGAATACGCGGCGGTTCATTTTGAGCGGGCATAATCCTTACTACTATCGGGGGAGCGCGGCCGAAGGCATAGGCAGTCCGCATACACCCCAAGGTTATGTCTGGCATATCGCCCTGGCGATGCAGGGATTGACCGAGGAGCGCCCGGAGGAAAAGGAACGGCTGCTTCGGCTCATGAGCGAAACGGATGCCGGAACCGGATTGATGCATGAAAGCTTTGACGCCGGCGATCCGGGAAAGTATACGAGACCCTGGTTCTCCTGGGCCAACATGATGTTCTGCGAGCTGCTGATGGATTATTGCGGGATTCGGGTGCGGCGTTAAAGGCCTTTGGCGGCGGCCGAAAAGAGCATGCGGGGCCCGAGAAAGGAAACGGACGAAAAGATCGCTGCCGCCGACACAGCCCCGCCCCATCTTTTTCGCCGAAAACGATGACATGAAGGAGGTATGTGAAAAATGAGGGTCAGCAAAAGGAAACTTCACGGCTGGGCCAAAGGTTATCTGTTTATTTTGCCATCGATCATCGGCTTCAGCGTGTTTGTCGCCTATCCGCTGCTGTCGTCGATGTATTATGCCTTAACGGAGTGGAGCGGCTACGATACGCCGAAATTCGTCGGCTTCGACAACTTCAAATACATGTTTGCGGAGGACCCGGCTTTTTGGCCTTCGGTCCGCGCGACGCTATATTTCGTGCTGATGAGCGTGCCGTTGTCCCTGATTCTCGGCCTGCTGCTCGCGATGCTGCTGAACAAAAGCCTGCCCGGAATCAAATGGTTCCGCACGATCTATTATTTGCCGACGGTGGTGCCTTCCATCGCTTCGCTTACGTTGTGGCTGTTTATCTACCAACCGCAATACGGCTTGGCCAACTCCCTGCTGCGGCTGCTGGGTCTGCCCGAAGGGACGTGGCTGACCAGCGAAAAGACGGCGCTTCCTTCGCTCGTACTGATCGGTTTATGGCAGGTCGGGTCGGGCGTCATCATCTTTTTGAGCGGTTTGCAGTCGGTTCCGCAGGAGCTGTACGAGGCGGCCGAGGTCGATGGAGCCGTCCGGTGGCGCATGGCGCTGCATATTACCGTTCCGATGATTACCCCGATTTTGTTCCTGCAGCTGATCCTCGGCATCATCGGCGCGTTCCAGGCCTTTAACCAGGTTCAGGTGCTGACGGGAGGCGGGCCGAACTTCTCCACTTCGCTCCTGAATTTCAAAATCTACAACGACGCCTTCGGCGGCCGAATGTTCGGTTACGCGATTGCGGAGGTATGGGTCCTCTTCGTGATCATCATGATTTTTACGGCTTTGACTTACCGGTATTCCAACCGGTTCGTTTATTACGAAAGCGACAACGGGAGATAAGGAGGTAGGTTATCTTGGTGATGCACACGGAAGCGCGGTTCAAACGAAGACGGAAATTCAGCCTGCTGGATACGCTGCGGTTTATCATCTTGGCCATCGGCGCCGTTGCGATGCTGTTCCCCCTGCTTTGGATGGTCACCATTGCGCTCAAAGGCAACAATGACGTTTTCAAAATCCCTCCGGAATGGTTTCCGCGGGAGCTTCACTGGTCCAATTTCGTGACCGGAACGAAAGAAATCAACTTTTGGCAAACCTTCGGCAACTCGATGTTCATCGCCGTCATGTGCACGATCGGGCAAATCGTCAGCTCGGTGCTGGTCGGCTACGGGCTTGCAAGGTTGAATTTTCCGGGCCGCAAGCTGTGGTTCTCGCTGTTCGTCGGCAGCTTGATGCTCCCCGGATTCGTCGGCATGATTCCGCTTTTTAACCTGTACACCGAGCTGGGATGGTACGACACCTGGCTGCCGATCATCGTGCCCGCTTTTTTCGGAAACGCCACGTTTTCCTTCCTGTACGTCCAATATTTGCGAACGATCTCGGTGTCGTTTGACGAAGCGGCCAAAATCGACGGCGCCTCCGATTTCTACATTTTGACCAAGGTGCTGGTGCCGATGACGATGCCCGTCATTATGACCATGGTTATCTTTTCCTTTCAGGGAGCGTGGAACCAATACCTTGAGCCTCTGATTTACATCATCGATCCAAGCAAATGGACGTTGGCCCTGGCGATGGCTTCCTATAAAGGCACCTATGCGACCGCCTGGAACCTGTTCATGGCCGCGGATTTGATCTATATCCTTCCGATGCTGCTCATTTTCTTCTTCGGGCAGAAGTATTTCATGCAGGGGCTCGGCTCCCTGAATTCCGCATCGCTCAAGTAAAAAGCCGCTTTGCCGGATCGGAGGTGGTGCTGCTGAATTAACCCGAAGATGCAGGACATAACTGGCTTTCAGGCGTCATCCTATCATATTCATTTAGGGAGGTCTTTTAATGAAAAAGAGTGCCGGAAAATGGACCGCTGGAATGATCGCGTTAATGCTGTGCTCGAGCCTTCTCGCCGCATGCGGCGGGGGCAAGTCGGATACGGCAGATTCGCCGGGAACGGGAGGAGATACGGGCAGCAAGGGCAAACAAGTCGAAGTCACGATGATCACCTGGGAATCGGCCGAAATGAACGATAAGATCATGGCCGCCATGAAAAACTTCGAGCAGGAAAATCCGGACATCAAGGTCAAGCTGATCCCTACCCCGCTGGATAACTACGGCGTCAAGATCAACGGAATGCTGACCGCGAAAAAAGCGCCCGACATTTTTATGACGGGCAACGACATGCTGCTGGACAATGCCTCCAAAGGGCTGCTGTACGACTGGACGTCCATGGCGGAGCAAGACAAAGAGTTTATGGACGGGTTTTATAAGGGCGTGGTGGACAGCTGGCATTACGACGGCAAGTTGGTCGGGCTTCCGGGCCTCTTGAACACGTACGGCATTTTTTACAACAAAAAAGCGTTCAAGGACGCGGGTCTTACGGAACCGAAAATCGGCTGGACTTATGACGAATTTTTCTCGGACATGGAAAAGCTCTCGAGCAAGGAAGGCGGCGTGGATCAGTTCGGTTATTATGCTCCTCTGGATCCGTTTTACGTCTCTTTGTATTCGGTATCCGCAGGCGGGGCGCCGTTTGCCGATGCCATCATCAGCCCGACGAAGGTGGAAATCAGCGACAAATTCGTCGAAGGCGTCGAAAAATACAAAAACGCGATCGCAAGCGGACATATGAACCCGCCGACTTTCGATTTAACGAACGTCATGAGCTCCTTCAAACAGGGGAAAGTGCCGATGACGCTGCAGGGGCAATGGGTGGCCGACGACTTGATCCGGACCGCACCGAAGGATTTGGAATGGGGCTTCGTGCCGATGCCCGTCGTAAACGGCCAAACGGAAATTTACGATGCCGTAGGCTGGTGCAGCCCGACCACGGTCGAAAATCCGGAAGCCGTCTGGAAAGTGCTTAAGTACCTCGATTCCAAAATGTACGAGGAAGTGCTGCCGAAAACGCCGGTCGCGCCCGCCGCATACCAGGCATCTTCCTCCGCCTACTTCGACGCTTTGAAAGCGGCGGGGCATCCGGAAATCGGCGAAGGCATCGACCATATCTTGAAATCCCCAAGCACGCAGCCGGTTCGCTTCCTGGCAACCTGGACGGGAAAAGCGAACCCGTTCATCGAAGCCTCCTGGAAAAACGTCCTGATGGGGAGAGCGCCGGTTACCGAGCTGAATACGATGGCGGACAAAATCAACAAAGTGATTTCGGAAGCAAAGTAAGCGCCTGGCGTTAAAGCATGAAGCCGATCCAACCAAAAGAGGAGGTCGGCTTCACGTTTTCGCAAATATTGAGAAACAAACAGGGAGGGAATTTTGATGTCGTGGAATAAATACCGCGCATGCAAGCTTTTCGCCGTTCCGCTCGCGGCCGTGCTCGCGTTCGGGACGCTGTCCGAAACGGAAGGGTCGACGGCCCAAGCCTTTCAAGCATCCGATGGCGACGCTGCTATCAAGGCGTTTAACGCCGCGTTCTGGGATCCGTCCGCCAAAATGTTCTGGGGCAACACGAACCGCAAAGACCATCAAGGCTTCTGGGTCGAAGCCGAGCTGTGGGAAATGGTGATGGACGCGTACCAGCATACCTCCGACCCCGACCTGAAAGCCCAGCTTCGGGCCCAAATCGACGATATCTTCGACGGCACCGTGGCCAAGTACGGCTCGGATTGGACCAACAATCCGTTTAACGACGATATCATGTGGTGGGTCATGGGAAGCGCCCGCGCTTACCAAATCACCGGGGATGCCAGATACTTGGAGGCGGCGAAACGTCATTTCGCTTTTGTCTACGATACGCAGTGGGACGACGATTTTGCCGGCGGCGGCATCTGGTGGCTGAACAGCGAGCATAACACGAAAAACGCCTGCATCAACTTCCCGGCTGCCGAGGCGGCGGAATATCTGTACGACATTACGAAAGACCGGTATTACCTGGATGCGGCGACCCGCATTTTCCGCTGGGGCAAAACGATGCTGACGGACGGGGATGGCAAAGTGTTCGACCGGATCGAAACCGTCAAAGGCGCGATCCCCGACGCTACGCATTACAATCAGGGCACATACATCGGAGCGGCCGTCGGGCTGTATCGCATCACCGGAGATACAACGTATCTGGACGATGCGGTCAAAGCCGCAAACTTCACCAAAAACAAGCTGGTGGACGCAAACGGTTTGCTGAACTACGAGGGGCCGAACGGCGATTTGAAAGGCGGCAAAACGATTTTGATGCGGAACTTGGCTCATCTCCAAAAAGCGCTGGATGAAAGGAGCGAAACCAAGTACAAGGATTTCAGCGCCGAGTTTGACGCCTGGGCGGCCTTCAACACGGAAATGGCGTGGAGCCACCGGAACCCGGACAACATCGTGGACGGCAACTGGGTCGGGCAGCTGCTGTCCGGTACGTACGAATCCTGGTCGTCCGCCGCGGCCGTCGAAGCGCTGAACGTGATCAAACCGATGGATGCCGAGCTCCGCTACGCGGTAAAAGATCCTTACCAAAAAATCGAAGCCGAGCGCTATAACATCGGCAAAGGCTTCGTGCTGGAAGGGGCGCTTGAGGGTACGCTTCAGCTTGGGGGCATTCAGCCGGGCCATTATGCCGCTTATAAAAACGTCGATTTCGGGACGACCGGCGCCAAAGGCATGATCGCTAGGGCGGCCAGCGCCACGGGCGGGGGCAACATCGAAGTCCGGCTCGACGCGTTGGACGGCCCGAAAGTCGGGACGCTGAACGTGGAGGGAACCGGCGGATGGAACAACTACATCGATGCCGTCACGCTGCTGAAGGACGATCAAGGGAATCCAGGCACGATTACGGGAAAACATGACGTCTATCTCGTCTTTACCAAGACAAACGATCAGTATTTGTTTAACCTGAACTGGTTTAAGTTCACCGCGGGCGATCCGACCAAGACCGACGCCTATGCGAAGCTGAAGGCGGGAGATTTCGAAAGCAGCGAAGGGCTCGGCAAAAATGCGGAGGGCGGCTATCTCGACGGCATCCGCAATAACGCCTACGCTTCCTATAAAGGCATCGATTTCGGGTCCGGCGCTTCCGGCATCAGCGTGCATGTATCCAGCGGCAGCCAGGGCGGCACGATCGAGGTCAAGCTGGATTCGCTGAACGGACCGACGGTAGGCACGGTGGACATTCCAGAGCTGGGAAGCTGGGACAAGTGGGTCGACATCATGGCTAATATCGATGACAAAGCAGCCGCAGGCGTGCATGACGTCTATCTCGTTTTCCATGGCAAAAACGGCGGCGACTATCCTTGCAATCTGGATTGGTTCACGTTTACGACCCTGAAAGGCAAAGCAAGGGATGCTTATGCCAAGCTCGAGGCCGAGGACAACAACGGCGGCGTAGGTTTCGGAACCGAATCGGGCGGCGGGCAAACGTATTTGGCGGGCATTAACGCGGCCAACAACCCGTATGTCATGTACAATTACGTGGATTTCGGGAGCTCGAGCCCTTCCAAATTCCATGTCAATGCGGCCAGCGCGACCGGCGGCGGCACGATCGAGGTCCGATTGGACAGCATGAACGGCCCGGTCATCGCCGAAAACAAGATTGCGGGAACCGGCGGCTGGCAGAACTTCAAGGTGTCCTCGACCGACGTCACGGCTCCGGTTACCGGAAAACATATCGTGTTCATGCTGTTTAAAGGCACGGACTATTTGTTCAACGTGGATAAATTCACGTTCGGCGATCCGGCCGTATTCACGGCGCCGACGCTGCCGGTGGAACCTCCGAAAGATAACGTTCCTCCCGGAGACGTGGAGAACGTCCGGATGACGCGGGCAAACGGCCAGCTTACTTTGACGTGGGACGGTCCCTACGATATTGACGGCCAAAAGGTGCGAATTGCCGTGTCTTCAGAGGGGCAGCAGATCGGCGGCCTGATTGAGGTGAAACGCGGAGTACAAACGGCGGTGATTCCGGGCATCGAACCGGGGAAGGAATATAGCATTCAGTTGAAATCCGTAGACCTGTCAGGCAATGTATCCAAGGGAGTGACGGTGGAAAGCAAAGAGCAACCGGCCTACGCGCTCGCCGTGGGCGGCCGAGCGCTGAAGGACGGCGACTCTTTTGCCGATGACGCGGTCCTGACCCTTCAGGCGGCGGACGGTTTGCCGGCAGGAGGTTCCGTTACGCTAGGTTTGGACGGCAAGACGTATACGGTCAATTCGGAAACCCGAAACATCTCCATCGGCCTGGCCGGCAAATTGGGCGAACGGACGGCGAATGTAACGGTGAATGACGGCTCCGCGAATCCCGTTTCGACAACGTTCCGGTTCCAAGTGACGACGAGCCTGAACTCCGTCCAAAACCTGATCAACCGCTTTGCGGCGGCCGGCGACCTCGACGGCCCCCTTGTCCCGCAGCTGACCCATGCGCTCAAGCAGGCGCAGCATCAACGGGATAACGGCAAGGCGGATCAGGCGGTGAAACATCTGCAGGATTTCGTCAAGCATTTGAACAACGATGCGCTGGGAGCCCATGTCAAAGACAACGTCAAAGCGGCGCTGAACGCGGACGCGGACTTCCTGATTCGCGCTTGGCGGGAAGGGGCGGAATAGCCGCAATCGTTCAGTAAACATCCAGCCACAAACAAGCCGCCGCCATTTACAGCCGGTTTGGTTTATGCGCTCCGCTCGTTTGAGCGGGGTGTTTTTGTGTTACGATGAGTAATAATAATTCTTCTTGACCCTCCTCTTAGGTCAGGCTTTAGACTTCACTGTTAGAAGGGAGTGAAGCATTATGCTTCTTACAGTCAAAGAAGTGTCGGAGCTGTCCAAGGTGACGGTCAAGACGCTGCACCATTATCATAAAATCGGTCTGCTAATGCCGGCCGAAACGACGGAAGCGGGTTATCGCTTATACGGAACGAAAGAGCTGGAACGGCTGCAGGCCATCCTGTTTTACCGCGAGCTGGATTTTTCATTGGAACAAATCGGGCAGCTGTTGGAGCGGGAGCCGGATCGGGCGGCCATGCTGGAGGAGCAGGAAGCGCTTCTGGAGCAGCGCAAGCAAAGGTTAGACCGGATCATGGATACGCTGCGGAAAACGAAAGCGGGTCTGGAACGCGGAAATCCGCTGCCGCAGGAGGAACTGTTCGTCGGCTTCGAAACCGAGGACGAATGGCGGGAAGCGCTGCGGGAACAAAGCGAGTACCTCAAAGAGCGATACGGCGCAGAGCTCGAAACCAAACGCATTGATGTGCCGGAGATGAACGAGCAGGCCGCAGAGGCAGCGGCTTTTATGAAAGACATGACGGCTTGCCTGCAAGGAAAAGTGATGCATAACGATCCCCGGGTCCATCAATTCATCCGGGATCATCTGGCGTTTATGAACGCCCACGGACACCGGATCACTGCCAAAGACTTTGCGGCGCAGACCGCGTTTTTCCTTCAGGACGAGTTTCACCTGCACATGCTGGAAGGCCAGCAAAGCGGATTGGCTTATTACTTAAATGCGGCCGCGGCGTCGTATGCCGAAGCGGAACCCGGTGCGTAAAGGGCATCGGGGTTCATACATTTAGTTTTCGGACACCCGTGACTTTAGCCATGGGAGGAGAAGGCACTTAGCTTGAAAAGCCAACCGACCCATTACCAATTCCGATCCACCTTTTAAATTTGTTATCAAAAGCAAACGTTTGTTCTTGTTTTAGCACGGTTACTATGGAATAATATAGCTATTGAAAGGGGGTGAACCACGATGCCAACAATCACATCTAAAATTCAGATCTATGTTCAGCAGGAACAGATTACATCTCTTTTGTTAACTGCAAGTACGTACCAAAAAGCGTGCAACTGGTTGTCCAAGAAAGTCTTTGAAACAAAGAATCTGAACCAAATAGCGCTCAACAACCTGTACTATCAAGAGCTGCGCACCCAATTTGGGCTTAAGTCGCAAATGGCGCAATCCGTCATGAAAACGGTAGTTGCCAGATATAAATCAGCAAAATCCAATCGGCATAACTGGTCGCAAGTCGCATTCAAAAAGCTGGAATATGATTTGGTGTGGAATCGCGATTATTCCCTGAACGAAAACAGGTTCTCGATCAACACGCTTGGTGGTCGTGTGAAGCTTCGATTTGAGAAGAAAGGCATGCAGTCCTTCTTCGATGGAACCTGGAAG
>Ga0180220_1001457_pt1 | contig 17421 bp, 16 predicted proteins | sample eDN5th37CBELigBY_FD_151335 | JGI IMG/M metagenome (GOLD analysis project Ga0180220, IMG submission 151335) | Enriched backyard soil microbial communities from Emeryville, California, USA - eDNA 5th pass 37_C BE-Lig BY (version 2) (version 2) | ecosystem: Environmental > Terrestrial > Soil >...
GCGAGGCCGATTTATAAATAAGAGCCGCGCAAGCGGCTCTTGGCTCCCGCGCCGATTGATCACGGAAGGCCGGAAAAGACAATTTCTGATAGAATGGCGGACTTCGCTTTGGTGTTGAAAAAGCTGAATAAATAGGACAGGTGGCCGAGTGGTTGAAGGCGCACGCCTGGAAAGCGTGTATACGTGAATAGCGTATCGGGGGTTCGAATCCCCCTCTGTCCGCCAGGAATCTCATCTACAGCAGCTCAGTAACCTGAAAACCGGGGCTTGCGTTTCTCGAGAAACGCCGCAATTGCTTCTTCGCGGTCTTTACTGGCGCCCGCCTTGTTCATCAACATATCGATTTCGTCCAGCGACATCGCAAGCTCCTGGTTCGCTATCGCGTCGAACTGCGCACGACTTACCGCTATTGAAAGCGGAGCCTTATCCAACATGGGTTGCGCCATTCGCAGCGCCTCGTCCATGGCGGCACCTTGGGTGACGCAATCGATAAACCCATCCCGCGCGGCGGATTGGACGTCGAAAAGACCGGCACCATATATCCAGCGGCGGGCCGCCGCCAATCCAATAGTGCTGATCAACCGGACGAGATGCGCCGTCGGGTAACCGAGCGATTGGCTGGCTACTGTTATTCCGATCCGCGCCGTGGTGTCCGCCACCCTGAAATCGCAATAGCTGGCGAGCGTGCAGCCGCCTCCTACGCATGCTCCTTGTATGGCGGCAATGGCGGGAACCCGCAAGGCGCGAAGGTTCCGAAAACAGCGCTCGACCGTTGCGGCACGCTGCGCCATAAAGTCTGGATCGGCGCTCATCGCAGCGGTAGCGGAGATATCGTTTCCTGCGCAAAAGTGGCCACCGCCGCCTGTAAGTATGACTGCACGTACGTGCTTGCTTACAGCCGCTTCAACGAAGGCTTCCGCGAGCTCTGACCACGTCTGCAGATCGCAGGCATTGCGTTTATGCGGCCGGTTTATAGTGATGGTCGCTATTCCCGCTGCATCGGCATCGATGCTTACGCTGCTCATGAAGCCTGCTTTTTTTTCAGCGAGGGGGAGAGTTCTTCCCGCACGGGTTCCAGATACTGAGTGAATCGGATGCAAGCGCCTTCGATATGTTGGTGCAGCAGCTCCTGTGCCGCCGCGTCCTGCTTCTGGACGATTGCCGCCAGAATGCGAACATGGTCTTCGTAGGGCTTCATGCCGCTTAGGTCGTGATATCCCTCTACCCGGCGCTTTAAAATAAGACGATCGAAGATTGCCGCAAGTGTCCGATGCAAATGCCTGTTTCCCGATTGTTCGGCAAGGGCCAAGTGGAACTCCCGATCGACCATGAGCCGTTCACGGCTCAAGTTCTCCATGCAAAGAGCCTTGTATCGGGCATTTATTTCTTCCAGAAGGCGAATGGCCCGTTTGTCGATTCCCTTTGCCAGTACCCGCTGAAGCGAATAGATTTCGAGCGCTTCGCGGGTTTGATACAGCTCGCGTACTTCACGAACGTCTATCTCGGCGACAAAATAGCCGCGGTTTGCAATACGGGTGACATAACCCTCCTGATATAGGCGTTCCAGCGATTCGCGCACAGGGGTGCGGGATACGCCTAGGCTTTCAGCCAGGCCTTGGTGGGTCAACTTGTTGCCGGGCCGCAAGCGATTGCTCAGGATGGAATTTTTGATGGACTCATAAACGCTCTGGACGAGAACATCGAGCCGTGCCGGTTCAGCAACTGGAGGTAAGTCTTCAGTCATTGCTAATTCGCTGGTCTTTCATAAGAGTTTCTTTCGCGCATCCGTTGCGGTTTCATCGGGGCCTTCCCTGCGCTTCCATAGCCTTTAGTTTATTGTCTATTCTATCTTCGCGCCTGTCTCTTTTACTACAGCGGACCAGCGCTTGTAGTCTTTGGCCAGCAGGTCGCGCAAGTCCTCGGGACTTCCCCCCACGGGTGTCAGGCCGGCCTTATTGAGCGTTGTACTGACCTTCTCATCCTGGAGTATCTGGGTCATGTCGGCATTAAGTTTCGCGATGATAGGAGCGGGCGTGCCTGCCGGGGCAAAAAGACCAAACCATACATTGGACTCGAAGCCCGGCAAACCGGACTCCGAAATCGTGGGCAGTTCAAGGCCCGGCACGCGCTCTCGGCTGCCCACGGCGATCATACGCAGCCGGCCTGCCTTATCCTGGGGCGCCAGGGTGGAGGCGGGGTTGAACATCATTTGGACGTGGGCGCCGAGCAGGGCGGCCATCGCTTCGCCGCCGCCCTTGAAAGGCACGTGGACAATGTCCAGATGCGCCATGGTCTTGAACAGTTCCATTGCCATGTTGTTGGTAGCGCCGTTGCCTGACGATCCATAATTCAATTTTCCCGGCCGCTTGCGGGCGTAGTCGATTAATTCTTTCACGGAATGGACCGGGAGCGAAGGATGCACGGCTAATACATTGGGCGTGCGAATCAAGATAATGATGGGGGCCAAGTCCTTGAGTGGATCGAAAGGCATCTTGCTGTACAAATGGGGATTGATTGCCAAGCTGCTCGAACCAATCAGCAAGGTGTAGCCGTCCGGCGCCGCTTTCGCCACGATGTCGCTTCCAATATTGCTTCCAGCGCCGGGGCGATGATCCACCACCATTGCCTGTCCAGTGATTTCTTCGAATTTTTGCGAAATGGCCATCGATACGACGCTGGTGGATCCGCCTGTGGCGTAAGGGTCGACAAGGCGCACCGGCTTGGAGGGATAATCTTTGGCGATGGCCGCACCGGCGAACGCCAGCAGGATTGCTGCAAGGGCAGTTTTGAATTTCATATTCCACTCCATTGTTTATAGAACACGAAGAATGTAGGGGTTAGCCCGGCTGTTACTTTCAAGTAATTCACGGAACAAGCGCGTGCATCAAATCGTCAAGCGAACCGGCGTTATCCAAGTCTCGCAAATGTCCATACAGAGCATCGCGGCGCGGCGGGGGCATCATATTGGTGCAGTCGTCGAATTTGGCGCGCAATTGCTTAGCGCTGAACCAGCGTGCGGGCTTGCCCAACGCCAAGGGAATGTGGCAAACGTGGCGGTCGCCGCCAGTCGTCTCCACGGTCGCTTCAGTAGCGAATTCGGTATCGTCGCGCAGGCGCGGGTCGAGCTCCATGGAGATCCGCGGGATAAGCTCGGTTATCCGTGGGTCATTGATCTTTTCATCGGTAAAGCTTCGCAAGTTGACCTCGCCGAATACCAGCGCCGCCGCGACACAATAGTGCAAGCTGAACTTGCCTTCGAGCGGCGTGTGGGGCATTACGTGGATCAGCGGCGAGAACGCCATTTCAGAGACGCCCATACGCACCCGTGCAATCGGCGCGCCGCCAATTGCGCCGTGCAGTTTGAGCGCGGCCTCGATGCCGGGGTGGGTGGCGCCGCATGATGGATAAGGCTTGAGCGCAAGCCCGTGCTCGGTCAAGATTTCGAGAGGTTCGCCCAAGGACCTCAATGGAGCGGGATCGAAGCCAATTCCATCGTTGAATACCGATAGGTAGCCATAACGGTGCTCCAGTGCGGTGTCGCTTGCATCGAAGCCTTCTTGCGCCAACATCGCGGCCAGGACTCCATTGCGCGCCGCATAGCCGGCATGTAGCGGCTTAGTCATGCTGCCGAAGTTTGCGCGCAGGCCCGACGCCGAAGATGCGGCAATACCGATTGCCATGGCCATTTGCTGATGGCTCAAGCCTAACAGCCGGCCGGCGGCGAGCACAGCGGCCAAGGTGCCGAAGGTGGAGGTCGCGTGCCAGCCGCGTTTGTAATGCTGGGTATTCATGGCGCGGCCAAGCTTACCGAAAACTTCGAAGCCGATGAGGTATGCGTCGATCAGCTTGTCCCCGCTTGCGCCGACCCGCGAAGCCAAGGCCAGCAGTGTGGGCACGAGGACCGCGCTGGGGTGCGCATAGGCGGGATGGTTGGTGTCGTCATAATCGAGCGCGTGGGCGATAGCGCCGTTGTACAGGGCGGCATCCGCCGGGCTGGCATAGCGTGCCGTACCCAGCATCAGGGCAGGAAATTGCTCATGGCTCGACTCGACCGAGGCCAGGCTCTTCAATAGAGGGCCGGCTAGGGCTTCGCGGCTTCCCGCGATCATGCAGCCTACGCAGTCGGTGATGGCGTCCACGGCGCGCGAGCGCGCGAGCGATGGAAAGAGGTGATCGTCCAGCGCGAACGTCGCCAGGCCCCGAGTGAGCCCCGCTGTTGCATGGCTCGGGCCGGCCGTTGAAGGAGAAGTGCGGGCGCCGCCTTCCATCGCGTCGCTAAAATCGTCTTTCATGGTAATGATGACCTCACTAAGGCATCCACCGCCAGTACGCCCAGGCCTGCAGCGCGTACAAACAAGGGATTAATTTCTATTTCCTCAATCGCTGGAGCGCTTGCGATAAAGAGATTGCCCAGATTCACCGCGGCCTCGACCAGTGCGTCGACATCGGCGGGCGGTTTGCCGCGAAAGCCGCGCAATAGCTGATCGAGCTTTAGATGAGATAAGGCAGATCGTACGCGCCGGCTGTCAGTCGGCAATGCCAGCCAGGCCACGTCCCGGAACAGTTCTACGGTCGTCCCTCCCATGCCGATGGCGAGGACAGGTCCGAAATCGGCGTTCCGTACTGCCGCCAGCAATACTTCAATGCCGTCCCCCACCATTTCTTGCACCAATATTTGAGCTTCGGCCCGACCCAGTATCGACCTGAGGCGGGCGGCTTCCCGCTCTACTTCGGCGGCGCTGAGCAGATTCAGGGCAAGCAGGCCTAGCTCAGACTTATGGGCGGCATCGCCCGGCAGAGCCTTGACCGCCAGCGGCGCCACCAGGCCGGCGCAGGCTGCCTGTGCCGAATCTTCAGAGCCGAGTATCCTCCAGGATGGCATGGCAATGCCTGCCGCCCCGAGCCATGCAGCTACTTCGGGCCAGGTATTTCCCGGGGCCTCGCGCGCCCCGGATGGCCGGAGCGGAATCGAATGGGATGCGCCGGTGCTGGGGCTCGCGTCAAGCATTGCTTCGCGGGCCCGGTATAGCCAACCGAGAAATAGCGCTGCCTCGGCGGGGTCGCGCGCGCATAAAACGCCGACATTGCGCAGCTCTGCGCGCTTTGCGGCCGGCAGGCTGTCGCCCAGGAAAGTGACGATGACAGGCGCGCTTGTTTTCGTCGCCACCTCGCCCAGCAATGCCACTCGCGCCATGACGTCTGAAGGACCTCGATTGGCCACCTGAATAATGAGCGCTTCAGTGTGAGGGTCATGGCTAATGATGGAAAGGCTGTGGTCGAAGAGCCCATGTTGCGACAACACCTGGCCCGTCAGGTCGGTGGGATTTTCGACGCTCCCGAATTCAGGTAGCGCGGCCTTCAATGCCTCGACGGTTCCGCGCGCGAACTTCGCAAGCGGAACGCCGTGCATTTCGCATTGATCGGCCGCCAAGGCGCGGGTGCCGCCGGGTATGCTGAAGACGGAAACCCCATCGGCGCCATCGGCCTCTTTTTGGCTTCGAGGCGGAAACTTGACGGGCAATGGCGCAATGCTCAACACCTCGCCCGCGGCAATCAGTTCGGTAAGGCTTTGAATCGGGATGGCGCCCGCTTCGGTCAGCAGATCTCGGTACACCGCATAATCGGTGGCAATCTTGCCGGTGTGCGACAACGCGGCCTTTATGCCTGCTGCCGAATTGCCCGATTTCAATGCCGCGACGCGGATGCCGCAGCGGGTGGCTTTGCGAATCAGCCCGATCAGACGTTCGCCATCGCGCAGCCCTTCGATGAACAACAAAACGACGCGCACATCGTCCTGCTCGATCATCCATTCAAGGTAGTCGGCTATGGTCAGTACGGTCTCATTGCCGACCGAGACGACGTAGGCGCAGCCCACGGCATCATTTTGCAGATGCCGCGCCACAGCTCCTGCTATGGCGCCGCTCTGCGAGATGATGGCAATGGGGCTGTGGTGCAGCGTGTCGCGCTTAGCCGCCGAGCCGAAGGTTAGCAGCAGGCGGTCGCGTACCGACCAAATCCCTTCGCAATTGGGTCCGACGACGACCAGGCCCGTTTCTTTCGCCGCCACCGCCAGATCGTGCGCATCGCGCGCGCCTTCTCGCGATTCTTCAAACCCTGAGCTCAAGACCACAGCGGCCCGTATGCCTTTGGCCGCGCAATCGCGTATAGCCTGGGCGCAATGTTTGGCCGCAAGCATAATGAGGGCGATCTCGGGCGTTTCGGGTAGCGCGGCGATGCTTGGATAAGAACGCAGTCCGCCAATTTCTTCGGCACGCGGATTCACTGGGAAGATGGCGCCGGTGAATCCGCTCTGGCGAAGGATGCCCAAGGGCGCTCCTGTCATCTTGCGCGGGTCGCTCGATAAGCCGACCAGCGCAACCGAGCGGGCATGGAAGATGGGATCGAGCCGGTGGCCGCGAATTGAACCCCGCAAGCCGATGTCTGGCTCCTTGGGCGCGTCGCCGGAGGCAGGCCCGGCGGCGGGAAAGTCGATTCGATGCTCCATCATATGATTTTCTGCTCGTGCAGCCGTTCGACCTCGTCTTGGGTTCGACTAAGAATTCCCGTCAAGACCTCCTCGGTGTGCTCGCCGAGCATCGGAGGCGGCCGGCGAATATCGCCCGTGCAGTCGGAAAAACGAAACGGCACGCCCAGTTGCGTAAGCGGCCCAATGGCGGCGTGGTCAATCTTTAGCACCATGTCGGGCGATATCTCCGCCATTTGCCGATAGGCGGCTTCGAGGTCATTGACAGGCGCGCAAGGGATGTCGGCCTCTTCCAGAATGGCGATCCATGCGTCGGTGCCCCGCCGCCGGAACACTTCCGACAACTGTTCGACCAGAGCGTCCCGATGCTTGACGCGGCTCTGGTTCGATGCAAAGCGCGTGTCGGCGGCGAGATCGGGCCGCCCTATTGCTTCGCAAAAGGCGCGGTAAGTGTTATTGGTGCCGGTGGCCACAACGATGAAGCCATCTTTGGTGGGGAAAGACTGATAGGGCACTAGTTGCGGGTGGCCGGATCCCAAAGGAGCCACTTTCGCACCGCCATCGATGACGGCTACTGAATAATTGATGAGCATGCTCATGGTTGCGTCCAGGAGCGAGACACTAACCTCCTGGCCTTCGCCGGTACGCTCGCGGTCATATAACGCCGCCAAGACTGCGGTGCACAAATAAATGCCCCCGCCGAAATCCGCGATCGAGGCGCCAGCCCGTATCGGTTCGGTGGAATCGGGCGACCCCGTGATGCGCATGATTCCCGACCGCGCCTGTACGGCAATGTCCATGCCGGCTTTTTCAGCCAGCTTGCCTTCGCTGCCATAGGCCGAAATATTCGCATAAATGAGCCGAGGGTTGAAACGTTTCAGGGCTTCGTAGTCGAGACCCAGCCGCTGAGTGACGCCCGGCCGGAAATTCTGCACGACGATATCGGCCCATGTCGCCAATTCTTCGCAAATGCGCCTGCCTTCCTCTGACTTGAGTTCCAGCGCCACGCTACGCTTGTTACGGTTCACGGCCAGAAAGTAGTCGCCGCCTACCTTGGGTATGTCGGTGTGAAAGCGGTCGCTGACGTTCATATAGCGGGTCGCATCGCCGCGGTAGGGTTTCTCGATCTTGACGATTTCGGCGCCCAGATCGCCAAGTACCATGGTGCAATACGGCCCCGCTACTCCGTGTGTCAGGTCGAGTATCTTTATGCCTTCAAGAGGTCTGCGCATTTCTGTGGCCCTTAGCAACGAAGGCTGGTATCGCGCGATGGAAGCCGAACTTCTGCCTTCCCGCTGCAATTCTGTTCGTGGCGCTGGTTTTCGCCCCACCAGCGGATCTCGACGATGGCTTCGCCGTTTCTTTTTTCTTTACCCGTTACTTCGCCGTGCATCCGTGTCAGGTCTCCGACCAGATTGGGTTTTGTGACCCTTCCGTCCAGGCGGCGTACGAAGCCCAGATCGCCGCACCAGTTGGTAAGTAGATGCCCCGCCCAATTGATGCGTTGCCATCCTTGATCGTATGCGCCGGGCATGCCGATTTCATGCGCGATTTCGACGTCGAAATGCCCAGCGGCCGGGTGCATGGGAATGTTGCGTGTGGGGGAGTAATAGACATTCCTTGGATGGCGGTCCCGTTCGGCGAACGCCAACTTCATGACGTTGTAGACGGTACGCCGGCCGGCATAGAAACCCACAATGTCAACTAGCGTGAGTGGACCCTTCTGCAAGGTGGGCAGTGCGTCTCCGATGTTGACGTCCTCCCAGTACAAGACGGCCTTGCCGCGCCGGAATTCCGTGCGATAGCCTTCGGCAATCGCTTCGATTTCGTCCTGGGTGTACTTGTATGGGGGGGGTGCTTCGTTCGCTTCCTTGATCGCAAACTTGAAGCCGCCTCCGCTGCGTTTGCGCGGAATACGATAGATGTCGCCTTCGTAGCGGCATACGAGCTGGCCGTTCTGATTGATGTAGAGCACCTCGCCCACCTGGTTGACATAGCGGGCGACGTTGCTGCTGGATTTGATTTGCACATCGATTAGGCGCGCGCGCGCCGTAATGGTGTCGCCCGCCCTGACAGGAAGGAAATGCTCGAAGCGGGAACCGGCAAAAATCCACTGAATGCCGGGTAATCCGGGCGCGATAATGCCGCTGTCGATGGTATATAGAAAGGTAGGCGGCGCGACGACCACGCCCCAATTCGTCTGTTTGGCATATTCGACATCGGAGAACAGAGGGTTGTCGTCGCCGACGCTGTAGTGCGCCCAGCGGCGAATGTCGTGGACAGACAAGGGTTCATAAATGGCGGGCGTGTGCACGTCGCGGCGTAGCCATACGCCAATCAACTTGCGCGCGTCGTCGATTTGTTCGTCGGACAGGGCGGGTGAGTCTTCGCCGCTGCGGATCAGAGAGGGGGCTGTCGTTGTCTTCATATGCATTCAGCTTTGCATGCAAAATTAGGTGATGTCAATAGTGCGGCTCAGGCCTACCGCCGATATGGCGCAGTTCTTTCTGTATTCGTCCGTAAGTCCAGGTGAGTAGTCAAGAGTTTGCAGGGGGACCAGCGGCAGAATCCGCTGTCGCTCGAGCGCCCTTCAGAACATGAACTCTCCACCGTTCACATGCAGGATTTGCCCCGTCACAAATCCGCCCGCCTCCGAGCACAGATAAAGACAAGATTCGGCAATGTCTTCGGTGCGCCCGAGCCGGCGCACCGGCATGGCATTGCGACGCGCTTCGTACTCTTTTTCGAAATTGGGATAATGAATCGGGTCGCGAGTAGTCTCAATAATGCCCGGGGCGATCGCGTTTGCGGTGATGCCTTGGGGGCCGAACTCCACCGCGATTGCCTTGGCCAGCGCAAAGGTACCGGCCTTGCATGTTACGTTGTGCGCACGATTCGTCTTCGGAAAGAACCCGTCCCGTCCTGAAATATGAATGACGCGCCCCCAGCCCCGGCTTACCATGTGGGGCAATGCATACTTGGCCAGGTAAAAGGCCGAGCTGAGATTGTTGTTGATGATGTGATTCCAGTCTTCCACGGATATGTCCAGGAAGGGCTGGTGGTGCCGAAGGGAGACGTTGGAAACGATGATATCGACGCTTCCGAGCTTGTCGGCCGTCATGCGCACCATTTCTTCCACGGCCTTGGGGTCGCCAACGTCGGCGAGCACGGGCAATGCCTCCACGCCGAGACGCCGGGCCTCCGCCGCGACGGACTCTACGGCGTCACGATTATGCAGGCCGTTGATGGTCACATTGGCCCCTCGTCGAGCGAAGGCTAATGCGATGGCGCGGCCTATATTTTGGCCGGATCCTGTAACAATGGCGGTACGCCCCGCCAAATCCTTGTTTTCCTGTGTAGGCATTTTATTTCCTATGTTTTTACGGAATTGACACGATGAGGGATGTCAGGCGCCCAGTTCTTTACGCCATGGGGTGAATACACGGCCCACCCAACTGCCGATTTCGAACAACGCCCAACCTAAGGCTGAAAGAGTCACCACCGTCGCCATAACGGTTGCCGCGTTCAGCTCGTTCAAGCCATAAATCATCACACTACCCACCCCGCTGTCACCGCCGACGAATTCCTGGAAGACCGTGCCGACAAACCCGTAGGCAACGGCATGCGGAAATGAACGTATCGTCCAGGCAAAGCCGATAGGCAGCTGCAACGTCAGAAACTCATGAAAGCGATTGCCGCCCAACATTTGCACGTGGCGCAATTGGGTTTGGGAAATACGCGTCAGGCCAAACAGCACATTGAAATAGACGAGGAAGAAAATGAACGACGCTGCCATCAGCACGCGCGGCATGACTCCGGTGCCCAATGCGATAAGCAGATAGGGAGCTATGACGATACGGGGCAGGGTGTTGAAAAACTGCACGAAGGGCGCTAACACGCGCCGCAAGGTAGAGAAGTTGTACGAGATGAACGCTAACAGCATACCGCCTAGAATGCCGGCGATCAGCGCCGCCGCCGTGGCACCCAGCGTCAGGCCCACATGTATCCCAAAGCCCTGATGCATAAATAGCAGCCAGAGCGATTCGGCGATGGCCGTCGGCTTGGATACCACAAAGGAATCGAACAGCGGGAATTTGCCGACGACCGGAAGGTAGGAGCCGTATTGCCAGAGCAGCAGCAGCGCAATCCCGATCAGTAACCGCAACAGATGAATGCGTTGGGCCTCATTCATGGTTGTCTCCACGAAGGTCCTGCGGCAGGCGCATGGCCAGCCACGATTGCAGCACGTGAACCGCTCCGGCCAGGACAACACCGATCGCCGCCAGCATGATGGCGCTAATCATCAAGTCCCGGGTGTCATTGGCATGCATGGCATTGAACATCAAGGAACCTAATCCGCTTTCGGCGGCCAGGGACTCGGCAAACACGACGCCCACCAGGGCAAGCGCTACCGCGCTTGGCAGGGCTGCCATCAATGCGCCCAGCCCCACCCATATGCGGACATCGCGCACCGAAGCCCAGCGGGAGCCGCCCAACGCACGCACATTTCGAAGCAGATGCTCGGGGGCGTGGGTCGCGGCATCCAGCACGTTGAAAAACACAACCAGGAAGACGATGAGCGCGGACATGATTATTTTGGTGACCAGTCCAAAGCCGAACATCATGGTCAGCACAGGCACCCAAGCTACTCGCGGCACTGCATTAATTGCATTGAGATAAGGCGCCGCGGATTCCCGAATGACGGGAAACTCGGCAAAGACCACGCCGATGGAAAACCCCAGACCAATGCCCAAGGCCAGGCCAAGCAGCGTTGCCTGCAAAGTGTCGGATACTTGCCGCCAAAGTGGCGGTAAACCGATTACGCCATGCCATAGCTCCACCACGCGCGGAATGATGATGGACGGACGACTGAACAGCTGCGTTTCCACACTGCCATACTGCCAGTACAGGGCTATCATCAAAAGAAGAAGTATCTGGGTAGCGGCAACGGCAAGCTTTTTCATCGCGGAGACTCAATGATCGAATTCGCCACCGAGCGCACGCCAGGTCCGGCGATAGTCGGTCAGGAACTCGGGGGTGTCTTTCACGGCATACACATCGCGAGGGCGGTCTATGCCCACCTCTATGATTTCTTTTATGTAGGCTGGCCGGCGCGATAGCACCACGACGCGGTCAGCCAAGGTAACGGCCTCTTCCAGATCGTGCGTCACAAAAATAACGGTCGGTCTCAATGAATCCCAAAACTTCAGCAAGTATTGCTGAATCGACGCCTTGGTGAACGTATCGAGCGCGCCGAAGGGTTCGTCCATGAGCAGGACGCGGGGCTGGATGGCCAGGGCCGCGCATAGCGCGACACGCCGGCGCATGCCTCCTGAAAGCTCGGATGGATAAGACTTGCGCACTGAGGACAAGTCCGCCATTTCGAGCAGATGGTCAACGCGCCCGCGGCTTTCGGCATGGTTTAATTTTCCCGCATAACGCAAACCCAACGCGATATTCTTCTCGACGGTGTACCAGGGGAAAAGCGTATCCTGCTGGAACATATAGCCAACGTCGTCGGTGACCCGACCGCCTACTTGATGGCCGTTTACGGTCACAGTTCCGGTTTCTGTCTTTTCAAGGCCGGCAATGCAGTTCAGCAAAGTGCTTTTTCCACAGCCCGACGGACCCACGATGACGACGAAGCCGCCCGCTTCGATCTCGAGATCGATATTGTCAATGGCTTTAACCAACTGGCCGCTTTGCGTAAGAAAGGTCTTGCCGATGCCTTTCAGGACAACCGGGTAACCCGTGACAGCCGCCGGCGCTTCCGGAGGCCGCGCCTCCACGCTGCGTAAGCGCTGTATGGTCATTGGAATGCTCCGACATCTTTTACCAAGTTGGCATAGCCATATTTGTCAAGATCTTGTTTGGAGAGGAGCTCGTTGTCCATGGCGAATTGTTGCCAACGTTTGTATTCGGGTTCTTCGATCTTGAGCCCGCTCGGACGCCAGTATGTTTTCTTATATGCGTCGATTGCATGAACGAGCGACGGCACCGATTGGCCGCCCATCTCGGACACGATGGCTTCCGCAATAGTTTCGGCGGAGTTCTTCTTTATAAAATCATCGGCTTGGATCATGGCCTTGACGACACGCCGGTAGAGTTCAGGTTTTTTCTTTACGTTGTCAGCTAGTGCATAGACCACTGAGGACGGCATGGGTCCGCCAAAGACCTTGTTCCAGGCATCGGTATCGCGTGAATCGAACAAGGTATACCCATATTTTTGTGTTTTAGCGGTCTCTACCATCGATAAGCTGGCAACGACCGCGGAAACGCGCTTGCTGCGCATGGCGCCTTCCAGATTGGCCACGCTGCCAAGGTTGATCCATTTGATTTCTGAGGGAGCAAGGCCGCTATGCTGGAACAGGAACCTGGCATAGTAATAAGCGCCACCGCCAGTGGCTGTGATGCCTATCGGCTTATTCTTAAGATCGCTCAATTCTTTCAGCCCCGAATCTGAATTGACCAGAATATTGCCGAAGGTATTGCGTTGGTCGAAGGCGGCTAGCATGACGGTTGCCCGCCCTTCGTTGGAAATCACCAATACATGCTCGGGATTGCCTATCGTGGCATCCGCCTGGCCGGTGACCATCAGTTGCGCCGCGCGTGAACCGCTGCCCGTGATCACCAGCTTGGGCTCCAGCCCCTGCTCTTTTAGGTAGCCATTTTTATAGGCCACATACAGATGCGTATAAATGGGATCGCGAACGCCTGCTGCGATCGTGACGGGCATGTCTTCAGCTTGTACGCGGAAGGCGGCCATGGTTGCGACGGAAAAAAAACACGCACTGAATATTGCGGAAAGGGGTAAACGCATAATGGCCTCCGGCGGAGTAAAAGGATGACTCGTCTGCTTCGTAGTGGGACTTCAAACTTGAGTGATGCGGCGCAGCAGAGCAGAGGTGCTCGGCCCGTCATGGTCCTCGATATTCATGAGGTCGGAGAGTAAGCTGCGGGAAGCGTCGGTGTTTCCGCTTAAGCCGACGAATTTCGCGGTAAGGTCCTCGGTTGACATGGGGTTGCGGCTATGGCCCAGCGGATACTCAACCAAAGCTTGCGCGGACCGCCCGCCGCGTAACTCGACTTGGATCCGGGTCGCTACCTTCTCCGGATATTGGGCGGTCAACGATGGGTCTTCCTTGACTCCGATTTTTCGCATGAGCGCGCGCACGTCCTCGCGGGCGATACAAGCGGGCTCGAAGCTGGCTTCATTCAGTTCGCCGTCCCGCAGTGCTACGGCTACACAGTAAGGCATGCTGTGATCCGCAGTCTCGCGCGTGGTGGGATTCCATTTTTCCGCAGAGTCGGCGGCTGCGATACGTCCGAATTCAAAAGTGTTGACTGTTATTTTTTCGACTTGGGCGATATCGATCTGACCACGTACCGAAAGAGCCGCCGATATCGCAGTCTGCGTAAAATATTGCGCTGGGTAGGCTTTCATGTGCGTGTCGAGCAAATGAAAGCCCTGTATCGGTGTGGTGAAGATATCCTTCTCGGGATAGCCAGTCACCTGGGCAAATAAGCCATGCGTGCCTTCCAGCGCGAGGCCAGGGCCCTTCAGCCCTTCAGAAGCTGCAAGCGCGGCGAATACGCCGGCGCGCGACGCATAGGCCGCCGCAGCGGCCTTCCACATGGAGAGCGACCCCACCCGGGTTTCCATGAGCGCGATGTTTCCGACCGTGGCCATGCAAATGGCGTCGGCCTGTTGCTCGGTATCAAGTTTGAGCAATGAGCCCGCCATGACGCTGGCGGCGATCGCTCCAAGGATGACATTGTCCCATTTACCCTTTCGAGTGGATACCGTATCAGCCAGCCGGCAGTGGATCTCGTAGCCAACGATCAAGGCGGTAAGAAGCGCTTCGCCGGTCGACTCCAGCGCCTCGGCCAGCGCCATGGCCGAGGGTATGTTGTCGCTTGGGTGGACCGCTTCCTTCGATAGATAAATATCGTTGAAATCCAGATAGCGCGCAGCGATGCCGTTGACGAAGGCGGCGGCTTCGATCGAGACACGTTCCGTACTGCCCGGTATGCTCGAGCCCGGCACGTTCGCCGCTACCGTAGAGTAGCGGGCCGCCATCTTTTTCGCTTGCCGGACGGCATCGGAGGTGAATGCCCCGCGCATGCAGGCAACGGTGTCCGCCAGGCGTGTTGATGCCACGTGCCGCACATGCGCGTCGGCGGAATGATGGATGAGCTCGGCTGCAAAGCTCGCGAGTTTTAATGCGTAGCTGCGGTCCACCTCTCCGGGCATTCCTGTCTCCTGGTATTTTTATTTAGGATACTAATTTGCATGCAGTTTAGCATAAAAAAATTTGCCATCGACGCAATGATTTTCCTATCGTTTACCCGTAAATCAACGGTTGAGATATGTATCTATGTCGTCAATGTCCGCATGCTTCGGTAAGTCTTAAAGTGCCCGAAGCCTTGCGCGGAGAGAGACCGGGCTTATGCGTTGTCGTTCGTTCAATCGAGTGGCAGTATCTCGTTGCTGTCGATAATAGGCGCGCAAGCGTTGGCGATGCTGAGCAACAGGCTGTCGGAAAATCGGGGCCCGATCAATTGAACTCCCAGAGGGAGCAGGTTCGGGCTTTTGCCGGCCGGGACGCATACGCAGGGAACGTGCAATAGGCTCCATATCGCATTGAATGCGGGGTCTCCTGTGAACTGGAGCCCTTCGGGCGCTTCGCCGGTGGATGAAGGCGTCAGGATGACATCCAGAGCCTTGCCGAACAGCTTGTCGAAGATGTGGCGGGACTTGGCGGCCAGGTCATATGCATCCACCAATTGCGTGGGTGTTATCCGGGTGGAATTTTCTACCAATGCTATGAATGCTTCATGCAATAGGTTCGGGAAGCGTATGTATTCTTCGAGAAAAGTCGCACGTCCTTCGGAGCGGGTGATCAACTGCTCGGCCTCGTCCAGTAGGCTGAAGGATTCAGGCAGCGCCAACTCGATGATCGTCGCTCCTGCAGCTTCCAGGCGGCTCGCCGCCCGCATTAGCGCGGCGCGTGCATGGATGTCGGCCTTATCCCATGCCGGGCTTCGGCACAGGCCGATTTTCAAACCCTTCAGGGTGGCTGCTGCGGCATGGTCGAAGCCGGGAAGCTGAAATGCATGGGCGACGAGCAGCAAGTCTTGCACCGAGCGGCCATACCAACCGATGGTATCAAGCGACGGAGCGTAGGCCCGCACCCCTCTGTTGCTGATCACGCCATGTGTCGGCTTGATTGCATAGACGCCGTTGAAGGCGGCGGGGCGTATGAGCGAACCGCGAGTTTGTGTGCCGAAAGCCAGCTGCACTTGCCGATCCGCAACCGCGGCGGCCGAGCCGGATGATGAACCGCCCGGCGTATGTCTCAAATTATGTGGATTACGTGTGGCGGCGTTGCGCCCGCCAGCGGCGAACTCGACTGTATCCGTCTTTCCCACGACCAGTGCGCCGGAATTGCGCATGATGGCTACGCATGCGGCGTCGATGGCGGGGCGATGATTCTCATACAACGGCGAGTTATATCGGGTGGGCATGTTTTTAGTATCGATGATGTCCTTCACGCCCAGCGTCAAGCCATGCAGTGGCCCCTTCGGTGTTGTTTTATCCAACTCGCGCGCATTACGGATGACGAGATCGCGGTCCACATAGCTCCAAGCCTTCACTTGCGGTTCCCGGCTTTCAATGTGAGCTAGCGTGGAGCGCGCGAGCTCCTCGCAAGAAAGCGTTTTTGAGGCGATCTGTTTCGATGCTTCAGTCGCGCTCAATTCATATGCTTGCATGGCGTTTCCAACGCGGTCCATTCATGGGCGGGCGTGCTAATGCGCCGAAGCGCCCGACTCCTGAACGATCGCTTTCCATTTCACGAATTCGCTGTGTACGAAGGTTTTGAAGTCCTCAGGACTCCCCCCGACGGGCTCCGCCCCGGCTGCCAGCATCTGCGCTTCCAATTGCGGTAAAACGAGGTTCACGCTGCGGTTGAGCTTCTGCACTACTTCTGTCGGCGTACCCTTGGGCGCGAAGAACCCGAGCCAGGCGCCTGCTTGAAAACCTGGATAGCCGCTGTCCGCCAACGTAGGGATGTCGGGAAGCGAACGGGATCGTTTCTCGCTGGTAACCGCCAAGGCGCGCAGCTTCCCATTGCGCACCAATTGAATGACGGAAGGAATGGTGGCCAGCATGAACTGAATTCGCCCGGCCACCAGATCTGTTATCACATTGGAACTGTTATAGGGGATATGCGTGGCTTGGGCGCCGCTGCGTCCAAGCAGCATGACAGCAGTCAAGTGCCCGGCGGTACCCACGCCCGTGCTTCCATAGTTCAGTTTCCCCGGGTTGGCCTTTAGATGCGCGATGAATTCCTCTACGTTCTTCAGGGGCAGGGATGCGGGCACCACCAGCACGTTTGGAACATTGGCCACTTGTACGATTGGGACCAGGTCGGTCAAAGTGTCATAAGGCAAGTTTTTGTAGAGCGTCGGGTTGACGGCGACCGGCCCCACGGTATTAAAAATAAGCGTGTAGCCATCGGGTGCCGAATTCACCACTAAATTCGTTGCGATGTTCGCCCCCGCCCCGGGGCGGTTTTCGACGATGAACGCTTGGTTGAGTTCTTTGGAGAGAAGATTCGACACCGAGCGGGCCAAGGTATCGGCCGTCCCCCCCGGCTCGAAACCTACTACCACCCGTACAGGCTTGCTGGGCCAATGCGGCTCTTGCGCCTGGGCATGCGGGGCGACAAAAGAAAGAGCAAAAAACAGGCCGGTAAGGGCGGCGATACGGATCCGGCACAGGAACTGATATACGTCATGCATGAAGTGTCTCCTCGATGGGTGGGTTGCTTTTTTGGGCAAAGTCTTGCTTGTGTTGTGAATCCGGGCTAATCGATCTTCAATTCAGGCAGCTTCTCCACCACCTTCTGCCAGTGCGCGAGGTCCGTTTTCAT
>Ga0180220_1001459_pt1 | contig 17396 bp, 19 predicted proteins | sample eDN5th37CBELigBY_FD_151335 | JGI IMG/M metagenome (GOLD analysis project Ga0180220, IMG submission 151335) | Enriched backyard soil microbial communities from Emeryville, California, USA - eDNA 5th pass 37_C BE-Lig BY (version 2) (version 2) | ecosystem: Environmental > Terrestrial > Soil >...
CTTCTGCACCCATTCCTCGAACACCGGGCCGGGCAGCGTCTCGCCGGCCGAGACCGCGACGCGCAGCGACGACAGGTCGGCGCCTTCGTCCATGGCCTTCATCATCGCCCGGTAGGCGGTGGGCGCGGTGAAGGAGATGGTGGCGCGGTATTTCTCGATGATCTCGATCATGTTCGGCGGCGAGGCGTTTTCGAGCAGCGTCGCCGTGGCGCCAAAGCGCAGGGGAAACACCGCCAGCCCGCCGAGCCCGAAGGTGAAGGCCAGCGGCGGCGAGCCGACGAACACGTCATCCGGCGTCACGCCGAGCACTTCCTTCGCATAGCCGTCGGCGATGATCAGCAGGTCGCGGTGGAAATGCATGGTCGCCTTGGGCACGCCGGTGGTGCCGGAGGTGAAGCCGAGCAGGGCGACATCGTCGCGCCCGGTCTTCACCGCCTCGAAACGCACGGACTTGCCGAGCGCGATGCGGTCGAGTTCCGCGTCATGGTTGGCGGTGCCGTCGAAGCCGATCACTTTCTTCAGGAAGCGGCTTTCCTTGGCGCAGGCCACCATCTCGTCCATCAGCCGCGTGTCGCACAGCGCCAGCGAAACCTCTGCCTTGTCGACGATCTTGGCGAGTTCGCCGGCGCGCAGCATCGGCATGGTGTTGACGACGACGGCGCCGGCCTTGGTCGCCGCCAGCCAGCAGGCCACCATGGCCGGGTTGTTGGCGGAGCGGACCAGCACCCTGTTGCCGGGCTGGACGCCATAGTCCTCGACCAGCGCATGGGCGAGGCGGTTGGTCCAGTCCGACAATTCCTTGTAGGTGCGCTGCCGCCCGTTGCCGATCAGCGCGGTATGGTCGCCGAAACCCTGCTCGACCATGCGGTCGGTCAGTTCGGAGCCGGCATTGAGATATTCGGGATACCGGAACCCGTCGAGCAGGAACTCCGGCCACTGCTCCGGCGGCGGAAGGTTGTCACGGGTAAAGGTGTCGATATGTGCCGTAGGCCCAAGCATAAGCGTGATATCCTCCCTGCGACATCTGCCGGAACCCGTAATGGCGGAAACCGCCGCGCTCCCGGGCCGGTTCCTCTCCCAGCCCAACGCGCGTTTCCCGAAAGGGTTCAACGACATGGTCGCAGGAGAAAAAATGACACCGGCCGAAAACTATTTCAAGCCTAAAGTTTCTTCGCTACGCTGATCGCCTTGGGAATTGACTTCGAGCCGCCAGACGCGGCTTGCTGTGCCGACAGCGAACGGACCGGGGAGACACGCATGCTGAGCCGCCATATCGAGGACTGGAGCGACGCCTACACCAACGGCGCCCATATAGCGGGCGGCGAGCGCTGGCCGGCCGCCTGGGTGGAGCCGGCGCGCAGCTTTCGCGAGGCGCTGGCGGCACAGGGCCGGGCGAGGCTCGACCTCGCCTATGGCGAGGCGCCCCGCAACCGGCTCGACCTGTTCCTGCCCGACAGCGCCCCGCGCGGGCTGGTGGTGTTCGTGCATGGCGGCTACTGGATGGGGCTCGACAAGAGCTATTGGTCGCATCTGGCGGCGGGGCCGGTCGCGCATGGCCATGCGGTGGCCATGCCCTCCTACACGCTCTGCCCCGACATTCGCATCGGCGGCATCGTGCGCGAAATCGCGTCCGCCATCGCCTTCGCAGCCGGCGAGATCGACGGCCCGCTGCGGCTCACCGGCCATTCCGCCGGCGGCCATTTGGTATCGCGCATGGCAAGCGCCGGCGCGCCGCTGCCCGAGCCGTTACGGGCCCGCATCCGCCATGTCGTGTCGATCTCCGGCGTGCACGATCTGCGGCCGCTGATGCGCACCGGCATGAACGAGACGCTCCACATCGACGAAAGCGAGGCGCTGGCCGAGAGCCCGGCCCTGCTGCGGCCCCGCGAAGGCATCCGCCTCACCTGCTGGGTGGGCGGGGCCGAGCGGGCCGAGTTCCTGCGCCAGAACGCCCTGCTGGCCAACATCTGGACCGGCCTCGGCGCGCGCACCGCCGCCGTGGCCGAGCCCGACCGGCATCACTTCAACGTCATCGACGGCCTCGCCGATCCGGACCATGCCTTGACCCGGACCCTGCTTGGCGACTGACCGCCGCATTTTCGGGCTCACTCCCTCTGGCTCTTCTTTTGCGAAATAATGATTGCATTTTTTTGCAATCGTATTTATGCAGATTTCAAGATGTGATCCGGTCAAGCAACCGGCAAGCCAGAGGAATCACTGCATGAGCCACAAGCCGGACGTCACCGCCTTCTTCGATCCGCGCACCTGGTCGGTGCAATATGTCGTGGCCGATCCGGCGACCGGCAAATGCGCCATCATCGACCCGGTCTACGACTTCGACGAGAAGTCCGGCCAGACCGCCTCCACCAATGCCGACCGCATCCTCGATTTCGTCCGCGAGAGGGGGCTGGCCGTCGAATGGATCCTCGACACCCATCCCCATGCCGACCATTTCTCCGCCGCCCACTACCTCAGGCAAAAGACCGGGGCGCCGACCGCCATCGGCGAGAAGATCGTCGAGGTGCAGAAGCTCTGGAAAGGCTTCTACAACTGGCCGGATTTCCCCGCCGACGGCTCGCAATGGGATCGGCTGTTCGCCGACGGCGACACCTTCATGGTGGGTTCCATCCCGGCCCGCGTCATGTTCTCGCCCGGCCACACGCTGGCCTCGATCACCTATGTCATCGGCGATGCCGCCTTCGTCCACGACACGCTGTTCATGCCCGACAGCGGCACCGCCCGCGCCGATTTTCCCGGCGGCAGCGCCTCGGCGCTGTGGACATCGATCCAGGCGATCCTTGCCCTGCCCGACGACACCCGCATCTTCACCGGTCACGACTATCAGCCGGGCGGGCGCGAACCTCTGTGGGAATCGACCGTGGCCGAGCAAAAGGCGAAGAACACCCACATGTCGAAATATCTCACCGAGGCCGACTATGTCGCCGCCCGCCAGGCGCGCGACGCCACCTTGCCAATGCCCAAGCTGATCCTGCAATCCTTGCAGGTGAACACCAATGGCGGCCGCCTGCCCGAGCCGGAGGCCAACGGAACGCGTTATCTCAAGATACCGCTCGACCTCCTGAAAGGCGCACCATGGGGATGATCGTGACCACCGCCGGAACCCTGTCCTGCGAGGCCGCCAACCTCAAGGCCCATGTCGACGAGGCATCGGCCTTCCTCAAGAAGCTGTCCAACCCGGACCGGCTGCTGGTGTGCTGCGCGCTGGTCGACGGCGAGCGCTCGGTGCGCGAACTGGAGGACCTTCTGGGCATCCGCCAGCCGGGCCTGTCGCAGCAGCTTGCCGAACTGCGCGAGGCGGAGCTGATCGTCAGCCGCAAGGAAGGCAAGCAGGTCTTCTACCGGCTGGCCGACCAGCGCATCGCGCCCTTCATCCACACCATGCACGCCCTGTTCTGCCAGGTTCCGTGCCCGCAGCCGCAGTGAGAAAGCCGCGCAGATGACCGAATTCACGCCTTTCCTGTCGCTCGCCGGCGGCGCGCTGATCGGCCTGGCAGCGGTGCTGCTCATGGCCCTGCACGGGCGCATCGCCGGCATTTCCGGCATCGTCGGCGGCATCCTCCCGCCGCCGGCCGCCGACTGGGGCTGGCGCGCCGCCTTCCTTGTCGGCGCGGTTGCCGCCCCTGCCCTCCTCATCGCCTTGTCCGGTTACACGATCCCCTTCGACAGCCCGGCCGGAACGCCGTGGCTGATCGGCGGCGGGTTGCTCGTCGGCGTCGGCGTCACCCTCGGTTCCGGCTGCACCTCCGGCCATGGCGTGTGCGGGATGGCGCGGCTGTCGGCGCGCTCCATCGCCGCCACGCTGACCTTCATGGCCGCGACCGGCATCACCGTCTATGTCGTGCGTCACCTTCTGGGAGGCATATGATGGCCCGCGTCCTGGTCGCGCTGCTGATCGGCCTCGTCTTCGGCACCGGCATCGCGCTTTCCGGCATGATCAACCCGGCCAAGGTGCTGAACTTCTTCGATGTCGCCGGAAGCTGGGACCCGTCGCTCGCCTTCGTCATGGGCGGCGCGCTGGCCGTCACCGCCATCGGCTACCGGCTGGTGCTGAAGCGGTCGGCGCCGCTGTTCGACGCGCGTTTCCATCTGCCGGCGCACAGGGAGATCGACCTGCCGCTTCTGGCAGGCGCCGGCCTGTTCGGCATCGGCTGGGGGATAGCCGGTTTCTGTCCGGGCGGCTCGATCCCGGCATTGGGGCTCGGCGAGCCCGCCGCCCTGATCTTCGTGGCCGCTATGGCCTGCGGCATCGTCGCCACGCGGCTCATCCGCCGCTGAGACACCAACAAAAAAAGCGCGGGTCGAGGCCCGCGCTTCTTGTTGGATAGGAAGCGAGGTCTATTCCTCGTCGTCTTCGTCCTTGTCGGCGCCCTTCAGCGCCGAGAGCTTGGCGAAGACGGCATCGGCGTCGAGCTCCGCATCCTCGTCGCGCGGTGCTTCGGCTTGCGGATCCAGCCGCTCGGTGAGCGAGGCCGGCAGCAGCGTGTCGCCGGTCGGCGGCAGCTGCTCGCGGTTGCGCGAGGCGCGCTGCACCTCGATGTCGAGGTCGATCTGCGAGGTCAGCCCCAGCGTCACCGGGTCCATCGGCACCAGATTGGCCGAGTTCCAGTGGCTGCGGTTGCGGATCTGCTCGATGGTCGACTTGGTGGTGCCGACCAGACGCGAAATCTGCGCATCCTTGAGTTCGGGATGGTTGCGCACCAGCCACAGGATGGCGTTGGGGCGGTCCTGGCGCTTGGACAGCGGCGTGTAGCGCGGGCCCTTGCGCTTGGTCTCCGGCACCTGCACCTTCGGCTCGGAAAGCTTCAGGCGATGGTTCGGGTCCTGCTCGCCGCGCGCGATCTCCTCGCGGCTGAGCTGGCCGGTGATCACCGGGTCCATGCCCTTGATGCCCTGCGCCGACTCGCCGTCCGCGATCGCCTTCACCTCGAGCGGGTGCAGACCGCAGAACTGGGCGATCTGGTCGAAGGACAGCGCGGTGTTGTCGACCAGCCAGACGGCCGTCGCCTTCGGCATGAGAAGCGTGTTTGCCATCGAATAAAATCCTCTCGTTCGCCCGCGTCCCGTTACGCGGGCGGTGGTTTTACAAGCCACCGAAAAAGGGAAAATCCGTGCTCCCTATAACCGCGTTCGCGCCCGAGGGCAAGAAAATCCGGCGCGAAAACCGCCGTCAGCGCATCGTCATGCAAGTGTCGTGGAAGCGTCATCGCACTGAAATACCGGTGGCACAAAGGGAATGCGCATTCTTCTCAGAAGGGAAAGAGGTCCCATGCGCACCCGCTCGTCACTTGTCGCGGCAATGGCCGCACTCGCCGCTTCCGTATCGCTGCCGGCTCACGCCGGCCAGATCTTCAACCGGATCGCCACCTTCCCGGTCGCGTCCAACCTGCCCGAAGGCGCCGATCCGGCAACGCCCACCTCGTCCGAAATCATCACCGCCACCGAAGACGGCAACACGCTCGTCTATTCCGACAGCCCGCTGGGCGCCGTCGGCTTCGTCGACATCAGCGACCCGAAAGCGCCGAAGGCCGGCGGCATCGTCAAGATCGACGGCGAGCCGACCTCGGTCGTGGTGGTCGGCGCAAAAGTGCTGGCCGGCGTCAACACCTCGAAAAGCAAGCAGGAGCCGTCGGGCAACTTGTCGGTCATCGACATCGCCTCGAAGGCGGTCGAGACGTCCTGCGATCTCGGCGGCCAGCCGGACTCCGTGGCGCTGAGCAAGGACGGCCGCTTCCTCGCCGTCGCCATCGAGAACGAGCGCGACGAGGAGCTGAACGACGGCGCAATCCCGCAAATGCCGTCCGGCAACCTGAAGATCATATCGCTGAAGGACGGCGCACCCGACTGCGCCACCATCCGCACCGTCGAGCTGACCGGCCTTGCCGAAATCGCGCCCGAGGACGCCGAACCCGAATTCGTCGACTTCAACGAGGCCGGCGAGATCGCAGTGACCCTGCAGGAGAACAATCACATCGCCATCGTCAATGCCGAGACCGGCGCGGTCGTCTCGCACTTCTCGGTCGGAGCGGTGACGCTCGAAAACGTCGATACGAAGAAGGACGGCAGGCTTTCCTTCACCGGCAAGGTCGAGAACGCGCTGCGCGAGCCCGATGCGGTCAAGTGGCTCGACAACGACCGCCTCGTCATTGCCAATGAGGGCGACTACAAGGGCGGTTCGCGCGGCTTCACCATCTTCTCCAAGGCCGGCGAAGTGCTCCATGAATCCGGCGCCGGCTTCGAGCATATCGCGGCACGGCTCGGCCACTATCCCGAGCACCGCAACAAGAAGGGCATCGAGCCCGAAGGCATGGAGGTCGGCACCTATGGCGAGCAGAAGCTGGTCTTCGTCGGCGCCGAGCGCGCCTCGCTGGTCGGCGTCTACGAGGATACCGGCGCGGAGCCGAAATTCCTCCAGGCCCTGCCATCGGGCATCGGCCCCGAGGGTCTGCTGGCGCTGCCGGCCCGCAACCTCTTCGTCACCGCCAACGAGACCGACCTGGTCGAGGACGGCGGCGCCCGCTCGCATGTCATGATCTTCGAGCGCGCCGAGGGCGAGGCCGCCTACCCGATGCTCGAGTCCGAGCCCGACGCCAACGGCCTGCCGATCGGCTGGGGCGCGCTATCCGGCCTCGCCGCCGACCCTGAGACGCAAGGCAGGCTGTATGCGGTATCGGATTCGGTCTATGGCGGCGAGCCGGCGATCTTCACCATCGACGCTACCCAGACCCCGGCCCGCATCGTTGCCAAGACCGTCATCACCCGCGGCGGCAATACGGCCCAGAAGCTCGACCTCGAAGGCATTGCCTCCGACGGCGAGGGCGGCTTCTGGCTGGCCAATGAGGGCGACGCCGCCAAGCTGGTGCCGCACGCCATCTTCCGCGTCGACGCCGAAGGCGAGATCAGGCAGGAGATCGCCCTGCCGGCCGAACTGATCGCCCACCAGACCCGCTTCGGCCTCGAAGGCATCACCGCCGTGGGCGAAGGCGACGAGCTGATGCTGATCGCCGCCGTGCAGCGCGAATGGGGCGACGATGCGAAGGGCGAGGTCAAGCTCCTCGCCTACAAGCCGAAGGCAAAAGAATGGTCGGCGGTGCGCTATCCGCTGGAAAAGGCGGAAAGCGGCTGGATGGGCCTGTCGGAAATAACCGCCCATGACGGCAGGCTCTACATCGTCGAGCGCGACAATCTGATCGGCGACGCGGCCAAGGTGAAACGCGTCTACGCCGTCTCGCTCGACGGCTTCAGGCCGGCCGAACTGGGCGGCGAGCTGCCGCTGGTGGAAAAGACGCTGGTGCGCGACCTGCTGCCCGACCTCAAATCCGCCACCAACGGCTATGTGGTCGACAAGGTCGAGGGCTTCACCATCGACAAGGCCGGCGAGGCCTTCGTCGTCACCGACAATGACGGCGTCGACGACTCCTCCGGCGAGACCCTGTTCATCCGCCTCGGCAACATCGCCGCGGTGAACTGACCTGAAGGCGGGCCGTCAGCACGGCGGCCCGCCCACCTTCACGCCCGTATAGGCGTCGGCGACGATGGCGCTGCACAGCTCGGCCCATTCGCAGCCCGCGCAGGCGGTGCGCGTCAGGCCGGACCCGAATCCGGCCCGCAGCTTCGCCAGCAGGATCGCGTCCGGTTCGATCCGCTCGCCCGCACCGATCCGGCGGCCGAGCAGGTCCTCGATATCGCGGGCCGCCTGCCGGTCGCGCTCGGCCACGCTGTCATTGAAGCAATGCGGCTCGGCCTCTGTCAGCAGCGGGGCGCAGACATCGTCCGGCCCCTCGACGATCACGATCTCCTCGCCCTGGCTCAATCGCTCGGCAATGCGGTCGTAATTGACCGTGAAGGCAGGCGTATAGCCCTTGCCGACATAGGTGAGCATGCACAGGAGATGATGCGCCCGCAGCCTGATGGTCACGGGGCCTTCGGCTCCGCCTTTCCGCTCGGGAACAGCTTGAGCGTGGCCGCCGCCAGCGCTGACTTCAGCACGCCGCCGACGATAAACGGCGTGACGCCCAGCGCGATCGCCTTCTCGAAGCCGACGATGCCGGCCAGCCACAGCGCGCCGAGCACCAGGCACAGCCCGTTGCCGATCAGCATGGCGGCAAAGGCGAGGAACACGCGCTCGGCGTTCCAGCCGCGCTCGACCAGCCAGCCGACGAGGGCGGCGACGATCGGGAACGAGAACAGATAGCCCGCCGTCGGGCCGACGAAGGGCGCAAGCCCGCCCGAGCCGCCGGCCAGGACCGGCATGCCCACGGCCGCTTCCGCCAGCCACGCCACAACGGTGAGCGCCCCCAGCCGCCAGCCATAGAGCGCACCGACCAGCGTGACGGCGAAGGTCTGCATGGTGATCGGCACCGGGATCATCGGCACCTCGATCCATGACGACAGCGTCAGAAGCAGCGTGCCGATGGCGACGGCCGCCACCTGCCACAGCAAGGGACGTTCCTGCAGGCGGAGCGGGCTGAAGGCCGGCGCGGCGGTGCGGGATGCGGGTTGCGACATGGGCTCGTTCTCCGAATTATAGATAATTTTCGATTCTGATCTATCATCGAATCCATATTTTTGGCCGCGAGGCAAGCCTCCACCGCCCGCCTCCGCCAAAACAGAGATTTTGGGCCCCGGAGAAATCGCCTCTTGGTTCGAAATTCCTGTGTCATACCAATGAGATGGCGATCCGCCGTGGAAAACGGGGAAGTCGAGGAACGACAGGTCGAAAACGGAAGGCGTGCGCGCCAGCGCGGGAACGGCGCCGAATCGGCCGGGCCATCATCAGCCGACGATGGCAAAAACCTCGCGCGTGGCGCCCGATTGCATGCGCACCGGCCGCTGGCCGATCCACTGCACATGCCGGGCAAGGATGGCGGCGGCGTTTTCCACCTGCCCCTGCCGCAGGGCGGCAAGGATGGCGCGGTGGTCGTGATCGGTGCGCGTTTCCCATTCCGAGCGCCAGGCGGCGAACAGGAAGCGGGCGCTGGCCGCATGCAGGTCGTCGATGGTCGCCAAAAGGCGCGGCATGGCGCAGGGCGTCAGGATCAGGCGGTGGAAAGTGCGGTTGGCCTCTTCCCATGAGCGCACGTCGCGCGAACGGTCGCCGGCGCGCGTCGCCTCCTCGGCCTGGTCGAGGATGGCGGCGGTCAGGTGCGGCGCGGCATGGCGCAACGCCAGAACCTCCAGTGCGGCGCGCATCTCGGCGACTTCCTTCACCTCGTCGAGGTCGAAGGCGGCGACGCGCACGCCCCGGCGCGCCTCGCTGACGGCAAGGCCCTGCGCCTCCAGCCGCCGGAACGCCTCGCGCACCGGCACATGGCTGGCGCCGAACTCCTCGGCGATATGGTCCTGCCGCAGCCGCGCGCCCGGCTCGATGGCGCCCGAGATGATGCGCTCGGCCAGCGCCTTGGCGATCCGCACCGCAATGGTGTCGTCCTTGCTCGATTCCATGGCCGATAGATAAGGGAGAGACGGCGCCGATGTCGATAAGCCGGATACCGGCAGCGCTCGGAAGGCGCTATCTTGTGCAGCGCAACATAATGCCCATTTCGCGGGCAGAAAAACAAAACCCGCCGGACTGGGTCCAGCGGGCTTGGAACCGGAGGCGCGATGGGCGCGCCAGCATCGGTTCTGCTTGCATGCGCCTCTTGATCAGAGGGCGGCGCGAGCCACCGACGGGATGTCGGCGCGATTGATGCCGAGATCCTTGAGTTCGCGGGTGTTCAGGCGGTTCAGCGCACGAACGGTTTCGTTGTAGCGGCGCCAGTTCTTGTAAGACTGAATCAGGTTCATGTTTGCCTCCAAAGCGTTCAGGAATTCGATGACGCTGATATAGGCGGTTCTGCCCAATTCTTGAACAGACGCTTTTGCATAGCGGCAATGCGTTTGTGCATTGCAGCATAAATGAAAGGTTAAGCGGAAGTTGCGCTCAGGCCACGTCGAGCACGATCTTGCCGATGGCCTCGCCGCTCTCCAGCCGTTCATGGGCGCGCCAGGCTTCCTTGAGCGGGAAGATCATGTCCATGACCGGCGCCACCCGGCGGCTGGCCAGGAGCGGCCACACCTCCGCCTCCAGCGCGGCAGCCACCGCCGCCTTGAATTCGATGCTGCGCGGCCTCAGCGTCGAGCCCGTATGCACCAGCCGCTTGGCCATCAGCCGGGCGAAATTGGCGCTGGCGACGGCGCCGCCCTGCGTCGCGATCTGGACGATGCGCCCCTCCTCGGCGGCGGCGACATAGTTGCGGTCGACATAGTCACCGCCGATCATGTCGAGGATGACGTTGGCGCCCTTGCCTTCGGTGGCCTCCTTCACCGCCTTGACGAAGTCCTCCTCGCGGTAGTTCACCGCACGCGCGGCGCCGAGCTTCAGGCAGATGTCGCATTTGTCGGCCGAGCCGGCCGTGGCGATCACCCGAGACCCGCGCGCGGCGGCAAGCTGGATCGCCGTGGTGCCGATGCCGGAGGAGCCGCCATGCACCAGAAGCGTCTCGCCCGCCTTCAGGCCGCCGCGCTCGAACACATTGTGCCAGACCGTGAAATAGGTTTCCGGCACCGCTGCCGCCTCGCTGAAGGTGAAGCCTGCGGGGACCGGCAACGCATGGCCGGCAGGCACGGTCACATATTCCGCATAGCCTCCGCCGGCCGCCAGCGCGCAGACCTGGTCGCCGACGCGCCAGCGTTCCACCCCTTCGCCCAGCCCGGCCACCTCGCCCGCCACCTCCAGTCCCGGCAGGTCGGAAGCGCCCGGCGGCGGCGGATAGGCGCCGGTGCGCTGGGCGACGTCGGGACGGTTGACGCCGGCCGCCCGCACCCGGATCAGGATTTCGCCCGATCCCGGCTGCGGCACCGGGCGCCGCTCGGGCTTCAGCACCAGCGGCCCACCGGGTTCCGAAATGGCGATCGCCGTCATCGTCTGCGGCAGGTTATGCGCTGTTGCCATGGTCGTTTCTCCCTCTTGCGGCCGCTGCCGCCCCTGTTTGCACGCCGCCACTGCCCTATCTATGCTTGGCTTTCTATTCCGATTGCCGGCTCAGGCAAACCGCTTGCGCCGGCGACAACAGGATTTTCGGGGAACGGTCATGGCGATCTTCGACGATGAACCGGCAAGGAAAAGCGGCCCGCATGAAATCGGCCAGGATCTGAGCAAGCTCTCGGTGGACGAGTTGAGGGCGCGCATCGACACGCTGCGCGGCGAGATCGCCCGCATCGAGGCCGAATTGCAGGCCAAGGGCTCGACCCGTTCGGCGGCGGAGGCGCTGTTTCGCCGCAGCTAGGGCCTTTCCAGCAAAAAGCGTGTTCCGGTCATCATGTCGACCTGAAGGATCGCGACGCACTTTGGTCGTCGGCTGGGCAGACCGCCGCCGAAAAGCCTGAAACAATCCGCTGTGATAGTCAGCAGACGTGATTCGACGCCGGACCGCCAGATGCTTGCAGCCTACAGACCGATCCTGTCCCTCCTGCGCGGCACCGCCTTCCTGCTGGCCGCCTCCGGCCTGCATGGCCTGCTGCTGCCGCTGCGCGGGCAGATGGAAGGTTTCTCCACCGCCGCGCTCGGCCTGATGGGCACGGCCTGGGCCACGGGCTTCGTGCTCGGCTGCTACTTCGCCCCGCGCATCGTGCGCCGCGCCGGCCATGTGCGCGCCTTCGGCACCTTCGCCTCCTGCGCCGCCATCATCGCCCTGCTCACCGGCCTCATCATCGACCAGTATGCCTGGATCCTCCTGCGTGCCTTCACCGGCTTCGTCATGGCCGGCGCCTTCATGATCATCGAGAGCTGGCTGAACGAGAAGGCCACCAACGAGAATCGCGGCACCGTCTTCGGCCTCTACATGATGGTCACCTACGCCTCGATCATGGGCGGGCAGATGATCGTCGCCGCGGGCGACGTCGGGTCGGCCTCGCTGTTCATGATCACCGGCATCTTCTTCTGCCTGTCGCTGATCCCCACCGCCGTTTCCACCGCCTCGCACCCCCAGCCCCTGCAGGACGTGTCGCTCGACCTCAAGGGCCTCTACGCCAATTCGCCGGTCGCCGCCTTCGGCTGCCTGCTGGTCGGCGTCGCCAACGGCGCCTGGGGCACGCTTGGCGCCGTCTATGGCGCGCGCATCGGCATCTCGACGGCCGAGATCGCGCTGATGATGAGCATCGTCGTCATTGCCGGGGCCTTCATGCAGCTTCCGGCCGGCCGGCTTTCCGACCGCACCGACCGCCGTTTCGTGTTGGCCGGCGCCGCGGCCGGCTCGGCCTTTTTCGCTCTGCTGGTCTTCCTGTTCGAGCCGCGCCTCGGTCTGCTCGTGCTGATCCTCACCGGCGCCTACGGCGCCTTCGCCTATACGCTCTATTCGATCGCCGTGGCCCACGCCAATGACCACGCCAAGGCGGAGGATTTCGTCAAGGTCTCGGGCGGGCTGCTCATCCTCTATGGCTTCGGCACCATGATCGGGCCACTGTTCGCCGCCGCCATGATGGAGTGGTGGCGCCCCGAAAGCCTGTTCCTGGCCACCGCGCTGGCCCATCTCAGCATCGCCGGCTACACCGCGCTGCGCATCAGGCGCCGGGCTCCCGTGCCGATCGAGGATCGCGACGCCTTCACCACCCTGCCGGTCGAGCGGTCGATCACGCCGCAGTCGCTTACCCTCGACCCACGCACAAAAAATGAAACCGATGGTTGAGAATCCCGCGGCTTTGACGCACTACTAATGCCATGATGCTTGCTGATGCATTCGTGGCGATCGCCGATCCGAACCGGCGCCATATATTGGAGGAACTCCGGCGTGGCCCGAAGACGGTTACCGAACTGGCGTCCGGGCTGCCGGTCTCGAGGCCGGCCGTTTCCCAGCATTTGAAGGTGTTGCTCGATGCCGGACTGGTCACGGCGCAGGCCGACGGGACCCGCCGTGTCTACAGCATCAGCAACACCGGCTTCGTCCAGCTCAACCTGTGGCTGGACCAGTTCTGGGCCGTTTGAAGGGTTCCCGACAGCGGGAACCGACCTGCCTGCCAGGTTGTAGAAACGAAAAGACCGCCCGGAGGCGGCCTTCGAACTCGTCGGCGATCTCAACCAACCGCATTCATGCAATGCCGAACGTGTCCATCCGGCTGCAAAAAATGCGCTGAAAGATCAGCCTTCCTTCGGCGTCAGCACCTGACGGCCGCGATACATGCCGGTCTTCAGGTCGATGTGATGCGGACGGCGCATCTCGCCGGAATTCTTGTCCTCGACATAGGTCGGCGCCTTGAGCGCATCGGCCGCACGGCGCATGCCGCGCTTGGACGGGGAGGTTTTTCGCTTCGGTACGGCCATGGATATGCTCCGCTCGTGTTCAACAGCCCGCCATGCCCTTGTCCAAGGGCCGCCTGCCGGGCCAAATTCCAGATGAAAGTGGCGTGCCTATACACGGCCTGCAGCGTTTTGGCCAGCGGGGGCAGCAAGTTTTTTAGCTGCGCGACGGTTTGAGGCAGCCGACATAGCCGCCCGAGCGCGCCGCGCGCCGTTCTATCAGATTGGCCAGGCGGCGCAAGCCGGGCCCAGGCTTGGCCGGATTGCGCGCCTGCGGGTTGGGCAGGGTGACGGCAAGAAGCGCGGCCTGCCGGCGCGTCAGCTTGGCGGCGGGCACGCCGAAATGATGCTGCGCGGCGGCCTCGATGCCGTAGATGCCCGGCCCCCATTCGGCAACGTTGAGATAGATTTCCATGATCCGCCGCTTCGGCATGACGAGGTCGACATAGACCGCCAGCGGCAGCTCGATCCCCTTGCGCAGCGTGGTGAACGGCTTTTGCCACAGAAAGAGGTTCTTCACCGTCTGCATGGTGATGGTGGAGGCCCCGCGCGCGCCCTCGCCGGCCAGGGCGTCGTTGACCACCGCGCGCAGCTCCGCGAGATCGACGCCGGGATGCGAGCAGAACTGGCCGTCCTCCGACATGATGACCGAATGGGCCAGCACCGGCGCCACCTCGTCCAGCGGCACCCAGCGCCGGTCATAGCCGGAGAAGGTCACGAGGTCCTTGACCATCAGGGTCGAGACCGGATGGACGAAGGGCGGCAGGTAGAGAAGCGTCAGCACCACCGGCACCAGCGCCACGAGCACCACCAGCTTCACGAACGAGCGAAGCCAGCCTCTGCGCCCGGCCCTGCCTCTCGATCGCGAAACCATGCTCTGTCCCCGGTGGACCAGCCCCTCGGTCTCCTGCTCTATGATCGGTTCCGACACCCGGTCGCTCCCGCCAACACCCTTCCCGCATAAAGGTGCTTGGCTTCTTGCGCAATGTCTGCGCGTCGGCTACCGCTCGCCAACATGGATACGAACGCTGAAATCCCCTTCGAAATGCGGCTGGACGCGCGCGCCCGGGAGGTCGAGACGCTGCTGCGGAGCCTTCTCGATACGCATCTGCTGCCCGGCGAGATCGCCCGGCCCGAGCGGCTGCTGGCGGCCATGCGCCACGGCGTGCTCAATGGCGGCAAGCGCCTGCGACCCTTCCTCGTCGTCGAAAGCGCCGCCCTGTTCGGCGCCGGCGCCCGTCACATCGAGGCCCTGCGCGCCGCCGCGGCGCTGGAATGCGTGCACTGCTATTCGCTGATCCATGACGATCTGCCGGCCATGGACGACGACGACCTGCGCCGCGGCCAGCCCACCGTCCACAAGGCTTTCGACGAGGCCGCCGCCATCCTCGCCGGCGATGCGCTGCTGACGCTGGCCTTCGACATCATCTGCGACGACGCGGCAGACAACGGCGCGGCACCATTGCCGGCGGCGACGCGGCTGGCGCTGGCGCGCGGCCTTGCCCGCGCGGCGGGGCTGGGCGGCATGGCCGGCGGCCAGATGCTCGACCTGACCGCCCAGCACGACGCGCCCGACGAGGCCGGCATCATCCGCCTCCAGGCGATGAAGACCGGCGCCCTGATCCGCTATGCCTGCGAGGCCGGCGCCATCGTGGCCGGCGCTCCCGAAAGCGACCGCGAGCGGCTGGCCGAGTTCGGCTCTGCCATCGGGCTGGCCTTCCAGCTTGCCGACGACCTGCTCGACGTCACCGCCGATGCCGGCCGGCTGGGCAAGGCGACCGGCAAGGATGCCGCCGCCGGCAAGGCGACGCTTGCCGCGCTGCACGGCCCGGACTGGGCCCGCCGCCAGCTTCACGGACTGGTGGAACAGGCCTCAAGCCTGCTCGAGCCCTATGGCGAACGAGCCGCGATCCTGAAGCAGGCGGCGCGCTTCGTCGCCCAGCGAGACAGATAGGGACGCCCGTTCCGGCCGGAACGGATTGTTAATGGTATATGGAGCGTAATCCCGACCGCTACATTTGCGTGGATGGGCTGGGGACTGCGCATGCCGGAATACTTGTCATTCATCCGGTCGGTACGGATAAGATATCTGTCCGGCCTCATGGTGCTGGCGCTGGCCGTGGTCGGCCTCATCGCAACCCTCAATCACTTCAACAGCTACCGCAACCGTGTCGACATGCTGAGCGCGCTCATGGCCGAGTTCGCGGGCAGCCTCGACAATGCGGCGAACTTCGCCGAAAACGCGGCCAGCGTCTGGCGTGCCGACACGAGGCAGGAGCTCACCGGATCGGCGGGCCTCCATGCCCGCAAGCTATTGCAGGGCATCGACGCCGTCACCGCCGAGATCGAGGCACTGTCGCCGCGCCTGACTCAAGGCACGGCGGATGCGATCGCCGCCGCCTCGGTCAACCGCGATCTCATGTGGTCGGCGCGCGACATGGCTCGCAACCTCGCCCTGATGACCCAGGCCAAGACCCTCGACGACTGGAACCATCGTGACGTCCTCAACCAGAACACGCTGTTCGCGCAGCCCTTGCTGTTGCGCGCCCGCCTCGCCATGGATGCCGAGCGGCGGCTGGCCGATGCGCGCATATCCGACCTGCTCCTGTGGGGAACGGTGCTTTTCGCCCTGACGCTGGCCGGCGTCACCTTGTGGATCTTCCGACCGATGGAACAGGCGATCCGGCGCGCCTTCGCCAGGACGGCGGAATCGCTGAAGCGGGCCGAGGAAGCCGACCGCGCCAAGTCCGAGTTCCTCGCCAATATGAGCCATGAGATCCGCACGCCGATGAACGGCGTGCTCGGCATGGCGGAATTGCTGGCCAATACCGACCTGACGGCGCGCCAGAAAACCTTCACCGATGTGATCGTGAAGTCCGGCCATGCGCTGCTGACCATCATCAACGACATTCTCGACTTCTCCAAGATCAATGCCGGCCAGTTGACGCTGAGCCCGGCCCCCTTCCGCCTCGCCGAGGCAGTGGAGGACGTGGCCACGCTGGTTTCCGCCCGCGTCGCGGAAAAGAACCTCGAGCTGATCGTGCGCGTCGACCCGCGCCTGCCCCCCTTCGTCGTCGGCGATGCCGGCCGTTTCCGCCAGATCGTCACCAACCTGCTCGGCAACGCCGTGAAATTCACCGAGAAGGGCCATGTGCTGGTCGATGTTAGCGGCGAGATCGTCAACGACGTCGCCATGCTCAAGGTGAGCGTCGAGGACACCGGCATCGGCATTCCGGCCGAGAAGCTGCAAAGCGTGTTCGAGAAGTTCGCGCAGGTCGATTCCTCCTCCACCCGCCGCCATGAAGGCACCGGCCTCGGCCTCGCCATCGGCGCCCGGCTGGTGGAGCTGATGGGCGGCGAGATGGGCGTCAGCAGCGAGCTCGGGCGCGGCTCGGTCTTCTGGTTCAGCGTGCCCATGCCCGTCCATGACATGAATGTCGACGACGAGAGGGTGCCCGGCGACGTGACCGGCGCGCGCGTGCTGATCATCGACGACAATCCGGTCAACCGCGACATCCTGCTCGAACAGCTCCGCAGCTGGGGCTTCGACTGCGCGGCGGCCGAGAGCGGCGCCGTCGGCCTCGCCTTCCTGGAGCGGGCCTGCCAGATCGGCGCCTCGGTCGACTGCATCATCCTCGACTACCAGATGCCCGGCATGAACGGCGCCGACGTGGCGCGGGCAATTGCCGGCGACAGCCGCCTGTCGGCCATCCCGGTGGTGTTGCTGACCTCCGTCGATCAGGTCGATTTTTCCCGCCTCATCATCGACTACGGCATCGCCGCGCATCTGACCAAGCCGGCGCGTTCGGCGGTGTTGCTGGGCACGATCGTCTCCGCCATCCAGAACGCGCGCATGCAGCAGGGCACCGCCCATTTCGTGCGCGAGCAGGTGCCGCCGCCTGCCCCGCCCGCCCCGCGCCGCGCCGAGACACCGGTGCTGGCGCCGGCGGCCGGCAACGACCTGAGCGGCGGCGCCATCGACATCCTGATCGCCGAGGACAATGACGTGAACCAGCTCGTGTTCAGCCAGATCCTCAACGGGCTCGGCCTCAGCTACCGCATCGCCGGCAACGGCCGCACGGCCATCGACATGCACCGGGCGCTC
>Ga0180220_1001461_pt1 | contig 17392 bp, 10 predicted proteins | sample eDN5th37CBELigBY_FD_151335 | JGI IMG/M metagenome (GOLD analysis project Ga0180220, IMG submission 151335) | Enriched backyard soil microbial communities from Emeryville, California, USA - eDNA 5th pass 37_C BE-Lig BY (version 2) (version 2) | ecosystem: Environmental > Terrestrial > Soil >...
TGAAGCGTCGGCGGCAGGTGCTCGATGTGCTCGACGTTGGGCGGCCAGCGGATGGACTCGGGGTACTGCGGTCCGGCGACGACGAAGCGGCCGCCGGCCCAGCGGCGGGCGGGCTCCAGGAGCGTGCGGTCGACGACGGGCTGACGGTCGTCACTGTACGTCCCCATGTACCCGAGGTCCCAGCGCTGCGGCGCCGGATCGGGATAATAGAGCTCGGGATCGACGGAGCAGTAGAGCGGCCGGGCAGCGCGGGCGCCAAGCTCCTCTTCCAGCCGCGTCAGCGTGGGGCCGCCGGTGAAGGACAGGTAAAGATCGAACCTGGGTACGAGCTCCGGCGTCAGATACTCGTGGTCGCCGCGGGCGAGCCTGGCCAGCGTGACCGGCGTGTCGATGTCGTAGAACGCGGTCACCCCTCCAGCGATGCCTGTAACATATTCGGCCACCGCTACACCCTCCGGCACGAAAGAACCCACCACCACGACGTCAGCCTCGGCGATCCGGTCACCGAACTCGCGCTCGAGCTGCCGCAGATTCGAATAGAGGACGGTGCTGCCGAAGGGCGGGTTCGGCATGTCCCGGTTCGCCGCGTACCAGGGCACGTCGCGTTCGAGGAAGAGCACCCGGTGCCGGCGACGTGTCAGCTCCCGGACCAGCCCGCGATATGTGGTTGCGTGGCCGTTTCCCCACGAAGACGTTATCGAAAGCCCGAGCACGACGATGTCGAGCGGACGCACCGGCGACTCACCGAACCCGGGCGGTATCGAGTCCTGCCCGGAACGCGGGCGTCGTTCATGGCCGAGCGTGCGGGCGAACAGCCACCGGGCGGCGCCGCTCTCTCTGGCGCCCCGGGTAAGCGAATTCCAGCGCGTCATGTCGTCGCCCCTCCTGCCAGTCCGTGCCCGGCGACGATGACCTCGCCCGGCGCCGGGCGAGGCGAGTCGATCCCCTCGATCACCGCTTCGAACTGGGCGGCGCGGTGCGCGTACGTGTGCTCGCTCAGAACTCGCCGACGCGCCCGACCGCCGAGCTCCCGCGCAGTGCGGAGATCCAGGCTCGCCACGAGCGCCGCGACCTCTTCGCCGTTCCGCGCAACGAGGACCTCCCATTCGGGTTCGAGGAACATCTCGATTCCCGGCCACGCGTCCGTTACCAGGCACGCTCCTGCGCCGGCGGCCTCGAAGACGCGGGTCGGCGGCGAGTAGCCGAACCGGGCCATGCTCTCCCGGTTGACGTTCAGGACTGCGCGCGGCGTGACGTTGAATGCGTTGTGGTCGCGGGAGTAGACGTGCCCCACGTACTCCACGTTCGCGGGCATGAGACGGTCGCCCCACCCGTTCCCGCCAAGCAGGAAATGCCGCTGCGGGAGGAGGCACGCGGGTGTGAAGAAGAACTCGTCCACCCGACTCTCGCGGTCGGGGAGGCGGTTCCCCAGGAACGCGAGGTCGGCTGTGAAGCGGGGGTCGGGTGGAACGGGATGGTGCGTATCCTCGTCGACCGCATTGTAAATGGGTACGCAGCTCTTCACGCCGAGGGCTTCGTAAGCCTGGACCACCGGTTCGCCGCCGCCGTACGTCAGGATCAGATCGTACCGTGGTGCCAGGGCACGGAACGGGTCGCCGGGATCCGCCGCCAACCGTTCGAGCGTCGCCGGCGCGTCCACGTCCCAGAACGCGACAAGCGTACCGGGCCGGCGGAGAGAAAGGACCTCGCGCTCGAGCAGCTCGTCGAAGACGCCGACCCCGCTGGCTTTGACGACGAGATCGGCATGGGCCGCGTCCTCCAGGGCGGTGAGGACTCCGGCATCCCCGTCCACCGGGTACACCACGACTCTGGCCCAGGGCGGGTCGGAGATGTCCCGGTGCGCCTGCCTGTCGAAGGCATCGGGCTCGTAGAAGGTGACGCGGTGGCCACGGGCGTCGAGTGCGCGGATGATCCCCCGGTAATACGTGGCGGCGCCGTTCCAGTACGCGGAAACAAGGCTCGACCCGAAGAATGCGATATTCATGGCCGCCGTATCTCCTGGTAGAGGTCCACGTACGCCGATGTCATCCGGTCCGTCGAGTAGAGCGCTGCGCGCTGTCGTGCGGCCCGGGCTAGGTTCTCCAGCTTCGCCGGGTCTTCGATGAGCGCGGCGATGGCGTTCCGTATGGCGCCGTCGTCGTCTGGCGGTACGAAAAGGGCGGCCCCGCTCCACAGCTCCCGAAGGCTGGGGATGTCACCCAGCACGAGCGCACAGCCCGCGATTGCCGCCTCCAGTGCGGAGAGTCCGAAAGGCTCGTATTTGGCAGGCAGCGCGTAGATCGAAGCCCGCTCGAACCAGTCGACGAGCTCTGCCGCGGGAAGGAACCCGAGCGGATGCACGTGACGCAGCGAGATTCGGCGCCCTTCGGGGTCGGTCTGGTCGCCGGCAACGAAAACCGGCCAGGCCAGATCGCCGGCAATCCGGTCCAGCGCTGCGATGTTCTTGGCCTCGTCCCAGACGCGACCGGCAGCGAGCACGAAGGGCTCCTTCCTCGGCGCTCGCGGCCGGAACGGGTCCCGCCCGTTGTAGATGACCCGCGCGCTCTCTCCGGCACCGTAGTGCCGCCTCAGTGCATCCAGCATCGCCCTGGTGGGCGCGACGACCCTGGTTGCCGCCGCCAACCCCGCGGCAACCTCCCGCCGGTACCGTTCGAATGCAGGCGGCGGATCGCACCCACGGACACAATGCCACCACGAAGTCACACACGAGTGGGCCACCACGACGGCCGGCGCGTTCCACGGCAGTGCGCCCCTCGCGTACTCGTTCAGGTGCACAACGTCCGGTCGAACCGCGCGCTCCAGATCGAGGAGCCATTCGCTCCCGCGCGCGACGTCGTCCCACGGATCCTCCATCCATTCCAGGCGAAACGTCGACGGGTGGAGCCGCACGTTGCTCAGCTGGGCGATTTCGGCGCGCTGGGCATCCCTGGGCGGGGGACCGAACGTCGCCAGCTCGACGACCACGCCATGTACGCCGAGGCCACGACTCAGCTCGACGGCGTAGCTCCACACCCCGCCGATCGTATCCGTGGTGATGAGAACGCGCATGCTTCGGTCGTTTCGGGTGCGGCGACACGACCTGAGGCCGCACCGCCCGGATCCGATGTCGAGTGAGTTGCGCGGGCGTTGGCCGGCGCCGCCGTCAGGCTATCCCGTGTGCCGTGGGCAGGCCGTGCGCGCGCTGCTCCCTCCCCTGGACGAGCCACGCGTGCAGGCGACGGAGACCCTCTGCAATGTGCATGCGCGGGGACCAGCCGGTCATGCTGCGGAAGCGGGACAGGTCGGACACGTAGTAGCGCTGGTCCGCGGCACGCCACTCGCCCGCCCGTATCTCGGGTTCACGGCCGTGGATCCGGCCGATCGCCTCGACGACTTCCAGGAGACTCACGGAGTTCGCGGGACCGCCGCCTATGTTGTACGCGGCGCCGCTCAGCCGATCCCTGTAACGGTCGGCGAGGAGCAGCGCGTCGACCAGGTCGTCGATGTAGAGCGCGTCCCGGACCTGGAGGCCGTTACCGAAGATCGTGATCGGCTCTTCCTCCAGTGCGCGGAGCATGAAGTGCGCGAGCCAGCCCTGGTCTTCCGTGCCGAACTGGCGCGGACCGTAGATGCAACTCATGCGCAGCACGACGGTGACGAGACCAAAGGTGCGCGCGTAGTCGATCACGTATTGATCGGCGGTGCCCTTGGAACAGCCGTAAGGGCTATGGAAGTCGAGCTGCCGATTCTCGCTGACGCCGTTCTGGCGCACGCGCTCGTCCACCGGTTCGTAGCGATTGCCCTGCGGCACGAGCTCGAGGTCGGGTAGGGCGCCGTAAACCTTGTTGGTGGACGTGAAGACGATCGGCGGGGGTTCGGGGAGAGAGCGTGCGGCTTCGAGGACGTTCAGCGTGCCGATCGCGTTCACTGCGAAGTCCGACGTCGGGTCGTCGAGACTCCGGGTGACAGCGACCTGTGCCGCGAAGTGGAAAACCCGGCTCGACCTCGCAACGGCGCGGGCCACCGGTTCGAAGTCGCGCACGTCGGCGAGGACGATCTCGAGGCCATCGCTGTAGGCGGTACGCAGCCACGCCAGGTTCCGTTCGACGCCGGCTCGGGCAAGGTTGTCGAGGATCAGCACCGGCTCCCCGGCAGCCAGCAATCGGTTCGCCAGGTTGGCGCCGACGAAGCCGGCTCCGCCCGTAATGAGCGTTGGTGCCCGGTTTTGCGATTCCGTGACGATCCGCAGCCTGCGTGCGCCGGACCTTCCCCACTGCCGCGCTCTGCTCATACCGTAAGCCCCCGAGCTGCGAGTTCCGCGCTCGCCTCCTCCACCCGGTCCAGTGCCATTCTTCCCTCGAGCCACGCCGCCAGCTCCGTGAGCCCGTCGTCCCACGTGACCTGCGGCACGAACCCGAGATCCTGCCGTGCACGGCTGATGTCCGCGAAGCAGTGGCGGACATCGCCCACGCGATACTTCCCTGTTATGTCCGGCGGCAGGTCCGGCCTCTCCAGGAGCTCCGCCAGGCGCTCGGCCACGTGCCGGATCGTGACCGCGCGGCCACTCCCGATGTTGTAGGCCTTACCGGGTGCGGCCGGCGATTCGATGGCCTGCACGCACGCTCGCGCCACGTCGTGGACGCTCACGAAATCGCGCTGCTGGAATCCGTCCTCGAAGACCATCGGGGGCCTGCCATTGAGCAGGCGCGCCGCGAAGATCGCGATCACGCCCGTATACGGGTTCGAGAGCGCCTGCCGCGGCCCGTAGACATTGAAGAACCGGAGCGCCACAGTCTCAATGCCGTACGCCGCGCCGACGAGGAGACAGAGCCGCTCCTGCTCGTACTTGGACAACGCGTACACGGAGGCGAGGGCCGGCCGCTTCGTTTCCGGCGTGGGGACTGGCTCCAGCGGTTCCCCGTCCGGCCCGCGGACTTGCCAGTCACCTCGCCTTAGTGCGGAGGCGTCCCGTTCCACGCCGTCGACGGGCTCGCCGGCGGCGGTCCGGTACAATCCCTCGCCATAAATGCTCATACTCGAAGCGACGACGAGACGGGACACCGGCTTGTCGATGAGCGCCTCGAGGAGCACCGCAGTGCCGAGAGCATTCACGGCCTCGTAGTCCGCGACCCGGTACATGCTCTGGCCTACGCCGACTCTGGCGGCGAGGTGGACGACGGCGTCGGCACCAGCGAGAGCGCGCCGGACGGCAGATCCGTCGCGGACGTCGCCGACGACCAGCTCGACTGCCGGGTCCAGGTAGTCCGGGCGGCGCCCATCCTCGTGTACCTGAGGGGACAGGACGTCGAGGACGCGTACGCGATCACCTCGGCGCAGGAGCTCGTCCGCCAGGTGCGATCCGATGAACCCCGCGCCGCCGGTAATCAGAACGAGTCGCGCCACCTCTCCCCTCCCTTCGACCACCCGGGCCGGCGAAGTCGCCCGGGAACCCGGACCCTTCGGCAGACACGTCCCCCGTTCGCCAGGCCGCGGCCACTTCCGCGGGCGGCGAACCGCTACACTTCGCGGCGGCCCATCACGACGCTGACGGTTGGGTTGGGAGGGCAATGATCGTGCCGGCGGCGTCTCCGGCGAAGGCGGGGTCAGTCCGTTGCTGGCGGGGGCGGTGGTCGCGAGTCCGCGAGGATGGCGCGCACGTCGCTGTCGGAGACCTGGGAAAAATCTTCGTACCAGAGACCGACGGCGTGGAACGGCTCCGGCGTCTCGAGACAGATGACGTCGTCGACGATGGTCCGGAAACGCTCGCACGTCTCGGCGGGCGCGACGGGCACAGCGACGATCACGCGCGCCGGCGACTGCGCGCGGACCGCCTCGACTGCGGCCTGCATGCTGGAACCCGTGGCCAGGCCGTCGTCCACCAGGATGACAATGCGCCCAGCCAGCTCGGCGGCCGGACGATCACCCCGGTATTCGCGCTCCCGCCTTTCGAGCTCGACCTGCTCGGTAGCGGCGACTGCAGCCAGCGTGTGCTCGGTCACGCCGAGCAGATCCACAACCTCCTGGTTGATCATCCGCACGCCACCGCTGGCGATGGCACCCATGGCGAGCTCCTCCTGCCCCGGGTACCCGAGCTTACGCACCAGCATCACATCGAGCGGCGCGCCAATCGCGTTCGCGACTTCCCGCCCTACCGGCAGCCCCCCGCGAGGGAGCGCCAGGACCACGACGTCATCGCGGCCGCGGAAAGCGGTGAGCCGGTCCGCGAGCCGGCGCCCCGCTTCTGCCCGGTCCCGGAAGATCATGCTCGCACCTCCATGGATGACTCCTCGCCCGCGCATCGCAGAAGCCGTTCCGCGCGAAGCGGCCGGGCGGCCGCGTCATGTCAGCCCGCACGGGCCAGGGCACCATCCAGCGCCAACGGACGATCGATCAGGTTCCGCGTCTGCGAGCGGACGAGACCGGCGTAGTAGCCATTGCGGGCCATGAGCTCCGCGTGCGTTCCGACCTCGGTAATCGAGCCGTCGCGCAGGACGACGATCCGGTGGGAGTTTACCACCGTGGCCAGCCTGTGGGCGATGATGAAGGTGGTCCTCCCCCGGATCAACCGGTCGAGCGCCTGCTGGACCAGCGTCTCCGTCTCCGCATCGAGCGCGGAAGTGGCTTCGTCGAGAATGAGCACCCGCGGGTCCTTGAGTATCGCGCGGGCAATCGCGATGCGCTGCCGTTCGCCCGCGGAGAGACGGCCGCCGCGCTCGCCCACGATCGTCTCGTACCCCTCCGGCATGCGCTCGATGAATGCGTGCGCATTGGCCAGCCGGGCCGCTGCGACTATCTCGTCGCGCGTGGCGTCCGGTCGACCGTATGCGATGTTGTTCGCGACAGTGTCGTTGAAGAGGAGCGCGTCCTGGAGCACGACGCCGATCTGGCGTCGGAGCCACTGCTGGTCCAGCTCCCGGACATCCACGCCGTCGAACCGGACCACACCCGAGTCCGGGTCGTGGAATCGCTGCAGGAGCGCCATGAGCGTGGTCTTGCCGACGCCGCTCGGCCCCACGATCGCGATGACCTCGCCGGGCGCGACCTCCAGGTCCAGATCCCTCAGCACGCTCCGGTTCCGGCCGTACCCGAAGGACACGCGTTCGAAGCTCACCGCGCCGCGCACGTCGGGAAGGGTCCGGGCGCCCGGAGCGTCACGCATCGCGTCCGGCGCGTCGAGGATCGAAAAGATCACGTCCAGCGACACGGAGGCGCGGCGCAGCGTCTGATAAGCGTTCGTCAGCCCCTGCACCGGTCCGAACAGCCCGCCGATGTAGCCGAGGAACGCCACGAGTGTACCGACCGAAGCCTGCCCCCGGACGACGAGGTAGCCGCCGGCGCCGATGACAGCCAGCCGCGCGAGAAGCGCCACTGCGTTCTTCGCGCTCCCGACGCTCGTGTCGCGCCGCACGCCGCGGATCACCTCCTCGTTCGCCTCGTCGACGCCCGTGAGGAAGCGGCGCTTCTCCGCGTCCTCCATGACGAAGCTCTTCACGGTGGTGATCCCGCCCAGCACCTCGTTGAAGCGCGAGTAGATCGCCGACCACCGGTCGAGGAGCCGTCGCTCCCTGTGCATCTGCTCGGGCGCCGCCCAGATGCCGATCATGGCGGGCGCGGGCGCGAATGCGAGCGCGATCAGCGACAGCCGCCAGTCGAGGTGGAACATCAGGACGAGGGAAAAGCACAGGTAGATGACCGCCGGGAAGGTGTTGAAAGCCAGCTCGGCCATCGCCGTCAGGAATCCGGTGATCCCGCGGTCCAGCCGGGTCATCAGCGCGCCCACCGCCTCCCCGCGGTGGAATTCCAGCGGGAGCGTGTGCAGCCGCCCGACCGTCGCTTCGAGGAGTGCGTGGTGCACGCGGAGTCGGACCCGCCAGGTCAGCCAGTTCGACACCCCCATGAGCAGCTCGCGGCCGATCCCTGCGAGCGCAAGCAGCGATACGCCGACCACGAGCGCACCCGACTCCCCGCCCGCTGTCAGCGAATCGAAGATGTCACGGAGGATCAGCGGCTCAATGGCGTTGATGCCGGCGACCGCCAGACTGATGACGAGGATGAGGACGATGGAGCCGCGGCGCGAACCGACGAACTCCGCGGCGCGCAGGGTTTGCCGTACGGTACCCGCTCGTTGCGCTTCCTGCATTCTTGCCCGCCAGCATCAGCGTGGCCGATCCGCGCGCCGGCACTTCCGGCGCCGAACCCCGATCGTTACACCGGTCCGGATGCCAGGTTGCAAGTCACGTAATAACAAGTGGATACGCAGACCTCGCCCTCCCGGCACCCCTGCTTACGGCGCGCGCATGGGCACGCCGCTGGCCGCGCCGGGGACCAGGTCCGATGCCCGACCGTACGCGCCGGCAGCGTACTGCAGGAGCATCCTCTGGGTGTTGAAGAACGAGCCGTTCAGCGCTATGGCTGAGCGCATGACCTGGGCGAACGCCTCGGGCCGGCCGTAGAAGAGCGGGAGTATGACCCGTTCGAGCTTGTCGTAGAGGGCGAGGGTATCCTGGACGACGTCATCGTCGGTGAGGTGCCACCCCTCCCCGATGGCCCATCCTGTAACGCCTTCGATGTGGCCTTCGATCCACCACCCGTCGAGCACGCTGAGGCTGGGGACGCCGTTGAGCGCGGCCTTCATCCCGCTGGTGCCGCTGGCCTCGTGCGGCTTCTGTGGCGTGTTGAGCCAGACGTCGACACCGGCAATGACGCGGGCGGCGAGGTCCATGTCGTACTCTTCGAGGTAGACGACCGTCACATCGGGCTCGAGGGCTTTTGCCGCCTGGAAGACTTCCTTGATGACCGCCTTCCCGGCGCTGTCGCGCGGGTGTGCCTTCCCAGCATAGACGATCTGCAGCGGTCCGACTTCCCGTGCGATCCGCTTCAGCCTGAGGATGTCCGAGAAGAGGAGCGCCGCGCGCTTGTATGGCGTGGCGCGGCGGGCGAACCCGAGGCTGAAGGCCGTTGCGGCGAGCTTCACGCCGGTGCGTCGCTCGACCTCCGCCCGGAGCGTGGCCTTCGCAGCGGCGTGCGCCTCGAGGATCTCCGTGGTCGGTATCCCGAGCGCGTGGCGGAGGCTGAAGGGGTCGGCCTGCCAACCGGGGAGGTGACGGTCGAAGAGCGCACGGAACGGCGGTGACGTCCACGTCGCCGGGTGCACTCCGTTGGTAATGGCGCGGATCGGGTAGCCGGGGAACATCCCGCGGGAGATCTCGCCGTGGCGCATTGCCACGCCGTTGACGTACCGCGACATGAGCAGCGCGAGCTGAGTCATGTTCAGCTCGTCGCCGATTCGGCAGCCGGCGCCCGCCAGGACGGCGGCCCGCTCGTCGCCGAGGACGGTGCGGACGAGTGGCCACGGGAATCGGTCGTGGCCCGCCGGCACGGGCGTGTGGGTGGTGAACACGCATTGTGCGCGCACCGCCGCCACCGGGAGCTGCGACGTCCCCGAATCCGTGCGTCCGTCTTGGGAGGTGGCAGCGTCGGGCGACGGGGCCTGGGTGCCCGCGGCTGGCGCGGCCGCCGCCTCTGCGGGCCGCGGCTCCGCCGATGCGGTTCCCTCTCGCCCTGCCCCGTTGTTCTCGGGCGTGACCTGCGCCGACGGTGTCGCAACCTGGTTCAACGCGCCTTCGTTCAGCGACTCCATGAGCGCCAGCGTGAGGAGCGCCGAGTGCCCTTCGTTCAGGTGGTATACGCGGACGTCGTGACCGAGGGCGCGGAGGATGGCCACACCGCCGAGCCCAAGTACCGCTTCCTGCCTGAGCCGGTGGCGCTGATCGCCGCCATAGAGCTGGTCGGTGATCGCGGCGTCCTCCGGCGAATTCTCGGGAAGCGCCGTATCGAGCAGGTAGACCGCCACTGTGCCATCGCCGATCCCGTGGACCCAGTAGCGCCATGCGCGGATGTGGACGGTTCGGCCCTCGAGGGTGAGCTGGACACGGGCATCGAGGGCCTCCAGCCGCTCCTCGGGCGACCACTCTGCCGGTTCCTCGGTCTGGATTCCCGCGGGATCGAGCCGCTGCCGGAAGTAGCCTTTCCGATGGGCGAGAGTGACGCCGACCATCGGTATCCCCAGGTCGGCTGCTGCGCGCAAGGTGTCACCCGCAAGGACGCCCAGGCCGCCAGCGTAGGTGGGCAGGTCCGATTCCAGCCCGATCTCCATGGAGAAGTACGCGATGACGGGCTGGCCGCCGTTGCCGGCCGCAGCCTGCTCCGTGGCAACGTGCTCGGGTGAACGAACGATCGTCTTCATACGCCTCTTGGTTTCGCGAGCTGGAGCTCGACGCAACGCCCGGGAGCAGAACCGCGTAGAAAGGCGGTTCCGTCGGCACGGCCGATCGGCGTAGCAGTTTCCTTGCCGCCGCGGCTCGGAACGGCATGGTCCGAATCGTGCTCGTGCACGGGCGCGAGCCTGCCAGTGTCGTTCCACCGTCGAGGCAATCGATGTCTGATCCACACCGAGAACGGCCCGCCGCCACGGAGTTGCAGCCCCACGATCTGTATCGGGCGTGCGATCTCGATAGCCTCGGATTTCGCAGCACGGCCGAGATCGATCCGCTCACTGGCGCACTCGGCCAGGACGACGCCATGAGCGCGCTGGATTTCGGTCTGGCCATCGATGCGCAGGGTTACAACATCTTCGCGGTCGGTGCGCCGGGTTCCGGCCGGTTCAGCTTCATCCGGCGGGTGCTCCAGGATCGGGCGGCAGCGCAGCCCGCCCCGAGCGACTGGTGCTACGTCTTCAACTTCGACGATCCTCGCCGGCCGCTCGCCCTCGAGCTTCCCGCCGGGAGGGCCAGGGAATTCGCCCGCGGCGTCGCCGATCTGATTTCCGATCTCCGCAAGACGATCCCCGAAGCGTTGCGCTCGGACGACGTCGCGGCCCGACGAGCCGCCGTCGTCGAGGGGCGGGAGAAACCCGCGGCCGAAGTGCTCGACGAGTTGCGGCGCGAAATCGAAGCGGACGATTCGGTCGCACTGGTCGGGAGTGCGAACGCGCTCATGGTCGTGCCTGCGCGGGGTGGTGAGCCGCTCACGCGGGAGGCGTACCTCGCTCTCGACGACGCGGTGCGCGAGGAAATCGACCAGCACGTGCGAGATGCGCGCGCCAGGCTCTTTTCGACGCAACGCACCCTCCATGAGCTGCAGCTCGACGCGCAACAACGTGTCATGGAGGTCAATCAGGACGTGGCAATGAGCGTGGTCGAACACCGGGTCGCCTTGCTGAAGGAGCGCTTCGGGGATGTGCCCGGTGTCGAGCGCTACCTGGACCGTCTCGCCAGGGACGTGGTCCACCACACGGAGCGTTTCAGCGAAACGACGGAGGGCGAGTCCGACCTGCAGAAGCTGTTCTCCGGCGGGAGCACCGAAGACTTCTTCCGCCGGTACGAAGTGAACGTCATGGTTGCCCGGGACCCGGAGGGCGGCGCACCGGTGATCGAAGAACCGAACCCGACCCTGACCAACCTGCTGGGTAAGCTGGAGCGGCAGATGCACCTGGGCGCCATGGTCACCGATTTCACGAGGATCGCGGCCGGGGCGCTGCACCGGGCGAACGGCGGCTACCTCATCCTCGACGCCGCCGACCTCATGACGCAGCCGCTGGCGTGGCCCGCCCTCAAGCGCGCCCTCCACTCGCGCAAGCTGCAGCCGGGCGACGTCGCAGCGGAGCTGGGGCTCGCAGTCGCGGACGGCCTCGATCCGCAGCCGATCGAACCGCGGGTAAAGGTCGTGCTCGTCGGCGACGACCTCATGTACGACCTGCTCCATTCCCTCGACCCGGAGTTCCGGGAGCTGTTCAAGGTGAAAGCCGACTTCCGGCCGCATATGGAACGTTCCCGGGATGCGGAGATCGGGTACGCGCGGTTCGTGGCCGCGACGTGCGCGCAGGAATCGCTCCCCGCGTTCCGCGCGGACGCCGTGGGCGCCATCGTCGAGGAGGGCTCGAGGGAAGCCGGCGACCAGCGCAAGCTGAGCACGCAATTCGGCCAGATCGCCGACCTGGTGCGGGAAGCCGCGTACTGGGCGAGGTCGGAGACGAGGCAGGAGGTGACGGTCGACGACGTGGAGTGCGCCCTGGCGAAGCGCGACCGGCGCAACCGCAGGATCCACCGCGAGCTTCTCGACTTGATCGAACGCGACATACTCACCTTCGAGCCGTGGGGCGAGGCCGTGGGCCAACTCTTCGGGATCGGCCTCATGTCGCTCGCGGACGGCATCTTCGGGCGGCCGATCCGCGTCATGGCCAGCGCCTTCCTGGGTACGGCCGGGGTCGTCAACATCGAGCGGGAGGCGAGACTCAGTGGGCCGATCCACAGCAAGGGCTTCCTCGTCCTCTCCGGCTACCTGGGCCACATGTTTGCCCGCAAACAGCCACTGATCCTCTCCGCCAATCTCTCCTTCGATCAGATGTACGAGGAGGTCGAGGGTGACAGCGCGTCCGTCGCGGAGCTGGTCGCACTCCTCTCGGCCATTGGAGGCATCCGGATGCGCCAGGGGATTGCCGTGACCGGCGCGCTCAATCAGACGGGGCTCGTCCTCCCGGTGGGTGGCGTGACGCACAAGATCGAAGGGTTCTTCGGTGCATGCGAACGCGCCGGGCTGGATGGGAAACAGGGCGTCATACTTCCTCGCCGCAACCGCGACCACCTCGTGCTGCGCCGGAACGTGCGGGACGCCGTCGCCAGCGGGAAGTTCCACATCTACGCCGTCGACCGGGTGGAGGACGTCTGGCCGATCCTGGCCGGGATGCCTGCGGGTGCACCGGAGGCGGACGGAAGCTTCCCGGAGAACACCGTGAACCGGGCAGTCGCCGAGCGGCTCGAGTTCTGGGCGAACGAGTGGCGTCGGTTCGACGGGATCACCGCCACCGCGGCGGCGGAGCAGGAGGACCAGGGCGATGGACGGCTCGCGGCCGCCGGTGGACCGGGGAGTCAGCCCCGTGCGCGCAGGAGCCGGCGGCGCCGGTCGCACTGACATCGCAAGTCGTGCGGGACGGCTTCGTCAGGCGGCGACCGCGAACTCCGCGACGATGGAGTCGAGCTGCTCGGCGCGGTGGTCACAGGTGTGCCGGGCCCGGATCGTCTCGAGTCCGCACGCGGCGAGCGCAGCGCGCGCCTCGGCGTCCCTGGCGAGACGCTCGATTTGCGCCCGCATCTCGGCCGATGACCGGACGATGAGGAGATCCCGGCCGACGCGGAAGAGCCCCTCCCGGTCCTCCCACGGTGTCATGAGCAGCGGGATCCCGCACGCGAGCGCCTCGAACGGACGGATCGTCGGGATACCCGGAAGGCGGTCGACGTACGGACCGCGGGGGATGTGCACGGTCATGCGGGCGCGGGCGTAGGCATCCGGTACACGGTAATTGGCGATCCAGCCGCGGAAGTCGATTCCGGCGTCGGCCATGGCGCGGCGCCCCGCTTCAGGGTAACGGACGCCGTGGGCGGCGAACCGGAGGTGCGGCGCCGATCGCGCAACGTCGATGAAGTAATCGTGGATCTCCCGCGTCCGCTCCTCGTCCCCCCAGTTCCCGATCCAGACCATGTCGTCCTGCTTCTCCGCCTCAATGGGCTTGAAGACCGTCGTGTCCGCGGCCTCGTGCAGGACGTGAACAGCCCGGCGGCCGAAGGCGGAGCGGTACACCTCGGCCAGTGACTCGCCGTAGGCGAGGATCCCGTCGTAGTGCTCGAGGTTGAGGCGCGCAATCTCGTGCGGGGCCGACACCGCGCGGTGGTGCGTGTCGTGGAAGAGGAGAATGAAGTCCGAGCGCCGCCGGCGAATCTGACCCACCGCGCCCACCAGCTCCGGATCGTTGAACTCGTGCACGATCACGACGTCCGCGCCGCGGGTCAGGGCGTCGACCTCGTCGATGATCCGGTCCCATTCGCCATAAACCGCCAATTCCAGATCCGGAAACCGCCTCGCGAACTCGACGATCGGCCCGGCGCCGTGATCCGCGAAGAGTTGTTCCGTCGACCAGTTCCGCCATCGCTCGCACGACAGTGTCTCGTGTCCCCGGCGGCGCAGGGCGCGCATGAGACCCCGGAGAAAGTGGGCGTTGCCGTGGCTCCAGTCGCTGATCAGCGAGTGTGTGAAGAAGACGTATTTCATGGAATGCCGTCCTCCGTCGGGGGACCGGCGGCCGGAGCGCATTTTTCGTACCCGTGCACGAATCGCAATTGCGGGATATATTGGCCCGACGCTGGGATTCCCCGAGGGGAGCCCGAAATGGTGGTGTCGGGTAATCCGGCGCCTTCTTTCAACCGGAACCCGGGATCATCATGGAACGACGAGCCCTGCCACGGCCCGCCGGCTTCGGCACGACCGTACCCCACACATTGCCTTCCACCCCGAGCACGCTGCGCCGGCTGCAGCGCAGATTCACTGCCCTGTTCAGTGCGTTGTCCCTTGCCGGCATCGCCTTCGTGCTGGCGTGCGACACGTCGTCCACGGATCCGGAGCCGACGCCAACGATGAGCATTGCGGTATCCCCCGCGACGCTCACCGTGGACTTCGGTGGCAACGGCTCCGTGCAGGTGACAGTCACGCGTGGTGGTGGGTTCGAAGGCGCGGTGAACCTTTCCGTGTCCGGGGTCCCTGCGGGTGCCACCGCCACCTTCCAGAGCAGCTCGATCAGTGGCGGAGCCAACTCGACGACGCTGACGATCTCGGCGGGGACCGCCGCGCCTGGCCAGTATCAGCTCACGGTTGCCGCCGAGGGGAGCGGCGTCTCCAACAGCACGGCGACGCTGTCGCTCACCATCTCGCAGCCGCCGTCGTTCACGCTGGCGCTGAACCCCACGCAACTCACGCTCGGCGAAAACGGGCAGGGCACGGTCCAGGCGACGATCACGCGCACGGGCGGCTTCTCGGCGCCGGTTGAGCTCTCCTTCTCCGGCGTGCCAGCGGGTGCGACGGTCACCGCCAACCCCGCGACGATCCCGGGTAACGCGTCGTCCAGCGCGCTGACGGTGGGCGCGGGGACTGCAGCGCCGGGCACGTACACCATCACGGTCCAGGCCGAAGGCGGGTCCGTGGAGGACGACGCCACCTTCCAGCTCACGATCGTGGAGCAGGACGAAGGCGGCTTCACCCTGACTGCAAATCCGGGGCAGGTTTCCATCGAGCAGGGCGACAGCGAATCCGTGACGATCGAGATCGCCCGGATCGCACCGTATGCCGGTGAAGTGACGCTGAGCCTGGAGAATGCGCCGGAAGGGCTCACGGGCTCGTTCGATCCGAACCCCGCCGCCGGGAACACGGCCACGCTCACGCTCACCGCCGACGAGGACCTCGCCGCACAGGTCTACGAAGTGACGGTTCGCGGTACTGGATCGCCGGAAGCGACGACCACCATCTCCGTGACCATCACCGAACCGGCCGACGAGGGCGGTTTCGAGCTGAGCGTCAACCCGAACCAGATTTCGATCGAGAAGGGCGCGAGCGGACAGGTCTCCGTCGGAATCGACAGGATCGCGCCCTACGCCGGGGCGGTGACGCTGAGCCTGGAGAACGCTCCTGCGGGGCTCACCGGCACATTCGACCCGAACCCGGTGGCTGGCGGGACGTCGACGCTGACGCTCAATGCAAGCGCGGGCCTCACGGCGCAGACGTACGTGGTCACGATTCGCGGCACGGGTTCACCTGAGGCCACGACGACGCTGTCTGTCACGATCACCGAGGCTGACCCGGGCCCCGGCCCCGGCGACGGCGATCTGGCGTACAGCTTCTGTCCGGCCGATGTCCCGATCTGGCTCGCCTACCAGGACGGCGACGGACCGTGGACTTCCGTCGCGGGAAGCAACGGCACCTTCATGCTGGACATCCAGTCCGACAGGGGCGGCATCGCGTACGTGACCGGCAGCGACGTTGACGGCTACCATACGATGATCCAGTTCGCGACGCGCGGCGAGCTGGAGCAGATGGGAAGCGTCGAGTGCGGCGGGAAGATGATCCACGGGTCGCTGAGCGCGGCGCTGGGTTTGACGGACATGGCCATGATCTCGCTCGGCAATTCGGGGACGTCGGTTGGATTCGGTGCCTCGCTCGATTTCACGATCGAGAACGTGCAGGATGGCCCGGTCGACCTGCTGGCCGCCCGCGTATCGCTGCTGGGTGGCGGCGCGCCGCGGGTGATCCTGCGGCGCGGCATCGACCTGCCGAACCACGGCACGATCACACCGCCGCTCGATTTCGCGGGTGAAGGCTTCGACCCGGAGGAGGTTCCGTTCGCAATCGCGGGCGCCAACGGCGATCAGGTCTTCATCACCCAGTCGTATCTGATGGGCGAGAACGCGAGCCGTGGCGCGGGTGTCTACGTACCGAGCGGAACGGGCGCGACGCTGTACGCCATTCCGGAAGCCCGCCGGATGCCGGGCGATCTGCATGTGTTCACGATCTCGGCAACCGACATCTCAGCGTTGCCGAACGCGGCAGTCCGGACGGTGACCGAGTTCCACGCCGATCTGCAGCCGCTGCAGGCGCGGCTCGGCGACCCGCTCACGGCGCCAACGGTCACCGTCCCGGCTACGGTGCCCTACGTGCAGCCGAAACTCGAGTATGTGATCCAGAACGAATACGCCCGTTACTGGTCGCTGGGGTATGCGCAGCTCGAGGACGCTGGCAACTCCGCGACGCTCACCATGACGAGCGGGTACCGCGGCGGAGTGGTGGGAACGGTCGAGCTCCTCGTCCCGGACCTGACCGGCGCGGCAGGCTGGTCCAACGCCTGGGGGATGAGGACGGGCGTGACCACGCAGTGGCAGTTCAACGCCTCGGGGTGGAACCTTGCCGGCGGCGTGGATGCGGTGCCGGCACTGGACGGCGCCGAGATCCTGACCGGGACCCGTTCGGGTCAGTTCGTGCCGTAGCCAGCGGGGCGCATCGCCCGGGCGCACTTCGGCGCCCGGGCGATGCGCCCCCCGCCCTGCACCCTCCCGAATCGGCTTCAACTCCAACCGCGAGAATCTTCGGGCTGACTCCGCGGCCGTACCGGGGAATCTCTGCTCGCGCGCGGCCGAGACCGGGCAACATTCCGCCAGCACCGCAGCCGCGAACCCGCTCGACCTCTTTCAGGCTCTCTCGAATTCAATGTGACCCGATCGCGTGTCCGCGGCCTGAGGAACTGCCGTAGCTGGGGAACGATCCCGGCGTGCACCCGCCTCAGCGAGCAGGCCAGAACTTCCGTGCCGGCCGCAGATTGGTCACGAGCGCCGCGGCGATCGCAACTGCCCCGAGCGCAACGTGCGGAATCCACACGACCTGCGAAAAACCGAAGAGAATCGGCGACGTGGCCAGGAGGATCCCCGCCAGACCGTCCAGCCAGAGGTGCGTCGGCACCGAGACCGAGCGGCCGATCCCGAGCTCGTATTGGGTGAGGAGGCTGTATCCGACGATGAAC
>Ga0180220_1001463_pt1 | contig 17389 bp, 19 predicted proteins | sample eDN5th37CBELigBY_FD_151335 | JGI IMG/M metagenome (GOLD analysis project Ga0180220, IMG submission 151335) | Enriched backyard soil microbial communities from Emeryville, California, USA - eDNA 5th pass 37_C BE-Lig BY (version 2) (version 2) | ecosystem: Environmental > Terrestrial > Soil >...
CAACGGAAGAAACGAACCAAAGGACGGATCAAGTCATGAACACACCCCTCATCGGCATCTGCGGCGGCGGCATCGGCGGCTTGGCGGCGGCCATTGCACTTCGCAAGCTCGGCCAGCGCGTCGTCGTCTTCGAACAGGCCCCCCAGTTTGCACGCGTCGGCGCCGACATCAACCTTACTCCTAACGCCGTGCGCGCGTTGGACGGCCTGGGTGTCGGCGACGCCCTGCGCGAAACGGCTGCACGGCCCGCCTTCCGCATCAGCCGCGACGGTTATACCGGCGAGGAAACCTCCCGTCTGGCCATGTCCAGCGCCGCCGAGGAAAAATACGGCGCGCCGCAGCTCACCATGCATCGGGCGGACCTGTTGACCGCCCTCGAAGCGGCGGTGCCGGCCGATTGCATCAAGCTGGGCAAGAAGGCGGTGCGCATCGAGCAGGTCGACGGCAAGGTCCGGCTGGACTTCGCCGACGGCAGCAGCGAGACGGTGGATGCGTTGGTGGGCGCCGACGGCATCCATTCGGTGGTCCGCACCGCCATGCTGGGGCCCGAGCAGCCGCAGTTCACCGGCGTGGTAGCCTATCGCGCCGTGGTGCCGGCCGATCGCCTGGTGGGCTGCGTCGATCTGGACTGTTTCACCAAATGGTGGGGCGACCGGCCCGAGGTGCAGGTGGTGTCCTTTCCCTTGAATCAAGGCAAGGACATCTTCATCTTCGCCACCACGCCCCAGCCCGAATGGCAGCTGGAATCCTGGACCGCGCCCGGCGATGTGGCCGAGCTCAAGGAGATCTACAGCGACTTCCATGCGGATGCGCGCGCGCGCCTCAATGCCTGCACCGAGGTGTTGAAGTCGGCGCTGTATATACGCGACCCTCTGCCGCACTGGTACCAAGGCAATCTCGTCCTGCTTGGCGATGCGGCCCATCCCATGATGCCCTTCATGGCTCAGGGCGCCGGCCAGGCGGTGGAAGACGCGGTGGTGCTGGCGCGCTGCATCGCCGAGCCGAGCTTCGATAGCCTGCAGCAAGCCTGGACGGCATACCAGAATGCGCGCCTCGAACGCACCAGCCGCATCCAGATCGCTTCGCGCAGCAACACCTGGCTCAAAGAAGGCGGCAACGCCGATTGGGTCTATGATTACGACGCTTGGTCGGCGCCCCTGAAATGAACTGAGGCCTGCCGACGCTAAATTTTCAGCGTCAGCAGGCCCAGGGCGGGGCGCCATGCTCGAAATGAATGGGGCGCGTCATGACCACAATCAAGAACACGGGAGGGCGTCATGTCTGAACAGGATGCCGCAAAGGGCCTTGTCACGCCGGTCATGCGCGGCATGCGGCTGCTGCGCTACATCGCCGAGGGCGGCAACACGGGCAACCTCAGCGAGGTCGGCCGCCTGATCGACGTCAATCGCGTCACGGTGATGCGCCTGCTTGCCACGCTCGAGCACGAAGGCCTGATCGAACGGCTGCCGCAAGGCGGGCATCGGGTCGGCATGGCTTTCCTGACCCTGGCCGCTTCGGCGCTGGGCTCGGTCGATCTGCTGGGAGAGGGCCGGCTCATGGTCGAGCGGCTTTCACGAGAGCTCGGGGTGTCGGCCTATCTGGTCGTGCTGGAAGGCTACCACGTGGTCTATGTGCATCGCGAAATGCCCGAAGGCGGCCTGGTCAGCCACATCCGCGTCGGCAGCAGGGTGCCGGCCTTTCTGACCGCCCCGGGCCGTGCCATGCTGGCCCAGCTCGACGATGGCGAGGTCAAGCGCCTGTGGTCGGCCTGGCGCGACGGCGAGTCCGACAAGCAAAGCGCCGCGCGCATGGATGCGGTCCAGTTCGCCAAGCAGCTGGAAGAGGGCGGCAGCAAGGGCCACGCCTGGAGCTTTTCGGGTTACGAGGCCGGCATCAACGCCTGCGCGGCCGCCGTCAAGGCGGGAGGCGGCAGGCCGGTGGCGGCGCTCAGCGTGGTCGCGCCTCAGCCGTTGTTCGACGCGGATTCCAGCTTGCGCGAACGCATGCAGCAGGGCGTGGTGCAGGCGGCCCGTGACCTATCCCGCGTGGCGGGCGGTTGAGGCGGGCGCGCGGTAGTCCAGGCATTCCGACAATTGGGCCGCGGCGGCCACCACGCTGTCTATCAGCGCCTGGCGTTGCGGCTCGGGTATCCTGGCGTCGGGCACGGTAATGCTCAGGGCCGCCGCCACCAGGCCTTCCTGGTTGAAGACCGGCGCGGCGACGGTGGAGATATTGGATTCGAAAAAACCTTCGGCGATGACGTAGCCCCGTTCCCTGTCCGCCTTGAGCAACTGGTACAGCGCTTCGACGGTGGGCGGTGTATGGCGGCCGTAGGGCTGCAGCTGTTCTTCGGGATAGAGGGCGCGCAAGGCGTGCAGACTGTGGTGGCTGAGCAGGACCCTGCCCAGCACGGTGGCGTGGGCGGGCAGCCGGGTGCCGATGTGCACCGAGCTGGTAAAGATGGAGCCGGCAGCGGCTTTTTGTACGTAGACGACGTCGCGGACGTCGCGTATGACGAGGTTGGCCGAGTAATTGAGTTCGTCGCGCAGGCGTTCGAGTATGGGGCGTCCCAATTCGGTCAGCGTCTGCGAGGCCAGGTATTCGAAGCCCAGCTTGAGCACCGCGGTGCCCAACTGGTATTCGCGCCCGTTGTTGGCTTTTTCGACGAAGCCCAGCGATTCGAGCGTGACCAGCAGGCGAAACACGGTGGTGCGGGGCACGTCCAGGCGACGCGCGAGCTCGGGCGCGGTCAGCGTGGGGGTTCGTCGTGTGAATTCGGTCAGTATCCGCAGGCCTCTTTCGAGGCCGGGTACGGAATACTTGGAAGTGTCCTTGCTGCTCATGCCTGCGTTCCCTGTTGCCACGGCGCGCCGCATGGGCGGCGCCTAGGGCCTGTTAACGCTAACAGGCCTAGCCTGGATAATACTGGCCCGGATAATACTGCATCGCTTGCGCCACGTCACAGTCGAGGCGCCCGAAGGCGTCGATTTCGATCGTCAGGCCCGGAAAGGCCAGCGCGCCGACCTGGACCAGCGTCGAGCACGGATAGACCGGCCCGAAAAATTCGGCGCGCAGCCGCGAGACCGCTTCTTTGTTGGCGATGTCGGTAAGGTAGACCACCAGCTTGTAGACATTGCCGCGCGTGCCGCCCGCCGCCCGCATGGTGGCATCGATGCGCTCCAGGATGCGCCGGCCCTGCGCCTCGGTGGACAGGGCCTGCCCGGACTCGTCCACGGCGGGATGGGCGGTGACGCCCGACATCATGACTTCGTTGCCCAACACCAGGCAGTTGGACCAGGTGGCGTTGGGCGGTTCGGTCGCGTCGGGCACCACGACCCGCTTGACGGGCGTCCAGGTGTGCATGCTAGTTCTTGCCGCTGAGTTGTTCGATGGCAAGCTGGCGCAAGCTGCGGCGCAGGCGTGTCACGGCCACGTCGTGCTGGTACAGATGCTCGCGCTTGTTGGCGTCGGGCTCCATCACTTCGAGTATGACGCGGTCTTGTTCCACCACGTCCCAGTGGCGCGCTTCGAGACGGTTCTTGTACAGGAAGCGCCACGAGTCGCGCTGCCAGCCCGAGACCTTGCGGTTGCGCCAGAAGAACACGGCCGATTTGCCGTCTTGCATGGGCGTGGCGAAGGCCGCAATGCCGAAGCTTCCGCCGGGGCCGCCGCTCTTGGGATAAGGAATGTCCAGCCGCGCCCAATGGATGCCGGTGTCGGCGAACTCGGTCCAGTCGAAATTGACGTCGCGCTGCGCGGCTTTTTCAAAAGAGAAGCCGTGCTCGGTGTCGCGCAGCTCGAACTTGGCCGCGCGCGCGCCCGCCGCCATGCTGTGCGACTGTTTGTGCAGAAAGGTGCCGTGCATGGGGTCCATGACGTTGTCCAGCACGTAGCGATAGTCGACGTCCCACTCGAGGTAGCACAGGAATTTTTCGTATTCGTCCGAGGTGAGCTCTTCGGGCAGCACCAGCGGAGGCGGCTCATCGATGTTGGTGTACGAGTTGTACAGGAAGAGGGCACCGTGGGCTTCTTTGACGTGGAAGGCCAGCGTGGGGCGCGAGCCTTCGAGCTTGCAGCCCGGGCTGCCCGGAACTGCAATGACGGTGCCTTTGCAGTTCACCTCGACCCCGTGGTAGCCACAGGCGATGCGGTTGCCCAGGGGAATGCCGGCCGAAAGCGGGGCGCCGCGGTGGGGGCAATGGTCTTCGAGGGCGTAGGGTGTGCCGTCCGCGTCGCGCCAAAGCACGATCTTGTGGCCCAGGCGGCGCAGGGATACCGGAGTCTGCTGAACGAAGTGCGAGGGGCAGATGGCGTACCAGCGGTTCTGTATGCCGTTGGCGAGGACTTTTTCGACTTCGACGTCGGAGGGATTGGTCGTCATGGTGGCTTTCCTTGATGGTTCAGTCGGCGCCCAGACGCTTGAGTTCGGCGGCAAGCAGCTCGGCCGTCCACATCTGGGAGGTTTCTTGAGGCTGGGGACCGTGGTCGTTCAGGTAGGCGACCAGGCCTTCCAGTTCGACGATGTCCGCGGTGAAGGCGCGCTCCAGCGAATCGCCAAGCAGGTTCTCGTAGGCGGTGGGTTCCCGCTTGCGGGCTTGATGGGGTTGCAGATACAGCTGGGACATTTTTACTGACCTCCGTTTTTGACACGTTCTTTGATGCGTTCGCGCACGGGCACGAAATCGTAAGTAGGAAAGCATTCGGTGCTGAATACACCCCAGGCCGAACGCTCGAGCTCGACGTTGACGGCCGGGATGAGGTCGACCGGCACGCGCAGCGTGACGATCTGGCCGAAACCCATGGCGACCGTCCAGGACACCACTTCGACGCCCTGGGGCGGAAAGCGGTCCCACCACTGGCTGGCCTTGAGCTTGGATTGAATCATGTCCAGGTTGTTGGACTGATCGTGCTTAAGGAAGATCGTCAGTAAAGTGCTTGCATCGGACGACATGGGTTCTCCAGCCGGCTCTTATGAAATATGAAACGAAAAAGCACGGCGGCCCTGTCGCGACATGGGCAAGCCGTTTGTTCCATATATTAAACAACGTTTTATTGATTAAAAGTTTAGGTCTAGACCTGCACCGCTCACTATTAGTAGAAACCCTAGAATTTAGTAGCGTAAGTTCCTGAACCAAGGGATATCCCTAATACAACACACCTAAGCCAGGAATTAAAGTTTGTTTAATTCACAAAACGTCAGTTCATATATAAAACGTTTGGTGGGCTTTGTGCAAGGCGTCCGAGGGCGCCAGTGCACGATGCGGTGCAATCAGAGTCAAGGAGCCAGCCCCCTATGGTTGAGATCGAATTCAGAAACGTCGGCAAATCATTCGCCGATCCCAAGACCGGCCAGCTGCGCCCCGCAGTGTCCAATATATCGCTGTCCATCGCCAAGGGCGAGGTCGTGTCCATCATCGGCCCCTCGGGCTGTGGCAAGAGCACTTTGCTCAACATGGGTTCGGGGCTGTATGCCCCCACCTCGGGCGAGGTCTACGTTGCGGGCAAGCGTGTCACCAAGCCAGTGCGCGAAGTCGCCTTCATGCTGCAAAAAGACCTGCTCATGCAATGGCGCACCATCGAGGACAATGTCGCGCTGGGCCTGGAAATAGCCGGCGTGGCCAAAGCGGAACGGCTCAAGGTCGCCAACGAGCTGCTGCGCAAATGCCATCTCAAGGGCTACGAAAAGAACTACCCCCATCAATTGTCGGGCGGCATGCGCCAGCGCGCGGCCCTGGCCCGCACCCTGGCGGTGGACCCCCAGGTCATGCTGCTGGACGAACCGTTTTCGGCCCTGGACGCCCAGACCAAGATGATTCTTCAGCAGGACCTGGCGCAATCGCTGGCCGAGAACGGCAAGACGGCGCTGTTCATCACCCACGACCTGGTCGAGGCCATTGCCCTGTCGGACCGGCTGCTGGTCATGAGCGAGCGTCCGGGCACCATCATCGAAGAAATCATCGTCGATCTGCCGCTGCGGGACAACCCATTGCAGCGCCGCAAGCTTCCAGAGATCGGCCCCCTGCAGGGACGGCTGATGGATCTGCTGAAGATAGGCAAGGACGAAGACGCCGCGGTTCACTGATTTTCACATGCAAGTCCGAAGTAACGTCGTACCGGCTTACAAGCCTCATCACACCAGCAAATAAAAATCCCAGACTCAGGAGAACATAATGAAGAAACTACTCACCGCCGTCATGCTCGGAGCATGTGTCTCGATGGCCTCGGCCCCCGCGCTGTCGGCCGACAAGCTCGAGTCCATCACCTACCTGCTGCCGGCGCCCAAGAACCTGCCCGCATTCGCGCCCTGGCTCATCGCCCAGCAGCAAGGCTACTTCAAGGACGAAGGCCTTGACGTCACTTTCGTCTCGGGCAAGGGCGGCGTCGACGTGGCCAAGCAGGTCGGCGCGGGCAACGCCCCCATCGGCGGCGCCATCGGCGATACGCCCATCATCGTGCGCGCCAACGGCGTGCCGGTCAAGGCAGTCGCGCTCATGGGCGCGGGTTCGCTCACCCTGATCGCATCGCACGAGAACGCGCCCATCGACGAGCCCGAACAGCTCAAGGGCAAGACCATCACGGTCATGGCCTACACCGACACCACCTACTATTCGCTGCTGGGCACCATGCAGAAAGCCAAGCTCACGCGCAACGACGCCGAGATCCAGGCGGCGGGCCCCGCAGGTGTGTGGCAGTTGTTCGCCTCGAACAAGGCCGACGCCATGGCCGCCGTGCCCGACTGGGTCGCCACCGTGCGCCAGAACGGCGGCAAGGTGCATCTGATGGATCCCGCCAAGGGCTTCAACAGCATGGCTCAGGCCATGATCGCGTCGGACGACACCATCAAGAACAATCCCCAGCTCATCCAGCGCATCGTGCGCGCCACGGTCAAGGGCATGGAGTTGATCATGAAAGACCCCGAGACGGCGCTCAAAGCCTACATCGAAGCGGTTCCCGCGCACAAAGAGCGTGTCGACGAAATGCGCGAGGTCTTCCGTCTGTACAACAAATACGTGTACGCCAACCAGGCCGTGCCGGGCAAAATGGACCCCGAGCGCCTGGCGGCCGTCCAGGACTTCTACGTGGCCCAGGGCATTGTTGACAAGGCCGCGCCGGTCGAAGAGCTGTACACGAATCAATTCATCGAGGCTTCACAATGAGTTTGGATTCGACCACGGTAGCAGTCAGTGCGTCGGCGGGGGCTTCGGCCCCGGCCGACGAAACCAGGAACAACGTATCGCCGGCGCGCAGCGGAGGGCTCAAATTGTCTAAACGTCACGCAGTTACCCTCGGGGGCAGCATCGCCGTGCTGATCGTTTTCCTGGCCGCCTGGCAGTGGCTGCCGGGCTGGCTGGGCATGCCCGAGTTCGTCTTGCCCAAGTTCACGACCGTCATGCAGGAATCCGTCCGCATGTGGCATACGGGCAATTTCCTCGAGCATTTCGGCTACACCGCGCTCGAAGTGGTGCTGGGCTTCATCCTCGGCGCGCTGCTGGGCCTGTTCGTCGGTGTCGTGCTGGGCCTTTCGCCCACTACCGAGTCGGTGCTTTCCCCCTACATTCTGGCCTTGCAGATCGCGCCCAAGGTGGCCTTCGCGCCTCTGTTCGTGATGTGGCTGGGCTATACCATCTACCCCAAGATACTGGTTGCGCTGCTCATCGTGTTCTTCCCGATCATGGTCAACGTGCTGTCGGCCATCCGCACGGTCGATCCCGACATGGTCAACCTGGTGCGCACGCTCAATGCCAGCCGCTGGCAGATCTTCCGCCTGGTCGAGTTCCCGTCCTCGCTGCCGGCCCTGTTTTCGGGCCTGCGCATCGGCGCTACGCTGGCGGTCATCGGCGTGACGGTGGGCGAACTGGTCGGCGGCAACAAGGGCTTGGGCTTCCTGCTGGTCGACGCCGAAGGGCAGGGCAATACCGCTGGAGTGTTCGTGGCCATCATGGGCCTGACCGTCATCGGCATCGTGGCTTATGCGGCCGTGGTGTGGGTCGAGCGCCGCTGCCTGCACTACATCCCCAAAGCCACCGTGACCACGGCTTGAGGGCGAGGCGAGCATGAGTGATTCAAACAGCCGCAAGCAAGCCGCCCTGCTCGAAGGACGCAAAGTGCTGGTCACGGGCGCGGCCCGAGGCCTGGGCCTGGAGTTCGCCCGCAGCATCGTCCGGAACGGCGGAGCGGTCGTGCTGGCCGACATCCTGGCCGAGCAGGCCGAGGAAGCGGCGCGCGCTTTGCGCGACGAAGGCCATCAGGCCCATGCCGTCGCGCTCGACCTGAACGACCCCGCCTCCATCGAACAGTGCGCGGCCTTCGCCGTTCAGGCGCTGGGCGGGCTGGACGGCCTGGTCAACAATGCCGGCATGACGCATTCGGGGGGCAAGAACCTCGAACAGATCGAGCTCGACGTATGGGACGAAGTCATGCGCATCAATGTGCGCGGCACCTGGCTGATGTCGCGCGCCTGCCTGGCGTCGCTGCGGGCGTCGGGGCAGGGCAGCATCGTGCATCTGGCTTCCGACACCCCCATGTGGGGCGCGCCCAACCTGCTGGCCTATGTCGCCAGCAAGGGGGCCATCATGTCGATGACCCGGTCCATGGCGCGCGAGCTCGGCGGCGACGGCATTACCGTCAACGCGGTCGCCCCGGGCCTGACCCTGGTCGAGGCGACCGAATACGTGCCCCGCGAACGGCACGATCTTTACGAAAACCAGCGCGCGATCCGGCGCGCCCAGGTGCCCGACGACGTCAGCGGCGCCGTCACGTTTCTGTTGTCCGGCCTGTCGCGTTTTGTGACGGGCCAGGTGTTGGCCGTCAACGGCGGCTTTGTGATGCATTGATATAAAGGTGATAGCTATGAGCGAACAGGTAGTGGCTGAACAACAACGCAGCTGGGACCAGCCCGAGGGCGCCAGTTTTGAAGAGTGGATGAACACCCGCATCGCCCGGTTCTCCACCCGCAAGTACGATTGGGACGCCCTGAAGTTCCAGGCCGACTTCGATCCCAAGTACCGCCGCGCGCAAATGCGCTATGTCGGTACCGGCGGCACGGGCGTGGCCAGCGACGTCAACACGGTTCCGTCCGAGAACTTCACCTTCTCGACCATGGTGATCCCCGCCGGCCACGAAGGTCCGTCGCACATCCACCACGACGTCGAGGAAGTCTTCTTCGTCATTCGCGGCAAGCTCAAGCTCGTCCTCGAGAAGGACGGCGAGCGCTACGAAACCATTCTGACCGATCGCGACCTGGTTTCGGTGCCTCCCGGCGTCTACCGCGAAGAGATCAACATCGGCGACGAAGACGCGTTGATGTGTGTGATGCTGGGCGCCAAGAAGCCGCAGATCCCCAACTATCCGCCCGAGCACCCGCTTTCCAAGATCAAGCGCTAAAGAAATGGCCAGCGGCACTGCGCAATCCCTCGCGTCGGGCGTGCCGCCCGCCGCTTCCGGCTTTGCCGAGAACACCGTCCGCGTCAAGGACGGTGTTCTGGGTTATCGGGAGACCGGTTCGGGGCGTCATACCATCGTGCTTCTGCACGGCATCAGTTCGGGCTCGGCTTCGTGGTCCGAATGCGCCGCCGTGCTGGGCCAGCGCGCGCGCGTGATCGCCTGGGATGCGCCGGGCTACGGCGCCTCGACGCCGCTGCCGCATGCCGCACCCGCGGCGCCGCATTACGCGGCGCGCATCGACGATCTGCTCGAGGCGCTGGGGGTGGAGCAATGCCTGCTGGTGGGGCACTCGTTGGGGGCCCTGATGGCAGCCGCTTACAGCGGCCTGCCGCATCGTCGGGCCGACAGGTTCGTGCTGATGAGCCCGGCCCTGGGCTATGGCGCCCGCGGCGAACAGGCCCGGCAAGTGCGCGACAAGCGCCTGGCGGCCCTGCGAGACCTGGGCATAGAAGGAATGGCGCGCAATCTCCCCGATCGCCTGCTTACCGGCCGGGCCGGCGAAGCCGCCCGCGAAACAGTGCGCGGCAACGCCTTGCGTCTGCGGCCGGAAGGCTATGCGCAGGCGGTCGAGCTGTTGTGCGGCGACGATATCGACCGCTACACACCGCCCGTGGAGGCAACCCGGGTCTATTGCGGCGAGCACGACGTGGTCACCACGCCGGAGCAATCCCGCGAATACGCGCAGCGGCATGGCTTTCCCTTCGCGCTCATCGCCGGCGCGGGGCACGCCTGCTATGTCGAGCAGCCCGAGGCCGTGGCCGCTTGCATATCGGAGGCACTGGCGGAACCAGCAGCGCCGGGAAGAACAAAGACATGAGTGAAGTACTGAAGATGGGGGCGACGGACAAATACATCGTGCCGGGTCTGGAGCGCGGTCTTCGCATACTGGGTGAATTCAGCCGCAAGGACTCCGTGCTTTCCGCGCCCGAGCTGGCGCGCCGCCTGGACATTCCGCGTTCGACGGTCTTCAGGCTGCTGTCCACGCTCGAGGCGCTGGGCTTCGTCGAGCGCGACGCGGGCGGCCGCGACTATAGCCTGGGCCTGGCGGTATTGCGGCTGGGCTTCGAATGCCTGGCATCCAAAGAGCTCACCGAGCTGGGCCGGCCCATACTCGACCGCCTGCGCGACAAAGTGGGCTATTCGTGCAATCTGGTGGTGCGCGACGGCCGTTCCATTGTCTACGTGGGCCGCTCGGCCGTCCCGTCGCCGTTCGCCAACATGGTTTATGTGGGCACGCGCCTGCCGGCGCACTCGACGCTTTTTGGCCGCGTGCTGCTGCGCGATCTCAGCTACAGCCAGTTGCACGACCTGTATCCGGAAGAACGGCTGCATCAGGCCACCGACAAGACTCCGGCGACGGTGGCCGAGCTGTTCAAGCTGATTCAATCCGACAAAGAACGCGATTATGTCTTCGAGCCGGGCTACTACGAAGAGTCCATCGCGACGCTGGCGGTGCCCGTGTACGGCCGGGGCGGCGCGGTCATAAGCGCCATCGGCGTCACCCTGCCCAGTGCGCACATCGAGAAGCTGGACCTGAAAGAATTATCGGCTGCCGCCTGCGACGCGGCGGTCGAGTTGTCGCAGTTGCTGGACCATATCGTTCCCGGCACGGACATATCGGCAACTCAGAACGAGAGGAAACAATGATAGACCTTCAAGGAAAAGTGGCGGTCGTCACGGGCGGTTCATCGGGCATAGGCCTGGCGACCGTCAGGCTGCTGCTTGAGTCGGGTGCGGACGTCGCCTTGTGCGGACGCGACCGGCTGCGTCTGGACGAAGTCGCCGCCGAGCTCGTGCAGGCCTTCCCGTCGCGGCGCATCCTGGCGCGCACCTGCGATGTGCTGCAGCCCGGACAGGTGGCGCATTTCGCCCAGACGGTGCAGAGCGAGCTGGGCGACGCCACCATACTGATCAACAATGCGGGGCAGGGCCGCGTGTCCACCTTCGCGGATACCGACGACGCGAGCTGGGAGAACGAACTCAAGCTCAAGTTCTTTTCGGTCATCCATCCCACCCGCGCCTTTCTGCCCCAGCTCGAGCAGAGCGAGGACGCGGCCATCGTCTGCGTCAATTCGCTGCTGGCCGCCCAACCCGAGCCCCACATGGTCGCCACCTCGGCGGCCCGGGCCGGCGTCATGAACCTGGTGCGCTCGATGGCCACCGAATTCAGCTCCAAGGGCATACGCGTCAACGGCATCTTGCTGGGGTTGGTCGATTCGGGCCAATGGCGCCGGCGCTACGAACAGCGCGAGGACGCCTCCCAGACCTGGGAAGACTGGTCCGGTTCGCTCGCCAAGCGCAAGAACATTCAACTCGGCCGGCTCGGCCGGCCCGAAGAAGCCGCCCGCGCCATAGTTTTTCTGGCCACTCCGCTGTCGTCCTACACGACCGGAAGCCACATCGATGTTTCCGGAGGAGTATCCCGTCATGCCTAAGCACAACACTGAAGTTACGGTAGGGGCGGCGATAGCCGCCTTCCTGGAGGAATGCGGCGTCAAAACGGCGTTCGGCGTCATCTCCATCCACAACATGCCCATTCTGGACGCTTTCGGCGAACGCGGCGTGATCCGCTTCATTCCCGCGCGCGGCGAGGCGGGCGGCACCAATATGGCCGACGCCTATGCGCGCAGCACGGGCGAACTGGGCGTCTGCCTGACCAGCACCGGCACGGCGGCCGGCAATGCGGCGGGCGCCATGGTCGAAGCCTGGACGGCCGGCACGCCCATGCTCCATATCACGGGCCAGATCGAAACCGAATACCTGGATCGCGGCTTTTCCTACATCCACGAAGCGCCCGACCAGCTGAGCATGCTGCAAGCGATATCCAAGGCGGCCTTCCGGGTGCGCGACGCCCGGACCGCTCTGGCCACCGTCAAGCAGGCCGTGCAGGCTGCGCTGACCGCGCCCACCGGCCCCGTCAGCATCGAAATTCCCATCGACATCCAGCAGGCATTGATCCCCATGCCGGAGAACCTCAAGCCGCTGCAGGTTCCGGTATTCCAGCCCAGCGCTCAGGCTCTGGACCGTCTGGCGGACAAGCTGGCCTCGGCGCGCCGTCCCATGCTGTGGCTGGGCGGCGGTGCGCGGGGCGCCGGCGCGGCCGTCGAGCGCTTGTTGAAACTGGGCTTCGGCGTCGTCACCAGCACGCAGGGGCGCGGCATCGTGGCCGAGACCCATCCGCAGACGCTGGGCGCCTTCAACCTGCACAAGCCCGTCGAGGCCTTCTATCAAACCTGCGACGCCATGCTGGTGGTGGGCTCGCGCCTGCGCGGCAACGAGACCCTCAAGTACCAGCTCAAGCTGCCGCGTCCACTGTATCGCGCCGACGTCGACCCGCAGGCCGAAGGCCGCTGCTACGATAGCGATGATTTCGTGCAGGGCGACGCCGCGCTCGTGCTGCAAGGGCTGGCAGACCGGCTGGAAGGCCGCCTGAGAACCGATCCCGCCTTCCTGGACGATCTCGCGGCGGCCCGCAAGACGGCCGTTGCCGGCCTGGTCGACGGCCTGGGTCCCTATGCCAAGCTGGTCGAGTCGCTGCAACAAGCCGCCGGCGAGAACTTCAACTGGGTGCGCGACGTCACCGTCTCCAACAGCACCTGGGGCAACCGTTATCTGTATCTGTTCGATCCCAAGGCAGGCGTGCACGCGCTGGGCGGCGGCATCGGCCAGGGCCTGGCCATGGGCATCGGCGCCGCCATCGGCGCCGCCCAGACCGGTTCGGGCAAAAAGACCTACACCCTGGCCGGCGACGGCGGTTTCATCCTCAACCTGGGCGAATTGGCCACTGCGGTGCAGGAAAACGCCGACATGGTCATCGTCCTGATGAACGACAAGGGCTACGGCGTCATCAAGAACATCCAGGACGCCCAGTACGGCGGGCGCCGCCACTACGTCGACCTGCATACGCCCGACTACGCGGCGCTGTCGGCCTCTCTCGGCCTGCGGCACATCCGCGTCAGCGACCTGGCGCAGATGGGCGAGGCCCTGAAGCAGGCCACAGCGCAGCGCGGCCCCTTCATGGTCGAGATCGACATGCTGTCCATCGGCAAGTTCAAGACGGCCTTCGCCGGCCCCCCGGTCAGCGAACCCGAGCCCGTCGCGGCGGGGTCGTGATGCCGGGCACGCTCAAGCGAGTCGCGATGGTGGGCTTCGGCGCCATCAGCCAAGCGGTGCTCGACCTCACCAAGCACGACGAAGGGCTGTACATCAGCCAGCTCATCGTCAGTCCCGGCAAAGAGGATACCGTGCGCGGACAATTGAACGGCCTCGGCCTGAAGCAGTTGCCCCAGGTATCGTCCGGACTGCTCCTGGGCGCCGAAAGGCCCGACGTGCTGGTCGAGTGCGCCGGGCATGGCGCGTTGACGGCGCACGTGCTGCCCGCCTTGCGCCAGGGCGTGCCCTGCCTGGTGGTGTCGATCGGCGCTTTGTCGGCGCCGGGCATGGCCGAAGAGCTCGAGCAGGCGGCCCGCGAAGGCGGCACCCAGGTCCACCTGCTTTCGGGCGCCATCGGCGGCATCGACGCGCTCGCGGCTGCCCGCATGGCCGGCCTGGATGCGGTCACTTATGTCGGCCGCAAGCCGCCGCTGGGCTGGCTGGGTTCGCCGGCCGAAGAAAAGCTCGATTTGCGCAACCTCAAGGAGAAAGCGCTGTTCTTCGAGGGTTCGGCTCGCGAGGCGGCGCGGTTGTTTCCCAAGAACGCCAATGTGGCGGCGACGCTGGCGCTGGCTGGCGTGGGCCTGGACCGTACGCGGGTCGAACTCTATGCCGACCCGGCGGTGGATCAAAACATTCATTACTACGAAGCCCAAGGGGCGTTCGGCAACATGGCCGTGACCATGCAGGGCAAGCCGCTGGCCAGCAACCCCAAGACTTCGGCGCTGACGGTGTACAGCGTGGTGCGCGCCTTGCGCAACCTCGTGTCGCCGCTGGCGGTCTAAAGACTATGCTTGCCGCGTGAGGCGCGGGCGACCCAGGGCGGGGCCCGCATCGGCGGCGAAAGGAAACTCATGAGCAACACAGACATTCTGGACATCTGCATCGCCGGCCAATGGCGTCGCGGCGGCGGTGCGCAATACGACACCCGCTATCCCGCCACCGGAGAAGTGGTGGGTACCCTGAATGCCGCCAGCCCCGAGGATGTCGAAGAGGCGATCCAGGGCGCCCAGAAGGCCTTCGAAAAAAGCGGTTGGGCGCAGCGCAAGCCGCACGAGCGTGCCGCCGTGCTGTACCGCATCGCCCAACTGATCCGCGAAGACGCCGAGCGCCTGGCCCAGCTGCAGCGCCTGGACAACGGCAAGCCCATTTCCGAGACGCGCGCCCTGGTGGCCAGCGCAGCCGGCACCTTCCAGTTCTTCGCCTCGGCCTGCGAAACGCTCGAAGAGGCCATCACGCCCGCGCGCGGCGACTACCTCACCATGAGCTTGTACGAGCCCATGGGCGTGGTGGCCGCCATCACGCCCTGGAATTCGCCCGTGGCCAGCGAGGCGCAAAAAATGGCGCCGGCCCTGGCGGCCGGCAACGCCGTGGTGGTCAAGCCGGCTGAGATCACGCCCCTGCTGGCGCTCGAACTCGCGCGCATCTGCGACCGGGCGGGCCTGCCCAAGGGCCTGGTCAGCGTATTGCCCGGCAAGGGTTCGGTCATCGGCGACCTCATTACGCGCCACCCGCTGGTGCGGCGCGTGTCCTTTACCGGCGGCACTTCGGTGGGCCGGCATATCGCGGGCATCGCGGCTGAAAAATTCATGTCCGTGGCGCTTGAGCTGGGCGGCAAATCGCCCACCATCGTGCTCGAGGACGCCGACCTGGACCATGCCGTCAACGGCGTGCTGTACGGCATCTTCAGTTCCAGCGGCGAATCCTGCATTGCCGGTTCACGCCTGTTCGTCGCCAGGCCCCTGTACGAGACTTTCATGCAGCGCCTGGCCGAAGGCGCGCAGCGCCTGCGCGTCGGCGACCCGGCCGATGAAAGCACGCAGATGGGCCCGCTGATCAGCGACAGCCATCGCGCATCGATTGAACGTTATGTGGAAATCGGTGTCAAAGAGGGTGGACGCATACGCACGGGCGGGGAGCGTCCGCAAGGCGATCTTTACGATAAGGGGTGTTTCTACCGGCCCACCATCATCGAGGGCCTGAAAAACACCGACACCATCTGCCAGGAAGAAATCTTCGGCCCGGTGCTGGTGGCCATGCCTTTCGACGACGTGGACGACCTCATCGCCCAGGCCAACGACAGCGTCTACGCCCTGGCGGCCGGCATCTGGACCCGCGACTACAAGGCCGCGTGGCGCCTAGCCAAGGCCCTCAAGGCGGGCAATGTATGGATCAACACCTACAAGCAGTTTTCCATCTCCACGCCTTTCGGCGGCTGGCGCGACAGCGGCCTGGGCCGCGAAAAGGGTCGGGACGGCATACTGCAGTACATGGAACAAAAGAGCGTCTACTGGGGTCTGAACGACCAGCCCCTGCCGTGGGCCAACTAAGGAGCAGTCAATGGATGTAATGGGTATCGACGAAATCACCTACGGGGCCGACGATTTCGACACATGCAAGCGGTTTTTCGCCGACTGGGGGCTCGAACTCGTCTCCGAGCAGCCGGCCAAGCTCGTCTTCTCGACGCTCAACGGCTGTCTTGTCAATGTGGTCAAGACCGATGCTCCGGGCTATCCGGCTCCGATCGAGGTCGGGCCCACCTTGCGCGAAGTGGTGTGGGGCGTGGCGGATGCCGAGGTGCTGCAGCGCATCGCCCAGCGCCTGGCCGATGAAAAAGGCTTCCAGAATTCCGGCGAGCGCGTGTCGTGCATCGATCCGGGCGGCATGCTGCTCGGCTTCCAGGTCAGCCGCAAGAAAGAGATCGCCATCGATTGCGGCCAGATGAACACCTGGAACGAAAAGCCGCGCAGGAACGCGCGCAGCCCCATCTACGAAAGAGCCCATCCCATCGAGGTGGGCCATGTGGTGTTCTTCGTGAACAATCTGCAAGAGATGGAAGACTTCTACGTGCAGAAACTGGGCTTCGCGCCTTCCGACCGCTATCCCGGCCGCGGCGTGTTCCTGCGCTGCGACGAAGACGGCGGCCATCACGATCTCTTCCTGCTGCAGACTCCTGACAAGAAAGTGGGCCTGAATCACGTGGCCTTCGCCGTGCGCGACATCCACGAAGTATTCGGCGGCGGCCTGCACATCGACCGCTGCGGCTGGAAGACCCAGCTGGGCCCCGGCCGGCATCCGATTTCATCCGCCTATTTTTGGTATTTCCAGAACCCGGCGGGCGGCCTCATCGAGTACTACGCCGACGAAGACCAGCTCGACAAGGACTGGGTGCCGCGCGAGTTCGAACCCGGCCCGACCCGCTTCGCCGAGTGGGCGGTGGACGGTGGCCTGGACGGCACGACCCGCCGCCAGAAGAACGCCGACGGCCCCGACGGCAAGTTCCTGACCGACCGGAAGTAGGGCGGCTCTGTCGGGGCCGCGCCCCGGCCGGCACGCTGTCTGTGCCGGCTGTTCGCGTAGAGGTTCGCGTGGGTGGTCTCACTGAAAGGCTGCAACTTTTCGAGGTTGCAGCCTTTTTCTTGGGTGCGATCAGACGAAAAAAACGGGCAAGCCCGAAGAGCAAGCCCGAAAAGTCAAATCAAATCAAATCTACGGATACTACAGGTACTGCAAATCTGCCGGTTTGCCGGTTGAAGGGCTACGAATAGCACTTCAACCGGCTTGCGGCATTACTTCAATACTGCTTAGAAGCTGTGACGCAGACCGATCATGACAGCGGTCTGGTTGCCACCGGCCTCAGGTGCGGGCGAGGGAGCGGTGCCGCCAGCTGCCGACAGAGCCGACAGACCCTTGTTCTTCATGTAGGCAGCCGAAGCGTAGGCAGCGGTGCGCTTGGAGAACGAGTAGGTGGCGCGGGCAACGTAGTACCAGGCCTTGGAGCTTTCCTCGGCAT
>Ga0180220_1001465_pt1 | contig 17366 bp, 11 predicted proteins | sample eDN5th37CBELigBY_FD_151335 | JGI IMG/M metagenome (GOLD analysis project Ga0180220, IMG submission 151335) | Enriched backyard soil microbial communities from Emeryville, California, USA - eDNA 5th pass 37_C BE-Lig BY (version 2) (version 2) | ecosystem: Environmental > Terrestrial > Soil >...
CTTCACGGGCCTGAAGGCGTCCGTGCAGGGTGGCATGACCACCTACGGCGACAACCAGAAGCGCAAGTTCACGCTCACGGGCGGCACCGAATTCGGCGGCGGCCGCGGCCATTTCCTGTTCAGCGGCTCGATCGAGCGCGAAGACCCCATCATTCACAACACGCGTGACTGGAACCTCCGGGGCTGGCAGGCGGTGCTCAACCCGGAATACGACCCGGTGACGAACAGCGGCGTGCCGCAGCGCCTCGTCCTCAATGAGATCTCGACTGCCAACGGCCTCATCGGCGGCGTCATCACCTCGGGACCGCTGCGCGGGACGGCTTTCGGTGAGGGCGGCGACCCGTACCGCCTGGTCTACGGCCGTCTCGTGAGTGACGGTCAGTTCATGCAGGGTGGGCCCATGTGGCGGCAGGCCGACATCCGCGGCAAGCATGGCAGTGCGCCGCTGGCTTCGGAGATCGACGGCGTGGGAGGACTCATCAACACGTCGTGGCAGCTCACGGACGATACGAAGGTGTCGCTGCTGGTATCGCGCAACAACAGCAAGACGCGCAACTGGGCGTTCTCGCTCGAGGACTACGGCAGCATCACCCTCCAGTCAGGCAATCCGTTCATCCCGGCATCCGTGCAGGCCGCCATGGATGCGAACAATCTCACGACCATCAATCTGGGCACGATGCACCCGGACCTGGACATCGCGAAGGCTACGGGCGATCGCACGGTCACTCGCGCCGTGCTGAGCCTGGATGGCAGGTTCGGCGACGGCTGGCGCTGGAACGCCTACTACCAGTACGGCGAGTCGAAGCAGGCCTACAGCTCGCCCGGGATGTGGAACACCGCCTTCCTCGCGAAGGCATACGACGCCGTCATCGACCCGGCGACCGGGGGAGTCGTCTGTCGCGTGACGCTCACCGATCCGACGGACCCGTGCGTGCCGTACAACCCGATGGGCATCGGCGTGAACAATCAGGCGGCGGTGAACTACGTTCAGGGCAACGGCATCATCCAGTCGCGCCTGAACTATCTCACGCAGAACGTGGCGTCCGCCAGCATCGACGGAACACCGTTTTCGCTGTGGGCCGGCGAGGTTTCGGTCGCCGCGGGTGCCGAGTGGCGCAGAGAGTGGATGGGCAAGAGCTCGGTCGACGAATACTCCCTGCTGGGCCAGTGGTGGGCCGGCAACAGCCGCCCCAGCAAGGGTTCCTTCGAAGTGAAGGAAGCGTTCCTCGAAACCGTCATCCCGCTCGCCAAGGACATGGCGTTCGTCCGGTCGGCGGACCTGCAGGCCGCGGTACGCCTGGAGGACTACAGCACCGCAGGCTCCGTGACGGCGTGGAAGGTCGGCACGACCTGGGCACCCGTCGATAGCGTGAAGCTCCGCGGTTCGCTGTCACGCGACATCCGCGCGCCGAACCTCATCGAACTGTACAGCTCGGGTACCGCCAGCGCCCCGTACGTCCTGGATCCCTGGCAGCCGAACATCCCCTCGCCCGGCTACGGCATCAGCGTGCTGAACGTGGGTAATCCCGCCCTGAAGCCGGAGAAGGCCGACTCCTGGAGTGCCGGCGTGGTGTTCCAGCCCGCCTTCCTGCCGGGCTTCGGCGCCTCGATCGACTACTGGGACACGGACATGACGGATGCGATCGGCACGGCCCTGACCGAGCAGCAGATCGTCGACAATTGCTTCGCCGGACAGAACGACTTCTGTTCGCTGATCGATTACGCGGCCGGGCCAGGCAGCCGCATCCTCACGGTGCGTCGTTCGCCGGTGAACAATGCCAACGCCCGCTACCGCGGTGTCGATCTCGAGGCCAGCTACCGTTTCGGAGTTGGTTTCGTGCCGGGCAGCTTTTCGCTGCGCTTCCTGGCCACGAACTACCTCCAGAACTCGACCGTGAACAACGGCGTCGAGACCGATGTCGCCGGCCAGAACAGCACGACAGGCGGCGGTACCGCGGGCACGGTGCCGGATTGGCGTTACACGGCGTCGCTCGGCTGGGCAATGGACTCCTGGCAGGCCAGTGTGACGATGCGCGGCGTCAGCAGCGGCACCCTCAACAACTACTTCATCGAGTGCACGACGGGCTGCCCGGTGTCGAATCCACGCAATGTCACCATCAACGACAATCATGTCGCCGGTGCCATCTACTTCGATACGTCGATCTCGCGTGACATCTTCTTCGGTGACAGTTCGAAAGCGAACGTGTTCCTGAACGTGCGTAACCTGCTCGACCGGGATCCGGCGGTCGCGGCGGCCTACGGCAGCTTCGCCGACACGCTGCCCGCCGCCAATGCGAACCTGTACGACGTGCTGGGTCGTGTGTTCAGCGCCGGCATGCGGGTCGAGTTCTGAGCTCGCGATGACGCGGGACCGTCGCGGTCCCGCGTCATCGCCGACGATCAGCCGGGGAGCGGCTGGCGCGGCTTCCTGGAGCGAGTGACATGTCGGGGCGTGTTGAGTTGTCGCCAGGTGATGCTTTGCGTCGGTCCGCCGGCCCCTCAGGGCCTGGCGGCGTCCATGGCCTTTCCTTGCCGGCCGGTACCTTCACCTGTCGTTCCGACTCGCAGGCCCTGCATTCCCGCCCGGCGCACTCGCCCGACCCTCGATCGTTGCGCGGCGTTGATCACTTAAGTGGCGCTAAACCGAGATGAACTGGGCCTCATTGATCCGTATCCGGCAGGCATCTAGCCTTCGAGGATCGCGTGCCCTGCCCATTTGACGGGGGGATGAGTCAAGTGTTGCAACGAGTACGAAACCTGATCGGAAGGCAGAGTCGCGCGGCGCGAGTATCGTTCTGGTGCGCGAGCGGGGCGGTGGCGGGCATCGCTGTTGCAGTAGCAATCGGTCTGGTCGGGTTTCGGCAGGAGCCGGAGTCCAAAGGCACACCGGCAAGCATGCGCCTGCTCACCCAGCAGCAGTATATGAACATGCTGGCCTACGTATTCGGCCCGGACGTGCAGCCGATGACGCGATTTGCCGCTCTGCCGCGTGTCGCGGGGCTGCTCGCCAGCGGGGCGTCGAGGGCTGGTCTTACGGATGCCCAACTGGAGGTGTACCAGAAGACGGCCTCCAAGGTGGCCGAGCAGGTCATAAGCGAGGACAGTCGCAAGTATCTGGTCCCCTGCGTGCCGGCCGAACCCGCCGCAGCCGACGCAGAATGCGCCCGCACCTTCATCTCACGGGTCGGACCCCTGCTGTATCGGCGAGCCTTGCCGCCCGAGTACGTCGACGTGCTGGTCGAGGAAGCGAACAAGGCGGCCAACTCGCTGAAGGATTTCTACCAGGGCCTGGGCGTGGTGATCGAAGGCATGCTGCTCAGTCCCAGCGTGTTGCTGGTGACGGAGACGATGGAGCCGGATCCGGACCATCCGGGAGCGCAACGTCTCGACGCCTGGTCGCTGGCGACCCGACTCAGTCTCTTCCTGTGGAATGCCCCACCGGATGCCGACCTGCTCGAGGCTGCCGGCAACGGCGAGCTGCACACGCGCAGGGGTCTTGCGAAGCAGGTCGACCGCATGCTGGCGAGCCCACGGCTCGAAGGCGGGGTGCGCGCGCTGTTCGACGACATGTTCGAGTTCGAGAACTTCGCCACCTTGAGCAAGGACGGACAGGTCTACCCGAACTTCACCGGCGAGACTGCGGTCGACGCGCGCGAGCAGACCTTGCGAACGATCGTCGATCACCTGGTCGTGCGCCACGAGGACTATCGTGACCTGTTCACGACGCGGCAGACGTTCATGTCGCCGTCGCTGGCGCCGATCTACAAGGTCGCCGTGCGCAGCCCAGGCTGGTCGCCGTATGAGTTTCCCCCCGATAGCCCGTACGCGGGCCTGCTGACCCAAGTCAGCTTCCAGGCGCTGCACTCGCACCCCGGCCGCAGTTCGGCCACGCTGCGCGGCAAGGCGTTGCGCGAGATCATGCTGTGCCAGGTCGTACCTCGGCCGCCGCCGGACGTCGACTTCTCGGCGGTGGAGAATCCCGACGGGACCCTGAAGACGGCGCGCGAGAGAGTGGGCTTCCATCTCCAGAATCCGTCCTGCGCGGGCTGCCATCTCATCACCGATCCGACGGGTCTGGCGATGGAATCGTTCGACGGCGCAGGCCAGTTCCGTCGCGAGGAAGGCGGCGTCGACATCGATACCTCGGGCAACCTGGACGGCGTCGAGTTCGATGACGTGGTCGGACTCGGCGAGGCGCTGCGGGACAATCCGCAGGTGCCCCGATGCCTCGTGCGCCGCGCATTCGCTTATGCCACGGGCACTTCCAGCGACAGCAACAACCGCGATCTGCTCGAATTCCTGGCGCAGGAGTTCGCCTCCAGCGGCTATGTGCTTCCCGATCTCCTGCGCGAGATCGCGTTGAGCAGTGCGTTTCGCACGGTGTACGAACTCGAGGTGCGCCCGACTGCTCCGCTGCCCGATCAGCAGTCTGCGCAGGAACCGGCATCAGCCGCAGAGCTGACCGCTTCCGTGGCTCCCTAATCCGATGGCTCGCGAGGAGAAGCCGATCATGAACATCCGGAAAATGAGTCGTCGCCGCGTCCTGCGCGGCGTGCTGAACGGCGGTGTCGTCGCCGTGGCCCTCCCGGTGCTCGACTGCTTCCTCAATGAGAACGGCAACGCATATGCGTCCGGCGCACCGCTGCCGGTGCGATTCGGCACCTGGTTCTGGGGGCTGGGTGGAAACAACAACATTCTCATTCCCAGCAAGACGGGTCCGGGCTACGAGATTCCGGAGCAGCTCGCGCCGGTCGCGCGGGTACGCCAGCACATCAATCTGATCTCCAACCTCACCGCCTTCCGTGACGGTGAACCGAACCTGTGCCACTACTCCGGCTGGATCATCGGTCGATCCGGCAAGGCGCCGAAGTCCAGCGCGGACCGTCCGACCGAAACGCTGGACATCACGATCGCCAATCAGATCGGTCGCGCCACGCGTTTCCGCACACTGACGGCCTCCGCGACCGGAGATTTCCGCAACACGGTGAGCTACGAGAACGAGAATTCACCGAATCCACCCGAGATCTCCCCGGTCGAGTTCTACGCGCGTCTCTACGGACCCGACTTCCAGGATCCCAATTCGCCGGACTTCACGCCCAACCCGCGCACCATGGCGCGTCGCAGTGTGCTGTCGGCGGTGATGGGTGAGATCAAGACTCTCGAGAAAGCGGTCGGCGCCGCGGACCGGCAGCGTCTCGAACAGTACTTCACCGGCCTGCGTCACCTGGAGAGACAATTCGACCAGCAGCTCACCAAGCCGGAGCCGATCGCCGCCTGTCACGCACCGTCGGCGGTCACCAGCGATCCTCAGATGGGCGTCGACGTCGAAATGGTGCAGACCCGCCATCGTCTGCTCACAGACCTGATGGTGATGGCGGTCGCCTGCGACCAGACGCGCGTGTTCAACATGGCCTATTCGAACGCCCAGGCGAACACGGTCAGGGAGGGTTACGAGAAGCCCCACCACACGACGACGCACGAGGAGCCGATCGACGCCAAGCTCGGCTATCAGCCGAACCACGCCTACTTCGCCTCGCGAGCCATCGAGGAGTGGGCCTATTTCGTCGAGGCGTTCAGCAAGATCCGCGAGGGTAGCGGAACGCTGCTCGACAACATGCTGATCTACGCGAATACCGACCACGGCGACGCCCGCATCCATTCGCTGGACCAGTTGATCGCGTTCACGGCGGGACGTGCCGGCGGCCGGGTGAAGACCGGTCTGCACGTGGACGCGGGGGGCGGTGGCGTGACGCGCGTGGGCTACACCGCGCTACGCGTGATGGGTCTGGATCTCCCGGCCTGGGGAGTGAAGAGCAACATGACCTCCAATCATCTGAGCGAGATCATTGCGTGAAGCCTGCTCAACTCTCCAGATGTCTGCTGCTGTGCCTGGCGGGGCTCCCTCTGTCGGGGATGGCCGATGCCGTCGTGCTTTGGCCCGAGCGTCCATCGACGGCCAAAGAGCAGTTCGAGCCGGTGCCGATGCCGCCGGGCTTCCAGATCGTCGTGACCGAGCAGGAAGGGCCCGTGTTCGCCGATTCCCGCGGTCACACGCTGTACCAATGGCCGGTACGGCAGCTGCGCAACGGTCCCGTGGGCGAGCGCAAAGGTCAACCCAGCTGCGACAAGACCATCTATACCGTCAACTCCGGGCTGATGAGCCCGTATCCAGGCGGGTTCGAGCTGCCGGAACTGGCGACGCGGCGTAGTTGCCTCGACCTGTGGCCCCCTGTCGTGGCGGAGCCGGGCGCCGAGCCCGTCGGCAAATGGACCATCGTCGATCGCAAGGACGGGTTCAGGCAATGGGCCTACGACGGCTATGCCCTATATACGTCGGTGCTCGATGAGAAGCCCGGCCAGGTCAATGGAGGCCACTCCCAGGGAGCCGGAGAGGTGGGTGTGCGCCGACCGGTCGAGGCACCCTCGATGGTTCCGCCGCAGTTCAGGGTCGAAACGTTGCTGACCGGGCGGATTCTCCAGACGAAAAGCAATTACTCCGTCTACGCGAGTACGCGTGACGGCCCGGACAAGTCCAATTGCACCGGGGCATGTCTGCAGGAGTGGGAGCCCATCCAGGCACCGGCCTATGCACAGGCCCGCGGCGAGTTCGGGATCATCGAACGCTCGCCCGGTATCCTCCAATGGACGTTCCGGCGACAGCCGCTGTACACGCACATCGGCGAGCCGTTCCGCAAGATGTACGGCAGCGATGAGCCCGGCTGGTACAACGTCTACACGCAGTACACGCCCAAGCCTCCCGCCGACTTCACAGTGCAGGAGAGCCCGACCGGTCTGGTGTTGGCCGATCGCAGCGGCAAGACGGTGTACATGTACAACTGCGCGGATGACGCGCTCGATCAGCAGGCCTGCGACCATCCGGATTCACCGCAGGTGTATCGCTACACCGTATGCGGTGGCGGCGACGCGAAACGCTGCCTCGAACGGTTCCCCTACGTGCAGGTGTCGAACGGCGCGACCAGCGACAGCCTGCTGTGGACGGCGGTGTGGATCGACCCTCTGACCGGCAAGTGGGCGAGCCCCGATCAACCCGGAGCGCTGCACGTATGGGCATACCGTAATCGTCCGGTCTACACGCACTACCGCGACCGGGCGCCGGGCGACATGACCGCGGACCAGTGGGGCGAGTTCTACGGGTACCGCAACGGCTACAAGGCTTTCTGGCTGCGCTCCGACTTCGGGCGCTGACTTCGGGCGAGGTGGACGATGAACGACCTGCACCATGATCGGGATTGGAATTCGTTGATCCGCCGTGCGACTCGCGGCGTTGCACTGGGTGCGCTGCTGCTGCCGGCAGCGGCAATGGCAGCGCCGGCCGCCGCGACGGAGGCGGACTGGGCTCCGCCCGATGGACGGATCGGATACGTGGTATGGCACGAAGTCTCGTGGGGCGTACGCGAGACGCCGGACCACAAGGAAGAGTGCCCGAACGGCTTCAACATCGGGCCTCGCGAGCAGTTTGCCGAACTGTTTCCGAAGGACGGCAAGAAGCGCTCGCTGACCGAAACGCAGCTCATGCGCGAGGCGGCGATCTGGGACCCGGACGCCACGCCGGACGAGTTCGAGTTCCACGAGGCGACGGGCAGGTACGCGCTCGGCGTCGATCTGGACGGAAAAGTCTCACCGGAAGATTTCGAAAGTGACGACGGTCGCAAGGGAATCGACAACCAGCTGTTCCGCGTCGTCGGGTGCGTGCGCAACTACCGCCAGGAAGGCGAGCTCGGCATCATCACGACGAAGTGGCGCGCGCAGAAGGCGTTCAATCGCATCGTGTTCGAGCTGACCGGTGTGGACAGCCTCAGGAACGACCCGGAGGTGACGATCACGTATTACCGGACGTTGGATACGCTACTCGCCGGCCCGACCGGCAACTTCCTGCCAGGGGGTTCGCAGCGCGTCGACTCGCGCTGGGGCAAGCGATTCATCTCCAGCGCCAAGGGGCGCATCGTCGACGGAGTGCTGGAGACCACGCAGCCATTCAAGCAGATCCTGGTACCGGAAGACGGAATGGGTGACCCGGCGATCATCATCTACAAGGATGCACAGGTGCGTTTCAAGCTGACGCCGGAGGGTGCCGAGGGCGTGCTGGCCGGTTTCCTCGATGTCGAGCAGTGGTATTACGCCATGAACACTGCGTGGGCGACTCATCACGCAGCCTATGGCCAGGCATCTGCAGCCTCGATGTACAAGGCGCTGCGCCGTCTGGCGGATGCCTATCCCGACCCCAAGACCGGCGAGAACACGGCCATATCAGGTGCCCAGGACTTCAAGCTGGTGCAGGTCTACGTCATTCATGACGGTGAGGAGCAAGGCAGCGGCTCGATAGCCGCCCGGTAACACGTAAGGACAGGCCGCAGCGGCCTGTCGAACCGGGACCCTCGATCGAGCGATCGAGCGGCCGACTGTCGATCGCCCGATCGACAGTCGGCTCGCGGTAGCGCCCCCATGGCCGCCACTCAGGCCGGGCCCGACAGGCCCGGCAGTCTCGACGAACGACGCCGCTGTCAACGCGGCGTCACGGGGGTCATCGGCCGAGCAGCCGGGCGAGCGCGGAGATCAAACGGTCATTCTCCTCAGGAAGTCCCGTCGTCGCGCGCAGATAGCGCTCGTAACCCTGCTCGCGCCACGGCTTCACGATGATGCCTTCCTTCACGAGATCCGCAGCGAGCCTTGAGCTGTCGATGCCGCAGTCGAAGAACAGGAAGTTGGCCTGCGACGGTGCGGCCCGCAGGCCGAGCGAGGACAGTGCCTCACGCACCCGTTCGCGCTCGGCGCGTATGCGTGATACGGCATCGTGCATCCACGGCTCGTCCTCGAGCGCGGCGATCGCGGCGAGTTGGGCGGCTGCATTGACGTTGAACGGAGTCTTCGCGGCGGTGATCACGCGGGCGATCTCTGCGTCGGAGCACACGGCATAGCCGACGCGCAGCCCGGCCAGACCCCAGGCCTTGGAGAACGTTCGCAGCACGACATGCGGCAAGCTGACGCCCTGCAGCACTTCGATGCCGTCCGGCGTGCCTTTCTCCTCGAACTCACGGTAGGCCTCGTCCAGCACGAACAGCGTGGATGGACCGGCCGCACGCGCCAGGCGCTCCAACGAGGCCCGATCGAGCGCCGGCCCGACCGGATTCCATGGCGAGGGCAGGAAGCACACCTGCGGGTCGGAGGCCAGCGCGCGTTCGAGCGCGTCGACGTCGAAGTCGAGCGTCGCACTCATTGGAACCTTGGTGACGACGGCACCTGTGGCGAGTGGTTCGATCTCATGCAGGCCGAAGCTCGGCACGACGGTGACGACCCGTGCGCCAGGCACGAGGAAGGCCCGCGAGATCGCGGCGATCATCTCCTCCGAACCGTTGCCGACGACGATCTCGTCGGCATCGGCGCCGACGCGATCGGCAATCGCAACGCGCAGCTCACGGCAGGCCGGATCGGCGTAGCGCCACGGCTCGAATCGAGGGCCGGCCAGCGCCCGCATGACCGCAGGCGAGCAACCGTAGGGGTTCTCGTTGCTGCCCAGGCGTGCGATGTCCTCGCGCCCGCTGATCGAGCGGGCAACGGCGACGTTCAGCCCCGCGTTGTACGTCGGCAGCGCGGCCACGTGCGGATTGAAGGACAAGGCAGCACGCGGCTGCCTCGTTGGATTGATCGCCATTCGGCCTCCCTTACTCATGAATTCGGTCGATATCGTTTCGCGCGGAGCTCACAGATCGACGACGATGGAGCTCCGCGGCTTGCAGGAGCAGATGAGCGCGCTGCCCTCTTCAGGTGGATCCAGCGGCTCTTGCACGTAAGCGACTTCACCCTCGAGCAGCGCGACCTTGCAGCTCCCGCAGACGCCGGCGCGGCAGCTGAAGTCCGGTTTCAGTCCCTGCTGCTCGGCAAAGTCCAGCAATGATCTCGCATCTTCCCAGGGCACACTGCGTTTCGATCTGCGGAACTCCACCATGATCGCATGCCCGGTAGCGGTGGTCGCGGCCTCCGCGGCCTTCGCGGTTCGCGACCTCGCCGCCCGTGGCCGGCGCTTCTGCGCAGCGGGCCTGGGTGCCTCCGCGGGTTGGTGCACCTGGCCGATCTCGGGCTCTTCCAGCACGGTCGCAGGCCCGAAGGTCTCGCAAGCGATCCGGTGCCTGGGCACGCCGAGCGAGCGCAGCGCGGCGTACACACCTTGCATGAAGGGCGGCGGACCGCAGAGATAGACGTCGTAGTCATCGAGCGGCAGGACGCGGCGCAGTACGTCCGCTGTCACGATGCCCACGCTGTCATATGCGGCGGCGGCGCAGTCCGCCGCGAGCGGAAAGCGGTAGCACACATGCAGCGTCAGCCCGTGACGCAAGGCCGCAAGCTCGCGGACTTCCTCGCCCAACGCATGCACCTCGCCGTTGTCGCAGGCGTGAATGAAATAGACGCGGCGCTCGGTTTCGTGCGCGAGGGTATGGAACATCGAGACGAGCGGCGTCAGGCCGACGCCGCCGCTCAGCAGCACGACGGGCCGTGAGCTGGTCCGGTCGAGCTGGAACTCGCCACGAGGTCCCTCCGCGAGCAACTCGTCGCCGACCGAGACGTGATCGTGCAGATAACAGGAGGCGGCTCCGTCGGGTACACCGGCAACCGGGGCGGTCTCGCGCTTGACAGTGATCCGGTAGCGTCCGGTGCGGCTGGCGGGCGACGAGATGCTGTAGTTTCTCAGCACGTGGCCGCGCTCGTCGCGGACCGGAATCTTGAACACGAAAAACTGTCCCGGCTCGAATGCACGCCATCCTTGAGGACCCACCGGCTGGAGTTGGAACGAGGTGATCGTCCGGCTTTCGCGAACCTTGGAGGTGACTTTAAAGCGTCGAAACATGGGGTGCGCCCACCTGCGGTCGCCTCATTCGGCGACGGCCAGTCCCGGGTTGCCGATCGCGGCGCCGCGCTCCTGCTCGGCGGCGATCATCTGTGCCAGGCGCCGGCGGAATCGCAGCGGCCCCATGTCGATCGCAAGATCGATGTTCGGCGTGCGCTTCTCGGCCATGCCTCGATGCACCGCCTGCATGATGACACGGTCCTCCTCGAAAGCTGTGCGCACCGAGGCGGCGAACTCGGCGGAGACCTTCGCATCCCCAGCCGAGAAGTTGCGCATCTGGAACCAGTAGTAGCGCGTTCGGTTCTGGTCGATCGGCGTCATGAAGTTGTAACTGTCCATGAGGAAGGCGTCGGGGTGCAGGGGACGACCCTCGCCACCCGTCCCGGCGGGAACGAAGATCGCCTTGATGATCGCGTGCGACGGGAATCGCACCTCGTAGTGCTGTTTGCGATCGCAGTTGCCGGAGAACTTGAGATAGGGGGCGTAGAAGGGCGCGGGCTCGGAATCGATCATCCAACGCGACACGGTGACCCCATCGTCGGCCACGACCGTGTCGAGTATCGTGCCTTCGCATGCCGAGTTGCCGAACGAGCTCTGATGTACCCAGGCAACGTGCGACGGATCGAGCAGGTTGTCCGTCACGTACAGGTAGTTGCACTCGATCGTCATCGAGTCGCCACGATTGAGACCCCAGGCGGGATCGCCCCAGTGCTCGACCGGGAAGATCGTGGCGGAATCGGCCTTCTCCGGCGCGCCCATCCAGACCCAGATGAGACCGTAGCGTTCCTCGACCGGATAGGAGCGTACCTTCGCCATGCTCGGAATGCGGTCGACACAGGCGGCGCGGGTGCAGGTGCCGTGGCGATCGAACGTCAACCCGTGGTAGCCGCATTCGATGTCGTCGCCCCTGATGCGGCCCATCGACAGCGGCAGCTTGCGATGGGGGCACGCGTCCTCGAGCGCGGCGGGCCTGCCGTCGCTGCGGCGATATAGAACGATGCGCTCTTCGAGCATCGTGACACCCAAGGGATCGCGACCGAGCTCATGGTCCCAGGCGGCGACGTACCATGCATTCCTCAGATACATCTTGATCTCCCAAAGCCCGCGTTCATTGTGAGCGGCCGCGAGTGGAAGACAAGGCACCTTTGCTTGCGACGCATTTTAGAAAAACTGATCTGCCGAAATCCGCGGGATCGCGCCAGGCAGCGCATGTCACCGAGCCCGCGCGCCGATGCCCGTGATCTGCACGACGAAGACGACGGCAGGAGACAGCGCCACGAGTGACCAGGCGGTCGGCGGTGTTCGATCGATGGCACAGTCCAGCGGCGCCAGTGTGGCCTGCCCGTTCGAGCTTTCGAGCAGCAGATGGCCTGAATGGCAGAAGATCACGACCACGTCGGCCTCGGTCGTCACGCGCTGCGCCGTGCGCACGTCCAGGCGCTGCACGCCGTGGGCGTGCGTCCCGCGCCGTGTCATCACGTTGAGATCCGCGACCGGCTCGCCGAGCAGACGTGCATGTACCGGCACGTCCGCCGGAAACGCAAACGGCGGGGATGCGCTCGTCAGCTCCACCTCGGGTGCACCGTCCACCTCGAGCCCGAGGCCGTCTCCGCGCAGGATGCACAGGGTCCGGTCGAGGCCGGGAAAGACGGAAAATGCGCCGTCCGATGAAACCGCGGCCATGCTGATGCGCCAGTCCAGGTCGTCGAAACCGGCCGACGCCGGCGAGACCGCGATCTCGATGGTCTCGCCCGCGCCGTTCTTCCATGGCATGCGCCGGTAGTCGCTGGACCTCAGGGTCTGCATCGATCTCGGCCCTGCTTCAGCCCAGAATGCCGGGCAGATCCAGCTCGCGCTCGCGGGCACAGGCGATCGCGATGTCGTAGCCTGCATCCGCGTGGCGCATGACGCCGCTCGCAGGATCGTTCCACAGCACGCGAGCCACGCGCTTCGCGGCCTCGGGCGTCCCGTCGCACACGACGACCATGCCCGCATGCTGCGAATAGCCCATTCCGACGCCGCCGCCATGATGCAAAGAGACCCAGGTCGCACCCGAGGCGGTGTTCAGCAGCGCGTTGAGCAGCGCCCAGTCGGAGACCGCATCCGATCCGTCGCGCATGGCCTCGGTCTCGCGATTCGGCGAGGCGACCGAGCCAGAGTCCAGGTGGTCGCGCCCGATGACGATCGGCGCGCTCAGCTCGCCGCGGGCGACCATCTCGTTGAAGGCGAGGCCGAGCCGATGGCGATCGCCCAGACCGACCCAGCAAATGCGTGCAGGCAGGCCCTGGAAACTGATGCGCTGCCGCGCCATGTCGAGCCAGTTGTGCAAATGCTTGTCGTTCGGCAGAAGCTCCTTGACCTTCTCGTCGGTCTTGAGGATGTCTTCCGGATCGCCTGACAGCGCCGCCCAGCGGAACGGGCCGACGCCACGGCAGAACAACGGTCGGATGTAGGCCGGTACGAACCCAGGGAAGGCGAATGCGTCGCTGACGCCGACGTCCTGTGCCATCTGCCGGATGTTGTTGCCATAGTCGAACGTCGGAATGCCCATCTTGTGGAATGCGAGCATGGCCTTCACATGCGTCGCCATGGACTGCTTCGCCGCTGCGGCCACCGCGGCGGGATCGCGCTCACGCGCGGATTCCCATTGCTCCACCGTCCAGCCCTGCGGCAGGTAGCCGTTCACCGGGTCGTGTGCGGAAGTCTGATCCGTGACCGCGTCGGGCCGAACGCCGCGACGTACCAGCTCGGGCAGCACATCCGCCGCATTGCCGAGCAGCGCGACGGAAATCGCCTTGCCGTCGCGGCGCGCGCGCTCGAGTATCTCCAGCGCTTCGTCGAGGTCTTTCGCCTGCACGTCCACGTAGCGGGTGCGCAAACGAAACTCGATGCTGCTCTGGCGGCATTCGATGGCAAGGCAGGAAGCACCGGCCATGGTCGCGGCCAGCGGCTGCGCGCCGCCCATGCCGCCGAGTCCCGCCGTCAGTATCCATCGCCCCGCGAGGTTGCCGCCGTAATGCTGGCGCCCCATTTCGACGAACGTCTCGTAGGTGCCCTGCACGATGCCCTGCGAGCCGATGTAGATCCAGGAACCCGCCGTCATCTGGCCGAACATCATCAATCCCTTGCGGTCGAGCTCGTTGAAATGCTCCCAGGTCGCCCAGTGCGGCACGAGATTCGAGTTGGCGATGAGCACGCGCGGTGCGTCGGCGTGAGTGCGGAAGATGCCGACCGGCTTTCCGGACTGGATAAGCAGGGTCTGATCCGCCTCGAGCCGCTTGAGGGAGGCGACGATGCGATCGAAGCTCTCCCAGTCGCGCGCAGCGCGGCCGATGCCGCCGTACACGACCAGCTCCTGCGGCCGTTCCGCGACCTCTGCGTCGAGATTGTTCATGATCATGCGCAGCGGCGCTTCCGTGAGCCAGCTCTTCGCGGAAATTGCGCTGCCGCGCGGCGCGCGGATCACGCGCGTGGTGTCGATACGGGTCATGCTGATCCTCGGTCGAATTGCGAGTGGTTGGCGAAGCTCAGGCAAGCTTCGAGTATTCGAACGAGCACGGCGCGCAGCGGCGCGGCGTGCTCGGCGTCGTAACGGGGCGGCCAGAGCGCTTCGGTGACGGGCCCCGGCGTCTCGCGCAGGTAGCCGCGGCACGCCAGTTCCATCTGTAGCGCGTGGACACCGCGCTCGGGCCTGCCGTAGTGGCGTGTGATGTAGCCACCCTTGAAACGCCCGTTGATCACCCGACTGAACGTCGTCTGCGCGCACACGGTCTCGACGGCGGCGGCGAGCGCAGGATCGCTTGCTTTGCCGCCGTTCGTGCCGATGTTGAAGTGTGGCAGCTCGCGTTCGAACAAGCGTGGAATCACCGAGCGGATGGCATGCGCGTCGTACACGACGATGCGCGGGTGGCGGCGCTGCAGTCGCTCGATCTCGCCGACCACGGCCGCATGATAGGGATCGAAGTACAGCCGTCGCCGTTGTGCGATCTCTTCCGGCTCCGGTGCCTCGCCCGGCAGATAGAGCGCTTCGCCGTCGAAGCTCTGCGTGGGGCACAGCCCGGTCGTCGCCTGCCCGGGGTACAGCGACGCGCCCGTCGGGTCGCGGTTCACGTCGATGACCGTGCGTGAAATCGTCGTGCGGATCACGGTCGCGCCCAGGTCACTCGCGAAGTCGTACAGCATCTCTATCCACCAGTCCGCGTCCTTGCGGGCCAGCCAGGAAGAGACCAGGCGTGATTCGAGCCCGCGCAGGTCCAGGCCCGTGTGCGGGATGCTCACGAGCAGCGGCGCATCGCCGCGCGTCACGCTCAACCAGGGAATGTTCGTCGTCATGGGGCCGCCTTGCGCAGCACATCGCGCCGCCAGCGGCGGCAGGACTGCTCGTCGATTTCTTCCATGCACGCAGCGTTCAAGCGTCCGGCGCTCATGCAGCGGCCACGGACGCGGCCGCGACGCCCGGCAGGTGGACGGCACCCGCCGAGCCGGCGACCGCATCGGCAAGGGCGCCGCTGCGCACCAGATCGATCGCCCGTTCGATATCCGGATGGAAGTAGCGGTCGTCGTCGAGCCGGGGCACCTTTGCGCGCAAGCAGGCGCGCACCGCCTCCAGCGCAGCGCTCGAGGTGAGCGGCGCACGGAAGTCGCAGGCCTGCGCCGCGCTCAGCAGCTCGATCGCGATCACCGCCATGGCGTTCTCCACCATCGGCAGCAGCCGTCTCGCGCCGTGGGCGGCCATGGACACATGGTCCTCCTGATTCGCGGACGTCGGAATGGAGTCGACACTGGCTGGGTACGCGCGCTGCTTGTTCTCGGAGACCAGGGCCGCGGCGGTCACCTGAGGAATCATGAATCCGGAGTTGAGGCCCGGGCTCGGTGTCAGGAATGCCGGCAGGCCCGAAAGCACCGGGTCGATCAGCATGGCGATGCGTCGCTCCGCGATCGAACCGATCTCGCACACTGCGACCGCAATCATATCCGCGGCGAAGGCGACCGGTTCAGCATGGAAGTTACCGCCGGACAAAGCTTCGCCATCTTCCGCGAAGATCAGCGGATTGTCGGAGACGCCGTTCGCCTCGGTCTGCAGGAAAGAGCTCGCGTGCCGCAGCATGTCGAGGCAGGCGCCCATGACCTGCGGCTGGCAACGCAGGCAATAGGGATCTTGTACCCGATCGTCATTGACCAGGTGCGACGCGCGCAGGGCGCTGCCAGCCATGAGCTGGCGCAGGGCGGCGGCCGTTTCGATCTGGCCGCGGTGCTTGCGCAGGCGATGGATGCGCGGATCGAAGGGCGTATCGGTTCCTCGTGCGGCGTCGGTCGCGAGCGCACCCGTGACCAGGGCCGCCTGGTACAGCGTCTCGGCCTCGAACAGCGCCGCAAGCGCCATCGCGGTCGAGAACTGCGTGCCGTTGAGCAGCGCAAGCCCTTCCTTGGGGCCGAGTACGATCGGCTCGAGGCCGGCCTGCCTCAACGCGTCCTGCGCCGGCATGCGCCCTTGCTTCGTAAACGCCTCTCCCACGCCGATCATCACGGCCGTCATCTGCGCCAGCGGCGCCAGATCGCCGGAGGCCCCGACCGAGCCTTGCGCAGGCACGACGGGTACGACGTCCCGCGCCAGCATCGCTTCGAGCAGCTCGAGCGTGCGCGGCCGAACGCCGGAGGCGCCCTGGCCGAGGCTGGCGAGCTTGAGCGCCATCATCAGGCGCGCGACGTCCACCGGCATGGGCTCGCCGACCGCCGCGGCGTGCGACAGCACGATATTGCGCTGCAACCTCGCCAGATCGGCCGTGTCGATGCGCACGCTCGCGAGCTTGCCAAAACCCGTGTTGATGCCGTAGACAGGCTCGCCCTTGTCGACGATGCGGGCCACCGCGTCGGCGCCCTTGGCGATGCTCGATGCACAGGCCGGATCGAGCTTCGCGGTTGCGCCGCGATAGATCGCGCGCCACTGCTCGAGAGTTGCGGCACCGGGGCTCAAGCTGATTTCGGTCATTGACCTCTCCAGATTCGACGATGAAGCGGGTTGAATCCCATGCGGTAGACGAGCTCGGCAGGCGTATCGACGTCCCAGATCGCGAAATCCGCCCACTTGCCGCGCTCCAGTGTGCCGGCCTCGTTGCCCAGCCCCAGTGCGCGAGCGGCCTCGCGGGTGACGCCGGCGAGACACTCGTCCACGGTCATGTGGAACAACGTGGCCCCCATGTTCATCGTCAGGAGCAGGGAAGTCAGCGGCGATGTGCCGGGGTTCACGTCGGTTGCAAGCGCCATCGGTACCCGGTATTGCCGCAGCAGCGCGATCGGCGGCCGTCGCGTCTCGCGCAGGAAATAGAACGCTCCCGGCAGCACGACGGCGACGGTGCCGGCCTGCGCGAGGGCGGCGACACCGGCCTCATCGGTGTGCTCGAGATGATCCGCGGACAGAGCCTGATAGCGCGCAGCGAGCGCCGCGCCATGAAGATTGGACAATTGGTCGGCGTGCAGCTTCACGGGCAGACCGAGGCTACGGGCG
>Ga0180220_1001466_pt1 | contig 17339 bp, 11 predicted proteins | sample eDN5th37CBELigBY_FD_151335 | JGI IMG/M metagenome (GOLD analysis project Ga0180220, IMG submission 151335) | Enriched backyard soil microbial communities from Emeryville, California, USA - eDNA 5th pass 37_C BE-Lig BY (version 2) (version 2) | ecosystem: Environmental > Terrestrial > Soil >...
AATTACGAGTCGAGCAACGGCGTCTATCCCCCGTCCAACGTGACCACGCGACGCTGGCGCGACGGCCTGACGCTCGACAGCCTCAGCGTCTGGATCCGGCTCTCCCCCTACATCGAGCAAAAGCAGATTTTCGACGCCGCGAACATGACGCTTTGCCAGTCCGACTACGAGAACATGACGGTCGTCGGTCAGGGGATCACCTCGCTCTGGTGTCCGAGCGACTCGATGGTCTCCCAATCGCACCCGCTCAACTGGCCCGGCGCGCCGGCCGGCGACTGGCGGATGCAGTACAGCAGCTACGCCGCCAACGCCGGCATGTGGAACATGAACTTTCGGACCAGCCACAGCTACTTCGCCGTTCGCCGCGCCGCGTCGAATGGGGTGATCTACTCCCACTCGAGCGTCACCCTCGGCGCCGTCACCGACGGCACCAGCAATACGCTGGCCTTCTCGGAGCACGCCCACTCGCTGCTCTCCGACGCGATCCGAAGCGAGTATCACTGGTGGTCGTCCGGTTACTACACCGACAACGGCTTCGACAGCTATTGGCCGATCAACGCCCACAAGGTCGTCCCCCAAAGCCTGCTAACCAGCCCCGGCCTGGAGGAGAACCTGCCGATCTACCTGTCGAGCCTGCACCCAGGCGGCGTCAACGCCGCGTTCTTGGACGGCTCGGTTCGGTTCCTCAAGGATACGATCAGCTCTTGGAAGCTCAACTCCGGCGGCGACCCCATCGGCATCAGTTGGGCCGGCAACGCGCCATCGATGACCGCCGGCTCCACCATAGGCGTCTTCCAGGCGCTGACCTCCCGCAACGGCGGCGAAGTCATCTCGTCCGACGCGTACTAAGAGACTGAAACCATCGGGGGCGTGAGCCCCCCGTCTTCTCGCAGGCGCGCGTCTCCCGGGTAAGGGGCCGACGCGCCTCGTTCGCCTTTTAAGGCGGGGTGTCCCCAGACGGCCCCCGCGCGGGCCCTTTGGCCGAAACCGCCGACTTGGACTGGCGAGCCCGAGGGGCGGCGGATACGCTCAAATTCGACGCGCTTTTCCGCCCGACGCCCCCAGCCGCCAACCTTCCTCCATGTCCGACTCCGCCCTCGACTTCTCTCGAATGTTCCACGTCGTCCTGGTCGCCCCCGAGATCGCCGGCAACACCGGCGCGGTGGGGCGAACCTGCGTGGCCGTGGGCGCGATGCTTTGGCTGGTGAGGCCGCTCGGCTTCATCATCGACGACCGCCGGATCCGACGGGCGGGGCTCGACTATTGGGAGCACCTTCAATATCGGGTCGTCGACAGCGTTGACGAGGTGGCCGAGGCCCTGGGCCGGGACCGCCTCTGGTCCTTCAGCACCAAGGCGAGCCGAATTTACACCGAGGCCTCCTTTCGACTTGGCGACGGCCTGGTCTTCGGCTCGGAGAGCCGGGGGTTGCCCCAAAGCTGGATCGAGCGTCAGGGGGATCGGCTCGTGCGGATCCCGATCCGGCCGGAGGCGCGCAGCCTCAACCTGGCCAACTCCGTTTCGATCGGGCTGTACGAGGCCGCGCGCCAGGCGGGGGGAGATCTGGGCTGAGGAGGAGCGGGCGCTGCTCCGCCCTGGTACAATTTTTCATGTCGGCGCGCCCGCTTTCCAGGGCCACGCGCCACGGTCCCTCCCCTTCTGGAGTCCCCTCATTATGAGTCGCGCCCTGCTCGTCATCGACGTTCAGAACGAATACTTCACCGGCGCCCTGCCGATCACCCATCCCTCGGGGAGCTTCGAGCGGATCCTCGAAGTGATGGACGCCGCCCAAAAGACGCGGATCCCGATCGTGGTGATTCGGCATTCGATGACCGAGGGGCCGGTCTTCCGCAAGGGAACCCCCGAGTGGGAGCTTCACCCGGAGGTGGCCGAGCGTCCGCGCGACCTTCTCTTGGAAAAGACGATGCCCGGCAGCTTCACCCACACGGAGCTTGAAAACTGGCTCCGCAAGCGGGGCGTCGATACGGTGACGATCTCCGGCTACATGACCCACATGTGCTGCGACACCACCGCGAGGCAGTCGGCCCACCTCGGCTTCAACACCGAGTTCCTCAGCGACGCCACCGGCACGCTCGACGTCTCCAACGCCGCCGGCACGGCGACCGCCGACGAAATCCAGCGCTCGATCCTCTGCGCCCAGCAACAATTCCTCAGCGACGTGTTGCCGGTCTCGGAGTGGATCAACAGGCTGTCATAACTCAGCCCAAAAACGCGCGAAAAGGGCGAGGCCCTTGGAGGCTCGCCCTTGGTCTGATGAAAAGCGGCGTTGAATGATGTGGGGGCGGATCGGACGGAGTTCCACTTCGCCTCAGCCGGCCGTCGTGGCGGCGGATTCCTGGGCCGTGAACCGCGACATCAGGACGTGGTTTTCGAGGTGAACGTGGCGCAGGATGTCGCTCTCCATGGACTTCAGTTCCGTGAAGAGCGTCCGATAGCTGTTGCAGGCCCAGTCGGGAAGCGTGTAATCCTCGGTCGCCGTGTGGACCTGATCCAGAAGCGTCGCCACCTCAAGGTGTTCTTTGACCATCGCGTCGAGTTCGTCCCGAACGAGCCGGGGGGCGGGCTTGCCCGTCATCAGGGCGGGGAAGAGCGTCTGCTCCTCCTTGTCCAGGTGGGGGATCAGCGCGTCGGAGAGTTCCTGAACGACGCGCGCCAGATCCCGAAGCTTGGGGTCGTGGTCGCCGTGCACGTTCCCGACCTTCGCGGCCAGAGGGACGAGGAAGGGAAGGATCTTGCGCAGGTATTCGTGATGCGTCGAGATGATCGCGCCAATCAGTCCGGCCGTCGAGAGTTCCCTCGGGTCGCCGGCCGGCTTCCCCCGGCGCTGGGCGATCGCCTCTTGAAGCTCCGAGATCAGCGCGTCGGCGTCGACGCCGCGTTTCTTCGAGGCCTCCGCCAGACTGACGCCGCCGTTGCAGCAAAAGTCGATCTTGTGCTTCTGAAAAACGGGCGCGCACTCCGAGTGCGAGGTGACGATGTCGGCGACCTTGTCTTGTGCGCTAACCACGGGCCTTGCTCCTTCAGAATGAGGCGAAGCAACGGCTCGGGGGGAGGCGCGAGAGAAGAACCGGACGCCCTCCCCTCGATCGCGCGCCCGACGTCTTCGCCGGGATTGTGGAGTGTCTCATCCACATTATACCGCGGAGGCAACCCAACGCCAGACGGAAGGTCTCCTCTCCAATGGCGACGAAGGCGGGAGACGGCGAACCATTCAGGCCGATTGTTTTGGTGGGCGAGGCTGGGGCGTTGATTTCGGCCTTGTCGCGCCGCATCGGAACAAGTTTGACGAGCGGGTGTCCCTCGCCCGGCGTCGGCTCGGCGGGAGCCTCGCCCCCGAAGACCCGAGTCCGACGCCTTGGGATCAACCGCCGGCGCTTATTGGTCGGCCTTGAGCTGTTGCTCAAGCCACTGGGCCTTGTCGGTGGTGATGCCGTCGACGCCGGCCTCGATCATCCGCCGGGCCTTGTCGACGTCGTTGACGGTCCAGACGTAGAGTTCCAGGCCCGCGTCTTTGACCTTGCGGACGAAGTCGGCGTCGATGGGGCCGGTGTGGCTCAGATCCAGGCCGTCGGCGCGCAGCTCCTTGGCCTTGGCGATCAGCTCGTCGACGGTCGGGGTGATCTCCTTGGTCTCCTTGTTCTCCTTGAAGCCGGAGAGGAAGTACGCCTTCAGCTCGGGGAGTTGGCGCTTGGCTTCGGCGACGGTTTGGGCGTTGAAGCTGATGATGACGAGCTGCTCGGGCTTTTTGCCGCACTCGCGGATCGCCTCGACCAGGGCGGGCATGATCTCGGGGCCGGTCTTCACCTCGATGAAGCAGCGGGAGCCCTCGGGGATCGTCGCCAGCATCTCGCCGAGCAGGGGAAGCCGTTCGCCGGCCCATTCCTCGCTCTTCCATTTGCCGGCGTCGAGGTCGCGCAGCTCGTCCCAGGTGCTGTCCGCGATCTTTTTGTCGACTCCGGTGGTCCGCTTGGTGGTGGCGTCGTGGCAGACGACCAGCTTGCCGTCTTTCGACAGATACACGTCCAACTCGGCCGACTTGACGCCCCGGCTCCAGGCCAGGTTGAAGGCGGCGAGGGTGTTTTCCGGGGCGTCGGCCGATTCGCCGCGGTGGGCGGTGAATTCCACCGTTCGGGCGTCGGGCGCCGTCGCGATCATCGTCATCATCATCACCGAGCTGAACAACGCGGTCATCAGATCCACCTCTCCAAAATGGGAAAAACCAACGCTTCAACGGCGACCGGCGCAACCTTACCGGGGTCGGTTCCAGTAGACGCGAACATTGTGGGTGGCCCGGCCGCCGGCGACGATATCGGGGCGTCCGTCGCCGTCGAGATCCGCCGCCAAGGCGTCCTCGCAGGCCACGCCCCCCTCGTCGACGGCGTGGCGATCGAAGGTCGGACCATCGGGGCCGGACTTCGGATCGAAGACGTAAACGCCGGGCCCGCGCGGACCCGGCGCGCCGTCGGGATTCGAGTCGCGCTGGCCGACGATCAACTCGTCGTCGCCGTCGCCATCCAGGTCGGCGCACCAGAGGGCGTGCCCCCATTTCAAAGGTTCGGCGACGACCTGACGACGCCAGAGGGGCGAGCCCCCCTCGGCGCGATCCTGATTCCTCCGGTCCGGTTTCGGCGGGGTGTAGACGACGACTTGGGTTCCGTGCCAGGGCTCGATGGTCGCCAGGTAGGTCGTCCCATCCGCCAGGCGGCCGGCCTTAATCTCGCTGGAGCCCTTGAACGGCTGGGTCTCCTGATTGCCGGAACCGACTTGGGTTTTGGTCCATCGGCCGTCGGCCTCGCGGTCGAGGACGAAGACCCCCTCCCACGCGGCCAGAAGGACCTGCTCGCGGCCCCGGCCATCCGGGCTGAACGGCAGCAGGTTGTGGATCGTGTGGAGCGAGTCGTCGACCAGTTCCGACGGCCAGTCGGGCTGGGTCGGATCGGCGGGTATGTCGAACGCGAGCACCCGGACGCCTTGACCTTCTCCCCAGTTCGGCCCTTTGGTTCCGCGACCTTGCAGGGGAGCGACGATCAGTTGTTTCTCTCCATTGCCCTTCACGTCCCCCCACTGGAGCCGATGCAGGGTGGGTTCGTCGTAGTTGATCGGGTGGACGACCCAGCGCCCTTCGCCGTCGCGGCCGATCCACTGGAGCGTGCTGGGCGTGGCCGTGTCCGGAGGCCCCCAGCCCGCGCCCAGGACGAAATCAATCCGGCCGTCGCCGTCGATGTCGTGGGCCTGGATGCAGACGTTGTCGCGCTTCGTCTGGTCGCGAATGATGTCGTGTTTGCGCCAAGATGGGTTTTCGTACCAGACCACCGCGTTTTCGGAGACCGCCACGACGTCGGGCTTGCCGTCTCCGTTGACGTCGGCGGTCGTCAAGGCGTAGCAGACTTGCCCCAGATGGGGGTCGATCTCCTGAACCTCGAAATGGGGAAAGTCCGCGGCGAGCGCGCGGGGGGCCGCTAAAACAATCAGCGCGACCGCGAGTCGGAAGCGTGGCATGGGGATTCTCCTCGGGGCGATCCGGTTGAGGAGTCCCATGTTAAACGGCCGCCAAGTCGACTTGAAGGGGCGACCGCTCCACGCCGGCCGATCGATCTGTTGCGCCGTCGCGATGAGGAAAACCGCCCCTACGGGGAGAGTTCCGGGTCTCGGGCCTCGGTCGGAACCAATTCGGGGGAGCGGCGATAGCGCTCCGAGGGCGCGGCGGTGGGGGTTCGCCGGCGCGAGGCCTGGTGGGCCGAGGATCGGGCGACCACGGCGGCCAGGTCGTGCTCGCGGATCAGCCGCCGCGCGTTGGCGATTGAGGAGAAGACGCCCATGCGACGCCCCTTGACCATCTCGGCGTGGCCGACGCACACGCCGATCAGCCGGCCGTCCTCGGTGAAGAGGCCGCCCCCGGATCGGCCGTGCTCGGGGATCCGGGCGGTGATCAGGAACGGGCGATCCTGGTCGTTTTCGTCGAGCTGGATTTGAGCCGTCTCAACGAGCACCGAATTCCAGCTCGACAACTTGACGCCGCGGTCGATCCCCAACGACGTGACGGGCGACCTGGCCTTCAGCAAGCCTTGCCGCTCTCCGTCGAGCATTCGAGCCACATAGGGCAAGGCGACCATCTTGCCGACGCGGATGATCGCGACGTCGGCCGAGGGGTCCGAGGCGACGACCCGGGCCGGGACGACCCGTGGCCAGGGACCTTCAACGGCCCTCCCCTCCAACCCGAGGTTGTAGCGGTGCAGCTCGATGACCAAGGGGTCGCGGCCCCGGACGACGTGGGCCGCCGTCAAGATCAGCGTTTCGCCGTCAACCGACGCGATCACCGTGCCGGTCCCCTGAGAAGTCCCCCGTCGCACCATCACGGTGGGGCGAAAGGTCCAGTCGTCGCTCGGTCGAACCGCGTCTCGCCCCGCCGACGTTCGGCCGGTTGAGGGCGGCGTCGCCGCCTCGATGGAACCGGGCCGGTCGGCGGCGAGCGTCAGCGTCCACGCGAGCGCCGCGATCAGCAATACGCGGGTCGCTCGGCTTCGGGATTCCAGTCGCCTCATAGCGCGTCGTCGCCGCCAAAAACCAGAAAAGGAACAGGAAGCGCCCGGCCGCCATCGAACCACGTGGGCCGCGCTCGCCAGCGAGAATTCGCAATCCTATTGTTGACCCCTCGAAGGCCCGTTTCAAGCAATCCGGCGATTCGAGGCGATCGACGCCGCCGATTATCCCGGACGCGGAGAGTTCCCGAGGGCTCCGACGTTCATCGATCCAAGCGCCTTCGGAAGACCCGCGCGGCGCCGTGATCCGCGACCGGCTCAAAGAAGCGCTCGGTGATCGCGTCGAGGGCCGGGTCGCGCCGCCAGACGATGAGTTCGTCAATCTGATCGTGGTGGGATTCGAGCAGGCGCCGCCACTTTCGGCGCCGCTCCTCGGCCTCTTCCGGAGCGCTCATCAGGGCGATCCGTTCGAGTTCGAACGAATCGGGGCCGGCGATCCCCGGGCGAAACTGGACGGGGAAGTAGTAGTGGCGGGTCTCGTAATTGGTCCAGAGGATGGCGTCGCGGGCGACGCCCGCCCAGCAATCGGCGTGAAGCATGGAGTTGACGCGAAACCTCGTCCTCACGTCGGTCAAGAGCGTGGCGACGCGATGTCCGCGGCCGACCGTCGCGGCGGCCTCGGCGATCCGCCCGGCCTGGTTCCGGCAATCGAGCGCGTAGTCCCAGACGACCACCGTTTGAAGGACCAAGGCGACCGTCAGGGCGATCGTCGCGAGCCGGCCCGTCTTCGATGGGCGAGCCGACCGCGCTCCCAGGTCAATCGCCGGGATCAGCGCGATCAGGCCGAGCAGAGCGACGCGCTGGGGAAGGTAGTCGCCGTGCCCCTCTCCCATCGCGTCGGGACCAAAAACGCCCCCGAGCACGAGGATCGCGGCCAGAGCCAGCCAAACCAACCGCTCGCGCTCGCGCCGACCCGCCTCGCGCGTTCCGAGAGCCGCCGCGACGAGCCCCAAAAGCCCGGCCGCGGCGAGCCAGACCGCGGGCGAAAAGAGGGCGAAGATCGGCGCGATTCGATCGCTGAACGGCAAGACATCCTTCATCGCCAGCGAGATCGGATCAACCCAGCCCAGCCGTCCGAGCCAGCCCGAGACCGAGAGAAACGCGCCCGGCGCGGGGAGCTTGGGACGCATCGGCCCTCCCTGACGCGAGAGCCCCAGGTAGATCGCCCCGAGGAAAACCAGCGGAATCAAACAAAGCCCCGTCCGAACCAGCCGGCGACGCCGGGCGCGCGGGGCGTCGGCCGAGGGCGGCGAAAAGAGCGCCAGGAACGCCAGGGCGCACGCGGTGAGGCCCAGGCTCACGAGATGGCAAAAATAGCCGAGGACCAAAAGCGCTCCCAACGCGATCATTCGGCCGGGTCGCAAATCGTCGCGACCGGTCCACCAGGCGGCCAGCGTGACCGGAAACAAGCAGGCGCCAAGCTGAAACCCGGCGAAGCCCATCAACCACGAGAAGCTCAGCGACGAGACCGCCGCCAGCGCCATCGCCGCGAACGAGGCCCGCCCCCCAACGATTCGGCCCCTCGCCCAGACCGCCGCGACGGCGAAGCCCAGCAACGTCGCGCTCATCATGATCCGGTCGGCCGTCCAGGGGGAGACGACCTTCAACAGCCCGATCAAGGCGAGGTGTCCCCCCCAGTTGGGCAGAGGAGACCAGTGGACCTCGAAATAGGGCCGAAACGCCGAATCGGCCGCGAACGAATCGACGATGATCGACGCGTTGTAAAGATGCGTCAGGCCGTCCTGCGTGACGAACCAAGGGACCGTCCAGATGGCCGCCAAGACCGGCGCGAGCAGCGCCGCGACGATCCCATAGTCGCGCCAGCCGGACGACGCGCCCGGCCGCGTCACGAGAATTGCCCTTTCGGCCACCCGCTTTCGAGGGGAGAGGGGAAAGCGGCGTCGGCCCGAGCCTCTCGTTTCCGAAGCCTTCGGGCCGTCGCCGACGAGAAGGTGGAGGAATTGAGAGGCCCGGTTACGGGCGCCTGAAAAACCGGACGGACGATCGGTGTGAGTGTTCTCCGGCGGTGCTCCGCCGCCAGCGGCAAGGTGAAGCTCGGAGATGCGATCGCGGCCGCCGCGCGGCAAGGTCCTAAGATCACGTCCAGCCCGCTCCCGACCCAAGGGCCGAGAAACCAACGGCCGGCTCGGCCCCAAAGGGTGAACCGGCTGTTGCTCGAAATATAACGCATGGTTTCTCGGCCGTGGAAAAGAACGGGCCCGAATGCGGAGCCGGCGCCGGAACGCCCCTCGCGTCCTCGGGAATCGGCGTCTTGGTCCGAATCGCGATGTTCCGCGCCTTCGTTGGTCAGCTTCGCCCAGCCCCCCTGGAGCGCTCTTGACCCGACGGCCCGTCGTCGATCCCGACCGATTGATAATCGCGCGAGTCTCGCGGCGAGTCCCAGCCCCGTCGGGGGCCAAACCGGCGCAGGACGCGGTCGATCCGCTCCTCCGAATGGTCCGCCCGCCCCACGAGCGCCGGCGAGGGCGCCGCGTCGTCGATCTCTGGCTCTTGGCCGAAGGCCGCGAGGTAGCTCGCCCGATAGATCCCGCCGCCGTAGCGGTCGGCGAACCGGTGGCCCGAAAACGTCAGCCAGGTGCTGTACGCCAACGCCAAAAGCCCCATCGCCGCGTAGCCGGTCAGATAGCCCGCGCCAACCCATCGCGCGGCGGCCCGTCGCGTTTCCGCGACCTCTCGAAAACCGAGCCAGACGTACCCGAGCAGCAGCGGAACCACCGGGATCCAGAACCGGGCGTCGCGATAGGGCCAGACCAAGAGAATCGCCGTATAGGCTCCGACGTAGAGGTCGACCGGCGCGAGCCCTCGCCGCGCCCGAACGCCGATCGCCAGCGCGGCGACGAACGCGAGCCCGGGTAGCATCATCCAGGGCTGAAGCGCCTGGGGCAGTTGGGCTTGCGAGCCGTTGAGCAACAGCTCCGCCCAATCCTCAAGCCGGAACCGAACCAGGTCGCCAACGCCCCGCCAGTCCCGAACCATCTCGCGGGCGTACTTCGTCGAACCGAGGATCGCTCCCCCCGCGGCCAGGCAGACGCCGACGCCGGTCAAGGTCAGCGTCGCGACCCGACGATGCGTTTCCCAGGCCCGGCGCAGTCCGGTCCACGAGAACCTCGAACCGCCCGCCGCCGCCATCGCCAACGCCGGCGCCAGCGCGACGCCGATCGTGCGGAGGCTGATGGCGATCGCCGCGAGGACCGTCGCCCCCGCGAGGCAAAGAGCCTTGCGGCGGCCCCGAAGTTCCGTCGCGCGCGTGGCCAGGGCGAGGCTCGCCAGGCTGACGCCCAGGTAGGGAACGTCCGACACCGGCAAGGTGACGTGCTTGACGACCACCCAGCTTAAGAGAGTCATCGCCGCGAGCAAAAGCGCCGGCTCGCGGCCGATCCGCAGCGACCGCGACAGGATGAAGCCCGCGCAGGCCAACCCGACCGCCAGACTGGCGAGATTCAGCCCGATCAAGACGGCCGAATGGCCCATCCCCGCGCGGTCGAGCCCCGCCAAAATCAGCGGGTAGCCCGGCGGGTAATGGCTGGGCTGGCCATTGGTCAAGAAGCCGTCGCCGTCGCTGACCGAGGCGGCGATTTCCAAGAACTCGATGGCGTCCTTGTTCATCCGAAGCGGGCTCGCCGCTTGAATCAGATGACCGACGCATAGACACGCCAAAACAAGCCCCCAAAGGGGCGCTCGCGTTCTCATTGAGAATCCATCCCTGGTGAACCGCGACTCGCGAGGCGAAAACGCCGGTCATGGCGCCCGGCCCCTCCGGGACCGGCCACGACCAGCGCGTCCGATGGTGTCGGGGAACCCTAACCGAGAAGTTTCGTTCCCGCAAGCCGAAAGCCGGGGCGCGAGGCCGGCTTCTTACATCCGGAGCCCGTTGATCCCGGCCTTCGCGGCGATCGGTTGCAAAAGAGCGTCGGCCCGGCCGCCATCAACGGATTCAGCCCGCTCCGGCGGATTTCAAAAGCCCGATCTCCTTCTCGCGGAGGCGCTCGCGTTTGGCCGGCTCGTCCCAGTCGATGGCTTCGTTTTCGAGAAACGCGAGGGCGGTTGAGCGGATGTCTTCGGGGATGTCGACGCCAAACTCGGCGTGGCGGACGACGATCCCGGCGTAGCCCAGGTGGTCGATCTCGTCCCAGAGCGCGCGGTCGGATCCGGCCTCGTCTTCGAAGAGGTCCAAGGCCGCGGCCAGGGTCTCGGCGCTGGCCAGGCGCTGGTGAACCTGATCGAGCGTCAAGGGGTTCGCGTCGTCGGTCAACTCGTCGTAAAGCTCGCCGTGGACGCGCTCGAAGGCCCGGTCGAGCGCGTCGTGGGCGTCGTCGTTCTCGTAGCTTTTCAGGCCCCAGTAACCCATCGTGTTCCTTTTAGAATAGATGTCAGGAAAGCGGCGGCGAGGGATAGGGGCGGATTTGGCGAAGCATCGCCTCCAGTCGCCTGGGAGTGGCGACGAGGGTTGGGGTGGCGACGGGCGAGCGACGGACCACGTCGGCCGGGTCGAGCCGTTCTCCCTCGATGGTGGCGAAGGCGCAGCCGGCCTCGCTGGTGATGACGACTCCGGCGGCCACGTCGTGGGTCCGCTCGCCCAGCATGACGCACGCCTTGAGACGGTCGGAGGCGAGGAAGACCTGTTCGCAGCACGAGCTGCCGAGGTCTCGAATCCGCCCCGGGACCGTCCGCGGGTCAATCTTGCGCATGGCGTTGGTTCCCAGGCAGACGTTGTCTTGCCGGTGGAACACGTCGGCGTCGTCGAGCGTCAACCGCTCGCCGTCTCGCCAGGCGCCTTCGCCCTTGATCGCCCAATAATGTTCGCCCAGAGGCGGAACGACGATCACGCCGAGGACCGGCGCGCCGTCGTCGATCAGACCGATGCTGACGGCCCAAAGCGGCAGGCCGTGGACCATGTTCCCGGTGCCGTCGATCGGGTCGATCGACCACCGCCGAGGGCCCTTGCCCCCCTCGGCCTCGAACTCCTCGCCGGTGAGCCGGTCGTTGGGGTACGCCTCCCCCAGCCGCCGACGGATGAAAACCTCAAGGTCCTTGTCCAGCTCGGTCACATAGCTGTGGTTGGCCTTTTCGGTCGGCGTGACGTCTTTCGACCTCCGCAAGGCCAGTTCCGCCGCCTCCGCCGCGATGGCCCGAACCAACTCCAATTCCCCGCCATACCGCGTCATCCCCGTCATCGCCAAATGTGTCCTCGCCCCCCGAGTCGTGCTTCTGAACCTCCCTTCATCTTCGGGAACCCAGCGATTCCGGGCAACCCACAAATTCCGGGGGTTGGTCGTCCGCGTTAGCCCCTCCAGGGCTTTTCAGCCGGATTGGGTTCGTTCGGCGCGGTCGATCAACGGGGGTTTTGGACCGCAAACCCCTTTCAAGACTAGGCTTGTGTGATACCCGCTCGGCCGCGGATTGGGTTCGTTCGGCGCATTTTTTTGCGTCTTTACGCTGGCGATCCTTCCGGATTGACAAAGAACGATGGAGAGCGAGACTCTCCCACTTCATAAGATCAACGCGGGAGAGCCCGATATTTCAAGAATTTTAAAATGGCCGCGTCGGCTCGCGTGGAGTTTGACGAATGGGACGACGCCCCGCCCAAACCGTCCCACCCGCGAGAGCCCGCGGCCCGGCGCTCGGAGGCTATCGGGAAAGCCCCGGAGGGGCGGCGGTTCATAGCCGGGGGTGTCAACCCCCGGGAACCCGAGACCGTCGGATGATTTGTCCGGGGAGCCCCAAGGGAGCGACGGAAAGCCAAGCGCCGACGGATTTTCGGTCGCCCCTCCGGGGCTGAATGGAGAGGGGCGCGACGCCCCACCCGTCCAGGGGTTGACACCCCCGGCTATGAACCGCCGCCCCTTCGGGGCTGATGTTCGACATCCCGAATAGGCTCTCACTCCGACTTGCTAGACGCCCCGGTCGACGGCGGAACCGGCCGCGTTGGATCGCTCGGGTAGTCGCCAACCACAATCGCCCCCAGGTCCATCGGGCCCGGCTTTTGGGGCGCGGCGACGCCGACCGGGTGGTAGAAGCGGTCCCGCTTCACGCTGATGTCGTACCTTTGGCCGACCACCAGCGCGGGGAGCGTGAAGCGGCCCTCGTCGTCGGTGACGACCTTGTCGAAGGCGAAGGCCGTTATGTGGCCGCGGCCATCCTCGCCGATGTAGATTCTTCGCCCCCAATCGATCGGTTGGTTCGCGGCGGGCTCGCCGTGTTCGTCCAGAAGCAGGCCGGAGGCCGAGGCGGTGGGGGTTAGGGGCACAACGATATTGGATTCGTCGGGGCCGATCTCAATCAGCGCGCCCAGCGAGCCGTCCGGGCTCCAGGCGCAGAGGAAGGATTTATCGAGATATCGCCCGACATGAAACCGGCCTTGATCGTCGGTCTTCGCCGCGAGCCTGATGCCCATTCGTTCCGCCGAGTGGATGTCGACCCGGGCCCCGGCGACCGGCTTCTCATCCGCCCCGGAGACCACGCGGCCCCAGAGCCCCCCCTTCTCCGGCCGGACCATGTGGAAGTCGTGGACGACCTCGGGCTGATCCGTGACCGTGATCGTCGCGCTCTGGGTTCGCGACGGGCCCTCCAGGGTGTATGTTCCGGGGCCGACGCGGATCGCGTAGCGGCCTTCGGCGTCGGTTCGCGAGGAAACCCACCTGCGGACCACGCGCGAGACTTGATCTCCCTCCTCGTGGATGTCCTCGGGAGGTTCGCCGCCCATTTCATTGAGGAAAATGGATTCGCCGGCCGCGGGGCGGTTGTCCTCTCCAACGGTGACGATCCCTTTGATGACCGTTCCCTGCGCGAGCTGGAAATCGACGCTGGGGACTGGCTTTCCCGCTCGGACAACGACATCCAGGCGTGATGAAGCGGCCCAATCCTCATCCTCGACCCAAATGGCGTAGGCTTCGTTGGGAGGGACGCGCATCTCATACCGCCCCTCGTCATCGGTGCGCGCCGCGCCTCGGCCTTGATCCAGTCCTTGTCCCGTGCCGAGGGCGAAGACTTCGATGTCCCACGCGGGCGAACCGTCGGGCAGGGCGAGCCGGCCGCGGATTGTCTCCGCCCGGAACAAGGTGGCGACGGCGGGGGCCGTTTCTCCCTCGTCTTCCTTGATGAAGATGCGGCGATCGGCGAACTGATCGTCGAGTGGGAGGAGCGTGAGAGTATCCTTCGACCGCGGCAGCCAATCGAACGTGGCGACCCCATCGGCGTCGGTTGTCGCGACTTGGATCCGGCTGAAGTAGTTTACCTCGCTTCGCCGACCCTCCTTGTTGAGCAGCCAGACCCTGAGATCAACCCCGGCCAGCGGCTCGCCGTCTGGATTGACGGCCTGGATTCGCGCGACGCGAGGGGATTCGAGCGTGAGGGCGACCGAATCGGGAAGCTCTTCGGCGGCGGCGCCCTCGCTCATCCCGCCGGTCTCGTTGAACTTGCCCAACTCGGCGTAATCGAAGCCGGTCGCCACCTTCTGGGCGATGATCCAGGAGACTTTGGAATCGATTGGGACGAAGACTTTCGCGGCTCCATCGGCTCCGGTCGTCGCGTGGGCCACGATGTAAGACCCTTCGGCGACTTCAACCACCGCGTCTTCGATCGGTGCCTTGTCGGCGTCGGCGACGTGGACGGTGATTTCTCGGCTTGGCTTCACGACGATTTCGACAGGTTCTTCGGCCTTGGCCCTGGTCAGGTTGAACCCGTATCGAAAGACGCCGAGTTTTCGGCCGCCGTCGGCGCGGGCGAGGATCGGCCGGGCGCCGATCGCGTTCGGGTGAACGGGGATGACGAACGCGCCGTCGGGGCCGGTGACGGCCACGCTCTCGCGCGGGGAGTAAGCGTAATACCGAACCTCGGCCCCGGCGACGGGTTTTCCCGACTCGTCGACGACGACGCCCCGGAGTCTAACCAGCTCGCGCCCCGGCTCCTTCTTCAAGGGTTCGGCCGCCTGGGCGACGACTTTTGGAGGCGCCGCGGCGGGGGGCGAGGCCCGGCCGGCGACGAGGCCGGCGGTTAGGCAGGCGACGATGAGGGTGGAGGTGGCGAGGAGCACACTTTTCAACTTGGCCGCTTGGAACATTGGGATGACTCCCTCCGCCAGCGAGGCGACGGCGGCCGGGACCGTCCCGGCGACCGCGTCTCGGGCCGCGAACTTCAAGGCGAGGCGAAGAGAGGCGTCGAGCGTCGCGGCGGCCTTCGCGGGGGCGGGAAAGATCGTCCCGAGCGTCCCCACGGCCACCCCGCGCCGGGTTAGCCGATCGCGGAGGAGCGAACGACCCCGGGCGAGCCGGCTGGAAAGCGTGCCCTCGGGCAGGCCGAGCCGCCGCGCGGCTTCTTGTCGCGAGACGCCCTCCAACTCGCAGAGCAAGAGGGGCTCGCGGAAGCGGTTGGGGAGCTTGTTGAGCTCCTCGTCGAGCAGGGCGCGCAACTCGATCGGCTCGTCGCGAGCGATTGCCGCGAGCGAATCGTCCAGCGGCGTCCCCTCCCTGGCCCGGAGCTTGGCGGAGCGCTTGCGGGCTTCGAGCGAGGTTCGGACGGCCACGCCGTAAAGCCACGACTTCAAGTCCTCGGCCCGACGGAGCGAATCCGCCTTGCGGGCCAGAACGAGAAAGACGGCCTGAAAGGCGTCGTCGGCGTCGGCCGGGTCGGACAGCATCCGTTGGCAGACCCGCAGAACCATCGGCCCGTGTCGATAAACCAGGGCCGAGAAGGCGTCCTCCCGGTCGGTCCCCTCCCGGCTCGTGAACCGCTCGACGAGCCGGGCGTCGGACAATCCCCCGATCGCGCCGTGTTCGTAGAGCGACCCAAGCCATCGAACCAGTCCCGCCGATCCCCCGCCCATGCGCTCGACCCCCGCGTCCAGTCACTCGCGTTCCCTTCGCCAAGTGTACTGGGCGCGAACCGCCCGGCGCGTCCGGGAATTTTTGGAATGAGGCGGTTTTTATTTTCAGGACGCGCAAAGAACCCGTAGGAGCGGCCGTCGGACGCGGAACCGGCGCCTTGGGGCTCGGGCCAGCCGCAAACCCGCTGGCCCTCATCCGGCCGCTCTGGCTCGCCTCGCCCGGGGGGAGGGACGGCCGCTTGGCGACGGCCGCTCCCCGGCGGGCCGAGCCCGCCCTACGGGTTCTTTGCGCGTCCGACGGCCGCTCCTCCGTTGGCGCGCGAGGATTCCTTTGTAGCCGGGGTCTGTGACCCCGGGGGGGGCTCCGTGGCCGACGGCGCGCGTCCCGGCCTCACAGAGGCCGGCTACAAAAGAGGGCTCGGCCCGCTCTTGCGCCCCCCCTCGCTTCACGGCTTCTTCTTCCCCGGCTCAAGCGGCCGGTTGCCGTAGGCTTCCGGGGGGGGCTCCGCGGGGACTTTCAGGTCGCGGCGAAGGCGCTCCAGTTCGGCTTTCAGTTCTTTGACGACTTCGGCGTTGGCCGGGTCGGCGTGGACGTTTTTCAGCTCGTGAGGGTCGTTCTTCAGGTCGAACAGTTCCCATTCGTCGAGGTCGGGGGTGTAAAAGCGGACGAGTTTGTGGCGGTCGGTGACAACCCCGTAATGGGGGCGGACGCGGTGGGGTTGGGGGTATTCGTAATATTCGTAGTAAAAGCTCTTGCGCCAATCCTCGGGCTCTTCGCCGCGGAGGATTGGGACGAGGCTTTCACCTTGGATTTCATCGGGGATCGCGACGCCGGCGGCCTCCAGGAACGTCGGGGCGAAGTCGAGAACCGAGACGATGTGGTCGTCGGTTCGACCCGGTTCGACCACCCCCGGCCAGCGGACGAGGAACGGGGTTCTCAGCGATTCCTCGAAAATCCAGCGCTTGTCGAACCAGCCGTGTTCCCCCAGGAAGAAACCTTGGTCGGAGGCGTAGACGACGATCGTGTTGTCGGCCAGCCCTTCGTCGTCCAGGAACTTCAAGAGCTTGCCGACGCTCTCGTCGACCCCCTTGGCGCAGGCCAAATAGTCGTGCATGTAGCGGTTGTATTTCCAGCGGATCAGGTCGTCGCCTTCGAGGTTGGCCTCGCGAAACGCCTGGTTGCGGGGCTCGTAATAGGCGTTCCAGGCCGCCTTCTCCTCGGGGGTGAACCGCTCGGGAACGTCGACGAGCTTCAAGTCGTCATCGTTCATGGTCTTGGATATGCTCATGTCCTGGTCGATCTCGGCGAGCCCGCGCCCGGAGTAGTCGTCGAAGAGGGTCGGGGGTTCGGGATATTCGCGGTCGCCGTCGTGGCCGAGGTGGCGAATGGCGGGGGACCATCGGCGGTGAGTGGCCTTGTGGTGAGTCATGAGCAGAAACGGCTTCGACGGGTCGCGATCGCGGAGCCAGTTGAGCGACAGGTCTGTGATGACGTCGGTGACGTAACCTTCGTGACGGCTCGTCTCGCCCATCTCGTTGAGGGCCGGGTTGTAGTAGACCCCCTGCCCCGGCAGGATGTTCCAGTAGTCGAAACCCGTCGGGTTGGAGCCGAGGTGCCACTTGCCGATGACCGCCGTTTGGTAGCCGGCTTTTTGGAGAAGCTTCGGGAAGGTGGTTTGGCTCCCGTCGAACCGGCTGTTGGAGTTGTTGTAAGATCCGTTGATGTGATTGTATGTTCCGGTCAGCACGACGGCCCGGCTCGGCCCGCAGATCGAGTTGGGGACCAGGCAGCGGTCGAACCGAATCCCCTCGTCGGCCAGGCGGTCGATACTCGGCGTGTTGAGCAGCCGGCGCGGGTCGTTGTAGGCGCTGATCGCCTGGTAGGCGTGATCGTCCGAGAAGATGAAGAGGATGTTGGGCTGTTTGTGCGTCTTGGCCA
>Ga0180220_1001467_pt1 | contig 17336 bp, 12 predicted proteins | sample eDN5th37CBELigBY_FD_151335 | JGI IMG/M metagenome (GOLD analysis project Ga0180220, IMG submission 151335) | Enriched backyard soil microbial communities from Emeryville, California, USA - eDNA 5th pass 37_C BE-Lig BY (version 2) (version 2) | ecosystem: Environmental > Terrestrial > Soil >...
TTCCCGTCCGATCAGGCCGCCGACATCATCCATGAGTCCCTGGGCAAGGCGCCGCAGGACTTGTTCGCCCGGTTCGAGCGCGATCCCGTGGCCTCGGCCTCGATCGCCCAGGTGCATTTCGCCGTGCTGCACGACGGCCGCGAGGTCGCCGTCAAGGTCCTGCGCCCGGGCATGCGCGAAGCCATCGAGCGCGATCTCAAGCTGCTGCGCACGCTGGCAGGGCTGGTCGAGCGGCTGGCACCCGACGGGCGGCGCCTGAAGCCACGCGAGGTCGTGGCCGAATTCGACAAATACCTGCACGACGAACTCGACCTGATCCGCGAAGCCGCGAACTGCAGCCAGCTGCGGCGCAATTTCGGCCCCGACACCGGCCGGGCCCATCTGCTGCGCGTGCCGGAAGTCGTCTGGGAATACTGCGCCAGCCAGGTCTTCACCATGGAACGCATGCGCGGCGTGCCGGTCAGCCAGGTCGATCGCCTGCGCGCCCTGGGTGTGGACATCCCGCTGCTGGCCCGCCAGGGCGTGGAAATCTTCTTCATGCAGGTGTTCACGGACGGCTTTTTCCATGCCGACATGCACCCGGGCAACATCTACGTCTCCGACGATCCCGATACCCTGGGGCGCTACATCGCCCTGGATTTCGGCATCGTCGGCTCGCTGTCCGAATTCGACAAGAACTATCTGGCGCAGAACTTCCTCGCCTTCTTCCGGCGCGACTACCGCCGGGTTGCCCAGCTGCACATCGAGTCCGGGTGGGTGCCGCCCACGACGCGCGAAGAAGAACTCGAGGGTGCGGTGCGAGCCGTCTGCGAGCCGTATTTCGACCGGCCGCTGGCGGAAATATCCCTGGGGCAGGTGCTGCTGCGCCTGTTCCAGACCTCGCGGCGCTTCAACGTGGAAATCCAGCCGCAGCTGGTGCTGCTGCAGAAGACCCTGCTCAACGTCGAAGGCATGGGGCGCGAACTGGATCCCAACCTGGACCTGTGGCAAACCGCCAAGCCCTTCCTGGAAAAATGGATGCATCAGCGCGTCGGCCTGCGCGGCCTGCGCCAGCGCCTGGACCAGGAAGCCAGCCAGTGGGCCCAGATCCTGCCGCAGATTCCCCGCCTGGCCTATGCCCGCCTGAACCATCCCGACCCGGGGCCGGCAATGCGGACCGAGCTCGAACGCCTGCGCCGTGCCCAGGACCGTTCCAACCGGCTGCTGGCCGTGCTGTGCGGCATCCTGGCGGCCGGCCTGGGCGTGGCGGTCTGGGCGCTGACGCGCGGGGGCGGCGTGTGATGGCCCGCTTCGAATCCAAGATCCTTGATCGCGCGGCCTGCGAGCAGGCCGTGCGCAACGGCCGCTTCCCGCGGCCGCTGGTCTTCACCAACGGCGTGTTCGACATCCTGCATCGCGGCCATGTCACCTATCTGGACCAGGCGGCCGAGCTGGGGGCCTCGCTGATCGTGGGGGTGAACACGGACGATTCCGTGCGTCGCCTGGGCAAGGGCGACGACCGGCCGCTGAATGTCCAGGAAGACCGGGCAGCGCTGCTGGCCGCCCTGGCATGTGTGGACGGGGTGGTGCTGTTCCCGGAAGACACGCCGCTGGAACTGATCCGTGCCCTGCGGCCCGACGTGATCGTCAAGGGCGGCGACTACGACATGGATGCGCTGCCTGAAACTGCGGTGGTGCGCGGCTGGGGCGGACGGGCCGTGGCCATTCCGTTCGAGCATCAGCGCTCGACCACGGCGCTCCTGAAGAAAATCCGGACCTGACCGCAGGCCCGCCCCCTGGGGCAGGTTGCGGTCCGGATCCGGACTAGCGGCTTTGCAGGCCTTAGAACTTGAAGCGCGACCGCGCGGTGCCGCGCAGGGGCTTCACGTAGGTGTCGAAGATGGACACGGTGTCGAAATTCGCGGCGCTGGTGCGCGTGATGCGGCACACGGTCATGATCGGGTTGTGGCCGACGATGGCCACCAGGCGGCCGCCCACGGCCAGCTGGTATTTCAGCGCGTCGGGCACCGAAGGGACGGAACCGGTGATCAGGATGGCATCGTATTCGGCGGTGCCCCAGCCGGCGTGCGCGTCGCCGGTTTCCACGGTGACGTTGGCGACCTGGCTGCGCGCCAGGTTTGCCTGGGCAAAGGCCGACAGGCGGCTTTCGAGCTCGATACTGGTGACCTGCTGGCACAGGCGCGACAGCAGGGCGGCCTGGTAGCCCGATCCCGTGCCGATTTCCAGGACGCAGTCCGTGGGTTTCAGTTGCAGTTCTTCGGCCAGCTTGGCCTCGACCTTGGGGGACAGCATGGTTTCGCGGGTATCGACGCCGTCGATCACCAGTGGCAATTCCGTGTCCGTGAAGGCCAGGGCGCGCATCTGGGGCGGAACGAAGCGCTCGCGGGGCATGTCGAAGACGGCTTGCAGCACCCGTTCGTCCTGGACGTTCCAGGGGCGGATCTGCTGTTCGACCATGTTGAAGCGGGCACGATCGGCGTCGGTGATGTCGTTGACGTTCATGTCGCAGGGGTACCAGAGTTTGATTCGAGTCCGATTATAGGCCAGCAGCCCGCATGGCGGGCTTGCGCGGGATCAGGTCTGCGAAGCGGGCCACAAGGCGTGGAAGTGATGCACCGGGCCGTGGCCGGAGCCCACCTGGAGCTGGCCGGATGCGGCGATAGCGCGTTCCAGCCAGGCCTTGGCGTGGCGGGCGGCTTCGGGCACGCCGGGTGCGCGCGGCAGCAGGGCGGCCATCGCCGCCGACAGTGTGCAGCCGGTGCCGTGGGTGTTGGGCGTGTCGATGCGCCGGCCCGGCAGTTCGATCAGCCGGTCGCCGTCGTGCAGCAGGTCGATGGTGTCGTTGCCCGGCAGATGGCCGCCTTTCAGGAAGACCCAGCGTTCGCCGTCGTCGGCCAGCAGCCGGCGCAGGCGCTCGGCGACGCGGCGCATGTCCTTCAGGTTGTCGACGGGGCTTTGCCCCAGCAGTACCCCCGCTTCCGGCAGGTTGGGCGTGATGACGGTGGCCAGCGGGATCAGGCCTTCGCGCAGCGCGTCCAGCGCCTGGCGTTCCAGCAGGTGATCGCCGCTCTTGGCGACCATCACGGGATCGAGCACCAGATGCGCCGGTTTCCAGTGCTCCAGGCGGTCGGCCACCACACGGGTGACGCCGGCCTGGCCCAGCATGCCGATCTTCACGGCGTCCACGCGCACGTCGTTGAACAGCGTGTCGATCTGCGCAGCGACGAATTCCGGCGGCACGGGAGAAATGCCCGTGACCGCCTGCGTGTTCTGCGCGGTCAGCGCGGCGATCACGGCCATGCCGTAGGCGCCCAGGGCGCTCATGGTCTTGACATCGGCCAGCACGCCGGCGCCGCCCGAGGGGTCCACGCCGGCAATCGACAGGGTATTGGGGATCATCGCAGGCTCCGTGCGGATGGGGCCGGGACGCATGCGTCCCGGCGAGTGCGGGATCGGGATCAGGCGGCCCGGGTCGAGGGCAGCAGGCCTTCGGAAGGCGAGCTGGGGTCGGCGTCGTAGTACTTGCGCTTGATGCGGCCGGCCAGGTAGGCCTCGCGCCCGGCTTGCACGCCCAGGCGCATGGCGCGTGCCATGCGGATCGGGTCGCGCGCGCCGGCGATCGCCGTGTTCATCAGGATGGCATCGCAGCCCAGTTCCATGGCGATGGCGGCATCCGATGCCGTGCCCACCCCGGCGTCCACCAGCACCGGCACGCGGGCCTGGTCGATGATCAGGCGCAGGTTCCAGGGGTTGACGATGCCCATGCCCGAACCGATCAGCGATGCCAGCGGCATCACGGCCGCGACGCCGATGTCTTCCAGCATGCGGCATTGGATCGGGTCGTCGCTGCAATACACCATGACCTGGAAGCCTTCGGCCACCAGCGTGCGGGCGGCGGCCAGGGTTTCCGGCATGTTGGGGAACAGGTTGCCCGAATCGCCCAGGACTTCGAGCTTGACCAGGTTGTGGCCGTCCAGCAGTTCCCGCGCCAGGCGCAGCGTGCGTACGGCGTCTTCGGCGGTGTAGCAGCCAGCCGTGTTCGGCAGGATGGTGTAGCGGTCCGGTGACAGGAAATCCAGCAGGTTGGGCTCGCCCGGGTTCTGGCCGATGTTGGTGCGGCGGATGGCGACGGTGACGATTTCGGCGCCGCTGGCTTCGATGGCTTCGCGGGTCTGTTCGAAATCCCGGTACTTGCCGGTGCCGACCAGCAGGCGGGAATGGAATACGCGGTCGGCGATGGTGAGGGTGTCTGGGGTGGTCATGGAGGTGTGTGTCTGAAGAACCGGAAAGCGGGCAGCCGCGTCGGGCGGCCACCCCCAAGGATAATCCATTTGCGGCGGCCCGATGGCCGCGCTTTCCCGACAGACGTTTCCAGGCCGCCCCGTGAGATTGCCGCCACGGTCAGTGCAGGATGATGCCGCCGCCTTCCTCGACCTGCTGGTCGGATTCCGCGGCTTTCTTGCGTGCGGGTTTCCTGGCGGGGGGCTTGGCTGCGGGCGCTGGCGCCTGCAGGCGGGCCACCGCGCCCCGGGAAATGGCGTCTGCGCTGCCGCTGATGATGTCGCCATAGGCAATCCTGGCCTGTACGGTGCCGATGCGGATCGTTGCGACGCGTTCTTCGGCGGCGCCCAGCTGCTCTCCGGTATCGGGGTCGATCAGGGCCTCGCCTTGCGCATAGATGTCGTAGGTCTGGCCGCTGGCCGCCAGGCCCTGGCCACGATTGATGACGACCCGGCCATTGGTCACGGCGACGACCTTTGGCGGGCTGACGATCTCGGAGATATCGCCGATGATTTTGTCCAGGAACCCGTCCAGGGCCGCGCTGAGCTTGTTGCCGCTGGAGCTGAAGCTGCTGGAATCGGACCACCGCACGGCGCGGGTGGCCGATTCGACCAAGGTGTAGCGCACCGAGGCACGGGTCGATGTCGAGACCTCGCGGTTGGTTTCACCCGTCAGGTCGATGAATTCTTCCTTGACCTTGGTGGATACGCCGGCCTGCGTCAGGTCGACGATCAGCATGAAATCGGCGCCCAGCGCCTGGCCGAGCTTGCCACGCTGTTCGTCGGAGGCCTGATCGCTTTCGAGCAGGCTCAGCTCCTGGCCGATGGCGCTGTCGTTGCTGCGATCCAGCACGGTGAAGCGGCCGCTCTTGACGAGCTTGTCGGTCAGCGCCTGGCGCAACTGGTCGGCGTTGGCGCTCTTGCGCAATCGTCCGGTGGTGACGACGGCGATGCTGTCGCGCTGGGCCTGTGGCGCCTTGGACTTGAACTCGATCTTTTCGACCGCCACTTCCAGGTCGACCTCGCAGCCCTTGTTTTCGCAGGACTGCCGGATGACCTTGTAGCCCTTGACCTTGCCCTGGCTGGTCACGCGGTTCTCGCTGCCGATGCCGGCTTCGAGCGTGGTGCGCGAGGCCCCCGCGCCTTCGATGTGTGCGCTGCCGCTGGCAGTCTTGGACGCGCCCTTGCCGGGCGACTGGAGCTTGCCTTCGGTATTCAGGCTGCTGTAGCCGGCGGTGATTTCGCCTTCGCCGGATTCCTTGACCGAAAGCGTGGCCTTGGGGCCCGCCGACCGGGTGGCAACCTGCGCGCCCGTGACCTGGCGCACCGCGTCGCCCAGCGCGGATTCGATGGCCTGCTCATAGGTGTCGCCGTAGCCGTGGGCCTGCACGGTGACTTCCGTCGCCTGTTGTGCCTGGCCGGAGAACGGCCAGGCCAACGCCAGGCACAATGCCAGAAGAGAAGAGGTCTTCATCGCGGCTCACCAGCTGACGGTGCGGTTGTCCCCGCGTTTCACGATGGGGTATTCGCCTTCCCAGTAGGCCAGGCCGTCGTCCAGATTGGTCATGGTCAGCTGGAAGTAGTAATCGACCTGCTGGGTGCGGCTGCTGACGCGATTGTTGCGCTGGATGATCTTGCCCGAGAGCGAGAAATCGGGAGCAATCACCCGGCCGTCTTTCTTGACGGTGCGCTGGTTGATCATCTTCGATGATTTCAACTGGCGGGACTTGGCGGTCATCGCGTCTTCGGGGCCGTTCAGGCCGACGGCCGTGGTGACGATGAAGCGGCCCGAATTCAGCAGGCTGATGCGGATCTTCTTGGTCAGCTGGTCGGTATCGATGCGCTGGGCGGTGTCGTTGATGACGTTGGACACCGTCAGCACATAGCGCGCACCCTGGTTGGACTTGGGGTGCACCATCAGCGGCGATGCGAGCATCTGGTTGACCAGTTCCGTGGCGGCGTTTTCGAAATCCTTGTAATCCAGGCCCATCACGGCGACGGTGTCGTTCTTCATGTCGACGTAGTGGGTGGGCGTGGCGCAGCCGGCAAGGGCCAGGCAGAGCGCGGACACGGAAAGCAGGGCGCGAGTGTTCATGGGTGTACCTCTGGTCGGGATGGTGAGGGATGGCGAGTCGTTCATTTCGAGGCCAGGACCTGGATGCTGGGTGTGGTCGACGTGTTGAGGGCGCGGACATAGACCAGGACCGGCGCCTTTCGTTCGGGCAGCGGCACGTCGATGCTGGCCTCGATGCCGGGCAGCGTCAGCGTCAGGACGTTATCCTTGGGGTAGGGCACCTGCATCAGCTGGAAGTCGTGCGGCAGGGTGATCCAGCTGCGCAGGTCGGCCTGGGTGGAGGCCGCCTGGGCGACGGCGGCAGCCAGCCCCAGCCAGGGGTTCTGGTCGTTCATCTGCTTTTGCAGCACGGTCTTGGCCGTGGCGCGGATGATCTCCCGCACCAGGATCGCGTTGAAACGCGTCTTGAACTCGCCCTTGATGATGGTATCCATGTCGGCCAGGGGCTGGCTTTGCTGGCGGCCGACGGCGATGTGCGGGTAGGCGGGGACGCCGTCCTCGATGATGGGCAGGGCGATGCCGGTGTAGTGCACCGCACCCGTGACCAGGAACAGCGGCAGGTCGATGCGCAGTTCGCGTTTCGAGGCCGCCATGCCATTCTCCAGCAGGATCCACACGGCGGGCTTCAGGGTCCTGGGTCTGCGTGCCGAGGCAAGGTCGGCCTTGACCTGGGCATGCTTGGTCAGTGCGAAGGCGCGTTCCAGGCTGGTCCTGGCCTTTTCATAGTCGGCCTTGCCTTCGCTATTGAGCAGGAAATACAAGCCATGCAGGTACAGCGCGGCCGGGTTGATGTAGCCGGCGTAGGGAGTCCACTGGCTGACATCCACACCGGCTTTTTCGAATGCGGCATCCGACCCGGCCAGACTGCGGTTGACCAGATCGGCGTTGTCGCTGGTTTCGACCGCGTCGCGCTGCTTGGCGATCTCGGCTTCGAAGTGCTCTGCGGCGCGGCGCTGGCGGTCGTCGACGCGGTTCCATTCGACCCGGGCGTTGGCGTAGTCGCCTTGCTGCCAGAAGTTCAATGCCTTGTAGGTGTTCAGCATCACCGTGTCGTACACGTTGGGCGAGTACGGCAGGACGTTGTCGTTGGTCAGGACGGCGGCGACCTGTTGGCCGCCGCTGGCCACCACGTTGCGCGTGTCGTCTTCCTTCATCAGGACTTCGGCACCGTCGAGCATGCGGGTCGAGCGTTCGCTGAGGGTGCTGTAGCGCAGCAGCGTGCCGGCTTCCAGCGCCCACAGCAGGTTGCCGGGCTGGCCTTCCTTGTCCGGGGCGGATTCCTTGACCGCTCGCTCGGTGGCGGCGGGGATGTTGCCCGACTGAAGTTCGAGCTTGAAGTTGCGTGTTGATTCCGGCGTGGCGCAGCCGGCCAGAACGGCAGCGCAAATGCAGGTGATGAGTAGCCGCCTCATGTGCGTTCCCCCAGGAGCGATTTGATTTTTTTGTGCCGGTCCGCAGGTCTTGCCATGCGGCCCGGAGCGGGGATTGTCACATAATGTTTTTAAAGCTACAAAAGATGTTTCTATTGTTAGATAATGTGTTTAAATAACTTATTATTATATAGATCGATCGTTCCCGGAGACGGTGCAACGCTTCAGTGCGACTGGCGGGTCCGGGCCTCGCGCAGGTCCGCGCAGATTGCCTCGGCGGCATCGACCAGGCGCGGTCCCGGACGGTGCAGCCAGTCGGGGTCGATGGCGTAGATGCGCCTTGCGCGTGCCGCCTCCAGGCCGTGGCGCGCCCACCAGTCTCTGCGGGCGGCCAGGGTCTCGCTGCCGTAGGGTGACAGGATCATCACTTGCGGATTCAGGCGCAGCACGGATTCCACGCTGACCTGCGGCGCGGCCAGGAGGCTGCCGGCGTACGGGTTGACGCCGCCGCAGCGGCCTAGCAGGTCGTTGGTCAGTGGATCGCGGCCCAGGGTGTACAGCGGATCGGCGCTGATCTCGATGAAGACGGACTGCGGCGGAGGCGGAGCCGGCCACAGTGCCCGTATGCGGCGTTCCAGGCTGAGTGCGGCTTCTCCGGCCGCGGCGCGGGTGCCCAGGCGTTCGCCCAGGTCGCGGACCAGGGCCGGGATGTCATCCAGCGATTTCGGATTGGCGTAGACCAGCGGCACGCCCAGGGGCGCCAGGCGTTGTTCCAGGGCTCGCGTGCCGTCGGTCGGCTGCCAGCCGACCACCAGCGTCGGATGCAGTGCCAGGATGGCTTCCTCGCTGAATTGGATGCCGTCGCCGATGCGCGGAATGGCGCGCGCTTCGGGCGGATAGTCGCTGCGCAGGACGGTGCCGACGATGTCGGTGCCGGCGCCTGCAGCGTAGACCAGTTCGGTGGCATTGGGCGCCAGGGTGACGATGCGGGGTGGCGTGCCGTGCCGGACGGCGCCGGCCCAGGCTGCGGAGCACAGGCCCAGGATGGCGGCGGACGCCAAGCCCAGGATGCGGCGCCGCAACCCACTGGATCCGCCCGTCGCCCGCGTCATCGCTACATCCGCCAGGACAGGTTCACGAACACGTTGGAGCCCGGCGTGTTGTAGCCGTCCACCAGTACGTAGTCCTTGTCCAGCACGTTGTTCCAGCGCACTTGCACGCCCAGCGACTTGCTGAAGTCGTAGGCGGCCGTCAGGTTGACCAGGGAGTAGCCGCCCAGGCGGGTCTTTGTAACGGAGTCCAGCCGATTGCCGGTGTATTGATACTCGGCGCCGACCTTCAGGGCTTGAATGCGGTGCTCGGCACTCAGATGAAAGACTTGGCGGGCGCGCAGCGGGAGTTGTGAGTCTTCGCCGGGCTTCGGATTGTCGTTGCGCGGATCGAGCAGATCGATGCTTCCACGAAGGGTCGTGTTGTTGAAGCGGTGGGAGCCTTCCAGTGTCAGGCCGAGCAGTGTCGCGCTGCCGATATTTTCCGGTGAGAATGGAAAGGACGGGCTGGTGGCAATGAGATTCCTGATCTTGTTCTGGAATGCTGTGATTCGCACTGTGTCCCGTTCACCTTCGTAGACAAGGTGTGCTTCGATATTCTTCGATTTTTCGGGTTTAAGGTCGGGATTGCCCTGGTACAGGCCGCCGAATCCGGGATAGTACAGATCATTGAACGTCGGCGCGTGAAAGCCGGTGTTGCCGGCAATGCCGATCTGCCATGTGTCCGTCAGGTCAAAGTCCAGGCCCAGGCTGCCGGTCGTCCGGTTGCCGTAGCCGGAGATATTGTCGTTGCGGACACTGGCCTGTGTGTGCAGGCGGTTGACCCGGCCCTTGTAGATCAGTGCGGCCGCGTTTGTGTCGCGTGCATCCTGGTCATATCGGGTGGTCGTGGCCTGCACACGCTCTTCCTGGCGTTCCAGAAGGACGGAGATTCGGTGGTCGGCATGCGGCCTGAATGTATTGGTCCAGCTGTAGTGGCGCTTGAGCGAATTGAACACGCTGGACGAGTCGCTGCGATTGTCGTTGTCGTCCTTGGTAAAGCCGAACCGCAGCTCGCTTTCCCACCAGCCCGTGATGCTGTCCGTGCTGGTCAGACTGTAGGCTTGCTGGCGGTAGATGGCGTAGGTGTTCGGATAAGGCGTGAATTCGTTGTCATAGTCGCCACGCGTATATCCGTTGTAAGCCGTCAGGCCGATGCGGTGGCCCTCGGCCCAGCGGTAGCCGAGCGTGCCTGAAACAGTGTGACTGCGGTATCCGTCCTTGTCGGGATAGTAGCCCGCGATGACAGTGCCGTCGGCCTTGCGCCGCCGCAAAGCGTCGAATCCCTTGCTGGTCGCCGCGCTGGTCGAGAAGCTGTAGTCCCAGCCCGATGCGGCACCCGACAGGCCCAGGCTGGACCTGGCGGTTTCGTAGGTGCCATAACCGATGTTGGCCCAGGCGGACAGGGGGCGGTTCTGTTCGCCCTGCTTCGTGATGATGTTGATCACGCCGCCGATGGCGTCCGAGCCGTACAGGCTGCTGGCGGCGCCGCGCAGGATTTCGATGCGCTCGATCGTGGCCGGGTCGATGGTGGGAAAATTGATGCCCCCCATGGTGGAGCTGTTGATCCGCATCCCGTCGATCAGCACCAGGGTCTGGCTGGGATTCGCGCCGCGCAGGTAAATGCTGGTCTGCGTCTGCGGCCCGCCGGTCGTCGTGAACTGCACCCCCGGGGCGCGCCCGATGATTTCGGCGATGCCGTCGCCACGTGTCTCGGCCAGCTGTTCCGGTCCGATGACGGTGACGTCGCCCACCACGTCGGCCAGGGGTTCGGGGCTGCGGCTGGCCGTGACGACGATGTCCCGCAGCATGGGCACTGCGCTGCCCGGGGAAGATGTTTGGGCCGTGGCGGCCAGGGGGAAGAGACAGCAGGCGGCCGCGAGGCGGCGCGGGAAGGAAGCAGACATGATGAGGCCCTGTTTGGCGCGCGTCCCCGCACGCCGGTATCGAAAAACGCCCGAGGGCCTGGATCCGCCGCTGAAAGGGGATGCCGATGGCCGCGCCGGGCGGTATCAGGTGTCGAAGCAGGCCGGTATCGGGCTGGCATGGGGGCATGCGCACCGTTGCGGGGGCAGCACATCTGGGCTCGTGGACGAGCCGTTGTTTCCCGTTTGAATGCACCGGCGCCTGGGCGTACGGTGCATACCTGTTTCGTCGCGCACTATAGCATGCGGTCCTGCAAGGCAAGGCGATGACCTTGCAGGGCATGCGGTCTGCCGATGTGGGAAGCGGTATGCGATCCTCGGGGGATCGTGGGGCGGGGGATGGTGAGCGGGCGGGCGTCGGCGCCGCGCCCGGGGACGCAGTGTCCGTCGATCAGGTGCGCGAAGCGACCGGCCGGAGGCCGGAGACGGCATCCAGGATGCGTTGCAGCAGGCCGGTGCGGGGCTGGTCGGCACGGGCAGCGCGCGCGGCGCGTTCTTCGGCCATCAGGCGTTCGAAGGCTTCATTGACGGGATAGTTCGAAAAAGGGGCCAACATGTTGCTGTCCTCGGCGTGAAGTCTCTGGAGACGAGATTAAGTACAAACCATTATAGGGTAAACCCTAGTATATTGAAACCGGCCGAACGGCCGGTCTGGAGGCGCAGGTGTGCACGGCCCATGCTGGCGCCGCGCAGCGGGGAGCGACGCAGCCGGATGCCTTCAGGTGCTTGAGCCATCAATCATTACCCGCCGAGCGCCGCGGGGACTGCGCCTGGGCGCGACACGCGACGATACAATGAGGCCTTTCTTCGTCTTTCTCCCCTGGATCGTCTCGTGACCTATCCCGCTTTGCCCTACCCCCTCGAGTCCTATACGCGCGGGGCCGAGTTCGTGCGCCTGCTGGGTCAGCGCATCGTGGTGCTGGATGGAGCCATGGGCACCATGATCCAGCGCTACAAGCTGACCGAAGACGACTTCCGGGGCGAACGCTTTGCCGGCCACGGCCGTGACCTGAAGGGCGACAACGAACTGCTGTCCCTGGTCAGGCCCGACATCATCCGGGACATCCACAGGGCCTACCTGGAAGCCGGGGCCGACGTGGTCGAGACCAATACGTTCGGCGCCACGCGCGTGGCCCAGGGCGACTACGGCCTGCAGGACCTGGCCTACGAACTGAACGTGGCTTCGGCGCGGCTGGCGCGGGAAGCCTGCGATGCGGTGGCCACCCCCGACCGCCCCCGCTTCGTGGCCGGGTCCATCGGGCCACAGCCCAAGACGGCGTCCCTGTCGCCGGATGTGAACGATCCGGGCGCCCGCAATGTCACTTTCGAAGAACTGCGCGTGGCCTACACCGAGCAGGTCAACGGCCTGATCGACGGCGGCGCCGACCTGCTGTTGATCGAGACCATCTTCGATACGCTGAACGCCAAGGCGGCCATCTTCGCCATCGAGACGATCTTCGAGGAGCGCGGCATCCGCCTGCCGGTGATGATCTCCGGCACGGTGACCGATGCGTCCGGGCGCATCCTGTCGGGCCAGACCGTGGAGGCCTTCTGGAATTCCGTGCGGCATGCCCGCCCCGTCACCATCGGGTTGAACTGCGCGCTGGGCGCGGCGCTGATGCGGCCCTACGTGGCCGAGCTGTCGAAGATCTGCGATACCTACGTCTGCGTCTATCCCAATGCCGGCCTGCCCAATCCGATGGCGGAAACCGGGTTCGACGAGACGCCTTCCGATACCTCGGGGCTGCTCGAGGAATTCGCCCAGGCCGGATTGGTGAACGTGGTGGGCGGCTGCTGCGGCACGACGCCCGAGCACATTCGCGCCATTGCCGAAAAGGTCCGCGGCCTGCCGCACCGGCAGCCGCCGGTGATTCCGGTCAGGACGCGCCTGTCGGGCCTGGAGCCGCTGAATTTCGATCGCGACACGCTGTTCATCAATGTGGGCGAACGCACCAACGTCACCGGCAGCAAGATGTTCCTGCGCCTGATCCGCGAGGAAAAATTCGACGAGGCCCTGTCCGTGGCCCGCCAGCAGGTGGAAAACGGCGCCCAGATCATCGACGTGAACATGGACGAGGGCATGCTCGATGCCCTGGCCATCATGCCGCGCTTCCTGAATCTGCTGGCGTCCGAGCCCGATATCTCGCGCGTTCCGGTGATGATCGACAGTTCCAAGTGGCCTGTGATCGAGGCCGGACTGCGCTGCGTGCAGGGCAAGTGCGTGGTCAATTCGATCTCCATGAAAGAAGGCGAGGGCCCGTTCATCGAGCAGGCCAGGCTGTGCCGCAAGTACGGCGCGGCAGTGGTCGTCATGGCCTTCGATACCAATGGACAGGCCGACACCCTGCAGCGCCGCATCGATATCTGTGCCAAGGCCTACGACATCCTGGTGAACCAGGTGGGCTTCCCGCCCGAGGACATCATCTTCGATCCCAATGTCTTCGCCATCGCCACCGGCATCGACGAGCACAACCACTACGCCGTGGACTTCATCGAGGCCACGGGCTGGATCACTGAAAACCTGCCGCACGCGCGCGTGTCGGGCGGGATCTCCAACGTCAGCTTCTCCTTCCGCGGCAACGAGGCCATGCGGGAAGCCATCCACGCGGTCTTCCTGTATCACGCCGTGAGGCGCGGCCTGACCATGGGCATCGTCAACGCGGGCCAGCTCGGGGTGTATTCCGACCTGGACAAGCAGGTGCGCGACCTGGTCGAGGACGTGGTGCTGGACCGGCTCGAACCGGTCGGCCGGACCGATCCGGCCGACGAGCGCACGCCCACCGAGCGCCTGGTCGAACTGGCCGAAAGCATCAAGGGGTCCGGCGCAAAGAAGGAAGAAGACCTGACGTGGCGCCAGGGGACGGTGCGCGAGCGCCTGACGCATTCGCTGGTGCATGGCATCACCACCTTCATCGTCGAGGACACCGAGGAAGTCCGCCAGGAAATCATGGCGGCGGGAGGGCGGCCCATCGAAGTCATCGAAGGCCCGCTGATGGATGGCATGAACGTGGTGGGCGACCTGTTCGGCTCGGGCAAGATGTTCCTGCCCCAGGTGGTGAAGTCCGCGCGCGTGATGAAGCAGGCCGTGGCGCACCTGCTGCCCTTCATCGAAGAGGAAAAGCGCCAGATGGCAGAGGCCGGCGGCGACGTGCGCTCCAAGGGCAAGCTGGTCATCGCCACGGTCAAGGGAGACGTGCACGACATTGGCAAGAACATCGTCACCGTCGTCCTGCAATGCAATAACTTCGAGGTCGAGAACATGGGCGTGATGGTGCCCTGCGCCAAGATCCTCGAAAAGGCCAAGGAAATCGGCGCCGACATGGTCGGTCTGTCGGGGCTGATCACGCCCAGCCTCGAGGAAATGGCCTACGTGGCCTCGGAAATGCAGCGCGACCCTTATTTCCGCGAGCGCAATATCCCGTTGCTGGTGGGCGGCGCCACCACCAGCAAGGTCCACACGGCCGTGAAGATCGCTCCCAACTACGAAGGCCCCGTGATCTACGTGCCCGACGCCAGCCGGTCGGTCGGCGTGGCCACCAGCCTGATGTCCGATCAGGCCGGCACCTACCTGAAGAGCGTCGCCGACGAATACGAACTCGTGCGCACGCGCCATGCCAACCGCCAGGCCACGCCGATGCTCACCATCGAACAGGCGCGCGCGGCCAAGCCGGCGATCGACTGGGCGAACTACGCGCCACCGCGCCCGAAGTTCATCGGCCGGCGGGTGTTCAAGCACTACGACCTGAATGAAATCCTGAAATTCCTGGATTGGACGCCGTTCTTCCAGTCATGGGGACTGATGGCTCAGTTCCCGGCGATCCTGACCGATGACGTGGTGGGCGAGGAAGCCAGCAAGCTCCACGCCGAGGGGCAGGCCATGATGAAGCGCATCGTCGAAGGCCGCTGGCTGACGGCCAACGGCATCGTCGCCTTCTACCCGGCCAACAGCATCAACGACGACGACATCGAGATCTACCGCGACGAGACGCGCAGCGAAGTCCTGCTGACCTGGCGCGGCGTTCGCCAGCAGACGCAGAAGCGCGAAGGCGTGGACAACAAATGCCTGGCCGACTTCATCGCGCCCAAGGATTCGGGCGTGACCGACTACATCGGCATGTTCGCGGTGACGGGCGGCATCGGCATCGAGAAATACGAAAAGCAGTTCCAGGATGCCGGAGACGATTATTCCGTGATCATGCTCAAGGCACTGGCCGACCGCCTGGCCGAGGGCTTCGCCGAGACCCTGCATGCCCGGGTGCGCCGCGACCTGTGGGGCTATGTGCCCGACGAATCCCTGGCCAACGAGGACATCATCGCCGAAAAGTACCAGGGCATCCGCCCGGCGCCCGGCTATCCGGCCTGCCCGGAACACATCGTCAAGCGGGACATGTTCGACCTGCTGGATTGCAGCGAGATCGGCATGAAGCTGACCGAGGGGTATGCCATGATGCCGGCTTCCAGCGTCTGCGGCTTCTACTTCAGCCATCCGCAGGCCAAGTACTTCAACGTCGGCAATATCGGCGCCGACCAGGTTGCCGATTACGTTCGCCGCACGGGCCGCGACGAAGAGGACGTGCGCCGCACCCTGGCCAGCGTCCTGCGCTGAACCGGACGATGCGCCAGGCTGCTTCCGGAGAAGATCGTGCCGCGCGATGATGCCGCCCGCCGCCGGGAACTGGGCGCCTTCCTGCGCAGCGCCCGGGCGCGGGTCGCCCCGGCCGACCATGGTCTGCCCCCCGGTGTCCGGCGCCGCACGCCGGGCCTGCGGCGCGAGGAAATCGCCCAGCTGTGCGGCATCAGCACCACCTGGTACACCTGGATCGAGCAGGGGCGCGAGGTGACCGTGTCCGTCGATGTCTGGTGCCGGCTGGCCGAAGCCTTGCGCCTGGGGCGCGCCGAGCGCCACTATCTGTTCAGCCTGGCCGAATGTGCCGACCCCGAGGCCGGCCGCATGGATCCGATCGCACTGCCCGGCGGCCTGCAGGATTGCGTGGACAGCATTCGTTGCCCCGCCTACGTGCTGGACCAGTCCTGGAACGTGCTGGCGTGCAACGCCGCCCTGCTGCGGGTGTTCGACGGCTGGCCCGCGCGCGGGCAGCCCAATCTGCTGCGCTACATCTTCCTCGATCCGGCCGCGCGCACACTGGTCGTGGACTGGGAAGAACGCGCCAGCCGGGTCGTGGCCGAGTTCCGCGCCGATGTGGCGGCGCTCGCGGGGGAGCCTGGCATCGAGGCGCTGGTGTCCGAATTGCAGGCTGGCAGCCCCTTGTTCGCCCGGGCCTGGACGCGGCAGGTCGTGGTGGACCGGGAAGGCGGCCTGCGTGAATTCCAACATCCGGCGGACGGCCGGCTGCGCTTCCGGCAGTTCACTTTCCGGCTGGCGATCAGGCCGGACTGCAAGTTGGTGATGCTGCTGGACGGTTAGTGCGCGCCCCCGGCTTGCGGGAAGGCGCGGCCTTCAGCGGGCGCGGGTATGCAGCTGGCTGCCGGCCCGGCGCGACAGGCGCCGGAAGGACAGGGCCGAGGCCGCCACGAACAGGGACGTGACCACGAACCCCCAGGTCACGTCGATGCGGTCCACCTCGATCCCGCCGCGCAGGTGCATGCTCAGGTTCAGCGTGGTCGCCGCGCAGGCCACGCCCAGGCTGATCCCCATCTGCTGCGCCATCGCTGCGAAGCTGCTGGCGCGGCTCATCTGCGCGGCGTCCAGGTCCGCGTAGGTCAGCGCATTGACCGCCGTGAATTGCAGGGACCGGAAGAATCCGCCGACGAGCAGGACCGACACCATGATCCAGATCGGTGTGTCGGCGCGAAACAGCGTGCAGGCGGCGATGGAGAGCGCCGTGATCAGCGCGTTGGCCGTCAGCACGGGACGAAAGCCGAATCGGCGCACGATGGGCGTGGCGACCAGCTTCATCAGCATGGCGCCCGCCGCCGAGGTGAACGTGATCATCCCGGCCGAAAAGGCGGACAGGCCGAAGCCGACCTGCAGCAGGATGGCCAGCAGGAAGGGCGAGGCGCCGACGGCGAAGCGGCACAGATTGCCGCCCAGCACCGAAACCGCGAAGGTCTGGGTGCGCAGCAGGCTCAGGTCGATGATCGGGTAGGGCACGTGGCGGGCGTGCCGGACATACAGCATGCCGCAGGCCAGGCCCAGCGCCACCAGCCCGGCGGTGGGGCCGGCGCCCAGGCTGCCGTGCCCGATGGCCTCCAGGCTGGTCAGCAGGGCGGCCAGGGCGGTCCCGCTGAGTATGAAGCCGACCGTATCCAGGCGCGGGCGGTCGTCGGGCATGTCTCGGGGAATGAAGCGCAGCACCAGGGCCATTCCCAGCACGCCGACGGGAATGTTGATCAGGAAGATCCAGTGCCACGAGAAGTAGGTGGTGATGAAACCGCCGAGCGGCGGGCCGATCACAGGGCCGATCAGCGCCGGCACCGTGACCCAGGCCATGGCGTTGACCAGCGCGCTCTTGTCGATGGAGCGAAGCAGCACCAGCCGCCCCACCGGCGTCATCATCGCGCCGCCGAGGCCCTGCACCACCCGCGCGATCACGAAATCGTTGATTGAGGAGGCGATCGCGCAGCCGATCGAGCCGATC
>Ga0180220_1001469_pt1 | contig 17327 bp, 17 predicted proteins | sample eDN5th37CBELigBY_FD_151335 | JGI IMG/M metagenome (GOLD analysis project Ga0180220, IMG submission 151335) | Enriched backyard soil microbial communities from Emeryville, California, USA - eDNA 5th pass 37_C BE-Lig BY (version 2) (version 2) | ecosystem: Environmental > Terrestrial > Soil >...
GAAATTGACGGGAAGCCTGCCCACTGGAAAAGAGATGGCGACTGGTTGTACGTGGATTGGCCCGAAGGGAAGGTAGAAGGAGAGGTATCTTTCCACATCAAGGGATCGGCAGGAGCCAACAATCCAATCAGCGAAACTTCCTTTTTCATGAGTTCCACCTTTCCTTGGTATCCGGTGCCTGGGACATGGATTGTTGCTGAAAAATTCAATTTATTTTATGAACCGCAATATAACCATATTGCGCTGTCCAAACCAGTCTCTTTCCATATATCCATACATGCTAACGAGCGTACCTATAGCAATCTGCCCAAACAAGCGGACGGAACATTTGCCGGGCAATCATCCGGAGCGACGGTTTTGTCGGGGATGCTAATGGACAAAAATGTCGGCGGCTATCAGATTGTTGGCCCGCCTGATCGTATAGATGAAGTGGGTTCGGCCATTGAGAAAGTAGAGCAGACCAAAAATCATCTTTCAAGCCTGCTTGGGATCAAGGCGCCGGATATGCCGAAACAAATCATGGTCGTTCCTTCATTTTCCTTTTTCCCGAATTACTATATACAACTTGGCGAGGATGAACTGTTTGTGAATGAATTAATAACGAGAAATCCCTATATGGTTGAAAATATAGCAAGGATGGAGTCGGTGTTTCAGGCATTTTTCTGGTCTAATCGTTATCGGATCAACGACGAGCAAAATTCCTACATTTTCCGCATGATTCTTGAATATATGGAGAGTCCGAATAAAAAAGGCACGACGCTGTCACATCAGGTCCGGGAAATCGAGCGGCAAGGCGATCGGGCACCTGCCACAGCTTATTTGGCTCGTGATATCCTTCAATTTTATAATAATCAAGGCGAGAAAGGATTGAAAGGATTGGTAAGAGCTGCTTACCAACTGTCGGATGCCCGAACATTAGACCTCAGCGACTGGAAAAAATTAATGGATCGTTCGTATTAGGAGGGGCAACATGGACCGATTAGTGATAGATCATGTATCCAAGCATTTTGGCAAGACGGCAGCGCTGCAATCGGTATCCTTGCAAATAGGTCATGGGTTATTTGGACTGCTGGGTCCTAACGGTGCAGGAAAGACGACTTTCATGAGAGTGTTGGCGACTCTGCTCGCACCTGATTCCGGCAGCATTAGGTATAATGATATCCAATGGGGGAAGCAATCGGAACGGGTTAGAGATATACTTGGCTATCTCCCGCAAAATTTTAATGTGTTTAAAAATATTTCAGGATATGAATGTTTAGATTATATAGGTGTCCTGAAAGGGCTTCGCGACAAAAAACAGCGTCGCGCTCAGATCGAAACGTTGCTGGAAAGGGTTAATCTTACGGCGGAAGCCCATAAAAAGACAGGCCATTATTCAGGGGGCATGAAGCGACGACTGGGTATTGCGCAAGCGCTGTTGGGTAACCCGGAAATCATCATTGTGGACGAGCCTACAGCGGGGCTGGATCCGGAAGAAAGAATCCGATTCCGCAATGTATTAAGAGAGGTTGCTACTGGGCGTATCATCGTCTTGTCTACTCACATCGTGGAGGATATCGAAGCTACATGCTCTTCTGTTGCGGTTATCAAAAAAGGCATAGCAACGCAGTTCGACTCTTTGAGCAAGCTGGCTCAAGAGGCAGCGGGGCATGTATGGCTTTGGAAAGTCCGTCCTGAACAGGCTATCGACCTGCAGTCCAAGGTTAATGTCATCAGCTCGACGACGACGGAGGATCATGTGGAATTAAGGGTGTTAGCAAAGGAGTCCCCCAGTAGAGAAGCAATTCCTGTAAGCCCCACATTAGAGGAAGGATATTTGATATGGAATCAAAGGTAAAGATGCCGTCCTTACGTCTGGATATCCGCAATATGGGCGGGCTATTTTATTTACCATTCATCATGATGATGATAGCAGCTGCATACGTAACAATCCATTACTCTGGATATAGTGATAACCAAAACATGCTGAAGTACATCCGTCATGATTTTGGCGTACTGTCGATTCCATTGGTAATCGTCTGGATCATCGGTCTGTTTCAAGACTTTGTGGAGACGAAAGGGAAGGAAGCGATTCTGGCACTTCCCTATAGCTCCACTTATAGCGGAATCATGAGAGTTTTACGAATGAGCTTGTTGTATGTAGTTATTTTCTTCATATTGTATGTATTTCTTGTGATTCGGTTGCTTCCCGGCCATCAGCTAATTTTACTTAGCGATATATGTTTGCCGATTCTGTCGGTGCTATACTTCGCAGCACTTTCCTTTTTGTTCATGATGATAGTCAAAAACTCGATTGTTTGTTATATCATCATCGGAGTATATTCCATTTTCCTTTATATGACGCGCGGGGCTTTTACTTTCGGACTGTATCCGTTTCAGTGGAGTTTTCCCCAACCCAACTTTGACGAATTGCGCTGTACCGTGATCTTATTGATTGCCTCGGTTATCGGTTTGTATATTTCTCAAAAGATTTTTCAGAATAAGGAGTTTCTATTGAAGTAATCCTTCGTATGTACTTGCCGGACTCCTGTGCCTTGGAAAGCGATGAAATTCGTCGCGATTTTAAAAGACAAAAGAACCGGTGAACTGACCGAGGAATTGTTGAAGAAGCATGTCGAACATTTGCAGCATCTCAGCCAACGTTCCAAACTGTTCATTTGCGGGCCGCTGAAGGATCAGGACCGAGCCATGCAAATATTCATATGCGACACAATGGGCGAGGCGATCACCCTTGTGGAGAGCGATCCATTCGTAAAGGAAGGTTATTATGCCGGATATGAAGTCAATGAGTTGTTGGAAGCCAACGAGAAAAATAATTGGTTAATGTGAACGTCCATAGACGGTAAAAACGGAGTGAAAGCTGGGGGGCTTCCCGTCTTTCTGAAGGAGCAGAGTCGGGCAAATTTTCATCGGGGTACCCGCGAAAAAAAATTTATAACATCGTTCGATGCCGGACGGTGTTTTTTGTTGTGGGTCCGGGGCCATCGATCCGTTTTTTATACTTTTTTTAGATTTGATTTAGAGGCGTTTTAGACCTGGCGGATATGATGAATGACAGAAGGCTTCGGCAAATCGGATCATGGAGGTGAGGGAGTAATATTCGCAGCCGGCCGGAAGCTTTCGAATACAACGTAAACGGAGAATGGCGATGAGAAAAAAATGGTTACCTGTTGCAGCCGGTTTTGGTTTGGGCGCCGTGATGCTGCTTTCCAGCGGTTTTTCGGCGATGGCGGGCACTTCGGGTTATGACGCATACAAAACGGCAATAAAAAACACGAAAGCGGCGCAAAGCATGACTTCCCACGTGGACGTGACCGTGACCGATAACGGAACGAAAGTGCTGTCGGGCACGGCGGTCGTCAAAATGAATCATAAGCTGCAAACGATGAGCATGTCCGGTTCAATGAACGACGGCAAAAAGACTCACGAGATGCAGGCGTTCAGGCAGGACGGCAAGATGATTTTCAAAAGCGGGGATCAAGAGGAGTATCGGGTCATGACGCAAAATGCTTTCAGATGGCAGCATCAAGGCGGCACGGATGCAGCGCCAAATATGCCGAAAGCGGCCGAGCAAGTGGTCGACGCGCTCATGGGGAACATCCGGAATCTCGCCACGGTTGAAAATGAATCGGACGGAAGCAAGCAGGCCGAGCTGCATCTTTCCGGAAGCCAAATTCCCGCCGTCGTTAACGCGCTCGGATCTTTGGTCGCATCCAAGGCCGGCAGCGGGGATTGGGAACATAAAAGCTGGAAACAGGATGCTGGGGCTCCACATCCGTCTTCCGAATGGCATCCCAGCCTTCCGAAGCTGACCGACCATATCCAGGTTGAACAAATCAATTTTGACGCGAAAATCAATCCGGATCAAATTCTTGAACGGCAGACGGCGGAAATCAGCATTACCGGCACGGATGACACCGGCAAAAAACATGATCTTTCCGTTCAAATTCATATCGGCCTTTCGAATTATAACCAAACGACTCCGGACCGTGTGGATTTGACGGGGAAACCGATTAAGGAAATCCAAAGCGACGAGCCGAAGCGGGGCTGGCATCACTAAGAGGCAAGGCAACCGAGGCCGGCAAACCGCCCGGTTGCCTTTCACTTTGAACCGTTTCTAGAAGGGAGTGGATCAAATATGGATACATTGCTGGAAGTGCAAGATGTGACCAAACGTTATTCAAACGGGCGCGGCGTCCGCAATGTCAGCTTTGACGTGATGAAGGGGGATATTTTCGGTTTTATCGGCCCAAACGGCGCAGGCAAAACGACGGTGCTCAAAATCATATTGGGTTTGATTCGTCCGGATGAAGGCAACGTCCGCATCTTCGGGCATCCGGTGGCGGAGGCTTTCGAACAGGCGATGAACCGCGTCGGCTGCCTGATTGAAACGGCGGATGCTTATGAATATATGAGCGCGTACGATAACTTGAAGCTTTCCGCCCGGTTTTACCTGGATCTGCCGAAAACGAGAATGGATCAGGTGCTTGAGCAGGTCGGCCTGGCCCCATACAAACATGAACGGGTAAGCGGATATTCTCTGGGAATGAAACAGCGGTTGGGGCTGGCATCGGCGCTGCTGTCGAACCCCGGGCTGGTCCTTTTGGATGAACCGGCCAATGGCCTCGATATCGAAGGGATGGCCGATGTGCGGAATACGATTTTACGGCTGTCCAAGGAACAGGGAGTTACGTTTTTGATTGCGAGCCATCTGATGCACGACCTCGGCATGATCGCAAATAAGATCGGGATTATGCATAACGGAAACCTGATCCGCACAGGGAACGTGGATGAATTGCTGCAGGGCGGAAATACGCTTGAGCAATTCGTTCTGGCCCAAATTCAAGAGGAAAAGGACGCGAAACAACATGCATAGTTTAAAGGCAAATACGATCAATGAAATCGAGAAAATATGGCACAGGCGCAAAACCAAAGTCTTTTTGCTTCTTACTCTCCTTATCCCGGTCATTTCCACCCTGCTGCTTTCCCTGCTCAAAAACAAAACGAGCATCGTCTGGGGACTTGGAGGGGATTTGCCGATGTTGATGCTGAATCTGTTCACGTTTTTCCTGCTCCCGATGATGTTGTCCGTCACGGCCGTCGATTCTTTTTCCGGTGAAGCGGCTGCCCGCACGATGAAGCTTGTTCTCGTTCGCCCTATCACGCGAGCCAAAGCGTTTGCGGCCAAGGTGCTTGCGCTCATGGTTTACGCAGCGATTTATTTGGCGATGCTTTGGATCGTTTCGAGCGTTTCGGGATGGGCGATCGCGGGAGAAGGATTGACCGGCGGTTTTGCGGATAGCGTAAAAGCGTACCCTGCTGCGTTTCTGCCGATGGCGGCGATCGGTTTGCTGTCGGTGTTTATCGCGCAATGTTTCCGGAACGGCAGCGGCGCATTGACCACGATCGTTTTCGTCTATGCGGCCGCCAAGCTGCTGCCTTTGATTTGGCCGCAAGTTTCGGCCTGGTCCGTCTTTTCCTATTCGGATTGGCATGTGCTGTGGACCGGAAGCGGGGCTTCCGCGGGCAAACTGTTCAGTTCATTTTTCTTTCTTCTCGCTTATATTATAATGGCTTATACGGCGGGACTGCTGCTGTTCGAACGAAAACAATGGTAAGGAGAATGCCGGGTGTCCATCAAGACCAGATTGTTGCTTTCCTATATCGCCATGACGGTTATTCCGGTCGTCTTGTTCGTGTTGATTGCCCTGGGGCTTTATTCCGTGTTTCTGAAAAATGCGGATGGAAGCGGGAATCAAATCTTCTGGAAAACGACCAACGAACGCGGCGAGCTGGTGGCCGGCATAAAATTCATGGCACGAACGGACCCCGACAGGTTCGCGAACCTTTCTTTTTTAAAGTCAACGGACGAACAATTAAAAAGGCTGCAAGTCGGACTTGTCGTAACCAAAAATCAACAAATTACGTACGCGTCCTCTCTTGTGGACGAGAAGGATTTAGATCAAAAGCTTCAGGAAGCACGGGTGAACCCATCGGAACATGATTGGGGCAAGGGCAAATGGAACAACCGCTTTGCGGTGCAGAAATTCGATATCGGGTTTGCCGATGGCAGCAGTGGGGAGGTATATTTGCTTACGGACATGAGTCCGCTGTTGGCTGGGTTTCGGAAACTTTTTCCGATCCTTCTTTTGTCGCTGATTATTGTTATCGGGTTAACGAACGGCTTTTTAACTTTCTTGATGTCCCGAAACCTGATCAGACCTTTGTATGCCCTGAAACATGCCGCGGTACAAATCAAAGAAGGGGATCTCAGCCATGAGGTGAACCTGCAGCGGAAAGACGAAATCGGAGAGCTGGGGGCGGCTTTTGAAGAAATGCGTTTCCGGTTAAACGAGTCGATCCATCTGCAGCTGCAATACGAAGAAAACCGCAAAGAGCTGATCTCCAGCATTTCCCACGACCTGAAAACGCCGATCACCGGCATCAAAGCATGCGTGGAAGGGATTCAGGACGGCATTGCGGAAGGGGAGAAGCGGGAAAAATATATCGAAATGATCGCGAAAAAAACGGATGATATGGATCGGCTCATCGACGAGCTGCTTTTGTTTTCGAAATTGGATTTGAAACGGCTGCCGTTCCATTTGGAACAAGTCGATCTTGCCGCGTATATGCGCGACTGTGCCGAAGAGCTCCGGCTGGATCCGCGCCTGGAAGGCGTTTCGGTCGGATTTTCTTCGAATGCCGGCGGGCCTGTCCAGGTGGTTGCCGACCGCGAGAAGCTGCGCAGGGTTATCGTGAATATCATCGACAACAGCTTGAAGTACTTGGATAAAGCGGACAAAAAAGTTTGGCTGGAACTGTTCGGCGGCGCAAGCGAAGCGACCGTCAAAATCACGGATAACGGCGCGGGTATTGCGAAGGAGTCGCTGCCGTATGTTTTCGACCGTTTTTACCGCGCGGAACCGTCAAGGAACACGAACACCGGGGGCAGCGGCATCGGACTTGCGATCGTCAAGCAAATGGTCGAGGGCCAAGGCGGAAAAGTATGGGCGGAAAGCCAAGCCGGAGAAGGAACAAGCATCTATTTTACGTTGCCAAAGACAAGTCATGGTGGTGAGCGCTCATGAAGCGGATTTTGATCATTGAAGACGAAGATATCATTGCCGAAGTGCAGAAGGACTACCTGGAAGCAGGCGGCTTTGGGGTGGAAATTGCGGCAAGCGGGGATATCGGCCTGAAAAAAGCACTCGAAGAGGAATATGATTTGGTCATCCTCGACCTGATGCTGCCGAAAACCGACGGATTCGAAATATGCAAGCGCGTCCGCCAAGCGAAAAACATTCCGATTTTGATGGTGACCGCAAAAAAGGAAGACATCGATAAAATACGCGGTTTGGGGTTGGGGGCGGACGATTATATCACAAAACCTTTTAGCGTCGGCGAGCTGGTCGCCAGGGTGAAAGCGCATTTGGCCCGTTACGAGCGCTTAACGTCGGATTACAGGGCGAGATATCAGGATGAAATCCGCGTCAGGGGCATTCGGATCGATAAAATGTCGCGAAAGGTATTCGTCAATGAATCGGAAGTCCCCTTAACGTCCAAAGAGTACGATTTGCTGCTGTTTCTTGCCCTTCACCCGAACCGGGTGTTCAGCAAAGACGAACTGTTCGAGAAAATTTGGGGTCTGGACGCTTTGAGCGATAATGCCACGGTGACCGTTTATATAAGCAAATTAAGGGAAAAAGTCGAAACCGACCCGTCCAAGCCGCAGTACATCGAGACGATTTGGGGAGTGGGGTACCGGTTTAATTTATGATGGGGAAGGGCGAATATACTAGGGGTTAGGCGACCTGAACACGCACCGGTGAAGGGTCGTTTTTTTGTGCTCTTCAAGGCCGTCACATTGGCATCAAGCAAACCGAAATGATATCCTGCCTGCTTTATAAATTCTTTAGAAGTGACCGTTAAGATGATGGAGAGAACAAAAGAATGTGTAAGGGAGGAAAAAGATTGATGAAGGTATGGAAACGATTAACGGGCGTGATCGCGGCGGGGCTGGCCATGACTGTGGCGCTGTCGCCGGCCGGTGCGGCTGCGGGAAACGGTGCAGGGATGAAGGCGAACATTCGGGAGATCCAATCTTCGACTTCGGAGAACTATAAGGATTTGGCTTTTCTAAAGCCCATATTAAAAGATAAGACCGTCGTCAGCCTCGGCGAGAACTTCCACCGGGTCGCTGAATACAGCAGCATGAAAACGAGACTGATCAAATATTTGCATGAAGAGCTCGGGTTTGACGTCATCGCTTTCGAGTCGGGGCTTGGCGATTCTTTTATGACCTATGAAAACGCAGGGACGCTCTCGTCGAAAGAAATGATGGAACGCTCGATTTTTCCAATCTGGCATTCCAAAGAAACGCTGGCTTTGTTCGATTACATCAAACAGCAGCGCAGCACGGGCAAACCGCTGTACCTTGCCGGTTACGACATGCAGTTTACGTCCGCCTATTTGACGCAATGGATCGCGGAGTGGATTGCCAAGGTGGATCCGGAGCGGGGACGGGATTATTTTCAATTCGAGCTGCAGGCGATGACCGATTATTATAAAGTCATAAACGAATACGGTCTGGACAACGTTAACCATTCGAAGGCCAAACAGGAAATCAAGAAAGTGAAGGATCAATACGAACCGAAATACAGGGCGTTGATCCAGTTTATAAAAGAGAACAAAAAACAGCTTGCGGCAGCCTATCCGAAAAATCCGCATATCGTTGACGTCGCCGCCAAAACGCTGGAGGACCGCATCAAGTTCATCGAAATGGGATTGTACGATACGAAGGGAAGCTACGAGTTCAGGGACCGGATCATGGCGGACAACGTCGAGTGGTTAACGAAAGTGATGTATCCCGGGAAAAAGGTGATTTTGTGGGCGCATAACGACCATTTGGCGAAAAACACGTCGAAAATGAGCGTCAAAGAGCAGGGGAAATGGGTTAACAGCTTTACGAGCATGGGAGAACTGCTTCATAAAAAGCTGAAGGACAAGGCATACGTCATCGGCCTTTACATGAACAGCGGCAGGGCAAGCACCATTACGACGCAGCAGATTTTCCAGATCAAGCCGATGCCGAAGGGAAGCTTGGAGCAGCTGATGATGGGAAGCGGGTATAAGATCGCCTTTGCGGATCTGTCCAAGCACAAGAAGCCGAACAAAAACAACGCTTGGATGTTCAAGCCCATTTATGCCGCGGAGGACGGCATGACGTCCGAAATCATCGAACCGATGGCGATGAAGTTTGTGCCGAAGGAGCAATACGACGGCATCATCGTTTTCGATAAAGTCAAGGAGCCGACAACGAAGTATTGACAAACCAAGCAATAACGGCCACACAGTGGGGAAGTGCAAAAACCAGTCTCAACTCCAAAAGGATGCGGGACTGGTTCTGCATGTTTCGATTGCCTAAGTCGGCTTCTATTCGGCCGGTGCGGCGCCTTGCCTTCCCGCATAATGCGGTTCGCCCGGATTCAAGTCGATCACGACCCGTTGCGGAGCGGCCAGCGCGTACTGGTGCTCGCAGCGCCAGCGCATATCTTCGGTGAACCCGATCGTCTCCCCGTCGCTGATGACGTCGCCCTGGTTAAACAGGTAATACCCGATATTCGCCAACATGTCGGCGACTTCATCGGGATTCAGATCATAGAAATGGCACTGCACGTCCGGAATGCCGAGCGCGGCCAGTCCGACCGTATCCATCAAGGCTTCATGTCGTTCGCTCCCCGTGCCCTCCACGTTGTAAAAGCGGACGTTCATGGCGCCGTACAAGCGGGCACCTTCTTCGATGGCAGCCAAATACGCGCCGGGCTCGACCAGCTTATCGCTTGCCCGGAAGTAGATGGCATCGCATGGGGCCGTTTCGAGCACCGCCCGCAGCGCTCCGGTAAACAGTTCCAGCCGGGTTTTCGGTTCCAGTCCGGATGCCATCATATCGACGAGCAGCAGCGAGTGCGTGCACTCCTGCAGCGTCTGCTCCGACTCCCGCCAATGCCAGGACTGCTGAACCGCCGTGGCATAATCGGCAGCCGATCGATTTTCGATGTCCATTAGGCTCGTTTGGGCCGGCAGTTCTCCTTCGGCGTATTGAACCATGTAGTTCAAATGGAAAAAGTGAAGCAGATCCTTGCCGGCTTTTTCGTTGGCCTCCCATACGGCCAGACCCGCCGCCTGTTTTTGCCGTTCCGGCCGGTCCAATTTCCCGGTATGCCGCTCCATATTGGCATAAAGCAGATCCCGGTCAAGCTTCGGCTGCTCCTTGTACTTCAATTCAACCGAATACACCCTCGCAAACCCGAAGTCTTGTTCTTCTTGAAGCCGTTCTTTTGTGTCCAGTGTTCTCTCCTCCATCCATGCGCTAACCCTTAGCTCGAATATAACGAGCAATAGGTGCGTTCAAACCGTCCTGCCAACAAATCCTCCTTGCGAATGAAAAACTGAAGCGCGCCGGCATCCCACCAGCAAAAACCGATATCGTCGTCCGAATCGATTTCCAGCAGGAGCAGCGTATCCTGGATCTCCTGCTTTGCTTTTTCTTCGTCTCCGCCGAAATGCGCAGCGATCCGCTTGAGGGCATGATCGGCGTTGTAATCGTAGTTTTCGCCCGTCAGGATCATTAAAGCCGCTTCGTATTCGGCGTCGCCATGCTGTCCGTCCGGATAACCGAATAGCAGGGCGACGTCCCCGATCCGGCTGTCCGTGACGGACCAGATGAGTTCCTCGTAATCCTCGTAATCCGCCGTGTCGTTTTCGACCTGTTCGGTATCGACATAAGCGTAATTGGGAGGTTCAAGCGTGGCTCTTGGTTCAAGCCGGTATGGGCGAAAAGCTTCTTCGAGCGCGGTCGTCCCGGGAGCAAGGCGGCGCGAAACGGAAGCAAGCTCCTCCTCCGGCACATGGATGACGCGATGCTCGATATTGTAGGCGGGCTCGTCTACTCCGACGAAAAAATAAAGCATGCCGCTTGCCGGAAGCAGCGAAGACTCATTAGCGGCGGCAAATTCCTTCAAATTCAGCTGCGTCAAGAAAGTCATCGGCACGCCCTCCGAAGTAACGGGCCATTCGATCCGGGACGGAAGAGCGGGATCTCCGCCGATGCGGGAGCTGCCCGGCCGATCATCGCTCGCCTGGCCGGACTTTGCGCACCTGATGCCTTGGCGCGTATGCTCCAACAAATAGGGCAGAGCGTGCTCGAATTCATGTTCCCGGATCCGCTTTTCAAGTTTAAGACGATTCCGTTCATTCAGACTCATTCTATTCCCCCTAAATCCGGTTGCGTTTTAAGCTGCGTCCCTATTGAAATCAATTATCCGGTATATTGAATCCCGTGTTAGATGACATCGGGCACCGGGCAATAAACTTATCATACTATGCACCCTTAAGACGCTTCCATAGTACCATGTGCCCATGGCATGCCGACAAGGCAAAAAGTCCCATGCCGCATAAGCAGATCAAACGATGGCCGCCGCAAAAAAGAGAGGCCGGGGCCTCTCTTTTTCGCCTATTTCCCGCGCCTACTTGCTGCTTCGGTTCATCAGCCACTTGACAATAAAATTGAAATTTTTGATGCGGCAGTTGTGGAACGCGGTAATTTTCCATTCCCCGTCCTGCAGGATGACTACGTTCGTGTTGATCGATTCCCTGTTTTTGGGGTAGTTTTTTTGCTGGCGTTTTTTGGTGTTGCCGATGCAGTGGACGATGGCGGTATGATCGTTCAAAAAGCGGATGGCGCTGATGCGTCCTTGCATTTGCGTGCCCTTCAGCACGCCGTTAAACAATTGCCGGTGGGAGCTTTCGACTTCCTGCCGTCCTTTGACATGCTGCCCGAAAAAGGTGACGTAGTCGGCGTCCTCGGTGAAACATGCCGCAAAGGCCTTGGCGTCCCCGGCACTCCATGCGTCGTACAGCCGGCCGAACAATGCGTCGATTTGCGCTTTCGCTTGTTTTCCTGCCATAAAAATATCCCTCTCTTTTCTTAAAATTAAAAGTTATTTCGATTTGAAATCGGCACTGATCTTCTCTATGAACCGGGATGCCCACTGGCGCTCAAGCTCCCATTGTTCGATCTGCAGCTCCATCAGCTCGCGAATGGTCCGGTAGAAACGGGTGTCCTGCATCGGCCGGATTTGGTCGGGGTTTTCGTCAAACTCGGACTGTTGTTCCCGGATATGTTCGACCGCCTTTTCGCAATATTTCATATAATGGCTGGCCAGATACAGTTGATCTTCAAAACTTATAAATTCCAAATAAATCGCTTTAATATGGAATATCTTCGGGTAGTTGCCGGCGTTTTTCTCCGTGTCCATCATAAGTTCGAAAAAACGGGTTTTGCCTCGCTCCGTGATTTCGTAGGTGCGCGAAGAACGCTCCGTTGGAAAAGGGATATCTTCAGCCGCCGCGTCTTGGATCAGACCGTCTTTGTATAGTTTGTTCAGCAGCGTGGACAGCGTGCCGCGGCTGATTTTTTCCCATGGGCCCAGCGTGTCGTTGGCGATTTTGGAAATCAGGTATGCATGCAGCGGAAATTTCATTAACAGGGAGAGCACAAGCAATTCGTACAACGGCTACGCACCATCCTTTTATATAGTTTTATTAAAACTATACTTTCAAAACTATATGATGTCAATGGGCAGAAGAATAAAGTGACAATCGGATCGTTCAGGTCAGGCGGGAATAGGGAGGGAAGGTTTTAAATGCAAAACGAAAAAACCGCCTCCGTAAGGGAAGCGGTTTGTATCTTTTAGCCCAGCATGCCCACCAGCAAAATGCCGCAAAAGACGACGATCGACGTCGCGATCCGCTTTAAGCCCTGCTGTTCCTTCAAAATGAGGATGCCGAGGAAGGTCGCAAAGACGGTTCCGATCTCCCGCAGCGGGCTGATATGGGCCATCGGCGCCTGCTGCATCGCGAACAGGAAAAGCAGGTAAGAACCGGGATTCAGCACGGCGCCGAGCAAAATCGTGGAACGGTTTTTGCGCCACTCCTGCCGGAGCTGGCGGGAGGCCAGAACAAGCGGCGTCAGTCCCAGCACGAAACCGATATTGGTCGCCTCGGACAAGGCCAGCGGGGACAGGTTTTCCAGGTTCAATTTATCCACGAACACGTAGCTGGTCGTACATAATCCGACGCAAAGCGCAAGCGCAAAAGGTTTTAAGCCATGCGGCTGGGTTTCGTTGCGTTTGCCCCCGAGTCCGCTGAGCAGGAAAAAGCCGCCTAGCATGCACATGATGCCGATCCAGCCGTACGCCGAAAGCGATTCTTTAAGAAAAAGGACGCCGATGATCGGAATCAGCAGCGTGCTCGTTCCCCGCATGATCGGATAAATTTGCGATAAATCGCCGAGCTCGTAGGTTTTGGACAGGAGCCAGGAGTAGAGGGCCTGCAGCGCAACGGACAGCAGCAGCAGGCCATATCCGCTCCAAGTCAGCGGATTCCGCCACAGCTCGGCGATCAGAACCGGGAGCAAAATCACGGAAGGGATCATCATGATCGACCATAAAAACACGCCTTTGTTCAGGCTCCGTTTCGTAAACATGCTCCACACCGCATGGGCCACCCCTGAAGCGAGTACGAGCAAAATCGAGAATAACATGGATGATAAGACTCCTTATGCTTTTATTTTGTCCTGATTCGGATCATGAACCGGCTGCTCGGCGACAACCGAACCGTCGGCAAGGCGGAGCCAGGTGGCAAAATCGGATTCCCCCGCCGTCAGGCGGATGACGCGGGCGCCGCGCTCAAATCCTTCCCTGCCGTAGGTATTGTATCCGCTCGCCCGCCCGTAACAAAGGCGGATGCCGTGCAGCGTGCCGCAATAATCGTTGACGTGGTCGTGGCCGCAAAATGTCCCGATCACGTCGCCCATTTCAAGAAAGGCCGTGAACAACCCCGAGTTGACGGGAGCGCAGCATACAGGCTCGAATTTATGTCCGTAACACGTTTGCGTATCCCATACTTCCTGATATTCGGGAACCGGGATGTGGAAAAAGGCGAGCGCGGGCAGCTTGTCGGCATGTTCCCCGGGATTCAGCCGCTTGGATTCCCCGACCAGCCAGTTGATCTGATCCCGTCTCACCCAGTTGTAATACGGAACGTGGGGAAGAGGGGAGACGTCGCCTGAATCGAGGAAATAAAGGTTGGCCGCGGGCTTTCCATGGGCATCCAGCAATTCGACGGTGTAGTTGCCCTCGCCGGCAATCTCCTTCGGACCGGCTTCCGCAACGGAATGCTCGTGCTGCATGGCAAGCCGAATCAGTTCTTCCCGGGTAATGCGCTGTTCGGTGTCATGGTTGCCGAACACGACCGCCCATGGAATGCCCCGCTCTTCCGCGGCGCTGACGGCATCCCGAAAAGCCTGCTCCGGATTCTCGCATTCGTCGTAGCCCTCGGATACGGGGCCGGTATAAATGACGTCGCCGGTAAAGACGACGAGATCCGGCTGCTCCGCGTCCAGCGTAAGGTCCATCAAGGCACGGGTACGATGATCTTCCGGCTCCCCGTTTTTCCAATGCAAATCCGTGAATTGTACGATCGTAAAGGTTCCGTCCTGCCGAAAGGATAATTGGCGGCTCATGAATTGTTTCCTCCTTGTAAAAATTAAACATTGTAATGTTGTTGTTTTATGTTTAAATTCGTTGTTTTCGTGTTGATTGTATGCCCTGGGTAAAATGTTGTCAATTACTTTTTCGGATTTGCGTCCTCCACGTTTAAAATAGGTTTTGTCATGGTACAAAGTAACCATAAAATATTGGCCCTTTTTATGGGGGCGCGTTCCTTCCATCGTTTGACAACGTTTGTCCGGAACGAATAAACTGAATAAAAACAACAAAAAAACACAGAAAAGCAATTGGGATTGCTCAGGTAAGGAGGAAGGCGGTATGTCCCTAACCTATGAGGAGCGGCGCGAAACCATTCTTGCCGAACTCGGCGCGAAGGGGAAGGTCCAAGTGCATGCTCTTGCCGGGTTGTTCAACGTTTCCACGGAAACGATCCGGCGCGATTTGGACCGGCTGGAAAAGGAAGGGCGGCTGCGCAAAGTGTACGGGGGAGCGGTGCAAACCCGTTCGGAGCGGATCGAGCCGACATTTATCAAGAGATCCGAGATGCACAGCGGCGAAAAACGCGCGATCGGAAAACTTGCGGCTTCTTTGGTAAGAGAAGGGGAAACCATCCTCTTGGATAACGGAACGACGACGATCGAAATTATGCGGGAGCTCAAGGAACGCGCCGACGTTACCGTCATTACGAGCTCCGTGACGATATTGGGCTGTGCGCTGGAAGGTTTCCAAGGGAAAGTCATTTTTGCCGGAGGCGAGGTCAACCTGGGCTGCCAAGCGGCGACCGGGGCGATCGCCCATCAACTGCTCGACCAATTTAAAGTGAACAAAGCATTCATTTCGGCCGGCGGCATTTCGCTGGCGGACGGCATTACGGAATACAATCTCGACGAAGCGCTGTTGTCGCGCAAAATGATGCAGCGGACCGAAGAGGCCATTTTAGTGGCCGATCACTCCAAATTCGGGGTGACGACATTTGCGCAAATCGCGCCGATCGAGCACTTCTCGATGATCGTGACGGATCCCGGGTGCTCCCAGGAATGGATCGATGCGCTGAACAAGCTCGATGTCGAAGTGTTGATCAGCGGCAAAAACGGCTAGAGGAGATGGGTTTTCAGGAAATCACTTGCAATCCATCGGTCATTGTGTTAGGATAAGGACAATTCAAACGAACGGAGGGATTACGTGTGTTGATTTTTTTTCCGGTTTCTCTTTAAGCGAATCGATGTATGCTTGAAGTCTGTGCTTTTTTGGCGCAGCCATCGGAAAAGGGATCAACATGCGGCAGCCCCGGTTTTAAACCATCGGCTTTGATTTCGACGTGCTTTATGGATAACCTGTTACGGGTATAGGGATAGAGAAACTTGGAGTTTTCACCCCTTATACTGGTGTTTTTTCCTTATGCATTAGGGAAGGTTATCTTGTCATGCCGTCGACGTTGCCATTATTCGTTTCTTTCCGTTTTCCGATGACTGCGAACCGACACAGGCGAAAGCCTGTGTTTTTTTGTTTTTATCGATCACATACAAACGGAGGAATTTAAAATGACAGAACGCATTATACAAACACGCGGCGTGGATATTTGCACGGAAAGCTTTGGAAACCCGAAGGACCCGGCGGTGCTGCTGATCATGGGCGCTACGGTATCAATGATTTGGTGGGAGGATGAGTTTTGCCGGAAAATCGCGGACGAGGGAAGATTCGTCATCCGTTACGATAACCGGGACACGGGCCGTTCGGTGACCTATGAGCCTGGAAAACCCGAATATACTTTTGAGGATATGGCGGATGACGCGATGGGGGTCCTGGACGAATACGGAATCGAAAAGGCCCATATCGTCGGCATGTCGATGGGCGGGCTGCTGACGCAAATCATTTCGCTGCGGCATCGGGAACGTGTGCTTAGCGTAACGCTGCTGGCGACATCCAATTTTGCGCCGGGGCTGCCGCCGATGGAAGAGAAGGTCGAACGCTTTTTCGCCGAGCAAGGGAACGTGGATTGGTCCGACGCGAAGGCGGCGGCCGCTTTTTCCTTGGAAAGATGGCGGGTGCTTGGAGGTTCAGGACGTGCTTTCGATGAACGGAAAATAGCGCTTTTGTCGGAAAAGGAAATCAATCGAGCCATCAACCCGGCGAGCATGTCAAACCACGGGTTTGTTACCGGCGGGGGGGACTATCTTCAGCGAACGCATGAAATCGATGTGCCCGCGCTCATTATTCATGGCACGGAAGATCCGATCATTCCGTATGCCCACGGGAAACATTTATCCGAAGTCATCCCGGATTCGAAGCTGCTTACGCTTAGCGGTGCCGGACATGAGCTTCATTCCGATGACTGGGACGCGATGGTCCGGGCCATCGTTGCCCATACGGCCGGGTAAGATTCAGCCGGGATGTTCCCCGTCAAAAAGAGCCTGCTCTCAAATCCCTGAGGCAGGCTTCATTTTAGCTCGTGGCTGCTAAACCTTATAGCGGGTTTCATGTCATAACAGTTAAAATAGGTGCATGATGAAACCTAAACGACGATCCGCCAGGAGGGGTAACGATGAAAACCGCATTAGAACGCTTGAACCGCCTGATTGAAGAGGTTCCCGCCAAATTCAGCGAATTGCCGGAATCGGAAAATTCCGTGCGTCCGCAGCCCGGAAAGTGGTCCCGCAAGGAAATACTCGGCCATCTCTGCGACTCAGCGCTGAACAACCTGCAAAGATTCGTTCGGTCCCAGTATGAGGAACAGCCGAATCGGCTCATTCCATATGT
>Ga0180220_1001470_pt1 | contig 17310 bp, 12 predicted proteins | sample eDN5th37CBELigBY_FD_151335 | JGI IMG/M metagenome (GOLD analysis project Ga0180220, IMG submission 151335) | Enriched backyard soil microbial communities from Emeryville, California, USA - eDNA 5th pass 37_C BE-Lig BY (version 2) (version 2) | ecosystem: Environmental > Terrestrial > Soil >...
GCCGGTCTCGCGACGGTGTTCGCCGCCACGTGGCTCTATGCCCTCAAGCACGACACCGCGCGCCTCGAGACGCAAGTGCACGCGACCGAGCGCGCGATCGAGAAGGCCGAAGGCGATATTGCCGCCCTGAAGGCCGAACGGGCCTGGCTCGGCCGTCCGGAGCGGATCGACGAACTGGCCCGCAAGCAGGGCCTCGAGCCCATTCGCCCGGAGCAGTACGGACGGCTTGGAGGCCGGCATTGACGGCGCTCGCGGAAAATCGCTCCGCAGTCACGATCCGGCTCCGCATGCTCACCGTGGCCGGCGGACTGTCTCTCGCCATGCTCGCGGTCGCCGGCCAGCTTCTGCGCCTCGGCACGGCAAGTCTCGGCGAGGTACGCAGCGCATCGGCCGAGCCGATCAATGCCTCGTTCGCGCGGCCCGACATCGTGGACCGCAACGGCCGTGTCGTTGCAACCGACACCGTCGCCAATTCGCTGTTCGCCGATCCGGCCCTGATCCTCGATCGCGACGAAGTCGCCGAGAAGCTTTCGCGGACCCTTCCGGGTCTCGACGCGGACGAGTTGCGTGCGCAGCTTGCCGACCGGAGCCGTCGGTTCGTTTGGATCCGCCGCGGCCTGGCGCCGCTCGAAGCCCAGCGCGTGCACGACCTGGGCCTCCCCGGCCTCGCGTTCCGGCGTGAGCTGAAGCGCGTCTATCCCTCGGGCGGCCTCCTCGGACACGTCGTCGGGCAGGTCAATCCCGACAACCGCGGCATCTCGGGCGTCGAGCGCTTCATCGACGAGAGCGGCACCCCCGAGCCGGTGCACGGCGCCGTCGCCTCGTCGGCGAAGCCCGTGCACCTGTCGATCGACCTCGGCGTGCAGCATGCCGTGCTGGACGAGCTGACGAAAGCCGTAGTGCGCTATCGCGCGACCGGCGCCGCTGGGCTGGTCATGGACGCCTCGTCCGGCGAGATCGTCGCCGCCGTCTCCTGGCCGCCGATCGACCCAAATGTGCCCGGCTCCGTGCCCGACAAGGACCGGCCCGACCGGTTGCAGGGCGGCGTCTACGAGCTCGGCTCGATCTTCAAGTTGCTGACGGTCGCCATGTCGGTCGACGGCGGCCTCGCGACGCTCGACAAGGTCTATGACGTGACCCGTCCGCTGACCTTCGGCCGGTTCCAGATCAGCGACCTGCATCCGCTCGGGCGCCCACTCACGGTGCGCGACATCTTCATCCATTCCTCGAACGTGGGCGCCGCGATGATGGCGATGGAGGCCGGCAACTCGCGGCAGCTCGTGTTCCTCGCGCGGATGGGGCTGACCGAGCCGATCCGGACGGAGGCGGGGCCTGTCGCGCCGCCGCTGCTGCCCCGGCGATGGGGTGAGGTGGAAACGGCGACGATCGGCTTCGGCCACGGGCTTGCGGTGTCCCCGCTGCAGTTCGCTGCCGTGATGGCGAGCTTGGTCAACGGCGGCCATCGCGTCGCGCCGACCTTCCTCGCGCGCGACGCCAGCCGCGAGCCCGGCGAGGCCGTCATCAAGCCGGCGACCAGCACGGCGATCCGCGAGCTGATGCGGCTCAACGTGACAATGGCGCAGGGCACGGGCCGTCGCGCCGACGTGCCGGGCTACCGGGTCGGCGGCAAGACGGGCACGGCGGAGATCCCGGGCAAGGGCGGCTACCAGGAGAAGGCGGTGATCTCCTCGTTCGTGGGTGCGCTGCCGATGGACCAACCGCGCTACGTCACCATGGTCTCGCTGTTCGAGCCGCAACCCGAGGAGGGAAAATCGCGGGGCATCACGGCGGGCCTCAATGCGGCGCCCGTCACCGCGGCAATCGTGGAGCGCATTGCGCCGATCCTCGGCGTCCTGCCGCGCGGCGTCGCGCCCGCGCCTTGAGCAAGCGCGGCCAAACCATGCCTGCACATCGTCAATGTCCCATTTGACGCACCGGGGCCCGACTCATATTAGAATCGCTCTCGCTCGGACGCTACAACTTGACCTCCGGGTTCTTCTGTCTGCGAATTGAGAGGCGGTAGCGTGCGAATTTCTGCTCTGATCGGGTCCGGCGCGACCATCGAATCCGGCCCGTCCGACCAGGACATCAGAGGAATGACGGCCGACAGCCGTGCGGTGAAGCCCGGATGGCTGTTCGCAGCGCTCGCCGGGAGTCGCACTCATGGCAGCCGGTTCATCACCGATGCCGTAGCGAAAGGGGCGGCGGCCGTGTTGGTAGCCGTCGGCGCCGAACTCGCGGTGCCGGAGCGCGTCGCAGTGGTCCGATCGGACGATCCGCGCAGGACCCTCGCCCAGATGGCCGCGCGCTTCTATCCGCGCCAGCCCGAGACGATCGTCGCCGTCACCGGCACCAACGGCAAGACGTCGGTGGCCGAGTTCGTGCGCCAGGTCTTCGCTGCTTGCGGGCGGCAGTCGGCCTCCCTCGGCACGATCGGACTGGTGAAGCCCAACGGCTCCATCTACGGCTCGCTCACGACGCCGGATCCGGTCAGCCTGCACGAGACGCTCGACGTGCTGGCAAGCGATGGCATTACGCATCTGGCGCTCGAAGCATCCTCCCATGGCCTCGATCAGCGTCGCCTCGACGGCGTCCGCCTGAGGGCCGCCGCTTTCAACAATCTCGGCCGCGACCACCTCGACTATCATCCGACGATGGAGGCCTATCTCGCGGCGAAGCTGAGGCTTTGGGAGTTGCTGGAGCGCGGCGCGCCGGCCATCGTCAACGCCGACGGCCCCGCTGCTGCAGAAGCGATTGCTGCGGCGAAGGCACGGGGCCTCGAGGTCATGACGGTGGGACGCGCCGGGGAGACCCTGCGGCTTGCCAAGCTCTGCCGCGAGGGCTTTCGCCAGCTCCTGGTGATCACGCACAAGAGCGTTCCCTATCAGGTCAATCTCCCGCTGATCGGCAGCTATCAGGCGGGCAACGCGCTCGTCGCTGCCGCGTTGGCCGCCGCATGCGGCGAGGACATTCGCGCCGTCCTGCAAGCCCTGCCGAACCTGAAGGGTGTCAAGGGCCGCCTCGAAATCGTCGCCGGGGCGAACGGCGGCATCGCGGTCGTCGACTACGCGCACAAGCCGGAAGCCCTCGACGCCGCGCTCGCCGCACTTCGTCCGTTCGTGACGGGAAAGCTCGTCTGCATCGTCGGCTGCGGCGGCGACCGCGACCGCGGCAAGCGTCCGATCATGGGCCGGATCGCAGCGGAGAAGGCCGACGTCGCCATCATCACCGACGACAACCCACGCTCGGAGAACCCGGCCGCCATCCGCGCCGAGATGCTGGCCGGTGCCCCTGGCGCACGCGAGATCGGCGATCGCGCAGAGGCGATCCGCGCGGGCGTCGCGATGCTCGGGCCGGGAGATGTTCTGCTCGTCGCGGGCAAAGGCCACGAGACGGGCCAGATCGTGGGTGACAAGGTGCTCCCGTTCTCGGATCACGAGGAGATCATGGCGGCCGTCTCGGAGCTTGGCGCATGACACGTCCCCTGTGGACGCTTGCGGAGATTGTCGCCGCCTCGGGCGGCACGATCGACCCGCCATCTGCCGACGTGAAAGGCTCGGAGCCGGCCATCCGCGGCATCTCCATCGACACACGCTCTCTCGCGCCGGGAGACCTGTTCGTCCCTCTCGCCGATGCCCGTGACGGCCATGACTTCGTCACCGCTGCGTTCGACCGCGGCGCGGCCGCGGCGCTGGTGCGCGAGAGCTACGCGCGCAGGCCCGGCGATGGCCTCCTGGTCAGGGTCGACGAGCCGCTCCGTGCGCTGGAGCGCATCGGTATCGCGGCCCGCGCGCGCCTTTCGGATGCCGCGCGGGTGATCGCGGTCACAGGATCGGCCGGCAAGACCGGCACGAAGGAGATGCTGCGCGCCTGCCTCAAAGTGTGCGCCTCGTCACCGGAAAAGGTTCACGCGCCGGAGAAGTCGTTCAACAACCACTGGGGCGTGCCGCTGACGCTCGCGCGCATGCCCGCCGACACCGAGTTCGGCGTATTCGAGATCGGCATGAACCACGCCGGCGAGATCCGCCCGCTCACGAAGATGGTGCGGCCGCACCTCGCCATCGTGACGAACGTCCTGCCCGTGCACGTCGGCAACTTCGAGGACGGCGAGATCGGCGTCGCCAACGCCAAGGCCGAGATTTTCGAGGGATTGGAGGCTCCCGCAGCCGGCTCGACGCGGTCCGCTGACGCGTCTGGTGTCGCGGCGCATGCGAATGTCGCCCGGACGCCGCAGCACGTCTCCCCTCCCCCTAGCGGGGAGGGGTCGGGGGTGGGGGGACCCAACGATCTCCGCGGTCGCGACTTCACCCCGCCCCTAACCCCTCCCCTTCAAGGGGAGGGAAATGTCTCTGAGCACAGTGCAGCGCGCGGAGCGGTTGCCATCATCCTGCGGGACACCCCGCACTTCGAGCTGCTGCGTGAGGCGGTGGCACGTCGCGGCGCGCGTGTGCTTTCCTTTGGCTTGCATGGTGAGGCGGATTTCCGGCTGTCCGCGGATCCTGGCGAGCAGGCTGATGGTACCCAGTATGTCGTCGCGGAGCTCCGGAGCAGCGGCCGCAAGATCGGCTTCGACCTGGGCATGCTGGGCCAGCATCTCGCCATCAACTCTCTGGCTGTCGTGGCTGCTCTTGAAGCGCTGGGGTGCGATGCCAAGCGGGCCACCTCAGCGCTCGGCTCGGTCCGTTCAGCCGCAGGGCGCGGCGCGCGGCACGTTCTCGGCGCGCCCGGCGAGCAAATTCTGCTGCTCGATGAAAGCTACAATGCCAATCCCGCCTCGATGCGGGCTGCGCTCGAAGGACTCGCCGGCACCGATTTCGGAGGGCGGCGCATCGCGGTGCTCGGCGACATGCTGGAGCTTGGCGCCGAGTCGGCCCGCTACCACGTCGGCCTGAAGGATGCCGCCGAGCATGCTGACCTCGTTCTCTGCTGCGGCCCGGCCATGCGCCACCTTTACGACGCACTCGCCGCTCAGAAGAAGGCCGCCTGGGCGCCCTCGTCCGTCGATCTCATCCCCCATGTCCTCGACACGCTCCGCCCGGGAGATGCCGTCATGGTGAAAGGCTCGCTCGGCAGCCGCATGGCGCCCATCGTCGAGGCCATCAAGAAGCGCTTTCCCGGCAATTGAAGCAGGTTTAGAAGGTCGTCCCCCGCACTCGGGGGAGTGTCATGCCCCGCCGTGACAGGGCCCATGCGAGAGGTGAGGATGCTCTACGAGCTCGTCCAGTTCAGTGACGTGTTCGGTCCGCTGAACGTGTTCCGCTACATCACGTTCCGCACCGGTGGCGCCATCATGACGGCGCTGTTGTTCGTGTTCCTGTTCGGCCCTGCCATCATCGACATGCTGCGCGTGAAGCAGGGCAAGGGCCAGCCCATCCGCGACGACGGCCCGCAATCGCATCTCTCGAAGCGCGGCACGCCTACCATGGGCGGATTGATGATCCTGTCCGGCGTGCTGGTCTCGACGCTGCTCTGGGCGAACTGGTCGAACCCCTACATCTGGATCGTGCTCGGCGTGACGATGGCCTACGGCGGCATCGGCTTCTACGACGACTATCTCAAGGTCACCAAGCAGACTGCCTCCGGCTTCGGCGGCAGGGCACGCCTCGCGCTCGAGTTCGGCGTCGCCGGCCTCGCCGCGCTCGCCATCATGGGCGTCGGCCAGCCGGGCTTCTCCGATGCGCTGACGCTGCCGTTCTTCAAGAACGTGATCATCCCGCTCGGCTACCTGTTCATTTTGCTCGGCATCCTGGTCATTGCGGGTGCCGGCAACGCCGTGAACCTGACCGACGGCCTCGACGGCCTCGCCATCGTGCCGGTGATGATCGCCGCGGCCACCTTCGGCCTGATCGCCTACCTCACCGGCCATGCGGTCATCTCGAAATACTTGCAGATCCACTACGTCGCCGGCGCCGGCGAGCTGTCGGTCATCTGCGGCGCGCTGATCGGTGCCGGCCTCGGCTTCCTCTGGTTCAACGCCCCGCCCGCCATGATCTTCATGGGCGACACCGGCTCGCTGGCACTGGGCGGCGCGCTCGGCTCCATCGCAGTCGCGACCAAGCACGAGATCGTGCTGGCGATCGTCGGCGGCCTGTTCGTCCTCGAGACGATGTCGGTGGTGATCCAGGTCGCCTCCTACAAGCTCACGGGCAAGCGCGTCTTCCGCATGGCGCCGCTGCATCATCACTTCGAGCAGAAGGGCTGGAAGGAGCCGACCGTCGTCGTGCGCTTCTGGATCATCTCCGTGGTGCTGGCCCTCGTCGGCCTCGCCACGCTGAAGTTGCGTTGATCTGGTGCGCGCCGGACGCAGGCAGTTCGGATAAAATTGCGAGATGATTCGCGCCACCACATTCGCCGGCAAGCGTGTCGCCGTGTTCGGCCTCGGCGGCTCCGGTCACGCGACGATCGCGTCGCTGCTGGCGGGCGGAGCGGAGGTCGCCGCCTGGGACGACGGCGAAGCATCGCGCGAGGCAGCCGAGAAGGCCGGCACCCCGCTGGTCGATCTGCGCACCGCTGACTGGACCTCGTTCTCGGCACTCGTCCTCGCGCCCGGCATACCGCTCACGCACCCCGAGCCACACTGGACGGTGGCGGCGGCCGAGGCCGCAGGCATCGAGATCATCGGCGACATCGAGATCTTCTGCCGCGAGCGGCGCGCCCGCGCACCCGGATCGCCGTTCATCGCGATCACCGGCACCAACGGCAAGTCGACCACGACTGCACTCATCGCGCACATCCTGCGCACGCTCGGCCGCGATGCGCAGATGGGCGGCAACATCGGCGTACCGGTGCTGTCGCTGGAGGACTCCGCGCCGGATCGTTTCCACATCATCGAGATGTCGTCGTTCCAGATCGACCTGACGCCGTCGCTCGCGCCAACCATCGGGGTGCTGCTGAACCTCTCGCCGGACCATCTCGACCGCCACGGACCCGCGGACGATGCCGACGCAGCCATGCGCAACTACGCCGCGATCAAGGAGCGGCTGGTGGTAGCATCGGAGGTGGCGGTCGTCGGTGTCGACGACGCGCATTGCGTCGAGATCCTGAAGCGGCGCGTCGCGATCGGCCCGGTTGCGCCGCTCAGCGTGAGACAGCCGATCCGACCAGGCTACTGCCTGCACGACGGCTGGCTGATCTGCTCCGATCCGACGGGCCTCGCGGTGAAGCTCGCCACGACCTTCGGCATCCCCACCTTGCGCGGCACGCACAATGCACAAAACGCGCTTGCGGCCATCGCCGCGGTGCGCGAGCTCGACAGCCTGCGCGGCATCAAGGCCGAGGTCGACTGGCAGGCCGCGCTGGCGTCCTACCCCGGGCTTCCGCATCGCATGGAGCAGGTCGGTCGCGCCGGCAAAGTCCTCTTCATCAACGATTCGAAGGCGACCAACGCCGATTCCACCGAGAAGGCCCTGGCCTCCTGGGAGCGCGACATCTTCTGGATCCTCGGTGGCAAGCCGAAGGAGGGCGGCATCCGGCCGCTCGAATCCTACTTCCCGCGCATCGCCAAGGCATACCTGATCGGCTACGCGTCTGACGATTTCGCCTCCACGCTCGACGGCAAGGTGCCCTACGAGCGTTGCGGCACGCTCGACATGGCACTCGCCAGCGCGGCGAGGGACGCAGGCCGATCGACCGGCGCTGAGCCGGTCGTGCTGCTGTCGCCGGCTTGCGCCAGCTACGACCAGTTCCGCTCCTTCGAGCATCGCGGCGACACGTTCCGCGACCTCGTGCGGGCTCTGCCATGAAATTCGCGCGCGAGGATCGCAGCGTGCTCGCCGACTGGTGGTTTACTGTGGACCGGCAGCTCATCGTGGTGCTGCTGGCGCTGATCGGCATCGGCTGCATTCTCTCACTCGCGGCCAGTCCCGCGGTGGCCGTCAAGAAGGGGCTGCCGCCGTTCTACTTTGCCGAGCGCCATTTCCTGTTCGCCGGCTTGGGCATCGTGTTGATGATGGGCGTGTCGCTCCTCTCGCCCCGGCAGATCCGCCGGCTCGCGCTCGTCCTCCTGCTCGCCTCGCTGGGGCTGATGGCCTGGGCGCTGATCGGCGGTCCCGAGATCAAGGGCGCACACCGGTGGGTGCGCGTGCTCGGCTACTCGCTGCAGCCGTCGGAGATCGGCAAGCCTGCGCTGGTGGTGCTGGTCGCCTGGCTCTTCTCCGAGGCCTCCATCCGCGACGACGTTCCGGCGGTCGAGCTTGCCGTTGCCATCGGGCTGATCTTCGCGGCGCTGCTCGTCGTACAGCCGGACGTCGGACAGACGATGCTCGTTGCCGCCGTCTGGGGAGCGCTCTTCCTGCTGTCCGGCCAGCCACTCCGGTGGGCGCTCGCGCTGGTTCCGGTGGGGATCGCCGGGTTTGCCGGGGCCTACTTCGCGTTCGACCACGTGCGCCGGCGCGTCGAGCGCTTCATCGATCCCTCGTCCGGCGACAACTATCAGGTCGAGCGCGCCGTGCAGTCGTTCTCCGAGGGCGGCCTGATGGGGCGCGGCCCCGGCGAGGGCGTCATCAAGTCCGTGCTGCCCGACGCGCACACCGACTTCATCTTCGCGGTGATCGGCGAGGAATACGGCGTCCTCGCGTGTCTCGCGCTCGTGGCGCTGTTCGCGTTCGTCGCGGCCCGCGCCTTTCGCTACGCCTGGCGCGAGCCGGACGGTTTCGTTCGCCTCGCGGTGATCGGTCTGTCGCTGCTGATCGTCCTGCAGGCGCTGATCAACATGGGCGTCAACGTCGGCCTGCTGCCGGCGAAAGGCATGACGCTGCCGTTCCTGTCGGCGGGCGGCTCGTCGACCATCGCGGCGTCGCTGACGGCTGGCATGCTGCTGGCGCTGATGCGGCGCCGGCCGGACCCGGGTCGCGTGCGCAAGCCACAACTTCGCCCGACGCATGCCGGCATCCTGGTCCGGTAGCGAGGAGGATCGAACCCGTGAGCACGTCTGGTTTCGAGGGAAGCGTGATGCTGGCAGCCGGTGGCAGCGGCGGCCACCTGTTCCCCGCGTTTGCCCTCGCCGAGGAGCTTGGCCGGCGCGGCATCGCCGTCGACCTGATGACCGACATGCGCGGCGACCGGTACGGCACCGGCTTTCCCGCGCGCAAGATCCATCAGGTGCCGGCGGCGACCATCGCCGGCGCCAACCCGCTGTCTGCCGCAAAGACGATCTTCACGCTCGCCAAGGGCGTGAGCGCGGCCCGGCGCATTCTTTCGGAGGTGAAGCCAAGCGTCGTCGTCGGCTTCGGCGGCTATCCGAGCTTCCCGCCGATCGTGGCCGCGAGCCTCATAGGATTGCCGACGGCGCTGCACGAGCAGAACGCGGTGCTCGGGCGCGCCAACCGTATGCTCGCACGCCGCGTGACGGCGGTCGCGACCTCGTTCGAGAATGTCCGCCTGCTCGAAGGCGCGGCCGTCGGAAAGGCCCGACTCACCGGTAATCCGGTGCGCGATGCGGTCCTTCGGGAAGCCGGCAAGCCCTACGTCCGGTCGGCCGAGGGCGCACCGTTCTATTTGCTGGTGTTCGGCGGCAGCCAGGGCGCACGCTTCTTCTCCGAGATGGTCCCGCCAGCATTGCGGTTGCTGCCCGCACATTTGCAGGCCCGCCTGAGCGTGATCCAGCAGGCCCGTCCCGAGGACGTCGACAGCGTCCGCCAAGCCTACGACGGGGGTGGCGAACAGCCGATGATCGCCGCCGAGGTGGCACCCTTCTTCAAGAACCTGCCGGAGCTGATGGCGGCCTGCCATCTCGTGATCGGCCGCGCCGGGGCTTCGACGGTCGCCGAGCTGACCGTGCTCGGCCGGCCATCGATCCTCGTGCCGCTGCCGCATGCTCTTGACAATGATCAGTTAGCAAATGCAACTCGATTGGCCGAGGCTGGCGGCGCCGTCTGCCTCGAGCAAGGCGGGATCACCCCCGCCAGTCTGGCGACGGAGATCGCCCGGGCGATGGAGGACCCCCAGCGGATGGCGGCTGCCGCCGAAGCCGCGAAGGGACAAGGACGCCCCGACGCGGTGGAGCGGCTCGCCGATCTCGTGGTCGAGCTGATGGCGCAGAGTGCGCGTGCGAAGGCGAGCTAGCTCCGGCAGGCGCCGCGGCGCCCGTGAGCTTCAATCCAGGGGGATGACACGATGCAGATGCCCAAAGACCTCGGCGCGATCCATATCCTGGGTATCGGCGGCATCGGCATGAGCGCCATCGCCGAGATCCTGCGCGCCAAGGGCTACGCGGTGCAGGGAACCGATCAGAAGGAAAGCGCCAACGTCCAGCGGCTGCGCACCAAGGGCATCAAGGTCTTCATCGGCCATGACGCGGCGAACATCGAGAACGCGCGCTACGTCGTTATCTCGACCGCGGTCAAGGCCGGCAATCCGGAGCTCGAGGCTGCACGCGCGAAGGGCATCCCAATCATCCGCCGCGCCGAGATGCTGGCCGAGCTGATGCGCCTCTACGCGACCATCTCGGTCACGGGCACGCACGGCAAGACGACCACGACCTCGCTCATCGCGCACGTGCTGAAGGACACTGGCCTGGAGCCGACCGTCATCACGGGCGGCATCATCAACGACTGGGGCTCGAACGCGCGCCTCGGCGCGGGCCCCTGGATGGTCGTGGAGGCCGACGAGTCGGACGGCACCTTCATCAAGATCCCGACCCAGATCGGCGTCGTCACCAACATCGATCCCGAGCACCTCGACTACTTCGGCTCGGTCGAGCGCATGCACCACGAGTACGAGACGTTCTTCCGCAACGTGCCGTTCTACGGCCTTGCCGTGACCTGCATCGACCATCCGGTCGCGCGCGAGATGATCGAGCGCCTGGGTTTGCGCCGCGATGGCCGCCGGCTGCTCACCTACGGCGTCTTACCGGATGCCGATCTCAGGTTGCTGTCGGCGCGCGTCGAAGGGGTTAACACGATCCTCGATGCGGAGCTCGGCGAACGCGTCGCGGGTGGTGCGCGGCGTATCGAGGGCTGGTCGGTGCCAGTGCCGGGCGAGCACAACGCCTTGAATGCGCTGGCAGCGATTGCGGTCTGCGCCGAGACCGGCCTTTCCGACTGCGCGATCAAGACCTCGCTCGCGCGTTTCGCCGGCGTCAAGCGCCGCTTCCAGCCGACCGGAGCGTGGAACGGCATCACGGTCTATGACGACTACGGGCACCATCCGGTCGAGATCGCGGCCGTGCTGAGGGCTGCCCGTGCCGGCGCCAAGGGCCGTGTAGTGGCCATCGTGGAACCGCATCGCTACAGCCGGGTCAAGGACCTGTTCCACGAGTTCGCAGGCTGCCTCGGCGATGCGGATGCCGTGATCGTCGCCCCGCTCTACTCGGCCGGCGAGGCGCCCATTCCAGGCATCGACCACAAGTCGCTCGCCGCGGCCATCGGCAAAGCGGGACATCCATCCGTGTCGGCGGTCGACAGCGAGCACGACCTTGCAAGCGCCGTCCGCGCCGTGGCACGCTCAGGCGACATCGTGCTCTGCTTCGGCGCCGGCAACTCGACCGAGTGGGCGCACACGCTGCCGGCACGCCTCGCCGAGACGGCGCCGAAACTCGCCGGAGGCGTCGGCTGATGTCCGGCTTGCTCGAGGACCTGAAGGCGGCGCTGCCGGACCTGCGCGGCCGTCTCGCGGCGGGCTCGCTCCTCGCCGAGATCACGTGGTTCCGCGTCGGCGGACCGGCCGAGGTGCTCCTCACGCCAGCCGACGAAGCCGATCTCGCCTACGCGCTCGCGCGGATACCGGCCGATGTCCCCGTCTTCGTGCTGGGGCTCGGCTCGAACCTTCTCGTCCGCGACGGTGGCGTGAAGGGCGTCGTCATCCGCCTCGGTCGCGGCTTCGGCACTGTCGAGGCGCTCGACGGTCATCGCCTGCGCGCCGGGACAGCCGTTCCCGACGTGAAAGTCGCGCGCGCAGCGGCCGACGCCGGCATCTCGGGACTCGCCTTCTATCGCGGCATCCCGGGCTCCATCGGCGGCGCCCTGCGCATGAATGCCGGGGCCCACGGCAGGGAGACCAAGGACGCGCTCATCTCTGCCCGCGCCGTCGATCGCCAAGGTACCATCCATGAGCTGACCAACGCCGACATGGGCTTCACCTACCGCCACTGCGGCGTGCCGCCAGACTGGATCTTCACCGAGGCGATCTATGCGGGCGAGCCCGGTGATCCGGCGAGGATCCTGATCGAGATGAACGAGGTGGCGGAGTATCGCGAGAAGAACCAGCCGATCAAGGAGCGCACCGGCGGCTCCACCTTCAAGAACCCGCCGGGCGGCAGCTCGTGGAAGCTGATCGACGCCGCAGGCATGCGCGGCTTCCGCGTCGGCGGCGCCAAGGTCTCGGAGATGCACTGCAACTTCCTGATCAATGATGCCAACGCCACCGCCGAGGATGTCGAGCGCCTCGGCGAGACGGTCCGCGCCCGCGTGAAGGCGACCCAGGGCGTCAGCCTGGAATGGGAGATCATCCGCGTCGGCGAGCCGCTCGCTGGACACGTCGTCGGCGAGCAACTGGCCCTGGAGACCATCGCATGAGCACGAAAGAGCCGGGCAGCACGCATGTCGCCGTCCTCATGGGCGGCTGGTCTGCGGAGCGCGAGGTTTCACTGTCGTCCGGCAAGGAATGCGCGGATGCACTGGAGGCCGAGGGCTTTCGCGTCACGCGTTTGGATGTCGACTGTAACATCGCGGCGGTGCTGACCGAGCTGCAACCCGACGTCTGCTTCAACGCGCTTCACGGCAAGTGGGGCGAGGACGGCTGCGTCCAGGGCCTCCTCGAGATCCTCGGCATTCCCTACACGCACTCGGGCGTGCGCGCCTCCGCGATCGCCATGAACAAGGAGGCGACGAAGGACATCGTCGCCCGGCACGGTGTCCCCGTCGCCCAGGCCGTGCTCGTCCCGCGCGAGGATGCGGTGCGCGACCATGCCATGGAGCCGCCCTATGTCGCGAAGCCGATCGCCGAAGGGTCCAGCGTCGGCGTCGTCATCGTCAAAGGCGGCGCCAACCGACCGCCGGAAGCGATCCAGCGCATCGCGACGGACAGCAACGGCCAGATCATGGTCGAGCGTTACATTGCCGGCCGCGAGTTGACGTGCGGTGTGGTCCGCGGCGAGCCGACGGCAATCATCGACATCGTCGCGGCGGGGCATCTCGAATTCTACGACTACGAGGCGAAGTATGCGCCCGGCGGCTCGCGCCATATCCTGCCGGCCGAAATCCCGCCCGCGCTGACCGAAACCATCCGCCGCCACACGCTCACCGCCCATCAGGCTCTAGGTTGCAGGGGCGTCTCGCGCTCGGATTTCCGCTGGGACGAGGCAACCGGAACGCTCGCCTTCCTCGAGATCAACACGCAGCCGGGGATGACGCCCACATCGCTCGTGCCGGAGCTTGGCGCCTATGCCGGGCTCGATTTCCAGAAGCTCCTCAGGTGGCTGGTCGAGGACGCCTCCATCGACCGTTGACGTGCCGGCGCAAGACAATCTGTAAACTTAAAATTAACCGAACTCGTTAAGGTTGTGTGCTGATGGCCCGGTCCGCACCGCGCCACCGCGGCCGTCCCGGCGCCATTTGCCGGGATCGCGGTCGTGGCGGCTGGGGGCGGACCGAGGCCGATGGGTTCATGACATGCAAGCGAGAGGTCGGCAAAACGCGGGGCAATTCTGGTGGCGGGCAACGGAGCCGATTCCGGCCCGGCCGGAGAGACTTGCCACCAGCGACGACCTCGATACGGCACCGATCACCGCGCCACCCCACAATCCGCGCGCCGAGGCGTCGGACGTCCGTTCCGTGAGGCGATCATTGGACCGCCTGCCCGATCATGATCGCCCAGCCAAGACTATCGATCTCGGCGCCTACCGTCCGCTGGCCTCGGAGGAGCCGCAGGACGACTCGCGTGCGCAGCGCAGAAGCTCTAGCCGCTCCGAAGTGACGTTCGAGCAGATTTCCGGCATCGAGGGCGTCTACGGTCCTGTCCCTCCCGGCGCACGCCGCGCCGTCGGGCGACGGCGCCACGCGCTGTTCGCCGCTGGCTTCGCCGGCGCGCTGCTGTTCGCTGCCACGACGGGATTTGGCCGCCATGTCCGGCAGACCGACACGATCTCCCGGGAGATCGATCATCTCCTGATATCCCTGGGCTTCGGCATCAACGAGATCTCGCTGACGGGCCATCGCCACACACTGGACCAGGACGTCTACCGCGCACTCGGTGCCGAGCGGGCAACTCTGCTCACGCTCGACGTCGAGGCCGCGCGACAGCGCGTCGAGAGCCTGCCCTGGGTTGCTACGGCCACGCTGGTGCGCATTTTTCCCGACAAGCTCCGTGTTGAGCTCAGCGAGCGCAAGCCCTCGGCCATCTGGCACGATGGCGAGCGCACCGCGCTGGTCGACGTGGACGGCCGCGTGCTCTCGTACGTCGCGGCGTCGCTCCTGCCGAACGGGCTCCCTCATCTCGCGGGAGACGGGGCACCGGTCGCAGCACCGGAGCTGCGCGACGCGCTCGCGCGCTATCCGGGCGTTGCCGCCCACGTTCGCGTGGCGCGCCGCGTTGGCGGGCGCCGCTGGGACCTCGAGCTCACGAACGGCGCGCGCGTGAAGCTCGCAGCCGGCGCCGTCGCGGACTCGCTGGCACGCCTCGTTCGCCTCGAGCAGGACACCCGCTGGCTCGATCGGAAAGGCCAGGTCGTCGACCTCACCGTTCCGAGGTCCATTGCCGTCTCGACCCCCGTGCCGCACGCTGAAGCTCCGCGCGCGAGTGCGCGCGATGCCCCCGCCCGGCCGTTGTAGGGAGGGGGCATGGCGATTTTCAATCACAGCGGACGCGGGAACGAGATCATCGGCGCCGTCGATATCGGCACCGGCAAGGTCTGCTGCATCATCGCGGCGCGCGACCAGGGCCAGCCGGTACTGCTGGGCATCGGCCACCAACGGGCGCGCGGATTGAAATCGGGCATGGTCGTCGACGCCGACGAGGCCGAGCGATCGGTCCGAGCCGCGGTCGGACAGGCCGAGCGCATGGCCGGCGTCACACTCGACAGCGTCGTCGTGTCGGTGAGTTGCGGGCGCGTGCGCTCGGCGAGCTTCTCGGCCCGTGCGCATATCGACGGACCGGTCGTCCGCGAGCACGACATCGACCGCATTCTCGGCGCTGGCGATGCCTATCTCGAGCGCTCCGGCCGCACCGTCATCCAGTTGATGCGCTCCGACTGGCGGCTCGATGGCGCGACGGGCATCGTCGATCCGCGCGGCCTCGCCGGACGAGAGCTTGCCATCGACCTGACCGCGGTCACGGCCGACGATGGTCCGCTGCGTAATCTTCTCGGCATCGTCGAGCGCAGCCACATGGTAGCGGAGCGCCTGGTCGCGTCGGGCTATGCGGGCGCGCTCGCCGTCACGACGGAGGACGAGCGCCGCCTCGGCACGCTCGTCGTCGACATGGGCGCCGGCGTCACCTCGCTCGCCGCCTTCGCCGATGGTCGTCTCGTGCATCTCGATACGATCCCAATCGGCGGCAACCACGTCACCTATGACCTGGCGCGCGAGCTCGTCACGACGGTGCAGGAGGCCGAGCGTATCAAGACGCTCTATGGCACGCTGGTCAAAGCCGCCTCGAACGACGGCGAGATCTTCGCCTATACCTTCACCGGAGACGACGAGGGCGCCACCCACCAGGTCTCGAAGGCCTTCGTGCGCGACGTCGTCAAGCCGCGCATCGACGGCCTGATCGACATCGTCGCCGAGCGACTGGCCGAGGCGCGGCTCGACGATCATGCCGCGCGGCGCATCGTGCTGACCGGCGGGGCGAGCCAGCTTCTCGGGCTCGACCAGGTCTGGAGCGAGCGCTTCGGAGCAACGGTGCGGCTCGGCCGGCCGCAGCCCGTCGGCCGCATGCTGGTCAGCATGTGCAGTCCAGCGTTCGCGACGGTTCTTGGTCTCGTCGGCATCGGGGGGCAGCCGCAGCCTGTGTCGGGTGCGCTTGGCAACCTGCACGGCCGCCGCCGGGACCTCGGCTACATCGACCGCATGAATCGTTGGATCAGAGAGAGCTTCTAGGTTTGCGCGTGGCACAGGGACAGACCGAGCCGGTCGCTCACGACCGAGGCTCAAAGATCGAAGGGGCGAGGTTCAAATGAGCATCAATCCCGAATTGCCGAAATTGACCGAGCTGAAGCCCCGCATCGTCGTGATCGGCGTCGGCGGGGCCGGCGGCAATGCCATCAACAACATGATCGCCTCGGGCCTCGAGGGCGTCGAGTACGTTGCCGCCAACACCGACTCGCAGGCGCTCGTCACGTCGAGCGCGGAGTGCCGCATCCAGCTCGGCGTCAACCTCACCGAGGGCCTTGGCGCAGGCTCCAAGCCCGAGATCGGAGAGGCGGCCGCCGAGGAGGCCATCGAGGAGATCCGCAACCGCATCACCGGCGCGCACATGGTCTTCATCGCGGCCGGCATGGGCGGCGGCACGGGAACGGGCGCGGCGGCCGTGATCGCGCGCGCCGCGCGGGACCTCGGGATCCTCACGGTCGGCATCGTCACCAAGCCGTTCCAGTTCGAGGGAAGCCGCCGGATGCGCACGGCGGAAGCCGGCATTGCCGAGCTTCGCAAGTACGTCGACACGCTGATCGTTATCCCGAACCAGAACCTGTTCCGCATCGCCACCGAGAAGACCACCTTCGCCGAGGCCTTCGTGCTCGCCGATCAGGTGCTCTATTCGGGCGTTGCCTGCATCGTCGATCTGATCGTGAAGGACGGCCTCATCAACCTCGATTTCGCCGATGTCCGCACCGTGATGGGCGGCATGGGCACGGCGATGATGGGAACGGGCGAGGCGAGCGGCGAGCGCCGCGCCTTCCGCGCCGCGGAGGATGCGATTTCCAATCCGCTTCTCGACGAGGTGTCGCTGAAGGGCGCGCGCGGCGTACTGCTCTCCATCATCGGTGGCCGCGACATGACCCTCTACGAGGTGGACGAGGCGGCGAGCCGCGTGCGCCAGGAGGTCGACTCCGAGGCCAACATCATTGTCGGCGCGGCCTTCGACGACCAGATCGAGGACAGTATCCGGGTGGCAATCGTCGCATCTGGGCTGAATACGGCGCAGGCCGCTGTACGGCCGCCCTTTGCCCCTCCCGCCGGGCAGACGGGCTTGCAGGTGCCGCCGCTGCCGTCGTCTGCCGCGCCACCGGGCATGCCGCCGCTGCCGACGGGCGCCAACCCGGCCCCGCGCGCGAGCACCACGCCACCGCCACTGCGGCCTGCCCATGCATCACCGGCCCCTGCCGATGCCATCCGCGGCAACGCCGCCTCCGGACCGGCCCCGTCGAAGCGTCCCTCG
>Ga0180220_1001472_pt1 | contig 17300 bp, 12 predicted proteins | sample eDN5th37CBELigBY_FD_151335 | JGI IMG/M metagenome (GOLD analysis project Ga0180220, IMG submission 151335) | Enriched backyard soil microbial communities from Emeryville, California, USA - eDNA 5th pass 37_C BE-Lig BY (version 2) (version 2) | ecosystem: Environmental > Terrestrial > Soil >...
AAATCGCCGCCGGAATGGATGAGCGCCGCGGCGCATAAGGCGGCATTATTGTTGGTATGAACGGCGTGATAGTGCTTGAAGGACTCCCATATTTTGGCAACCAGCTCCAAGGTGTCTTCCGTTTCCTCTGCGATCTGTACCGCCAAGGCCACATCTTCCGCCAAACGGCAGTTTTTCGGAATTTCGCTTAATCCGATCTCAACGATCCGTTTCACGTCGTTCTCTACGAATGCGGCTGCAATCATAGCCGAACAGAACATCGCGCCATAAATGCCGTTCTTCTCATGGGAGAAGGAGGCATCCCTCCAAGCCAGCTCAGCCGCAAGCTCGGGCCTGCCGGCGGCCCCGTAAGCATAGCCGTCGACACGGATCTGGGCGCCGATCCATTCGCGGAACGGATTCAAATAGGAACGACTCCAGCGGATATGTTTTTCCCAATCCTCCGGCTGCTCTCCGTTAATATACGCAGTGACGCGGGCAAAATTCAAGTAGGATTGCGCTTCGGCCGTGAACACTTGACCAAATGTCAAATGCCGGTGCCACAGCTTGCCGACGTCCCATGAATTAAAATCCAGACCGTGCTGCTCAAGCATAAGCAGGCCGAGCACCGTATAACGAATGTCGTCATCGGTTTCCATGAAACGGATGCGGTCCCCGCAGCTGCCCAGACTGCTCCAGCGGGCAATTTCCAGATCGTACTGCGCTTTGGCGGCAGATTCACTCGGCGTATAATGGCGAATCGGCCATTGTCCGGCACCTTCAAACCACAGCTTAATATTGTGCCAGCCCGGTCTGCCACCCGACCCGTTCATGAAGACGGGAGCCTCCAGCGGCTTGCCCAGGGCGCATCCTGCCGCGCGGCCGAGCCAAGCCCCGTAAAACTTGTCCTGCCATTCGACTTCGTCCCTGTTGGCGGCAAGCATGCGCGGGCCTGCGGGGCGTTCGTTTCGAATCGATTCCAGATCGTTCGGCTCATCATATTTAAAATCCGTGCTTGGTACTAATTTCGCGAGCTCGTAGTAGACATCCATCAACCGCGCTTCATCGGTGCCGGCGGCGCCAAGATGCTCCGGGAAACCTGCGACGTCGCATCCCTCTTCCCGGCGCTGCGTTATTTCCGCCGAGACCAATTCTCGTAATCCATGCCACTTCGTCATGGGCGTGCTCCTCCTTCATTGGCGTCTAGCCAAATCGAAATTTGCACTCATTATAACTTGCATCCGGAAGCTGTGACTTCTCAAATTGTGCAGGCGACGCTCTCATTTTTTGCTTTCGGAAAAGTTTCCGCCCGATTGCCGGTAAGCATTCGGGGACATGCCGACCTTTTCATTGAAAATCCGGTAAAAGGTTGCCAAGCTTTGAAAGCCGCAGTCGAATGCGATCTCGGCGACGGTTTTGTCCGTGCCGGCCAAATCCCGTTTGGCCGTCTGAACGCGCAGCAGCGACACATATTCCGAAAAATGATAACCCGTTGCTTCCAGGAACGCCCGGCTCACGCGCGAGACGCTCAGTCCGAGTACAGCGGCCAGTTCCTTCAGGCTGATCGGTTCGCGATGTCGCTGCTCGACCAAAGCGGCCAGCGCTTGCGCATGGCGCGCAGACTGAACCATGCCGCTCCGTTCCTCATCCGTAAGCCGGTCGTTATAAAGGCGCAGAAGGCGGCCGCATAGCTGAATCAGCGCGCTTTTTGCCATCGCCTGATAGCCCGGGGCTTTCTCCTGCAATTCTTCCGCAACGGCAAGCATCCAGGGGGCAAGCTGCCGCGCTAGCGCCGACCCGCCTGGGATATGATTGCAAAAATGCGCGGCACGATAAGAAAAAGGAAGCAGCAAGCAAGGTTCTTCCTGCAGCAGCAATGCAGCGTCAAAGTTAATGAAAAGATAGCGGCTCGGGTCCGCCGGATCCGCCTGGGCGATGTGCGGTTCCTCGCTATTGACCAGAAACAAATCGCCGGGGCCGGCCTCATACCGTTTATTGCCGAAGAAAAAGATGCCCTTGCCCGACAAGCAAAGGCCGATTTCCAGGCTTTCATGCACATGGGGCGGCTGCCTGTGCGCCGCGGGCGTCCATTCGAAAGCATTGATGGGAATGGGGTTATCGTACGTGATATGAAGTTTCATCGGAACCTATGCCTCCTGACGGGATCGCTTTCCAGTAACCACTGAAACGGGTGGTGTCTTGCCTCTCCCGTTTTAACTTGCATATATACATTTTGAAGCATTTTCCCCTCAGCCTCAAGCTACTTGCATTCAACCAAAAGTTGACAATGAATGTAAATCCGTTAAAATGAAACTGATGTCTAGTCGAACTAATGGTGGGAGAAATATACATGAGTTATAAATCAGATCGTCCGACGTTCCAGGAACGTTTGGACCATTTCGTGAACGTGATCCGCACGGACATATTAAACGGGATTCGTCAGGAAGGGACGTATCTTCCTTCGGAAAGCACGCTCGCGAAGCAGTTCCAGCTCAGCAACAAATCGATCCGGAAAGGGCTGGATCAGCTCGTGGAGGAGGGGCTTATCGTCAAAATCGACCGGGTCGGAAGCATGGTCACGCCGCACTCGAAGGAAACCATCACGATCAATTTCGGCTGCCCGCTGTCTTTGACGACCGATTTTATGATCGACGAGCTCATAGCCGAATTCAGCCGAAGAAATCCGGGCATTCATGTGCGGAGAATCACGTTGAACCCGTTAAATTACGTCCGTTCCGCGGAAGAGATGATCCAAAACGGGCTGCTGGACGTCGTGGCGCTAAATAGCCCGCAGTTTCAAGAGTGGCACGAGCTTGGCTTGACGCCGCTGCTGGAAGAGCTGGCGCCCGACAAAGCGATATACCCGATCACGGAATCGGCTTTTTTCGCGGAGGACAAGGTGTATGCACGACCCGTGTCCTTTTCGCCGGTGGTGCTTTGCTATAATAAGCGGCATTTCCGCGAAGCGGGCATTCCCGAGCCGGACAGCTACTGGAGTTGGGATGACTTGATCGGCATTACGTCGGAGCTGGCGGACAGACGCGGAAGGCACGGCATTTATTTTCTCCCTGCCTCCGAAAACCGCTACTCCATTTTTTTGCTGCAGGGAGGCAGGGGACGGAAAGAGCTGCCGGACGGCTCCGGAAGGCTCCATATGCTCGAAGGGCTGGATAAGCTTCACGAATTGATCAACAACCGTCGCATTTTCCCGAATTATTGGGCGCAGGGCAATGACGAAACGATTCGTCTGTTTGCCGAAGGGCAAGTATCGGCGATCCTCGCAACCTACTTTAACCTTAACGAATTTGCGAACATGGATCTGGAATACGATATTTGCCCGCTGCCGACGCTGCGTTTGGGCGATCCGCAAAAAACGCTCATGCTGACCATCGGCACGGCCGTGGTCCGCCAATCGCCCGCCAAGGAGGCGGCGATTCGCTTCATGGAGTTTTTGTCCTCCGCCGATGCGCAAATGCTGATCAAACAGAAAACGATAAGCATCCCGGCCCGCAAAGAAGCGGCCGAAGCCGCGGACGGCACAGGCGTTATAAATCGCCCGTCCCGGTACTACATGTACCGCGAGATGTTTCCTTCGTTTGCTTACCATCGGGAGCTGGGCCTGCAAATCCGGGAGCTCCGTACGTTCAGCCGCTTCCTGAAGGAATATTGGTCGGGCATGATTGATGAACGGGAACTGCACGGCAGACTGGAAGGATGGCTGAATCCGGCCGATCGCGAAAAGCGGCGGGCGGCTGCCGTCAAGCGGGAATAAGCAGTCGTATCCCTAATGAAAGACAGCGGCTTTATAGTAGCGTAAGCTAGCCCCTTGCCCTCGAGGCAAGGGGCTTTTTTGCTGCCCTGCGAGGGATTCTGCCGCGGAGCAGTCCGCTTGCATCATTTTATTTTCATGATTTTCTGATTTCATATTGACACCCCAAAAAATGGATGTGTATAATCAGTACATCACATATACATCAGAGAAACACTAGCATTGGAATTTCAATATATCTATCAATCAGATGGGAATCAGGAGGCCGAACATGAAAGCGATCAAAAGCTTGAACGGGGAAGCGGTGTTTGCGGAGCTTCCGGAACCCGACATAAAACCGCAGCATGTCAAAGTCCGCATCGATTATTCCTCCGTGAGCGTCGGCACGGAACTGCTGATGCTTCGGAACGGCTCGGAGGCGTTTCTGGGATATAGCGCGACCGGAACCGTCCTAGAAGTCGGGGAAGGCGTCGCCCATGTAAGGCCGGGCCAGCGTGTGGCCTGCTACGGCACGCCTGCGCACAGGGAGGTCATGTTATCCCCGAAATATTTGACGGTGCCCGTTCCCGAGGGAGTTACTGCCGAAGAGGCGGCGTTTTCGGGCATCGGGGCTATATGCATCCATGCGCTGCGGCAGGCGACCCTGCAGTTCGGCGAGACGGTGGTGATCCTGGGCGCAGGCATTCTTGGCCAGATCATCGCGCGGGTCGCGCATGCCTGCAATTACCGCGTCATTGCCCTGGAGCCCGTAAAGGAACGGAGGGACATGCTTGCCGCAGCCGGCATTTCGCGGGTATGCGCCAATGAGGAAGAGATGGAAGCAGCGCTGGAGGGCACGACGGCGGGAGGCAAGGGAGCAGACGCGGTGCTGATCTGCGCCAGCATTCGCAGCGAGAGCTTGATCAATCAAGGCATCCGTTTTTTAAGGGATCGTGGAAGCGTTGTCATTGTCGGCGATACCGGCTGCGAATTCGACCGCGACCTGCTGTTCGGCAAGGAGGCGAGCGTGCACATCTCCCGCGCAGGCGGCCCCGGCCGCTACGATCCGGATTACGAACGTGCCGGCTTCGATTACCCGATCGGTTACGTCCGTTGGACGGAAGGAAGGAACATCGAGGAATATTTGCGGATGGTCGCCGAAAAACGCATCGATATCCGGTCCCTCATCACCGACCGGCTTACGTTTGAGGAGCTTCCCGGCTTCTACAAGCGCATCCGCGAAAATCCGCGGCCGACGATGGGCGTGACGGTAAGCATCCGTTAACCCGAAGAAAGGGGTGGAACACAATGGGCGACATCGCTGCGGTTGCGCCGGCCGAGCAGGGGAAAAGGCGGCGGATCAGGCGGGAGAACGGCCGAAGGGCGTTTTGGCGATACCGCTGGCTTTATTTGTTTATGGTTCCCGGCATTCTGTATTACCTGATTTATCACTATGTTCCCATGCTTGGCCTCGTCGTCGCTTTTCAAGACTATAACCTGCTGAAAGGCATCGCCGGCAGTCCATGGGTCGGATTGGACAATTTCAGGACCGTGTTCTCTTCTCCCGACTTTCCGGTCCTGATGAAAAATACGCTCCTCCTGAGCGTGTACCGCATCGTCTTCAACATGCTGCCGGACTTGGTTTTGGCGCTGATGCTGAACGAAATCCGGGTCCGCTGGTTCAAAAAAACGGTTCAAACGCTAACCTACGGCCCGCATTTCCTTTCCTGGATCATCGTTTACGGTTTGGTTTACGCCTTTTTTGCGCCGGGCTCGGGCCTTGTCACGACGTTTATGCGCGATATGGGCTGGACGCCCGTCGACGTGATGACCAATTCCTCCGTGTTTCGGCCCATGCTCATTTTGACGGAAATATGGAAGAGCACCGGTTACGGGGCGATCATTTATTTGGCGGCGCTGGCGAACATCAACCAGGAGCTGTACGAAGCGGCGGCGATCGACGGCGCCGGGCGCTGGCGGCAAATGTGGAACGTGACGCTCCCCGGGATTCGCGACGTGTTCATCCTGATGCTGATCCTCCGCCTCGGCCACATTCTCGATGCCGGCTTCGAGCAGGTGTACATTTTCCTTAACGTGCGCGTGTACGACGTCGGCGATATTCTGGACACTTGGATTTTCCGCAGGGGCATCGAGCAAATGCAGTTCAGCGTACCGGCGGCGGTCGGCGTCTTTAAGTCCTTGATCGGGCTGGTGCTGGTGCTCGGGGCGAACAAAATCGCCAAAAAATTGGGCGGCTCGGGAATCTGGTAGCGATGGAGGTGAGCGAACATGCCCGTATTGTTCAAAAAATCATGGTCTGATCGGCTCGTGGACGGCGGGATCTATGCCATCCTTGCTTTTTTCGGCCTCTTGACGCTTTTTCCGCTTTATTACGTGGTCATCGTTTCTTTTACGCCGTATACGGAGGTGCTGCGCAACGGCGGATTCCTGCTGGTGCCGCGCACGTTTACGCTCGATGCGTTCAAGGTGATTTTCACCAGCGGCGTCGTGCCGCGGGCGCTCGGAGTGACCTTGTCGGTCACGCTCTTGGGGACGGCGCTGAATTTGCTCGTCACGACGCTGCTTGCTTACTCGTTATCGAAAAAATTTCTGCCGGGCAGGAACGTGGTGCTGATGGGGATCGTGTTTACGATGCTTTTTTCCGGCGGTCTGATCCCGACCTTTTTGACGGTCAAAATGACGGGGCTGATGAACACGATCTGGGCGCTCATCATCCCCGGCCTCGTGTCGACCTTTAATATGCTCATCATGAAAACGTATTTCGAAGGCCTGCCGCAAGAAGTGGAGGAGGCCGCAAAAGTGGACGGCTGCGGGGACGTGGCCACGCTCGCCAAGATCGTGCTCCCCTTGTCCATGCCGATCATGGCGACGCTCGGGCTGTTCTACGGCGTGACGCACTGGAACGCGTATTTCCCGGGCATCATGTACCTCAACGACCGCAGCCTGTATCCGCTTCAGGTGGTGCTGCGCAACATGATCATCACGCCGAGCGTCAGCCAGGAGCTGGCCGTGCCGCAGACGCAGCTGAGCGCTTTGCCGCCGGAATCGATTAAAATGGCCACCGTCGTCGTCGCGATCGTGCCGGTTCTGGTCGTATACCCGTTCTTGCAAAAATATTTCATCAAAGGCATGCTGATCGGGGCCGTCAAGGGCTGAGCCGGAGCCGAGAGGCATGGCGGTTTCCAGCCTTAAAAATATAAGGAGGTAACCCAATGAAACGAACCGGGTTTATTGTGCTTACGGTCATGATGTTGATTTTGTCCGCCTGCGGCGGCACGAAAGACAAAGCAGGCGGTGGCGAGGCCCCGGTCGGCGAGGCGGGCGCAAAAATGCCGCTCAAATGGTTTGTCGTCGCTTCGGCGGATGCCCAGCTGCCCGCCAAGGACAGGGATTTCGTAAAAAAAACGATCGACGAAAAGTTCGGCGTGGACTTGACGATCGACTATATGCCTTACGGGGCCGATTTCCAAAACAAGCTCAATTCGCTGATTTCCTCCGGCGATACGCCGGACGTGTTCTATTCCGACGGCGTTTCCTCCAACCAATACATCAAGGATGGCGTGGCCCGCGAAATCAAGGACCTGGTGACGCCGCAAACGATGCCGAACTATTTCAAGTATTGGGTATCCGAAAAGGATTTGGGCATGTACCAGGTCCAAGGCAAATTCGCCCGCGCCCCGATCCCATACGCAAAAAACATCTACCGCTCCTACTACATCCGCAAGGACTGGCTCGATAACCTGGGACTGTCCATGCCGACCAATTACGACGAAATGATCGAGGCCATGAAGGCGTTCACCGAAAAGGATCCGGACGGCAACGGCAAAAACGATACGTACGGCTTTACGACCTATGGCGGCGGCACGAACATGTCGCTGGATTTTCCGGAGTTCGTCAAACACGGCCTGATCGGCGATTTTATCGTCGAAGGCGACCAGTTCATCGATACGCGCACCGATCCGCGCGTGGAGCAGGTGCTGAACGACATCAAAAAAGTGATGGCCATGGGCGTCGTCGACCCCGACTGGCTTCTGGCCAAAAACGGGCAGCAGCTTGAAAAAGCGGAGCAGGGCAAGGCCGGCATCGTGCTCGGCATGGGCAAAAATCTGGCGTTCGACAACAATCCGGAAGGGCTGCAGGTGAAAACGAAGCAGATCACGGGCAACGACAAAGCCGATTGGGAGCCGTTCCATCCGTTTGCGGACACGGGGACCTGGATCGAAACCGTTCCGGGGAATCCGTTCCTGCTCAGCTCGCAATCACCGGGCGACAAAATCAAAAAATCGGTGGAAATCCTCGACTGGCTGGCGGGGGAAGAAGGATTCCTGCTGACCCACTACGGCCAGGAAGGGACGCATTATACGCGCGAAGGCGGCAAAATCAAAATCAATCAGGAGGCTTTCAAAAAAGACGTGACGGACAACGGCAACTTCCTGACGGTGTACCAATGGTTTACGCCAATCCCTTCTCCGGAGCCGCTGGGGCTCGAGATCGACGACCCGAGCATTACGGAACGGGACAAAAAAATCGTGGAGACGATCGATTCGTATAAAATCGTTCCTTCCGTCGGCACCAGCGTCGTCGTAAAGGAAGGCATGGACCTGGCCGGACTCCGCAAGCGGATGAACGAAATGATGGTGTCCATCGTCTTCGACGAAAAGGATGCGTCCAAATGGCCGGAGTACCGCAAGGAGCTGATGACGAAATACGGCGGCAATGAAATTTTCTCCTACTATGCGGAACAGGTATCCAATGCATCGGGGAAAACCGTGACCTTCGCCGGGGAATAACGCCCTGGAATCGTACGGGAAACAAAGGGGCCGGCTTGATCTTGGGAGATCCGGCCCTCCCTGGCGCATAGGTTTGATTAAAACATGGGAGGGGCATGTCCAATGCAGATTACCGTGCCTGACGTCGAGTCGTTGAAGCGGCTTCCTACGGAGCCCTTCAAGCAGGGCGATACGATCTGGGTTGCAGGCTACTACAAAGCGGGAGATCCCGGCGCGAAGCTTGTCCGCTGGGACGCCTCCAGCACCGCCGCCGACAACGGCGGAACGGTGCATGCCCCCGCGGGGGGAGGCCCGGGGCGTTGGCTCATGGCGCACCAGGGAGTCGGGGACTACAAATATTTCGGCATATTCGGCACGGAGCATCCGGCCGACGACGCGCTTGAGGCTTGGTTGGCCGACCCTGCCGTGTACCGCGTGGAGGCCGGTTCCGACCTGCGGTTCGTGAGAAGGCATCGTTTCAGACGGAGCCGCATCGAGCTGGATTTCAACGGTTTTTCGGTCTATACCGACGGGATCGAGGAGGCGCCGCCCAACGATCCGTTTGCGGCCGTATTCCAATTTCGCGGCGAACCGTCGGGCGAGGCGCAAACGGCGGTGCTCGGCGAAGACATTCCGGAAATGTCCGACGTGTTCGAAGTCGGGGATGCCGCCGCCTTTGCGGTCGGCGAGTGGTGGAGGGCGCAGGTCGACAGGGTCGAAGGCGGGGGCGGTACGGAGCGGGAGCTTGACAAGCTGCTGATGGTAACGGAAGTGATCGACAGAAAGCATGTGCGCTTTAACTATAAAAACGGCTGGCGGCTCGGGAAAGGGCGAAGCGTCACGTACCGGAAAATCGATCCGGTCGCCAAAGCCCATGTCAAAAACATGGTTTTTTACGGGGCCGGAACAACCGATAAGACCGGGTCGCATCCGCTCGCATACGAATATGCGGTCGACTGCAACGCTGCAGGCATCGAGGCCTTCGGCACCTTTTGGCCGGTCATCATGCGGAGGCACTGCACCTATTTTGTTACCGAGCGCTGCCGCCTCGTCAACCCGACGGAGGTGATCGTCGGCGGTACCGGTTATATGACGCAGCAGATCTACTGCCTGTACGGCCACGTGCGCGACTGTCACGCGAGCAATGCCCGCCATCTGAACGATTTTACGGGTTCGGCCTACTGCATGGTGGACAATTGCCACGGCGACGGCGATGAACACGGCACCTTCGTGACGCATGGCCAATATGAACATGATTTGACGTTTGCGGGGAATTCGGGAATGCTTTCTTTCGCCAACAGCGGACCGGTCTGGGGAGAAAGCGCCAAGCGGATTACGGTCAAAAAACATGTCGGGAGCCGCTTCATCTCTTTTCGGAAGATTACGGATATTACGCTCGAGGACGTACATATCTTTGAACAGGAAGGGATTCCGGATTCGGGTTCGATCTGGGTCAATGCCGACGGCGTGCAAATGAAAAACTGCACGGCCGAAAACGGGCTCGCCTTTTTCCAGGCGTCGGTCCGGTCCTCGCGGCCTAATGTCGCCGAGAATTGCTCGTTTAGGCTGGCGTCTGGCCGGGATTTGAATCGTGAGCGAGTCGTCCGGGACGTTTCTTTCCATCGCTGCCATGTCCACGGCCTGGACGGCAATGGATGGACGGCGCCCGGCGGCCTGTACTTCCGCGACTGCCTCCTGCACGGCGCCGCACATGCCGAGCCATTCCGGATGGAGGGCCGCGTGTTCAGCTTTCAGGGAGGGGAAATGGAACATACCGGCCTCGTGATTTGCGGAGCCGAAGATCAGCGCGTCGAAGTCGGCTCCGGGGCGCGGATTGGCGGAACGAACCGTGCCATGTCGTTTTTCGGAGCAGAAAAGGAGCACGGGCGCGTGGAATGGAGGTTGTCGGACATCGTCAGCAGGGCCGGGGACACGGAAACCGCCCACTTTAGCTTAACTTCCGGCAGCGGGGAGTATACCGCCGGCGGTTCGGTGTTCGAGGGCGGAAGGTTTGCCGCGGCAAAGGAGTATTTCGAAGGCGGATACATGCTCCATCAGGGCAACGTGGAGCGGGGGGTGGACCGCAGCGGCCTGCCCGGGGAGAACGCGGCGGTTCGGCATGTCCAGGGGAACGTGATCTTGCGGTGACCGGTACCGGCCCGGATCCGGGAGCGAACGAAAACCGACTATAATAAGGAAGGTGTTTTTAGCATGAGCATCCATTCGATCGAAGAATTGGAAAACAGGCTCGCGGAGCCGTCAGATGAGCTGATCGCCGATTTGGGCAAAGTGGACGGAGACATCATGCTGCTCGGAGTCGGCGGGAAAATGGGACCCAGCATGGCGAGGCTGGCGGTGAACGCGATCCAAAAAGGCGGACTGAACAAAAAGGTAATCGGCGTATCCCGTTTTTCCAGCGGTGATTTGAAGCGGCAGCTGGAGGACATGGGGGTCCGGACGATCTCTGCCGACCTGCTGAACGAGGAGGAGCTCCAAGCCCTCCCTGACGTCAAAAACGTCATTTTTATGGCCGGCAACAAATTCGGGACGACCGGCAACGAGCATTTCACCTGGGCGATGAATGCGTATTTGCCCGGCCGGGTCTCCGAAAAGTTCAAACATTCCCGCATGGTCGTTTTTTCGACCGGGAACGTCTACCCGCTTACGCCGGTAGGTGCGGGCGGCGCAACCGAAGAGGCTGCCCCGAACGCCAACGGAGAGTACGGACAGTCCTGCCTCGGACGCGAGCGCGTTTTCGAACATTTCTCCAGAAAATATGATATCCCGATGTTCATTTACCGTTTGAATTACGCGATCGACCTGCGATACGGGGTGTTGCTCGAACTCGCCAAATCGGTCAAGGAAGGCAAGGCGATCGATATCGCCATGGGCCACGCCAACGTCATCTGGCAGGGAGACGCCAACGAAATCGCCTTAAGAGCGTTAAACGTGTGCAGCTCGCCTCCGGTAACGATGAACGTGACCGGACCGGAGACGCTGTCGCTGCGCTGGGTCGCCGAAGAATTCGGGCGCAGATTCGGCGTCAAACCGGCGTTCGTCGGGGAAGAAGCGCCAACGGCGCTGCTAAGCAACGCTTCGAAGGCGATGCAAACGTTCGGTTATCCGAAAGTGTCGGTGCTGCAGATGATCGATTGGATCGCGTACTGGGTGCTGCAGGATGGGGCAACCTGGAACAAACCGACGCATTTTCAGCAGCGGGAGGGAAAATTTTAATGAACATGCCGCCAAAACGTTTATCTTCGGAACTGACTGCGGCGCTGCATGACGGGCTGGCGATTCCGGCGCATCCGCTTGCCTTGAATAAGGACCGCCGGCTTGACGAGACGCGTCAGCGCGCGTTGACCCGGTACTATATCGAAGCCGGAGCGGGCGGGATCGCCGTCGCCGTGCATTCCACGCAATTCGAAATACGCGATAAGGACGTCGGTTTGCTGGAACCCGTGCTGCGCCTGGCCGCCGAGGAGGCCGACCACGCGAACCTGGACCGCCCGTTCATGAAAATCGCCGGCATTTGCGGGCCTTTGGAGCAGGCAATGGCCGAAGCGGAGCTGGCCTCCCGCCTGGGGTACGACGCGGGGCTTCTCAGCATGGGAGGACTGGGGGACTTAACCGAAGAGCAGTTGCTGGAGCGGACGCGGTGCGTGGCGGAAGTGCTGCCGGTATTCGGCTTTTACCTGCAGCCTTCCGTGGGAGGGAGAACGCTCAGCTTCGACTTCTGGCGGGCCTTCGCCGAGATCGATGGCGTCGTGGCGATCAAAATGGCGCCGTTTAACCGGTACCAGTCCTTGGACGTGGTGCGCGCGGTCATGGAATCGAAACGCAGGGATGAGATCGCCTTATACACAGGCAACGACGATAACATCGTGATTGATTTGCTGACGAAATTCCGCTTTCAGGTCGGCGGACAAACGGTGGAGAAGCGCATCGTCGGAGGGCTCCTTGGTCATTGGGCCGTTTGGACCCGGCAAGCGGTACAACTGCTCGCGGACATCAAAAAGGTGCGGGACTCGGAGTCGATTCCCGCCGAATGGCTGACGCGCGCCGCCGAGGTGACGGACAGCAACGCCGCATTTTTCGACCCGGCCCATCAATTCCGCGGCTGCATTCCGGGCATTCACGAAGTGCTGCGGCGCCAGGGGCTGCTCGAAGGTCGCTGGTGCTTGAACCCGCAGGAGGAATTGTCGCCGGGGCAAATGGAAGAAATCGACCGCGTCTACCGCCAGTATCCGCACTTGAACGACGACGAGTTCGTCAAAGTCCATGTGGACGGGTGGCTGGGATCGGCAAATATAGAACCGTGAGCATCAAAACGAAAGGCTTCAGCCAAACGGCTGAGGCCTTTCGTTTTGCATAAAATGCCGTTTGCCAAACCGCCCGCACTCTCGCAATTTCAGGCCGAAAAATAGTATATTTCCAGGTACATCCGCCCGGGTTGGCCGGTGTCATCCCGAGCCAAATGGCGATGATTGACATTAGTAGATTTTGAGAGAACCGTGTCGTTGGCCATGTCGAAGCTCGTTTACTTCACGTATAAATACAGTATCACCAGTGTCATCCATTTCACGATACCTAGGGAGGGGTGCGGATGGTTTTTTAATAGAGAACGAGATTCCAGATTTCGAAGCAAAGGAGAGTTGTGCACTGGGAATAACATTTTCAAGTTAGAGATGAGGGTTTAACATGCATGATTTAATGGTGTTGATTACGGTCTGTTCCTTCCTGTTTACCATCGGTTTTATCTTTTGGCGTCCTCAAGTCAACGAGGCGATTCCGGCAACGATCGGCGCGGTATTGGTTCTGATCAGCGGCAGCGTCACGCTGGCGGACCTGGGGGAAATCACGGAAACGATCAGCGGCGCGGCGGTAACGATTATGGCGACCATCGTCATGGCCATCGTTCTGGAAAGCTTCGGTTTTTTCCACTGGGCAACGGAGCTGCTTACAAGGCAGGCCAGGGGCTCCGGAATCCGGCTGTTTTGGCTGACGAACCTGTTCTGCTTTTTGATGACGCTGTTCGTGAACAATGACGGCAGCATTCTGATCACGACGCCGATCCTGCTGATGATGCTGAAAAACATCGGGCTCAAAAACCATCAAAAAATCCCTTACCTCATTTCGGGCGCCCTCATAGCCACCGCTTCGAGCGCTCCGATCGGCGTCAGCAATATCGTCAACCTGATCGCGCTCAAAATCGTAAACATGGACTTGTACATGCATACGGCCATGATGTTCATCCCCGCAACGCTGGGTCTCCTCCTGCTCACCGTCATCCTGTTTCTCATTTTTTACCGGACCCTGCCGAAGAGTATTCCTTCAAGGCCCAAATGGATATTAAAACCCGGGCAGCACCCGCTGCAACAGCCGCTGTAGCAGGAAGACAGCACCAAATTCATGAAAAACATCCTGATCTTCGTCTTTTGCGTCCGAATCAGCTTGTTCGTGGCTTCGTTCATTCATTTCCCGGTTTCTTTGATGGCCGTCATCGGTTCGGCGTTTTTGCTCGCTTGGCGTTGGTATCGCCTCAAAATCCCGCCAACGGACATGCTGAAAAAGACGCCGTGGTACATTCTTGTTTTTGCCTTCAGCATGTACGTCATCATCTACGGCTTGAACAATATCGGCTTGACGGATTGGCTGATCCGGGTGCTGCAGCCGATTGTATCGGGAAGCCTGCTGCACGCCAGCGTCCTCATGGGCGGGCTGCTCAGCGTGTTATCCAACATATTCAACAACCACCCGGCATTGATGGTCGGGACGCTGACGTTAACGAACATGGGGCTTGACCCGCTCACGTTAAAAATATCATACCTGGCCAGCGTCATCGGAAGCGATATCGGTTCCCTGCTGCTGCCGATCGGGACGCTCGCAACCTTGATGTGGCTGCATATCGTGCGCAAAGGCGGCGTCAAAATCAGCTGGGGCCAATACCTGAAGGTAACGGCCATTGCCATTCCCGTCACCGTGCTGTTTACGCTCATCGTCCTTTCGTATTGGGTAAGCTGGATTTTTTGAGAGTATAAACGAAAGAGCCATTGCATCCTGATATTGCAAGAAAAACTTCAACTAAAAGCGGTCTGTCTACTGTGAAGGTACGTCGATAGACGGTTTTCTTTTAGGGAGGTTCGCCGGGTAATGAACATCACCGAAAAACGAGACGAAAAAGGACCTACGTTTTCGGGCAGGTCCGTAATAGAGATGATGGATATAGGATAATCTATGCCGGCACGGCCGAAAAGGAATAGGTGAATTCCCGTTACAGGCACGGGCCCATCCGCGACGAATCGGCATAAAAACGGGACTTCAGGCGTAATAGGGCCGGAAGTCCTGTTTTGGTTTAGGAGGAAAATGATGGATTTTGTCGAATATAGAGAACATCCGAAGGAAAGGAAGGAAGATGATTCGATGGATATGGAAAAAAGCGGGCAGCCGTCCTTACGGGACAAAGGAGCGCCGAAGAGAAACGCACAGCAGGGAACGCGCGCAGGAAACGGAGGGCTCCGCAAATGGGCGATCATGCCGCTCGTTGCCGCGGGGCTGCTGCTGGGAACGGGGGCGATAGCAACGCCGGCGTTTGCCGAGCAGGTGCTTTCGGCAGGGACGGACCAAGATCAAAGCGAGGCGCTTTCCCATTTGAACGGCGTCCGGGCGAAGGCCGGGCTGCAGCCGTTGCAGCTTAACGGCGCGATATCCAAGGCGGCAAGCCTCCATGCGGCGTATTACAACGCGAATCACGGAAAAAAAACCGAGGGCGCCCATAACGAAACCAAAGGGATGCCCGGGTATACGGGAGCAACCGTAACGGACCGGTTGAAAGCAGCCGGGTTGACGTTCGGTTCGATGGGGTATTCCACCGGCGAGGTCATGCATTACAAGCAGGCGAGCAGCAAGGATGCGATCGACGGCTGGCTGGACACCGCCTATCACCGCAGAATCATTCTCAGCCCGAAATTCAGGGAAGTCGGCTTCGGTTTGGCGGACGGAACGGCCGTGGCCGATTTTGCCGGTTTTTCGGAGCCTGGTCCGATCCAAGGAGGCATCTCGGTGTATCCCTATGACGGCATGACGAACGTCGGGGTCGGTTTTTACGGTCTTGAATCTCCGAACCCGTTGAGCCAATTTAACGTGGATCATTCCGGTTACATCATTTCGGCTACGACGGAACGGGATATGGTTTGGCATGAAGCGCAAATCGCGGACGAAAGCGGCGCGGCGGTGCCGTATTATGAGGAGCTTTACGGCGGGGATACGCTGTTTCTGTATCCCAAACAGATTCTGAAAGGCAATCATACATACAAAATATCGCTTTCCTATCAGATGAAAGGAACGTCCGGGAAGCTGCAAAAGACATGGTCTTTTACCACCGGAAAAGGACATCAATTGGTCTCCGTCCAATCCCGATATTCCGAGCTTGTTCTCAATGAAGGCGGGGAACTGCCGATCGAAGCCGAGGGGATGTATGACGACGGGGTGACGGAACCGCTCCAAACCGGAGTCGGCTACGCCAGCAGCGAGCCCAAAGGGCTGGCCGTCTCGCCGGGGGGCATGTTAAAAGGCGTTAAACCCGGCGATTATACGGTAACGATGACATCGGGGAGCGTTCAAAACCGGATCAAGGTCAAAGTGCTGCCGAAGCTCAAGCTAAAGGAATATCCGGGAACGAATCCCGCCGCGATAACGGATATCGCCGGGCACGCGGGCCGATCCGCGATCGAATGGGCCCTTCGGTCGGGAGTGATGACCGCATCGGACCGCAATCAGTTTCGGCCCGATGCGGCGGTAACGGAGGCCGAATTTTGGACGGCGCTGCTTCGGATGTACCGAGTCGATGATGAGGCTTATGCGCCTGCAAAAAAAGCGCATTGGGCGGACGGAGCTTATAAAGCCGCGGCCGATCGGAACATTCCGCTTGCCGGAATCGCTAATAAAACCGCAAGGGACCGGGCGATTACACGTCAAAAAGCGGCCGAAATCATTGCTGCGGCGGATGGGGTGAACTACCCGGAAAGCCAAGCGGTCTGGTACGTCCTTGCGCTCGACTATGTAAAGGGCGTCACGGAGCGCTCGCTGGAAGGCTTCAAGGGAAGCGAGGAACTTACGCGGGGGGAAGCCGCGGAGCTGCTGCAGTATTTGCGGCCGAAGCTGAAAGAGCTTCGCGGCAGACCGGCGGCCGTAACGCCGTCAACCGCGCTGCCGCCGCTGCCGAAACGGGAAGTGTACCGGAAGCCGGATCGGTTGGAGGACTACATGTTCGTCGCGGATTTCCGTGCCGACCGTACGCTTGCTCTTGACGGAAAGTTTGCGGGCCACGCGGGGGAAACGTTGAAAATCATGGTGCAGACCGGGGGAGAGCGGCCGCAGCAGATCGAGGACCTTCACGTTACGCTCGACAAGGACGGCGTTTTCCACCTGGCTGGCGCGGGACCCTATAACGAGGATGCCTTGAACTTGTACCTGGTTACGCCCGAGGCTTATTATTGGATCGATGTCGCTGCCGGAAGCTTGAACGTGAGCCAATATAAATAATGACGGCATGTTGGAAAAGCCGCTCCTTGAAACTGAAGTGCCCCCTGTCAAGTGGACAGTGTAAAAAAACAAAAATAGTTTATCTAGATCCCTCAGTTTGTTTAACGGAACTGAGGGATCTTCCTTATGCAACTCGCCTGTATTCGTTGGGTGACAGACCCTCTAAACGTTCTGTATAGCGATGGTTATTGTAATAGCGAATATAATTGCTAACATCTTTCAGGACGTCTTCATAGGTA
>Ga0180220_1001473_pt1 | contig 17298 bp, 17 predicted proteins | sample eDN5th37CBELigBY_FD_151335 | JGI IMG/M metagenome (GOLD analysis project Ga0180220, IMG submission 151335) | Enriched backyard soil microbial communities from Emeryville, California, USA - eDNA 5th pass 37_C BE-Lig BY (version 2) (version 2) | ecosystem: Environmental > Terrestrial > Soil >...
TCGCTTCCTCGATGCGTTCCCTCGTCCATTCCGGCTTGTTTCGCAAGACGAATTGCGCAAGTTCCACCGGGTATTCAATGCGGATGCAGCCGTGGCTGAAGTCGCGCCGCGCCCTGGAAAACAATTGGGGCGCCGGCGTATGGTGCAGATAGATATTCTGATCATTGGGAAATATGAACTTGATGTCCCCCAGCGCATTGCGCGGGCCCGGGCGCTGGCGAATACGCCATTCCCCCCTTTGCACCGCATCGATGGCCTCGCCCGTGAGCGAATGGCTCACCGACCCATCCTGGCTGACGAACTCGAGCCCCTGCTGATTAAAATAGCCCGGATCGCGCCGCAGCCGAGGCAGCGTCTCGCCCCGCGCGATCGACCGCGGAATATTCCAGTACGGACTGAACTCGATGAAGCGCATCTCCTCCAGGAAAATCGGCGTGCGCGTATCCAGCGCCCGGCCCACTACCACACGCATTTCCAGATCCAGCTTTACTTCCGACCCCGTGCCTTCATAAGCGCGCAAGACGAATTCCGGAATGTTCACCACGATCATGCGCGGCCCATACAGCAGCGGCGTCCACCGCAGACGCTCCAGCGTCAGCGCCATCTGCCCCACGCGCTGCGCCGGCGTCACATTCAGCTGAGCCAATGTCGCCGGCCCCACCGCGCCGTCGGTGTCCAAGCCGTGGCGCGCCTGGAAGCGCTTCACGCCGTCCACCAACGGTTCATCGTAATGCTCCGCAGGCTGGGTCTCGGCAGGGAGGTCGCCCAGGGCGGCCAGGCGCTGGGCCATCAAGGGCAGGCCATCCCAGTCGTCTCCAGGCTTCAGCGAACGTGCGGGCAGCGGCGGCAGCGGCGTCTTCCATGCAGCATGATCACCCATAGCCCGATAGGCATTCATTGCCGTTCGAATCGCTTCATACATCGGCACTTGCGGCTGAGCCGCGCTGAGCGCCTGTTTCAGATCCTCCGACTGGCGCGCCTGCAAGAGATAGCTGTGCGCATCGAAATGCTGGTTGGCCGGCGCCTTGAAGCGATGCTTCAAGACCTCGGGACTGAGCCGGCCGTGATTCAGGTCTGTCAGATAGCGTTCAAGCGCCGCGGTCAGGTCCGCGTCCATCTGGGCGTGGTTGTCGACCGCAGACCTTGCATCTTGTTCGTGTTCGAATTCAAACGCCAGCGTGAGTTCCTGCGCCCGGTAGTCGTCGGGGTTCAAGCCTTGGGAGGCTGCGTTCACCAAGACGTCCAGGGCGACCCACGCCTCTTCGGTGGGCTGGCCGTTGGCGAACCATGAGGGCATGGGGCCGATGGGCACCACGTGCGCCGGGGCCGGTTCTACGGTGAATGGCGGGATTGTTTGGGTGAGGGCTGGCTGCAGGGCGGACAGGCAGAGGGTGCATATGGCCAGGAGTTTGAGCAGGGAGGATGAGGCTTGGGAGTGCTTCATGGGGCGCCTGGGAAAATGGATGTGCTTCATTGTCCCATAAGAGAGCGGTGGAAGAGCTGGCTGATCGGGGCGTTCTTGGCGTTCCAGGGTAAAGAGGTCTTGCGAGGTTGAGTAAAACTGGTGAGTGCAACTTGCATTCGGGCAAGTTAATATCTTTTTCAACGAATTAAGCCACAATAGGTTAAAGAAATGGATCAGGTCATGCAAAGGTTGCGCCAGTTTCGCGATGATCGCGACTGGAAACAGTTTCATAACCCTAAAGATCTGGCGGTGGCTCTTAGCATCGAGGCCAGCGAGCTACTGGAGGCTTTTTTATGGAAAACGCCCGAAGCCGCGGACGCCGAGAAAGTAAAGGAAGAGCTGGCCGACGTGCTGGCTTATGCCTTGCTGTTATCAGACGCTTACGGTTTTGATGTACAAAAAATCGTCTTAGATAAAATTGAACGCAACGAAGCAAAATACCCGATAGATAAAGCCAAGGGTAGCGCCAAAAAATATACCGAACTATGAGTCAGCCGCATCTTGTCGAGGTGAACCGATATCGGTTTTCAACTGGAACTTTGGACGGCATAAGGGCCAATGCCTACGCCAACAATAATTGGCCACTAGTATATATACTCAGTGACGGCGACACACGCCGCGCTTATGTGGGCGAGACCACCAATACGCTCATTCGCTTGAACACGCACCTGAAGCACGCGCACAAGCAATTGCTGACTACGGTGCATCTGATCAGCAGTGAACGTTTCAACAAGTCGGCGACGCTCGATATCGAATCGGCGCTTATCAAATATATGGCGGCCGATGGCCGCTTCAGCTTGCTCAACGGAAATCTGGGTCTCGTCGACCATAATTACTATCAGAAAGACGAGCTTTATTCACAGATATTCCGTGAGACCTGGGACAAACTGCGTGCGCAAGGCGTTGCGAAATACTCACTCGAGGCCATCGACAACTCCGATGTCTTCAAGTACTCGCCCTACAAGTCTTTATCGTTCGACCAACGGCAAGGCTTGATTGAAATAATGCGTGCATTGCTGGATCCTGGCTTGAAGAACCTTGTGGTGGAGGGGGGTGCGGGAACAGGGAAATCAGTGCTCGCCATTTTTCTGTTCAAGCTTATTCATTCCGATGAGAGCGAGCTGAACCTGCGCGAGTTTTCTGAAGAGGAGCGTGAACTGTACGACCTGTTGGCGCAACTGAAACAACGCTATATAAAGCCTCGCATGGCGCTGGTCGTGCCGATGGCGTCGTTCAGAAAAACCTTGGAGAAAGCATTCAGGAATGTGGTTGGCTTGCATCCAAAAATGGTCATAAGCCCTGCTGAGCTGGCAAAAGGGCGCTACGACATTGTGTTGGTTGACGAATCGCACAGGCTGCGCAAGCGCGTAAATTTAGGGGCCTACTACGGAGCTTTCGACAAAGCCTGCGCGGCACTTGGCCTGGACAAGCATACCTGCAGCGAGGTTGACTGGGTTAAGCAGCAGGCGGATAAGGCGGTGTTTTTTTATGATTCCAACCAGTCAATCAAACCTTCCGATGCCAACGCTGCCGATTTTTTGTCAATCAAATCGTCGCCCGAAACGAAGGTCATGACACTGGTTTCCCAATTTCGCGTCCAGGGGGGGCAGCACTATGTGCAGTTCATTGACGATCTTCTGAACACGAGCTTGGCGGCAGACGAAAAATTCCGCTCAAAGAAATACGAGTTTTTGTTGTTCGACGACATGTCCGACCTAGTGACGGAAATTGGACTGAGGAATGAACAATATGGTCTAGCGCGCTTGGTTGCAGGTTATGCATGGAAATGGCGTTCACAAGATGACCCGAGTCAGCACGATATCGAAATTGACGGCATTCAGCTCTACTGGAATCGCACCAACATCGATTGGATCAATTCGCCTAGCGCTGAAGATGAAGTTGGATGTATTCACACTACCCAAGGCTATGATCTTAATTACACTGGTGTCATTTTCGGCGAAGAAATTCGCTATGACAAAGAGAGCGACCAGATCGTTATTCACAAGGACAATTATTTCGATCGTTATGGAAAACAAACAGTAAAGAGCGCGGCTGAGCTGAAGCAATACATACTGAACATATACAGAACCATCATGCTGCGCGGCATAAAGGGCACTTTTGTTTACGCTTGCAATGCAGATCTTCGCGATTATCTAAAGCAGCATATACCCACGTATAAACCCGCTGTCGGCAAGTTCACCACGCCAGTTGCAAAGCTGGTGCCCTACGTCAACGCTGTTCCTTTCTATGACTTACAGGCCGCCGCTGGCAGTTTCAGTGAGCTTCAACAAGTCGAGCACGAAGATTGGGTGGCTGTTCCGCAAGGTGTTGCGGTAGGTAAGAACCTTTTCGCCTGCCGGGTTCTGGGTGAGTCAATGAACAGAATTATCCCTAACGGTGCTACCTGCATTTTTCGCTTGAACCCAGGCGGTAGTCGAAATGGGAAGATTGTGCTGGTCGAGTGCGCCGATATTCAGGACGGTGACGAGGGTTCGCGATATACCGTCAAGGAATATGAAAGTATCAAGGTTGATGCTGAGGATGGGTGGCGTCATCAGCGGATTCGCTTGAAGCCACGGTCGACCGATTCGGGCTTTGTGCCGATTGAGATTGATGGCGATGATGAATACCGTTATCGGGTTGTTGGCGAGTTTATATGCATCGCTGATTGAACGCGAATTCGTCCTGATTCCTAGCATTTGAGAGGACACTGGCCTGTATGCCGGGAGGCGAATCAAATTGGCTCACTCGCGGCGGGGGATTTTGAGTCGGTGATTTACAGTGTTTCTACAGGGAAATGGGGCGAATTCTAGCGTAGATTGAAATAGGTAAAACCAGTTTCAAATCAGTAGGTTAGCGTATTTTGGCTGAATTGGTGTGAACTGGTCACTGTACCTGTACTGTACCGAAATTTCGGTACAGTTTGGATGTCCGCTCCGATGACTGCGCTCGACCCAAAGCGGTCGGTCCTGTTCAGGTGAGTCGTTGTGGGACTATGCCTAGGGCAACCAAGTAGTCTGAGCAGCGTATCCGCTAGGAGTTGGCGAAGCATGGCGATGACAAGCGCGACGCGGATGCTGATGTTAGGTTTCCTCGGGGTTCTCGGTGAGAATCCATCGACGCGCGGCCTTACTGGAGACGCTCCAAACCGTGAGACCTGCCGCGCTTCGTGCTCGACCCACGATCATCATCAGCAGGGCGTTGCTGTTCAACTGCGAACTGGCAATCAGGCGGCGCATGGCGTCGTCATCGAGCCCAGAAGCGCTGGGGTAGTCTTCGGCGTGCGTGTGCCACTCGCCCAAGTACAGCAGCCCCCGCTTGTGTCGGTCTTCGATCGCGCGCTGGGCGGCAGCGGGGTTGGAACGGTAGCGATACCTGGAGCGCTCGTCGCCGGCATAAGGGCCGGAGGCCTCGGTCACGCAGACCTGTGCGGCATTGAGAGTGCCGAACAACTGGCCGCCAGCCTCGGTCGCCCAAGGGGTGGACTGACGGTGTCGGCTGACGTGTTGCAAGGCCAGTCGTTCAATCGAAAGAGTTTGAGAGGTGTCGGCGAGATGTCCGACGATTGAGTGCTTGGGCATCGGCTTTGTAAATAAACGGATCATGGCCAAATAAACTCTCGCACCGTGAGGCGGTCGCGGAAGTTCTCTCGTAGTATGCCGCCGTTGGCTTCTACCACTGCGGGGTCGCCCATCCACACGCGGCGACACGAGGCAGGCACCTTGTCCAGCAGCGTATCGAGTGCTAATCCGGCCGCCATCCCTACCGTAGGGTGCAAATCGATCACGCCATGCGGCTGGAAGCTGTTGCCGCACCCAGCCTCCACGATGAGTGCCCCGGATTCATCGGGCCAATCCGTTAACCGGAAGTTCGGCCGCTCCTCGTCGTCAAACCCCGCCAGGATCGACGCTTGGCCGTAGAGCAAAACGGCATGCCCTGCGGCTGCATAGGCCTCGGTCCAGGTGCTGAGGTGAGCCGGGGGGCGTGCTAGGCGTCGTCGCCAATGGTCTAGCGCAGCCTCACCGTCGAAGTCGATACCCGCCGAAATGATCAAGTCGGTATTGGCCAACTGATCAAGATCCTTGGAACTGAGCCATTCGACACGATTTCTAAACGCGTGTTCAAACGTCAGGTGAGGAAACTCCCGCCGTAGGTGCTCTTTCAGCACCGAGGCCTTGTTGAGGCCGACGTGGAACATGCCCAGTGGATGTCGAGAAACGTTGGCCGTCGACAGGCTGTCGGCGTCGACGAAGATCTGTTCGCCCACTCCTGCTTGAGCGAGAAGGCGCGCCACCGCCGCACCGATGGCGCCGCAGCCGACGATGGCCACCTTACGGTTCTTGACCGACGCATAGCTCGAAGGGTGATCTCGACCGTGAACCCATGCCCCGTCGACACGTGCGACTTTGCAGCGCTCGACCGGCCGTTTCGCGTAGGAGCCGACGATGTGCGCGGCGGGCACCTTCGACATGTGCCGAAAACCTTTCATCAAGTCACGCCGCTCGGCGCCTCGCAGCACCACTGCAGCGAAGGCCGTGCCAGTCTTAGTGTCAACCTCGAAAAGGAACGGTGACAACAGCCCAGGTTCCAGGCATTTTCGGGCGATGTCTTGCGGGAGCAATTTGGTGATTTCGTCGCCGGTTTCCGGAAACTCGCGTGGCGTCCACGGCTGCGAAAGGCGGAACAGCCAGGTCGGGTAGATCAGCTTGTCACCAGGGTTGGCGCCCGTGTTGCGAAGCCAGCGCTTGAGCGTTTCCTTGTCATCGGCGATGACGTAGCGATTGGAATTTGCATCGAAAAAGTAAGCCACTTCGCGCGTGACACCGCCCGGGGTAACGAGGCTCCACACGCGAGCCTGGTCAGCGCTGCTCGTGGCCCGATGCGACCAATAGGCCGTGAATTCCCGCTCGAACTCCTCGCGCCGCTTGGATTCCGGAAAGTTGAGAAGTTCCTCTGCATCGCGAAGATGCGTCTGCACCCGGTCCGCAATCGGCGCGGAGTTCCTGGTGGACAGCAAGCACAGCAGCCCGGCCGGCTCGACGTGCGGCCAGATGTAGTCGCTGCCCGCGGCGGGCGCGAAGATTCGTGGCTGCGAGTTGGGAAACGCAGCGTCTATGGCCAGCACTAGGTGGTCGACCGTTTTCAGTTCCAGCGAGCCGGCGGGGATTCTCACCCGCCAACCAGCAACGAATCTCCTTTGGAACTTGTCCAACTCGGCCGCCGTTAGGCGCTGCCACTGGCCAGGGCGTTGCTGCTCGAGGGCAGCTTCGATCTCACCCTCGGTCAGTGCGCGTTCTGCCGCGGTCCTCAGCCGAACCTCCCGCCACCATCGTTGCGCCGGGCGGTCTCGACCGACGTGACTGACATGGCTGAGCCTTTGCCGCCCCCGCCGTCGTCTTTGTTGTCTGGCTGCATGCTGAAGAAGTCGATGTCGAAGACGTCGTCCCACGCTTCCCGTGCCTTTTTGCGGGTGCAATCGGACGTGTCCAGCACCTCCAGCGTCTTGAGCGCATCGCTCAAGCAGGTATGGAAAAAGGTAACGGCCGCGTCACCCGCTTGCGCCAGTTTGGTGGCGAGTACGGGGTGATCGATCTCGGTCGATTTCTGAAGCTTCTTGTCGATGGCCTTCCACGTTTCGCGCAGCGCCTTGTCATCGCGATCGGCGCTGTACTGAAAATGGTCAACGACGAGTTTGGTGATACAGATTCCACTGGTCGTTTCGTCCTTCCAGCTCGAACGGCGCGCGAACTTCTTAGTCAATTTGGTGACGCGCCGCATTTGGCTGCCGTCCGACTCGCCGGAGTTCAATTCGCCCACCAGGCCGTTGAACCAACGGGTTACCGCCCGTGCGTCTGAGCGTGTCCACTCATCACCGCTTGCCAGTTCGTAGTGTTCCACCGGATCGTTGTTCTCGTCGTTGGTGGTGATGATGCGGTACACCGGGATGTCGATATGATAGCCCGCAGCGTAGACTTGGCGGACGCAGTTGCGCTTGACGGTGGCCTCCTGCTTAAGGCGGCCATCCCACACAAGCGCATTACACACCCGCTCGCGCGCAGCCTTCGGCGTCAACGCAACGCCCGCGTCATCCTTAAGATCGTCAGACGCGAAGTAGGCCCCGTCGTCGATGTCGTAGTCGTTGGCATCGTCCTGTACCATCGTGCGCATCTGGTACGACCCCTGCGACCGGACCTCATTGGGTTGAGGCTTCTTGGCCTCGTTGAGGCCGTTCTCCAGGCGTGTGCGCCCCGCGTCTCGGCGCGTGCGCATCTCACCTTGTTGCTTGTTCGAGAGTGTGACTTTGTCCCGGTGGAAGTTCGTCATCTCGCTGTGGCAGTCGATGTCAGCCATTGGTGTTTTGCTCCTTGTTGGCGGCCGATGGGTGAGGTCTGGCGGTGGCCAGGGTGGAACGAAACTCCTTCATCTCGGTTACTCCCGAGGCGAATGCGAAATCGACGTCCGAGATCGCCTGCCGAGTCAGGGCGTTGAGCACCTTCTTGCGGGCGTCGTCCATATTGGTCAGGTAGTCGCGCAATTCGTTGGACGGGCACTGGGCCGGAAGTCGATAGGCGAAGCTGCCATCGCCGCGCATTTCGGCCATCTTGCTGGTGAGGTAGTCGTATCCAACGGCTTGCGCGTTCAGGCTTGCCGAGATGGCCTTGAGCCCGAAGCCCCAGCCCCAGGCGGCACGATGCCGCCACCAGTGGATTTCCTCGCCACCCTGGGAAGGTAGCGTTCCAAGCATGAAGAGGTGGATAGGGCGGTCCTCGCCACGATCCTTAAGGATCTCAGTCGCCTCCATCATGCCGATCAGACCGGGGTTGTTCGCCCAGAGACCGCCATCGACATAAGTTGCAGTCGCACCGGAGCCACCTGGCTCCTGCAGGCGTGCCATTGAACGCAGGATCGGCGCCGCGCTAGTGGCCATGCACACATCGACCAAGCTGCGCTTGTTGTCACGCCCATTTAGGCGCTTCAGGTGCTGAGACTTGAAGACGACCGCCGCGTGGCGGGCCAAATCGAGCGTTGGTACCGCCAAGGCAATCTTGCGATCGTCGTAGACCGATCCGATGGTGCGATTGCCCAGCGTGTCGATCAGCGTCTTGCGCAGCGCCCGGTCTCCGCATACGGTGCCAATGCCGAACGCGCGAACGAGCTTGCCGAGGATTGGCAGAGGTCGAACCCATTGCAGCGGGAAGATTTTCTTCCCCGCCTTGGCATAGAGCCCTTGCATTTGCGTCAGCGGCACGCCGGCCGCAAGCCCGCAGGCCACGATTCCGCCCGTGCTCGTGCCGACGACGAGGTCGAACGCCGATCCAACATCGAGAGGGCCTTGCAAATTCAGCTTTTCACTGATGCGCTCGGCAAAGGTGCCCAAGTAGGCGGTTTGGTAAACGCCGCGCATACCGCCACCGTCCAAGCACAAGACCCTAAAGGGCGTCCTCTCCTCCATATGTATTCCTTGTGGTTTGTCGTTTTACCCGTTATGGAGTGTGCTGCAATCAATTTCACCGAGAGATAATTCAAATTGTAACGGCCTAACTTCTGCTTCTGGCGGACAGCAGACGAATCTGAATCAGCGCCTTTACTAGAATTCCCACCAGCTCTAAACACGAAGTGCGCATGTAATGCAAATCCCGGCGATAGCCTATCCTGCACTAGTCCCCAAATCCTAAATTTCTTCGTCATGACGAAGACTTTGGGGGCGTTAACGCGTCAGCGCGCGGCTGCACAAACTCTTGTAGGCTTATCTCACCATCGATGAAACGCTGGGCGTGGGCCTCATCTGCTTCACTGAGCGAGAAACCTTCTAGACCGACGGAGGCCCGCGCATAGTTAACAGCCGATTGGCGTCGGCTGCGTTCAGTATCCGATATGGTTTTGCGGGGCTGTAGCCCGCATTTACCTCCGCCAGCCATGGTGTCTCCTTGCTGTAGGTAACTCGATTTTACAAGAGGTACGGGTATTTTGGTTTAGGTACGCGCAGCCTCAGAGGTGGTGCGCTGAAATTGTCTTGTTTTACCTGCTATGGACTGCAATATCGGCTGAGTCCTAGCCGTAGTTTCCAAAGAGGCTTTGCCTCTCTGGACTCTCCACCCTCGCCGGCGGGAGCCTCGGGAGCAGGGGTTGTGGGCCTCTGGCCCGGAACTCCTGCCCCCGGGCATAGCGTGGGGCGCTCCTGCCGCGTCAAGGGGCCGTGTCCTCGCCCTGCGGGGCTGCGGGCCGCACCAACCCCTTGACCCGCCATCCGCTTGAGAGCACCGCTCCTGACGTTGTTTGGCTGGAAGAGGGGGCAAGGGCGGGACCGGAAGCCGCAGCCCGAAGCGGAGCGTAGGGAACGGGTGAGGATACCGGGCGTAGCCTTTACCCTTGACCCGTCTGGAGGCCGTGCAGCCTGTGGCAAGGGGTAGAACAAGGCGAAGCCGCCGGGCCTGCCCCCGCAGCCAGTCCGGCAAGATCGGACGCGGGATGCAACCGAAGAGGTTGCCCAAGCGAAGCGCGGAGTTTTGCCGCTAGAAATGAAAGGGCCTCGCCGAAAGCGAGGCCAATGCAGGGGCAGATGGCAGGCTATTCGCCTTTGACTGAGCCGCCTGTAGCCGGCCCCCAGTTTTTGCCCATGTTCTGCATTACGTGTTGCCGGTACGCTGGGTTCCACATTGTGTTGCCTGCTGCGAGATGATTGAGCCGGCCCCCGGTGACCATCATGCCGCTTTGCATGTCGCGGCGAGTTGTTTGACGGTTGAGAACTTGAGTAACGGGGGATGCGGCGGCCTGGCTGACTTGCCTAAGCGTGATACCCGCCGAGGACACGCCTCCGGCCAGGTGCGATGCTGCCTCATATGCGCGTTGCAGCAAGAACAGGGTGACGCCCGTGACGATCAGGATTTCAAGCATTGTGGCAATAGGATGGTCAGTGGTGACGGCCAAAACTTTGGCCGTAAGGGCACTGAAAAACTTCATGCCCATGCCGAGAACCGTTGTCACCAAGGCGATTTGCATGATGTAGGTCATCACTTGGCCAAACCAGCTATCAAACCATTTCGCGGTGACGGGGAACATCAGCATGGCGATGAAGAACGGCCCGATGCCAAGCATGAGGGTGAGCATGATTTTGGCAACGATCACCATTGCCCCCGCCGGAATGGCAATGATGAGCGTGGCGGCGTAGATGATTAGGGCGTTTAGCAGGTCCCAAAACACCATGCCAATCTCATACCAGCGCCGTTTTCCCATCTTGTCGAGCATATCGCCGCCGATCTGGAAGCCATCGGACACCGCCTTATCGACCACCTGATAAACCGAGGTTGCGGACGTACTGCTGCCGGATGCCGAGAAGGCGTCAGCGACGCCCGTTTCCAGGCCGCGCAATGCCTCGACAACCCATGATAGGTATGTCGGGGCGCTCATTGCCAAGCCGCCTATGACAATGAACTTCCCGCAAGTCTTCATGAAGTTTGAGGCCGGCGCTTCTACGTATCCGAAGATGATGGCGAAGCCCATCATCACGAACGTCAGCGTGCCACCGTAGATGAAAATGTCGGTGAACATGGAAATGACATTGCCCGATGTCACCTGAACAAACGCGTTCAGCGTCATGTCGATGCTTTCGCCCATCCATTCAAAGATATTAGATTCAATAGCCACTATTTGCCCCCTTCGAGCACATTGATTGGCTCATGCTTTGTGTATCCGCGCTTCTCAACCGTCAGATGGTTCTGGGCGGTGATGGCATTTATGCAGTTCGGTGATGCGTCCGACTCGCCAGGGTTATTCCGGCACTTGGAAACCATTGCAGTGCGCTCGGCATCGTGCGCTTTGTACCAGTCCACGGTTTGGACTGTCGTGGCCTGATCGCAGCCGGCGAGCGCTGTCGCGACAAAAAGAGAGAGCACGGTCCTTTTCATTTCCGCATCTCCTGTGCGTTGACTTCGATGGTTCGGCCGCCGGTGTCTCGGCCCTCATGCTGTTGCAATACGCCTAGCGCGTGGGCGAGTTCGGCCGCGTCGATGATGCGTAGCGCCGCAACTGTCCGCAGCGCGCTTTCACGCGTGCCCGTCCAGCTACCTGCGAATCGCCCGTCCGAGTTGCGCAGAACGAACACGCAGCCACCGAGGCAGGACAGTGAGAGTACGACGGCCATCCATGATGGCGTCGGCACTGATTGGCCGGGCAGGACAACCGCCGACCAGTCCAACGCCGCGATCAGGAAGGGGAGGATGGCGAACGTTGCTGCCAGAATGTCACCTTGAACAAGCGAAGGTGCGCGACGGCCGACTTCATGCGTGAGCCCAAGGCGGTCAATGCATTGCCACCACCGTCGCATGAACAGGAGCGTGAAAAAGCAAATTGCCAAAACAGGGATGTGAATATAGGAAATCATGGGCTTGTCTCCTCTTATTTATCCAGCAGATTGAAAGGCTGATGCTTCGTGTATTCACGATTCGCCAGCACCTTCGCGTTGATTTCACGCTGGCGCTGTTCCTGCAACCGGTCTTCCGCTGCCGCAACCATCTGGTACATCTGTAGCTTGGTCTGCTCGTTCTGAATCATGGCCTGCTCGGCCGCGATGCGGCCTTGCAGCTCAGCAATGGCTTTCGGGTCCCGGGTCTGATTGATCTGCCTCATCAACTGGTCGATTTGGCTGAGGCGGTTTTTCGCCGCGTCGTAGGCGTCGAGCGCAAAGGCTTTGTCTTGCGCGCCCTTGACGGCCTGCGCTTCGCAGTTGGTGCGCTGCTCGTTCGAGGCGAAGCCGGTGCAGGCGTCATACACCTTGTTGTTGTCGTAGATGGATTCTGCGCGCCCACTCAGGCCGGCATAGCCGCCTGATTTCACGCTGTCATAGACGCCCTGCCAGTCTTGCGGCAGGTAGTCCCGTAGTTGCGGGTTGTTGAACAGTTCGCCCATGCCGCGGGCACCAGTGACCGCAGCGTATTGCTGCTTCATCTGGTCGATCTGGCTGACCATCTGGTCGTACTGCATCTTCCACTTCGCCATCGTTTCGATCTGGTTTTCCACGCTCTTGGCGATGGAAGCACCATCCGTCACGGGGATTTGTGCGAAGGCGGCCGACGTCGCGGCAATGCCAACGGCCAGAATGCAAGAGGCTGATAATTTCTTCATGTTCGCCACTCCTGAGAGGTTGAGGGCGAACGTAGGACCGTGCTGTCCGGTCTGTCGGTCTGTTCAGGGACCGCGCCCAGTACGACAAAGCGTTCTTGGGGCGACTAAGCGGCCGATCTGCTCTCGGCGGTCGGAACCCTTCTTTTCGGGTCGGCGCCCGGTACGCTAGGCGTCCTTGGGGCGGTGCAACGTTCGTTGTGGTTAAAGGTACAACCGAAGTTGATTGTACTTACGGTTAATGCAAAGTAGTTTCCCGATTACGGCCACCACATGCGACGGTCAATGATGATGCGGTCCGACAGGTACGAGATGTTCGCCAGTTCCGCCAGGGCCATTTCTACGGTTCGGAACCGGTACGGTCGGCCTTTGTCGTCCATGACGGGGTGCTCTGTAGTGCCGTCCTGCACGGCCAAGGCAAAGCCCGTCCAGTAGTGCGCATACAGAATGACCTGCACGTCACCAGTGCGCGCTGGATCATCGCAGTAGTCTTGCAGGGCGTCGTAGCGTAAAGCCATCTTATGGTCCTTCTTGCGCAATCAATCAACGGGTCAGGTCGCCAGTGTCTGGGTGGTTGATCCCATCCAGTTGATGGGCGTCCTTGGTCACTTCCGTGCTGCGCTGACTACGCCGTGGGACCTGTAGCGTTCTGTCCTGCGAGGGATCAAGGAACCGGACAATTTCCAGGGCAAGCGATTTGTCCTGTATGTCTCCAGCGGCCAAGGCCTTCGCAATGTGCCCGTAGCCATTCCTGATGGCACGTGAAACGTCCGAAAGCTTGCGTTGTTCCCGCTCGGCCGCTTTGGCGCTCTTGCCACGCTTGGCGGCATGTCGCGTCGCCTGCTTGACCGTAGCATGCGTGTTAGACCGTGCCCTACGCGGTGTGGCATTGGCCTCGATGCCTTGTTCACGCAGTGCCTCGGCGAAGCGCTCCCTCCAGCGTTGCAGGTCCGCTTTTCGTGGATTGAGCCGGCTGCCGTCGAGACCGAGCGCCTTAACGCAAAGGTGGCCGTGGGGATGGGCTTCATCGTCATGGATGGCGAAGACATACGCGTGGTTGGCGCCGAACTCCGTTTTCGCGAATGCACGGATAGCGTCATTGACTGCGCGTCGGTCGGTGCCGGGTGGCATGGACAGCACGATATTGAACGTTTCGCGCCGCGAGCCGTTGTCAGGCAACCCGTACTGGCCGCTTTTCCATTCGTCGCGAACGTCCTGCACTGCCTCACGGCCAAGGATGATTTCACCGTCTTCGTTCTCCAACGCTACCAGGCCGTTGCGCGATATGTAGTCGAGGTGTGCTTTCACCTGCGCGATGCATTTGCCGCCGCCGGAGATCTTCACCATGACTTCGGGCGCTTTGCGAGTGGTGAGCATCAACTTGTCACGGACCCGAGCGCTGCCGGTCAGCAGTAGAGGCGTAGAGGGTGGCGAAGTGCGTGATCGCGTCACCGTGCGCTTTACGCCTTGGCTGGTGACGGGCTTGGTATAGATGCGTTCGCCCCAGTCCTTCAAAATTCCATCAATGACCAGACTCATTCCAGCCTCCAGCGGTCAATGTTGGCGCGCATGATGTCTGCCACCCGCGCGGTGTGGGTTTTGATATGCCGGGTCAGTGTGTCGATACGTTCAGCGGTTACCACCGTCTCCAGCGCGCGTCCCGCGTTCATATGCCTGGCGATCTGGTTCAGGTTGCGGCCGATGGCCAGCAGCCTCGAATTCGATTCGCCCAGCGTCCGTAGCTCTGTCATGCCTAACTGTGGTTCCCCGCTGAGATTGGCCCGTATCAGGTGGATGACCCAGCGATTAGCAGACATGCCCTGCTGCAAGGCTAGTGCCTCGATGCGGGCGTATTCCGTCTCAGTCAGGCGGAGTTCCAAGCGGCGACGCGAAGTATCGGGCTGCTCATGTTTTGATGGAGTGGGCGAAGCGTCCGTTGCCGAACCGTTGAGAAGGCGGACAATGATTTGCCGCAGGCCGTCGCTGGGCGTGCTACCTTGTCGAAGACAAAGTGCCTGCCAACGCTGCTTCAGATCACCATCCAGGCGGATGCTGAGTGTGGTCTTGCGCGTCATTTCGGCATCCTCGTATGCAGCTCCAGTTGGGCTTTGATTTCTTGAAGCCGGGCTTGGGATTCAGATTTGCTGAGTGGTGCTGATTCCGAAGCACGCGACATATCTGGTGTCGCTGCCAGGCGTTCCCTTCTGGTTGCTATCGGGATGCCAGCAGACGGCACGAATCCCCCTGTGCGGTGGCGTTCAAGGATTCCTTTGAAATAGGCGACCTTCGTCTTTCTGATGGTTCCGGGTGTCTTGATGGCCCCGTCCAGTTCGTCAAGCAATGCTTGCGCATCAACTGATTGGACGTCGGTAAGCAAGTTTTGGATCGACAGTTTCTCAGCGGGGACCAGCGCGGTAGGGTACTGAAGACCGTCGTCGGTTCTCGTTGTAGTAGTAGGGTTATAGATAGGGTTAGTGTTAGTAGTAGTGTTACCCGGCCCCCTGCCCATACCCTGGAGATAGGCTGTCGCTGGGGTATGCCCGTTGCTAATTGATTGATTTCTATGGATGTCTTTTGGTTCGGCCGGAATGGGCGTCCGGCCGTCGTCGGGTCCTGCATAGGGTGTCGATAGCCTATATGTACCGTATCCAAGGGCTTTGGCTACCGTATTGCGCAGCGGATCCTCAGTAGGCAGTCGATCGATAAAGTCATTCACGTAAGCGTCACGCCAGCCTTGGGGCAGTGCCGCTATTTGCTCGAGTGTCTTTTTCCTAAGGGTCGTTGCCACTGCCATCTTGGCGGAGTTGTGGTCCCACCAATCTTTGATCCAGATGTAATTCGCCTGCGGGTCAAAATCCAAGATGCCAGCATCGATGAGACGACGCATCACTGGCATCAGTTGTGAATCAGGGTCCCAGCCCATTTCTGAGGCTGCAACGCGAATGACGATTTCATAGGCGCCGATGACATTGCTGAATGGCGAGGTCAGGAAGTAGAACAGCGCATAGCGGTCTTCGACCGTGCAGCCTGACAGGCGATTTGAGCGCCATATCTGGTCGTTGATGGTTCTTTGTCGACTCATGCGCGAGGCCCTCGCGTAGCGGCCTCTGCGGGCGTGATTTCATCGTCTGCCGGCTGTTCCAGATTCAGGGCTTCCGTGACCTGCAACGTCCGAAAATAAACGCGGCGGCCGACCCGCAGCATGGCTGGTTTCAGCTTGCGCGAAAAATCGGTATCGGTATAAAGCGCCACGCGGACGCCATCGGGAGATCGGCCTAGCAAGGTGGCGACGTCAACGATGCTCATCAACGGTCCAAACCGTCCCAACAAATATTCTCCAGTAGTCATTCATATGCCTCACAAGTTCACCGTAGGTAATGCCAGTCTTTACCGTGAAGGCATGGATGTCAAACTTAAGTCATTGATTTTAAAGACCAAAATAGGGTGTCTATGAAAACCAAGATTAGGCATCGCCAAATGCCAAGATATGGCACATTGGTTTTTTTGCGATGAAGCGATCAAGCAAAATAAATCTAGAAATCATGGGCTTAGGCGCGGTCAGAGATGTGCTCTGATTTCCGCGTCTGAAGCGTCGGTGGACAGGGAAAAATTTGTGGAAAATTACCAACGATGTGAGCATGCTCACGCTGTTGGCTCGCATTCGAAGTGATGGCACTAGGATCAGCGGATTACGTGTCACGCGGTCGTGAAGAGCCAAGTATCATGGGACATGCATGACAAGTCGTTAGGGAGCTATATGGAACCTTGGAATGACGTCCGGTAATGTCCGAGTCCGGCGCTTTCAATTGAATGCCAACGGCCGTGATTTTGCGGTGGGTGACATCCATGGCCATTTTGGTCGGCTTGAGGTCGCGCTGGCTGCCGTAAAGTTCTCGCCAGAAAAGGACCGATTGTTTTCCGTGGGGGACCTTGTGGACCGAGGTCCTGAGTCAGCCGATGTTCTGAAATGGTTGGAGCGCCCGTGGTTTCACGCGATCTGTGGGAATCACGACCTGATGACGTGGCGACGGGCGATGGACGATCCGATTCCGGACGTCGATCATCGCGTCCACGGCGGCGGATGGTTGGATGCCTGTGCCGGCGATGTTCGTGAACGCATTGCGGCCTGCTTGAGTGCCTTGCCGCTGGCTATCGAGGTGGAAACGCCGAGTGGTGTAGTGGGTATGGTTCACGCCGACTTCCCCTATGACGATTGGCAGGCCATTCATGGCGCTACTTTCAGCCCGGAGGATGAGGATGCCTGCCTATGGTCCGTAGACCGCTATCGAATTCAGTATTCCCAGCCTGTCCGCAATGTACGTGCGGTAGTCCATGGACATATGACGCTGCGCAAGCCTGCGCAGCTTGGGAATGTTTACTACATCGATACTGGTGGATGGCAGGATGGGGGGAGGTTTACGTTGCTGGACTTGCATACGCTTAAGTCGTAGCCGCGCTAATTCCATTCTGCCACCTCTGAAATACATGGTGTAGCCTTCAACGGCCAGACAACCGGGCAGATCACTGAAGTTATCTGATGGGGCAAAAGAAAAGATTCATCGCCGATTGCCGGGGAAGGCTTCTCGCCTGAATCGCCCCGGGTTTTGCGGAGGCTCCACTCTTTGAGAAAATGGAGCCACTATGAGCAAGCAGAACAAGTTTTCGCCGGAAGTCCGTGAACGCGCCGTGCGCCTGGTGCAGGAGCATCGTGGCGA
>Ga0180220_1001476_pt1 | contig 17283 bp, 14 predicted proteins | sample eDN5th37CBELigBY_FD_151335 | JGI IMG/M metagenome (GOLD analysis project Ga0180220, IMG submission 151335) | Enriched backyard soil microbial communities from Emeryville, California, USA - eDNA 5th pass 37_C BE-Lig BY (version 2) (version 2) | ecosystem: Environmental > Terrestrial > Soil >...
TGGGGATAAGCACCGTATCGCCGAACGGTCCCCATGGGCTCGGTGCGATGGGGCCGTGGGCGGTGATCATGCTGTTGGTCGGCGTCCAGCCGATGCCCTTGCTCATCCGCACGTCGTAGTCGGAAGCGGGAAATCCCTTTCCCCGCACCTGCCCGGCAAGGTCGCAGGTGCACAGCATGACGATTTCTTCGCGCTTCATTCAGTCTGCTCCGGTCGACTCGTCCCGCTTCTGCGGCGAGCGGTTGAATTCCGATTCGCGCGGCGCGAAGGGCGTGCGCAGCGCCTCCAGCATCTCCATGCGCTTGCGGCCTGTATCGCCGCGCCGGATGGCCACCGCCCCGACCAGCGCCTCGGCCAGCGCCAGGCCAATGGTCAGCACATCGAAGATCGATGGCGACGACACGGGAAAGCGCAGCACATGGCGGGCCGAGCGCGCGGCTGGCGACTGCCAGTTGTCGGTCAGCAGCACCACGGTCGCCCCGCGCTGGGCGGCGGCGGCGGCGAATTCGATCACGTCCTGCTGGTAGCGGCGCACGTCGATGGCGACGAGCACGCTCGACTTGCCCATGTCGAGCAGGTTCTGCGGCCAAGTCTGCGTCTGGCCCTCGATGACGGTCACGCGGCCGCGCAAGGCCGTCAGCAGGTCGGCGAAATAGCGCACGAGATTGAACGAGTAGCGCCCGCCGACCAGATGGATATCGCGCCGGTCATTGGCCAGCAGCGCCGCCACCTCGTCGAACTCCGACTGGGCGATGCTCTGGCGCAGCGTTTTCAGGTGCCCCTCCATGGTGAGCACGAAGCGGTCGAGGAAGCTGCCTGACGGGCTTTCCTCCGCCGCCGGCTGCGTTTCGAACCGCAGCAGCGGCGATTGCAGGGTCTGCTCGATATGCTGGTGGAGGGCCGCCTGGAAATCGGCATAGACGCCGAAGCCCAGGCGCTTGACCAGCCGCAGCACGGTTGCTGTCGAAACCCCGCTTTCATGGGCGAACTCCGCCACGGTGCGCAGGCCCGCCATCGGGTAATTGTTCATCAGGTGCCGCGCCGCGCGCGCCTCGCGGGCCCCCAGAGAGGGCAACTCGTCGCGCAGCCGTTTCACCAGATCCGCAGTCTCGGAATGTGTCATGTGTCCTTACCCTCATTTGTATCAAACCAGACAAATTACCGGATAGGAAGAAAAATGTATGATTCAATTGACTCTTCCTGGCACCTCTGTTGATCTAGATGATAGACAGGGTCCGCGCGTCATGCCGGATCGTGCGTCCAACAAGAAAACAGCAAAGGGGAAGACGGCAATGAAAAGGTTTCTCATCGCGTCCGTCGCGTTGGCGGCAATGGTGGGCAGCGCACTCGCCCAGGAGACCATCAAGATCGGCGCGCTCTACAATGTGACCGGCGGCATGTCCTCGCTGGACGGCCCCTCGCTCTATGGCGCCCAGCTCGCGGTCAAGCAGATCAATGCAGGCGGCGGCCTGATCGGCAAGCAGGTGGAGCTGGTCGCGCCCGACGGCAAGACCGACCAGCAGGAGACCGCAAAGGCCGCGCAACGCGTGTTGTCGGAAGGCGTCGTGGCGGGCATCGGCCAATCTGACACCACTTTCGTGATGGCTGGCGCGCCGCTGTTCCAGGAAAAGGGCGTGCCTTTCGTGACTTCAGGCGCCACCCATCCCAAACTGCCCGAATGGGTCGGCGACTACATGTTCATGACGCCGTTCGGCGACGACGACCAGTCCTATGCCATCGCCGACTATGCCTATGACAAGCTGGGCGCGCGCAAGGTGGTGGTGTGGACCGACAACTCCATGGATTTCACCAAGGCCCTGAGCGCCTTCTTCACCGAGCGGTTCACCGAAAAGGGTGGTGAAGTGATCGGCACCGATTCCTTCATGATGGGCGACACCGATTTTTCGGCGCAGATCGCGCGGCTGGCCGCCGTCGATCCCAAGCCCGATGCGGTCTTCGTCTCCGCCATTCCCTCCGAGGCCGGCGTGTCGGTGAAGCAGATCCGCGAGCAGGGCATCACCATGCCGATCGTCTCCGGTGACGGTTTCGACACCGAGTTGGTGACGACGGTGCCGGGGCCGGAACTGGCAACCGACGTCTACTTCTCCACCCACACCTATCGCGCCGACGACCGGCCCGAGGTTGCGAAGTTCATCGAGGACTACAAGGCCGAATATGGCCGCGAACCCGAGAACGCCTTCGCGCCGCTCGGGTACGACGCAATGATGCTGGTGGCCGACGCCATCAAGCGCGCCAATTCCGCCGAGCCCGCCGATATCCAGAAGGCGCTCAAGGAAACGCGCGGCTTCAAGGGCGTCACCGGCGAGATCAGCTACACCCGCGCCTCGATGGTGCCGCCGAAGCCGGTCTCGATCATCAGCGTCAAGCAGGGCAACTACAAGGTCGAGGAAATCTGGACCCCCGAGCAGCAGTAGCCTGCGCTTGACGAAAGCGGGTCAGGTGCCGGCACTGCGCGGCACCTGCATGGCGAAAGCCGGCGGGGCCTGAACGGCCCCGTTTTCTTGCCGGGATTTCCTACTGCTGCGGCGTCCTGTGGCGGCGATTGACGCTTGCGGGACGGCCGGGAAGCGACAGCTGCGTCTCGCGCTTCTCGCGGGCAGTGACGACCTTGCCGCGCGAGACGACGCACAGCCGCTCGGCGCGCAGGCGCAGCGCCTCGACCGGATTGCCGGCGTCCAGAACGACAAGGCTGGCGGCCTTGCCGACCTCGAGCCCCAGATGATCGAGGCCCATGATCTCGGCGTTGGTTTTCGTCACCATGTCGAAGCACTGGCGCATGTCGGCCGGGCTGGTCATCTGCGCCACATGCAGGCCCATGAAGGCAACGTCGAGCATGTCGGCGGTGCCGAGCGGATACCACGGGTCGAGCACGCAATCCTGCCCGAAGCCCACCTTGATGCCGGCTTTCAGCATTTCGGGCACGCGCGTCATGCCGCGCCGCTTGGGATAGGTGTCGTGGCGGCCCTGGATGACGATGTTGATCAGCGGATTGGGGCAGGCCGACACACCGGCCTCGGCGATCAGCGGCAGGAGCTTCGAGACGTAGTAATTGTCCATGGAATGCATGGAGGTCAGGTGCGAGCCGTTCACCCGCCCGTGCAGGCCGAGACGCTGGGTCTCGTAGGCAAGCTGCTCGATATGGCGCGAATTCGGATCATCGGTCTCGTCGCAATGGATGTCGACCATCAGGCCACGTTGCGCGGCGATCTCGCACAGTTCGGTGACCGACCGGCGGCCGTCGGCCATGGTCCGCTCGAAATGCGGGATGCCGCCGACGATCTCGACCCCCATGTCGAGCGCGCGGATGGTGTTCTCGCGGGCGGTCGTCGAGCGATAGAAACCGTCCTGCGGGAAGGCGACGAGCTGCAGGTCGAGATAGGGCGCGACCTCCTTCTTCACCTCCAGAAGCGCTTCCACAGCGAGCAGCCGGTCGTCGCAGGTGTCGACATGGGTGCGGATGGCGAGCAGGCCCATGGACACCGCCCAGTCGCAATAGTCGAGCGCGCGCTGCTTGACCGCTTCATGGGTCAAGAGCGGCTTCAGTTCGCCCCACAGCGCAATGCCTTCCAAGAGCGTGCCCGAAGCGTTGATGCGCGGCAGGCCGTAGGAAAGCGTCGCATCCATGTGGAAATGCGGATCGACGAAGGGCTGGGAGACGAGATTGCCGCCGGCGTCCACAACCTCGCCGGCCTCGGCTTCCAGCCGCGGCTCGATGGCGGCGATGATGCCGTCGCGGATGCCGATATCGGCGACATCGCCATCGGGCAGGATGCCGCCACGAACGATCAGGTCAAAGCTCATCTCTCGCCTTTCTGGTAGGGGATCATCAGGGCCTTCGGATAGGTGGCACGCCGCGCCACGAGGATCAGCGCCAGGATCGACAGCGCATAGGGCATCATCAGAAAGAGCTGGTAGGGCACGACACCGCCCGACAATTGCTGGAGGCGCACCTGATAGGCATCGAAAGCCGCGAACAGGATCGCGCCGATGAGCGCCTTGCCCGGCCGCCACGAACCGAACACGACCAGCGCGATGCAGATCCAGCCGCGTCCGTTGATCATCTCGAAGAAGAAGGAGTTGAAGGCGGACATGGTCAGGAAGGCGCCGCCGACAGCCATCAGCGCGCTGCCGACGACCACCGCGCCGATGCGCATGCCGGTGACGCTGATGCCCTGCGCCTCCACCGCCGCCGGGTTCTCGCCGACCGCCCGCAGCGCCAGCCCGACCGGCGTGCGGTAGAGCACCCAGGCGACGATCGCCACGCTGGCGAAGGCCAGATAGGTCAGTGCCGTCTGCGAAAACAATGCCTGGCCGAGAACGGGGATGGAGGACAGGCCGGGGATGGGCAGCGGCTGGAACGGCACGATCTTCGGCGGCGTCGTCACCTCCGGCAATGCCAGCCGGTAGGTGAAATAGGTGAGGCTGGTGGCAAACAGCGTGATGCCGATGCCCACGACATGCTGCGAGAGGCCGAGCGGTACGGTCAATGTCGCGTGCAGCAGCCCGAAGCAGGCGCCCGCGAGCGCCGCGACGAGAACGCCGGTCCACAGGTCGCCGCCCGAATAGACGGTGAACCAGCCGGCGAAGGCGCCCACCGTCATGATGCCCTCGATGCCGAGGTTGAGCACGCCGGCGCGCTCGCAGATCAGTTCGCCCATGGTTGCGAAGATCAGCGGCGAGGCGATGCGGATCGCGGCCACCCAGAAGCTGGTCTGGAAGAGGATGTCGAACGCCTGCTCCATCACTTCCACCTTATCCGGTAGCGCGTCAAAAGCAGCGCGGTGACCATGGTGAGCAGCGCTGTGGCCACCATGACCTGGGCGATGTAGCTCGGCACGCCGGCGCTGCGGCTCATGGCGTCGGAGCCAACGAAGATCGCGGCGACGAAAATGGCGGCCGCGATCACGCCAAGCGGGTTGAGCATGGCCAGCATGGCGACCACGATGCCGGTGTAGCCGTAGCCGGGCGACAGGTCGAGGGTGAGGTTGCCCTTCAGGCCCGCGACCTCCGAAAAGCCGGCAAGCGCGGCCAGCCCGCCGGAAAGCAGTGCCGTCTTCATCAGCACGCGATTGACGGGAATCCCGGCAAAGCGCGCGGCGCCGATATTGTGGCCGACGGCGCGCATCTCGTAGCCGAGCACGGTCTTCTTCATGACGACCCAGGTGACGAGGGCGGCAACGACGGCGATGGCGAAGCCGAGATGCAGGCGCTTGCCCTGGATGATGCGCGGCAATTGCGCATCGGCGACCACCCTTTGCGATTGCGGCCAGCCGAGGCCCATCGGGTCCTTCAGCACGCCTTCCAGAAGCATGGAGACGAACAGGATGACGATGAAATTCAAGAGCAGAGTCGTCACCACCTCGTCGACCCCGAAGCGCGTCTTCAGCACGGCAGGGCCGGCCAGAAGCAGCGCGCCCGCGGCCATGCTGGCAAACATAATCAGCGGTATCAGCACGATCGCGGGCAAGGGCAGCGCGCCCGTGCCGAGAACGACCGTGACCACGCCGCCGATGTAGAGCTGGGCCTCGGCGCCGATGTTCCACAGGCGGGCGCGGAAGGCCACGGCCACCGCCAGCCCGGTGAAGATCAGCGGCGTGGCGCGCGTCAGGGTTTCGAGGATGGCGAATTGCGAGCCGGCCGCGCCCTTGACGATCAGGGGAAACACGGAAAAGGGCGAAGCGCCGGCGGCGAGCACCAGCAGCGCCGCCACGACCAGCGTGGCGGCAATCGCCATGACCGGAAAAAGCAAGGTGACGCCGAGCGATGGCGCGGGCTTCGGTTCAAGCCGCATCGGCGCTATCTCCCTGTCCGGCCATCAGTTCCCCCAGCTCTCGAATACTGCGCTGGCCCCGTTTCGAGGGCGTGGAAAGCCGCCCCTTCGACATCACGATGATCTGGTCCGACAGTGCCAGGATCTCTTCGAGGTCCTCCGAAATCAGCAGGATGGCCGCGCCCCGGTCGCGTGCTTCCAGCAAGCGGCGGTGAACGAAGGAAACCGCGCCGACATCCAGCCCGCGCGTCGGCTGGTTGGCGAGGATGATGGCCGGATCGGGATCGAGCGCCCGGCCGAGGATGAGCTTTTGCATGTTGCCGCCCGACAGGAGCCGGATGCGGGCCTCGGGCGACGGGCATTTGACGTCATAGTCGCGGACGATCGCCTCGGCGAAGGCGCGCGCCGCCTTCCAGTCGAGGAACCCGTAACGGCTGAAGCGGGGCGTGCGGTAGCGCTCGGAGATCACGTTTTCCGTCACGCTCATGTCGCCGATGGTGCCGAAGGCGTGACGATCCTCGGGAATGCGGCCGATGCCATGGACGAGGGCGGCGCGCGGCGACCAGTCGGATATCGCTTGCGCCCGGATCGCCATCTCGCCGGAAGCGGGCGACAGGGTTCCGGCCATCAGGGCAGCCAGGGTCGCCTGGCCGTTGCCGGAGACCCCGGCGAGCCCGGTGATCTCGCCGGCTCGCAGCGCCAGCGACACGCCGTCGAGACGCGCCGCATTGCCCTGGCCCTGCGTCGAGACGCCCTTTAATTCGAACACGACCGGTCCGGGCTTCGGTTCGGCAACGGTCGGACTTGCCACTTCCTGCCCGACCATCAGCGCGGCCAGTTCGGAACGGCTGGAACCGGCCGTTTTGCGCTCGGCCACTAGCCGGCCGGCGCGCAGCACCAGCACGCGGTCGCTGACGGCCATCACCTCATGCAGCTTGTGGGAAATGAAGATGATCGACAGGCCCTGGCCGACGAGCAGCTTGAGGGTGCCGAACAGCGCGTCCGTCTCGCTCGGCGTCAGCACCGCGGTGGGTTCGTCGAGGATGAGGATGCGGGCGTCGCGATAGAGCGCCTTGAGGATTTCCACGCGCTGGCGCTCGCCCACCGAAAGCGACGTGATCGGCGCGTCCGGATCCAGCGCGAGGCCGAAATCGGCGGACAGCCGGGCGATGCGCTGGCGGGCGGCGGAACGGTCGAAGCGCGGCTTCCACGCGCTTTGGGTGCCGAGCGCGATGTTCTCGAGCACGGTCATGCTTTCGGCGAGGGTAAAATGCTGATGCACCATGCCGATGCCGGCATCGAGCGCAGCACGCGGATCGCCGGCGGCAAGCGGCTTGCCCATGACCTCGACGCTGCCCTCGTCGGCCACATAGTGACCGAAGAGGATATTCATCAAGGTCGTCTTGCCGGCGCCGTTCTCGCCAAGCAGGGCGATGACCTCGCCCTTGCGCAGTTCGAAGGAGATCGCATCGTTGGCGACCAGCGGCCCGAACCGCTTGGTGATGCTGCCGAGCCGCAGGACCGGCGTTGCCCCGGCATCGGCTTGTGGGCCGGCATCTGGTTCTGGGAGAGCGTTGGTCAAGGGCAAGCCGGCCGAGTGTTCTCAGGTGCTGCGGAAAGGTTCGATCGGTCCATATCCTCTCCCGATTACGAGGGGAAGACGATGAAGGCGAACGGACCGCCACATGACGTTCATGACGATCCGGCCGCCCGGCAGACGATCGACCCGGTTCCTGTTTGAGCATGATCCGGCCCGAAAACCGGGTCCCACTTTCCGGGACATGCTGCTAGTTCGACTTCGGTTCCGAATCGTTGATCTCGACGGTGAGCGTTCCGTCCTTGATCGCCTTCTCGGCCTCGGCAACCTTTTCCATCACCTCGGCGGGCACTTTGCCTTCGAACGTGCCCAGCGGCGCGAGCGAGCAGCCGCCGTTCTTCATGAAGGAATAGACGCCATAGTCCTCCGCCTTGAAGGTCCCGGCCTTGACCTCGGCCACGGCCTTTTCGAGCGTCGGCTCGAAATGCCACAGCGCCGAAGCCACCACCGTATCGGGATAGTCGGACTGGGTGTCGATGACATTGCCGACGGCAAGGACATTCCGCTCCTTGGCCGCATCGGACACGCCGAAGCGCTCGGCATAGAGAAGGTCGGCGCCGGCGTCGATCTGGGCGAAGGCGGTTTCCTTCGCCTTGGGCGGATCGAACCAGGAGCCGATGAAGGCGATCTGGAATTTGGTGTCGGGCGTGGTCTGCTTCACACCGGCCATGAAGGCGTGCATCAGCCGGTTCACCTCCGGGATCGGATAGCCGCCGACCATGCCGATATTCTTGGTCTTGCTCATCGCACCGGCAATGATTCCGGAGAGATAGGAGGCATCCTGAATGTAGTTGTCGAAGGGCGAGAAATTGGGAACCGACTCGTCCGGCTTGAAGCTGGAGCCCATGAGGAAGGCGACGTCGGGATAGTCCCTGGCGACCGCGCGGGCGGCATCCTCCACGCCGAACACCTCGCCAAGGATCAGCTTGTGGCCGGCCTCGCAATATTCGCGCATGACGCGCTCATAGTCGTTGTTGGAGGTGTTCTCCGAGAAGGTGTATTCGATATCGCCGCGATCCCTGGCTTCGTTGGCGGCCTTGTGGATGCGGCTCACCCATTGCTGCTCCACCGGCACGGTATAGACGGCGGCCACCTTCAGCGGATCGGCGGCCAGCAAACGGGTCGGCAGACCCGACATGGTGGCGAGTGCGGCACCGGCGCCGGCCGCCTTCAGAACGGTGCGGCGCGACAGGCCGGAAACGCTTCCCGGATTCGTGATTTTTGGCATCGTCAACCAGCTCCCCTGTGCGGGCGCGGACTTCAGGGCCGCCCCATTTTTTACCATTTGGTCATTAGTCGATTTTCGGGAGGGAGGCAATTGACCGGCCGGAGGATTCAGCTTGTGCAGTCATGGAAGGATTAAAATTAACAAATTGAAAAAATGATGAATTTTGGAATTCTTATAATGCAGCAGCGCAAGGCGCGCCTGCAACAAATGTTTGTTCCTTCCCGTAAATCCAGCCGGCAGGACCGATAGGGCCACGGCACGGGGTTCCCGTTGACGCTGGAAAAGGAACAGATAATTCTAGCCGCCCGATGAAACGTGGGATTTCATCACTGTATGGGGCAGCACCCTTGCAGGAGAATGCCACCCGTTCCGGCAGATGCCGGACATTGTTTTTTCCTTCTATTAAAGGCTGGTGGAGCAGAAGATGAATCCGATTTCCCATTCCCGGCGCACGTTGCTCAAGGGCTCGGCGCTTCTGCTGGCCTCCACGGCCTTGCCGCCGTTCGCCTGGGCCCAGAGCGGCAGCCGCCTCGTCGTCGCCGCCGATTCCGAACCGCGTAACCTCAATCCGGCCATCGTCGCCTCGAACGGCGTCTTCTTCATCGCCTCCAAGGTGATCGAGCCGCTGGCGGAAGCCTCGTTCGACGGCAAGGACGGGCTGGCGCCGCGCCTTGCCACCGCATGGGAAGGATCGGACGACGGCCTTTCGGCCACCTTCAGGCTGCGTGAGGGCGTGAAGTGGCATGACGGAAAGCCCTTCACCTCGGCAGACGTTGCCTTCTCCGCACTGCAGGTGTGGAAGCCGCTCCAGAATCTCGGCCGGCTGGTGTTCGCCAATCTCGAAGCGGTCGAGACGCCGGACGAACACACTGCCGTCTTCCGCTTTGCCAAGCCGACGCCGTTCCAGCTCATCCGCAACGCGCTGCCGGTGGTGTCGAGCGTCGTCGCCAAGCACATTTTCGAGGGCGTGGCCGACATTGCCGCCAGCGACGCCAACAACAAGCTCGTCGGCACCGGGCCGTTCCGTTTCGCCGAGCACCGTCCGGGTGAATATTACCGGCTGGAGCGCAACCCCGATTATTGGGGCGAGGGCGAACCGAAGCTGGACGAGATCATCTTCCGGGTGCTGCCGGACCGCGCGGCGGCTGCAGGCGCACTGGAGGCCGGCGAGATCCAGCTTGCCGCCTTCAGCCAGGTGCCGCTCACCGATCTTAACCGCATCTCCAAGGTGCCGGGCATCGAGGTCTATTCGAAGGGCTACGAGGCGCTGACCTACCAGCTCGCGGTCGAGATCAACCACCGCCGTACGGAACTGGCCAACGTCAAGGTGCGGCAAGCCATCGCCCACGCCATCGACCGCGATTTCGTGGTGCGCACCATCTTCCTCGGCTATGCGGAGACGGCGACCGGCATCGTGCCGAAGAATGCGCCCGAGTTCTACAATGGCGACGTTCCGCTCTATCCCTTCGATGTCGAGAAGGCCAACGCCCTGCTCGACGAGGCCGGCTATCCGAGGAAGGACGGCGGCAACCGCTTCAGTCTGCGCCTGCTGCCCGCGCCCTATTTCACCGAAACGCGCCAGTTCGGCGACTATCTGCGGCAGGCGCTGGCCGCCATCGGCATCGATGCGGCCATCGTCAACAACGATTCGGCCGCCCACCAGAAGGCGGTCTACACCGACCACGATTTCGACCTTGCCGTCGCGCCGACCGTGTTCCGTGGCGATCCGGCCATCTCCACCACCATTCTGGTGCGCTCCGGAACGCCCGCCGGTGTGCCCTTCTCCAATCAGGGCGGTTATGAGAACAAGGAGATCGACGCGCTGATCGACAAGGCCGGCGAGACGGTGGACACCGCAGAGCGCACCGAACTCTATAAGCGCCTTCAGGTGCTGGTGGCCGAGGACCTGCCGATCATCAACGTGGCCGACTGGGGCTTCATCACCGTGGCCAGTTCGAAGGTGAAGAACGTCTCCAACAATCCGCGCTGGGCGGTTTCCAACTGGGCCGATACCGAGCTGCAAGCGTGACAGGCCGAAGCAAGTCCCGGTAGGGTCCCTGGCATGAACCGTGCGCTTCGCCTTCTCCGGCGCAGGCTGGTCAGCAGCATCCCGGTGCTGCTGATCGTCATTGTCGGCGCGTTCTTTCTTCTGGAGCTTGCTCCCGGCGACGCCGCCGACGCCTATCTGCTTTCCATCGGCGGCGGCGATCCGGCGCTGGTGCAAGCGCTGCGCCAGAGCTACGGGCTGGAAGGCTCGGCCGGTGCGCGGCTGTGGCTTTACCTCACCTCGCTTGCCCGGCTCGACCTCGGCTGGTCCGTCATTTTCAACCGCCCGATTTCCGACCTCATCCTCGAGCGCCTGCCCAACACGCTGTGGCTGATGGGCAGCGCCGTGGCGCTTTCCTTCACCGTGGGGTCGCTGCTCGGCATTGTCGCCGGCTCGAAACCGGGAAGCTGGGGCGACCGCCTGCTCTCCACCGGCTCGCTGGCGCTCTATGCGGTGCCGAGCTTCTGGCTGGGCCTCGTGCTGATCGTGCTCTTTTCCGTGCAGTTGCGCTGGTTCCCGACCTCCGGCATCGAGACCATCGCCTCGGGCAAGGAAGGGCTGGCGCGGGCGCGCGACATCGCCTGGCATCTGGCCTTGCCGGTGGCGGCATTGGGCTTCATCTATCTGGCGCTGTTCCTGCGCATGATGCGCACCGGCATGGCCGAGGCCTGGCGGCAGGATTATGCGCTGGCCGCCCGTGCGCGCGGGCTCGGCCATCGCCGCATCGCCGTCTTCCACATTGCCCGCAATGCGCTTTTGCCGCTGGTGACCATGCTCGGCCTGCAGGCCGCCTCCATGCTGGGCGGTAGCGTCGTCATCGAAAGCGTCTTTGCCATTCCGGGCTTCGGGCGGCTGGCGCATGAGGCCGTGGCCGGCCGCGACGCGCCGCTGCTCACCGGCATTATTCTGGTCAGCGCCGTGCTGGTCATCCTCGTCAATCTCGCCGTCGACATGGCCTATGCGCTGCTCGATCCGCGTGTCGGCGCCAACGAGGTGGCGGCATGAATGTCTTCAAGCGCCTGCTGCGCTCGCCCGCCGGCGCGGCCGGTCTGGCGCTGCTCGCCCTTTTGGCGCTGGCGGCACTGTGCGCGCCGCTGCTCTTTCCCGGCGATCCACTGGCCATTGCCGGTCCGCCGCTGACGCCGCCCTTCACCGATCCCGCCTTTCCGCTCGGCACCGACCGGCTCGGCCGCAACGTGCTGGCCGGCCTGTTTCATGGCGCACAGGCGTCGCTTGCCGTGGGGCTGGCGGCGGCGGCCGTGTCCATCGTGGTTGGCGCGCTGGTCGGCACCGTGGCCGGGTTTGCAGGCGGGCTGGTGGACGAGGCTTTGATGCGCGTGGTGGATGCCTTCCAGACCGTGCCCGGCTTCCTTCTGGCGCTGGCCTTCGTCAGCGTCGCGGGCGCGTCCTTGGCCGTAGTCATCCTCGCCATCGCGCTCGGTGCATGGACCGGTCCGGCGCGGCTGGCGCGCGCCGAGGTGCTGTCCATCCGCGAGCGCGACTATGTGGCGGCGGCGCGCATCATCGGCATGCATCCGGCCGAGATCGCGTTGCGCGAAGTTCTGCCCAACGCGCTGCCGCCGGTGCTGGCGCTGGCGGCGGTGATCGTCGGCAATGCGGTTCTGATCGAATCCGCGCTCTCCTTTCTCGGCCTCGGCGATCCCAATATCGTCACATGGGGCTCGATGATCTCGGAAGGGCGCAACGTGCTGCGCTCGGCGCCGTTCCTGTCCATAGTGCCCGGCATCGGCCTCGTCGTCACCGTTCTCGGCGTTTATCTGCTGGCGGAGGGGTTGGCGGATGCGCTGGCGACGCGAAAGGCGCGGCCATGAGCGAGTTGCTTGCCAGCCTTCGCGACCTCACCGTCACTTACGCCGCCGAACAAGGCACCCATCTGGCGCTGGACGGGCTCGACCTCGACATCGTCAAGGGCGAGCGGCTGGCCGTCATCGGCGAAAGCGGTTCGGGCAAGTCCACGCTGGCACTGGCGCTGGGCGGGTTGTTGCCTCCGGAAACGCATATCGAGGGCAGCATCGGCTGGCCGGGTTTTGCCGCCCAGCCACAGCCCGGCCTCGACATCGGCTTCGTGTTTCAGGATGCGGGCGCGAGCCTCAACCCGGTGATCGCCGTCGGCAGGCAGATTACCGAAATCGCGCGCCTTCATCTCGGCCTGTCGCGCCGCAAGGCGCGTGAACGGGCCCGCGCCCTGCTGGCGCGGGTGCGCATTCCCGATCCCGACACGGCCCTTGCCGCTTTCCCGCACCAGCTTTCCGGTGGCCAACGCCAGCGCGTGGCGATCGCTGCTGCCATCGCGGCCAAGCCTTCGCTGCTGATCGCCGACGAGGCGACCAGCGCGCTCGACACCATCGTGCAGGCCGAAATCGTGGCGTTGCTCGACGAGCTGGTACGCGCCGAAGGCATGACGCTGATCTTCATCACCCATGACATCGCGCTCGCTTCCGGCTTCGCCGACCGCATCGTCGTGCTGCGCGATGCGCGTCTGGTGGAAACCGGCCCCACCGCCGCGTTGCTCGGCGCGCCTAAGCAAGCCTACACGGCGAAGCTGCTCGCCAGCCATATCGGGCTCGACACGCCGCCGCTGGTTGCGGGAGAGCCGGCATGAGCACGCCGCTGCTTGCCGTCCGCGGCCTCAGCAAGACCTACCGTTCGGGAGGCCGTGAGGTGAAGGGGCTGGATGACGTGTCGCTGTCGGTCGCGGCCGGCGAAACGCTCGGCCTCGTCGGGCCTTCGGGCAGCGGCAAGTCCACGCTGGCGCGCGTCGTCATGCGGCTGATCGAGCCGGATGTGGGTACGGTGGCCTTCGCCGGGCAGAACCTCACCGCACTGGACGGCAAGGCGCTACGGTCCATGCGCAAGCGCATCCAGATGGTGTTTCAGGACCCGTCCGCCGCCTTCAACCCGCGCGCCACGGTTGCCGATATGCTGGCCGATCCGCTGCGCATCCACGGGCTCGCCTCCCGCGCACAACGCCCCCGCCGAATCGCGCAATTGCTGGAAAGCGTCGGGCTGCCCGTAAATCTCGCCACGCGGCCTGTCCACGCCGTTTCCGGTGGCCAGCGCCAGCGCGTGGCCATTGCCCGTGCGCTCGCCACCGAGCCGGAGCTGATCGTACTCGATGAGGCGGTGTCAGCGCTCGATGTCAACGTGCGCGGCCAGATCCTCGCCCTCCTGGTTTCCCTGCAGCGCGAACGTGGCCTTGCCTATCTGTTCGTCTCGCACGATCTGGCGGTGGTGCGCGCCGTCTCGCACCGCATCGCCATCATGGATCATGGCCGCATCGTCGAGGCGGGTCCGGCCGCCACGGTGGTGGCCGATCCGCAATCGGAAACCGGCCGCGCGCTGGTGGCCGCCATTCCCCGCCTTTACAGGGAAGCACCCCAACATGCCTGATCCCGACCGCCGTTTGCTGCTCGACCTGCCGCCCTATCCGGCGACGGGATATGCAAAACTTGCCGACCGCATCGCGGCCCTCATCGGCACGAAGAACGATGTAGTGTTCGTGCAGGCGGAAGCCGTGGTGGCGCTGGAAGCGGCAGCAACCAGCCTTGGTGCCAAGGGCATGACCGCGCTCAACATCGTCACCAGCCCCTATGGAGAATTGTTCGGCTTCTGGCTGCGGTGCGCGGGGGCGGACGTCATCGACCTCAGGGCCGAGCCCGGCCTGCCGGTCACGGTCGCGGCGGTGGCAGAAGCGCTGGTGGGCGCGGACAGGATCGATCTGGTGGCGCTCGTCCATGCGGAATCAGCGTCTGGCATCCTCAACCCGCTGCCTCAGATCGCGAAACTGGCGCAGGAAAAGGGCGCGCTGCTGCTGGTCGATGCCGTGGCCTCGACGGGCGGGCACGAGCTGGACGTGGATGCGCTCTGCATCGACATCGCCATCATCGGCCCGCAAAAGGCGCTGGGCGGTCCGGCCAGCATTTCCGCCGTCTCGATCAGCGCGCGCGCATGGCAGGCCATCGACCGGCCGGACGCCCCGCGGTGTTCGGTGCTGTCACTTGCCGACATCAGGCACAACTGGCTGGATGCGGGGCGGGGCGTGCTGGCCGGCATGCCCTCCGCGCTGGAATTCCAAGCGCTCGAAGCGGCACTCGACCGCGTCGAGGCTGAAGGCATTGCCGGCACCATCGCCCGCCATCTCCGCGCCCAGCGCGCTGCCCGCGCCGGTCTGGTGGCGGTCGGCGCGCGATTGTGGGTCGAGGAGGAGCGCGACGCCTCGCGTCTCGTCACCACCATCCTGCTACCGGATGGGCTCGACGCGCGAAAGCTGGCCGAGGACGACGCAGCCGTCGCGGCAGGCCTGTCGGCCGGTATCGGTTGCGTTGCGTCAAAGCTTCTGCGCCTCGATCACACCGGTCGGCGCGCCAGCCGCGAAGCTGTTCTGGAAGGCGTGCGCGGTGTCGGCCGTATCCTCGACAAGGCAGGTGTCGGAACCGACGCGGCAACGGCCGATGCCGCCGTGACCGCCGCCTATGCCGGTCAAATCGGCCCAGGCCGCGACGAGACGAATTGACGGTCGGACCGGCGCGTGCCCCATCCCGGATGGGCGGCTTCAGCCCTTGTTTTGCTCCTCCCTGTTGGTGACAGTCCAGGTTGCGATGTAGTCGGATAGAGCGCTGCCCTCCGAAGGCCAAAGAGCAGTTCCGGAGTCGCGCACAGAACGACAAAAATATCAAAAGTTTCAACTACTTGAAGTATCAGACGCAAGTCTGCCTCTGTAGCAGCGAGCGATTGCAACCAAATTGCTACCATAGAGAATCGTGCTTCTGCGGGATGTGTCGCTTCATCGGCGGCGAGGCAGTCGGCAACAGCGGTTATCCGCTAAGCGAAAGCTTCGGACGTTTGGGCACGAACCGACGGCGCATCCAAAGGCCTATTCGTCGCTTCACAATCGCGGAGTTCTCGCGTAAGAACAGTGAGGAAGCACCCGTAGCTCAGCTGGATAGGGCACCAGACTACGAATCTGGGGGTCAGAGGTTCGAATCCTTTCGGGCGCGCCAATAAAATCAAGCACTTAGATGAAAAAGGCCAGTCCGGCCATACCCCTTGGGGACACTCTGGGGACAGTTTTCACCAACATGTCCCAATAGCTGGCGGGCAGGGACAATAGCGGGGACAGCAGCCCGACCAGGCAATTTGGTGCAGGCGGGGAATCATCAGACAATCGGCAGGCAAGCCCTGTCTCCCGGCCGATGCCTGCGAAAACTTGAATCTGAAACGCAATGTGCGTATTTTAGGGGCAATTCACTCACCATACCAACGCCACCTTTTTCAATGGGTAAGAACGTTGGCGAACTACGAGGACTTGCGCACTGTAAAGCAGCTTGTTGCCGAAGCACCTTTCCTGACAGAGCAAATGCTCCGCTGGCATATTTTCAACGCACATTCGAACGGGCTTGCATCGGCCATCGTCAAGATTTCCAACCGGGTCTATATTGACCGCAAAGCCTTTCAGGCTTGGATTGAAAGCCACCGCCTCGCCCCTGCCGCTTGAAGGCAGCGAATAGAAAAAACCGTAAGCAAAGCCTCTCGACCGTGGGAGGCTTTTTCATTTTCTGCCGACCGTAAACGGGCGTCAGTTTCGGGTTTCCCTTCCTGAGCATAAGCGAGAAAAGGGAGGGTTCGTTGATGGGATTATCATTCAGGAGTTGGGTAGCTGCTGCTGGTCTGTATGCGCTGGCCTCACTTGCTCTGATGACGGGTGCTAATGCACAAATGTTCAACCAAGCCAGCGAGCAGGCATTAAGCAACCAGATTTCGACGCTGCGCAATATCCTAGCATTCACTGTCGAGGACATGAGAGAAAAACTTGGCAAGTATGAGGTTTGCGCCCGCAACTCCATGATCTATGCGCCAAATCATGAAGGCTCTGACGTATCTGGATGCGTGAAGGTTAATCTCGGGCGTACAGAATGTCCTGACGGGTTTACGCTGATTGGTGAATCCGGTTCCGCAGAAGCGTTCTGCATTTCGGCCCATCCTGAAGCCCTTTCGAATTGGGTGGACGCAGCAGATAATTGCTACAGAAATTTCAAGGCGCATCTATGCACGGCCGCTGAATGGATTTCGGCTTGTTCGGCGGGGATTGGCAACATGAAAGGCCCCCACGTGGAGTGGGTGGCTGGTGTCGTCGGGAACAAGTATGGCGCAGCGTTGATAGGCGGCGCGACGTGCGCCAGTACGATGACCAATGCGGCGCATCCGTATCAAGCGTACTCGCGCTGTTGCTTGAGATAAAGGCGAGTGCGCCCATACGCGAGGCGGGGCTACGATTGTAGCCCCTTGAGGAAATCGACCGCCTTTGTGGCGAGGCTGGAAGCCTGAAAGATAGCCTTGCTATCGGCCTTCAGGATTTTCAGCCAGTAGGAAATATAAGCGGCATGGTCGGGACGCGGTTCCAGCGTCACGCCAAGGTGGCTGCACAGAAACGCTGCGCCAATTTCGGCGACGAGTTCTTCTCGGGCATAGGCGTTGACCTGCCCCCCGGAAGTTCCCTCGCTGTGATGTAGAGTCTGCCCAACCTGAGAAGGAGCAGACGAGATGAGGAAAAGCCGTTTTACCGAGGCGCAGATCATCGGGATGATCAAGGAACATGAGGC